>WUUC01148439.1_pt1 | contig 114648 bp, 182 predicted proteins | sample 6278441 | NCBI WGS metagenome assembly WUUC01 (sample SAMN13675441, study PRJNA597444) | soil metagenome | isolation source: soil | place: USA: Washington | collected 2017-10 | reverse complement strand
GGAGCGGCACGTCAACGTTCACGGCGAGTCATTCACCGATGCCGATCTGAAGGCCGCCGGTCAGGACTGGGGCGATGAGGATGACACAGGGGTATTCTGCGCCTGCTCCTGCCGACACACCCGTGCCGAAATTAACCGCTTGCGTTCGCTACTCTCCGCGCTCCCCGTGGCGGGAGGAGTCCGACCGCAAGAGGAAGAAGATTCGAATGAGTGACGATTTAATTGCCCGATTTCGTGCTGCGGCAATGGCGGATGTGGCTGAGACAAACGATGAAGTAATCGAGGGTATTGCCCACGATTATCAGTCGTGGATGAAAGCAATGGAGGCGATTCGCACGGCTGAAAATTGGCCCCCGCGAGCGTATCCCTCAATGCAGGATCGCTGGCTGTTCGCGGCACAACAACAACGCATCCACGAGATGGAATTCAAATACCGTCGGTTGCTCTGGCTGGTGCATGGGCATAGGGGTATCTACGGCGACGACGGTGAAATGCAGTGCGGCGAATGCGCGAAGTTTGGTTGTGACGACTACAAACGTGCTCCTCTCGTAGATGTGGAGCGTGCGGCGGCAGCTACGCGATTGGAACGTATCACTTGGCAGGTAGAGAAAAAGGACATGCCTGAATTTATAAAGGCTGCTGAGGAAATGGCAAAGACCCTTGGTATGGAAGCCGACACTATTCTGAAGACAGATATTCAGAATTTGCGGACAGAGGATAAATGATGTTGGACGAACCGATTACCCCGGAGGAGCGAGCACGTCGTGGCGGTATTGCCCGTGCGAAGAAACTGACGCCAAAGCGACGAAAACAAATCGCTCAGAAAGCGGCAGCACAGCGATGGTACCCGGAAAAGAAGGGGAAGAGGCAAAGTGACCCAAACATATAGAGTGTCGTTTTTTCGTTTTGTCGTAGAAGCCGTACATCGATCCCCCAAGAATCCGGAAGATTACCTGCGCAATGACCATCGGCATTTGTTTCACTTCAAAGTTACATTCAACATGGACGTGCACGATGTAGAAGAACTGGAAGTCATTCGTGCTCGTCGTATGTGCCTGCAGCAATTCGATCTGTACGGTGGGCCGACGACACTGATGCACTTTGGAGCGATGAGCACACTGGATTTGGCCGACTGGTTGGCTATGGCGTTGTTCCGACAGCTTGGCAGAGGGGTTACAGTAGAAGTCGCGGAAGACGGAGAAAACGGCTCAGCGGTCACTGTAGGAGAGATAGAGGGGTAGACGTCATGTCGAGACTCACGCGGGAGGATATCCAGCAAATTTTCAAGGAAGTCGAAGAGAACACCAAACGACTTCTCGAATGTTCTCCCCGGCCGCACACATTCGTGCGGGAGCCCGACCCGTTGCGTAAGACGATGCCGCGTTACCGCTGCACCAAGTGCAATGGACATATCGACCCGATTGCCTACAAGTGGTATCTCAATGGTCTGGAGGACGGGGCGAAGTCGTGATCAACTCTGACTTGTATTTACCCGTTTTGTTGCTGGTCAATGGTCTTATTGCGCATAGATTGGGATGCGGCCATTGGACGGATCAGACACGCCAGATTTCAGACGCCTTACATGTGCTTTTGGCATTTTTTGGTTTGGTGTTGATTGGGTTGGGGATGGCGTATCTTGTGCTGTTTACATTTGCAACAGCGGGCGGAAAATGGGGCGGGTGGATAGCTGCGATTTTAGCTTGCTGGTTGATGAACTCACTTGAATTTGGTGACTCTGACGATGATTCTGACTTGTAACGCGCATTTGACAAGTGCTTCCGGATTTGATATACTTGGTTTTATCAATTGGAGGTGTTGATGCCTGTGATGAACTTGTCGGAACGGAAAATCATCGAAGCGGCAGACAACATGCCGCAGCGGGAAGGTCGGAAGTTTCTGTGTATGGGGCCGTACTGCTGGGGGACGGGTAAGACGGCGAAGGAAGCCGTTACCAACGCCAAGAAGAACCGTATCAAGATTTACGAGGGCAAGCGGGGCTGGTGGTTCATCCTCTACGACGCTGACGTAGACCTGACCGTGGATGACATGGGGTATCTCTGCTACATTCGGAAGGAAGGTGTACAGCCGTACATCGAGCTTGCCCGCCACAACATGTCGAAGGAGAGTGTTTAATGGAACAGACGCAGCTTGACGATTTCGACAGACACATGGGGTCGCTGGACGGCCTGCCTGACGTGGTGCGCACAAAGCCCACGACGCTCAGGACGACTTCACCGCTGGTGGGTTCAGCGCAGACCTTCATCGTGCAGACCGTTCGTCGCAAAGACATGGGAGACACGATCTTTCTGGAGTACGTGGACCGGGACGGTAGCAAGCGCATTGTGATTCCGGCGAACGTGGCAGACACCATTGCCCGACAGCGGGATGCGCTGGCGACGATGAGCCGCAAGAAAGCTGCACGGGCGCTCATGGAGGAGCGCAAGGAACAGGGCATCGAGAACCCGTTGCTGCGTCCGGACGTGCGGGAGAAAGCAAAGAAAGGACTGGCCAAGGCTCGTGCTGCGAAAAAGAAAAAGCGTCAGGCGAGTTAACATCAAGAAGATATTGGCGAACCCCAAGCTAAGGAAGAAATTGCTGGATGGGGCCGTCGATTTCATCTGCAAGATGGAAGGTATTAGAAAGTAGGGCACAATGCGGCAAGGCCGGGACTCACCATCCCGGCCTTTTTCTTTGTACGGCATTAATTTGCACGAATCCCGATCAGTGGTTCATACTGGCCGCGAAAGGTGGTTGCTATGAAATTAACGCGCAACGTGATTCGGATGTTCGAAGAAGACCAAGAGCGCTACGGAACCAAGACTGCGCTTTACAACGTGCTCTGGTGGAACGCGTCAGAACAGTTGAATGACATTGGTGTCAAGAACATCAAGACGACGCACTGGGACAGTGTCCGCAAGAAGAAGACCGCTCGAAAGAAGTAAGCCATGCCCCCACAAGGTAGTGCGGATGAACAGTGGAAAGCCGCTCTGCGGAAACGCCGGGAGAAGCGGGCCGCTCTGCGCGGGGAGAAGCTGGGGCAGGGTTCGCCCGTCAAACCCGCATTCCAGCCCCTCACAGACATGCTGGTGACGCGAGGGACGCGTCCCGTGGCGCTCTCCCACAAGCAGGCGTCCAACACCACCGCGAAATCGTGGGCCACCCGCAAACAGAAATACGGCAAGGCAGGGCGGCTCAGTAAAAACACGTTCAGGAAGAAAACATGATCACGAATATCGCGCAGGGTGGTGATGGCGAACGGATGATTATGTTCTGGTGTCCCGGTTGTGATGAAGCACATGGATGCCGGGTACAGGTCGGAACTGGTGTTCGACCGAATGCTGCAGTGTGGGATTGGAATCAGGATCGAGATAGTCCCACGTTCAGACCTTCGTTGTTGGTGCATCTGGATGGACGGGACGGCACGAAGAAATGTCATCTGTTTGTCACGGCCGGGAAGATTCAATATCTTGAGGATTGTTGGCATCACCTGAAGGGGCAGACCGTTGCGATTCCGGAGTGGCCGTATGGTGACGAGTAATTTCGAAAAAGTGTCAGTCATTATCATCATTCTCGCAATGGTGTGGGTGATGATTTATTTGCTTGTGGGCTGATGCCGATTCTTTGTCGGTTGTGCGGTGGCCCCGGCTGTCTGTTCAAATCCGTGAAGATGCACGGGGTGTGGTTTTGTCGGAAATGTTTTCTGGAGCGAACCGATGAATGCGAACGAAAAGCGCTTGCGATATCAGAATCTAGCCAAACTTGGCCAGATGAAACGAAAGGGAGCAAAACCCACAACGATTGAGACGTTACGTCGCTCGATGGTGGCAGGACCACGTGTGGTGCAAAAGGGCAGAGTCTTTCGGGGGAGGACAGAATGAATCTACGTTTACTGTCGTTCAATCTTCACCACCACGAAGATTCCAAGGATGTGAATGCGTTTGACGAGCAGTTGGACATTATCGCTCAGCAAAATCCGCATCTGATGTTCTTGACGGAGGTAGAACAGTACACAGGTTATAACGGTAACCGAGATTCTATCGCTGCCATCAAAGCGGGCTTGGAAGCACGGATGGGCGCAACCAACATGATCACTGTCGCTGACAATGGCAGTGCCAGTAGTTCTCCCTCCACCAAGGGTCAGCACGTGACCGTGTTTGCCAAGTCTCCCCTCGCGTTCAGTTCGGTATCTCGCCAGAAATTCTACGGGGGCCGGGAGGGGCAGAAGCGCAGTTTGTTGCTTTTCAGCGTGACATTCAATGGCAAGGCATTGAATTTTGTGACATTTCACGGTCAGCACGGACAGGCGACTCCCGGCAATTTCCATACGCCGAATGAGGGCATTCGTGCAGCGGGTTGGGTGGACCTGAATTACAGCATCACGAACACGTTCACAAATACGAGCGTGCCGCGTTTCATTATTGGCGACTTGAATTCACAGCCCGGTCAGCCCTCGATGGAATTTGCTTTCGGCACGTACTACGACTTGTGGGCCGAAGCCCCGGTCAAGAGCCAGCCCGCTCGTTGCGTGGACGGAGAAACTTATATTGCGGGCAATCCGCCGACGACCATTACGGATTATGACCGCAGGCTGGATTACATCCTCTACGGCAAGCGTACGTGGGCATTGCCGGGGGTGAAGGCGTTGGAATGCCGCGTCATTGATACAACGCGTCCTGACGGTTCACAGGCCAGCGATCATTTCCCCCTGCTTGGGGTTTTTGATATCGGGTAAGACTATGTACGACCGAATCAAGGCACTGCGGAAATCTGGAAAGACCCCGGTCATCGAACTCACACCGGGGTCTTATATTCCCCTCCAGAAGCTCCCACGTGGACGCCCGCGTAAATACCCGCTTGGTACATCAGTTCCTGAGCGTTACCACGGACGGAGAGGGAAACATCGGCCACGGTGTGGTGCACGAGGCTGTGAGCGGTTGTTGCGCATCAGCCAATTAGTCGCCTGCTCGGAAGTGTGTGCGAATCGCATTATTAACGAGTCTATTCTGCGGCTGAAACAGTGTGGTATTACGCTGGATCAATTACGCCTGTTGTACGAGGAATAATGCCACTACCCCAAAAGGATTTTGACAAGCTCGTGTCGGGCATTATGCAGTTCATTGTGGAATTCGGTGGATTGCCGTTTTATTCCTATCAGTACGTATTTGCCCGCCGTATCGTCGTGTCTGTGCTGCGCAGTGAGGGAGCGACGATTACTGGCTTGTGGTCCCGGCAAACGGGAAAGACGACCACGGTGGCAATTACCGGCGTAGGACTCGCAGTTATCTTGCCCGTGCTGGCTAATCGCTTCGACGGCGGTGAAAACGAAGATGGCACCAAACGGCCATACATCGAAGAATTGCAGCCCTACAAAGAGGGATTCTGGGTCGGAATATTCGCCCCCATTGCTCGCCAAGCCAGTCTGTCATATTCCCGCATGCGCAAGATCCTCCATTCCACGCGGGGACAGCTTTTACTGGAAGACGACCAAATCGACGTGCACGTGCAGAGTAGCCGGGGCGATTCACTGGAATTGAGTCACGGGTCATACGTGCACGCTAAAACCGCTTCTCCCGATTCCAACATTGAGGGTGAAACCTATCATTTGGTTATCACGGACGAATCTCAAAAGTTGGACCGATTTAAAATGGAGAAAGAAATTGAACCGATGCTGTCTTCTACCAACGGAACGCTGGTGAAGATCGGTACGGCATGGATGACGCGTGGTGGTTTCCATTCCGACATTCAGTGGAATATCGAAACCTTCCGTAAAAAGGTATCTGACCGCAATCATTTCGAGTTTCCTTACGACGTGGTTATTCAGGAAAAAGAGGAGGCCTACAAACGAGATGGAAATAAATTCCACCTCAATTACAAGAAATACGTCGAGAAATATATTCGCAAACGGGGTGTGAACTCTCTCGCTTTCCGCATGAATTTCATGCTGAAGTGGCAGGAATCAAATCTCGACGTGTTCTCGGCGGCGGCATTGTTGGACATTCAAGATACCTCGCGGCATCTGAATTCCTACGTGGCAACCTCGCTCACGCGTGTAGCGGGTATCGACGTGGGTAAAGACAATGACCCCACGGTTATCACGATCAACGAGGTGGATTTTGAGAGCCCCATCAAGCTGCGTGACCCGCTGACCGGTGAGGAAGAGGAGTACCATCGCAAGAAATTTGTGGCGTTTCTCGAATTGGAAGGCACATTCGAAGATCGGGGTGGCGAGCAGGGCCAGTATTCGCGGGCTGTGGAATTCCTGCGGCAATGGGATGTGACCAAGGCCACGATTGATGCGACGAGCATGGGTGATCCGGTAGCGGAGCGCATGCAGAAACTGTCGCCTGAAATCGAGTGGGAGTTTTTCAAGTACTCTTCGCCCACCAAACACAATTTGTTCAAGGTGTACATCGATGAAATCGAGTCGGGACGGCAGCAGATTGCCGCCAGCGCTGCATCTAAGCAACTTTCAGAATTCAAGAAGTGGCTGGAGGAGCATCGCAATCTGGAAAAGCACTACACCGACAACAATCGCTACATGGTGTGCCGTGCGCCAGAGCCCGAATCGAAGGCGGCAAAAGACGTAGAAATGGAAGGCGAATACCACGATGATTACCCGAATTCCTGCGCACTGGCGTGCTGGGCTGCGAAGTCTGCGACCAATTCTGAGGTAGAGGTTGTTGCGGCTGGCAGCGGTGGTGTGTATTCTGGTGGCCGACCTTCAACGCAGCAACGGTATGGAAGGAGACGGTAATGCCCTATTCGAAAGGCACGGGATTGTCGATCAACGCAGGAGTAAAAAAGAGCCGAGTCAACCCTGCTCGCACCGGTAGGCAACAGGTCATGATTCCCTCGACGGGGAATGCCATACACCATTCGGTACCGGTAGCGCGTAAACCCGCAAAGAACAAAGCGGCCAAATGAAGAACTATCGCCGTATCCGCTGCTACGGAAACTATTACGAACCAGAACGATTCCAAAATCACGGTTTGCGGGGTTGGTGGATTCGGGTTTTGAACGCGGTGAGGTTCTGGTTGGAATGTAAGGTAGTATTCCATGTGCTGAAGGTGGACATGGACAAGTTGGGGGATCTGGTGGACAAGAAGAAAGTCGTTGACCAGTTCACCGCTGACGTGGAGGCAGAAAAGGCACAGCAGTTCAGAGAGTCGCGGCGTCCTTCTGTGCCGACGACAGGTTCTGCTGAAGGGCATCTGAAGGAAATACGTAAACCGGGTGCCGTGACGCACCCGAGTGTACTCACGGAACAAACGTTGAAACGGTACGCGGCAGATCCTCGTTCACGTCGATATGCGCTCGGTCGAAACAGTTACACGATCATGGAAGCCGAACCTACTACGCCACAGGAGATTGCACATGTCCCCGAAAGAAGCCAAGCCGGTGAATCATCCGTTTCTCGCAAAGAAGGCGCGGGAACGACAGTCAACTTCGTCCCCCCAAAGCGGTACGCCCGCCCCGTCCACCCAGAGTATGCAGGTAGCCCCGAATCCGAAAATCGGCGCATCGCAGCAGAAGACAACCCAGCCACCGTCGCAGAACGACTCAGTAGCGGTGCGCGAGCACGCGAGGACGCCCCCGAAGTCGAGAAACATCAACGACGCTTCGTACCGTGAGAATTCGCCCGCGCCATCGCAGTTCAAAGGACGGCAGGCGGGAGGGACGATTTCTCAGCAGATGCAGGAAGCCAAGGGTGACCCTACGGTCATCGAGAAATCGCAATCTCAGGTCAGAGAGCGGCACAGCGCTCGGCAGCGTGCGAAAGACGAATTGGGCCTGCGAGAACGACAGGAATCAGGAACGACGGATACGTTTCACAAGGCCAGTCAGATTCAGCACAAACGGGACGCACAGGGCAAGACCACGATGCAGGAGCCGGGACGTCCGACCAAGGCAGCGTTGAACATGCGTCCTTCTCAGCGTAAGCACCCGCAACAGCAGTAGGAGCGTCAATGGCGACTCACCGAGACGCAGGCGGATATATTTTCAAAACCCCGGCAGGGGTCGTCTCTTTGCAAAATGCGTACGCCAATCGACACGATACGCGTCGATTTGAGCGTATTGAGCAGGCGTGGTCCTTTTATTACGGATGGCATTGGCCATTCACGCGAGAGGACGATGAAGCTCTTGTTGTCACGAATTACGTGCGGAAATTCATCGATAAGAAATGTGAATTTCTGATCGGAGCGGATTTTACGCTGAATGTGCCCAAGTCTTTGGAATCGCGGACTCTGCCGAAATTGCTGTCTGTGTGGAAGGACAATGGGCGGCAAGCTCTCAACTATGAAATTGCGCAAGAAGGCGCAGTGACGGGTGATGTATTCGTGCTTATCACGATGGATCGCTCTGACCCGCAGGTTCGTCGCTTCGACCCTCTGTCACAACAGCGCATCGTCATTCAGCGACTCAGTTCTAATCAGTGTTATCCCGTGTGGGATGAAACAAAGCCCAATGGCCGGTATGGTCGTCCCATGCGGGCCTTTTCTTTGGTGCGCTATATCCGTCGTTACAATGCTGCGCGTCAAGAAGATGAGGAAGTGCGTTACATTCTCACGATTACCCCCACGCAAATCATCGAGCAGATTGGGGATGACCGGGAAAAGATAGAACCAAATGTGCTCGGTGAGGTTACGGTTGTACACATCCCCAATTACCCCACAGCGGGCAGTATGTTCGGGATGGACGATATTTCGGATTTGATTCCTCTGAACAAGGATCACAACGAAAAGTCTACGGACGTGTCCGACTCCATCAACTACAATTCGTCGCCTATCACGGTGATTATCGGAGCCAAGGCGAAGAATCTGGAACGCAGTCCTCGCGCAATTTGGGCAATTCCGAACGTGGGTGCGACTGTGACGCATTTGCAGTTGGAGGGAGAGCTAGAAGCGGCCAATACCTATCTGGATCGTACCAAGGATGCGATGCACGATATCGCTGGAGTACCGAAATCGGCATTTGGTAACACAGAGAATATGAGTGGCACGTCAGGCGTAGCACTCGCGATGACGCTCCAGCCACTCATTGACGAGCGGAATCGGAAGCGGGCTACTTACGAACCCGGATACGAGCGTATCAACTACTTCATTCTCCGCTACGCAGAAAAATTCCATGATCTGCGATTACCGTTTGGATTGTGCGAGAAGTGCGGTGGAAAGATCGCTATCTTCTACGTGCAAGATCCGGACGGTGAACCCGACGTGGATTTCATTCAGGTGCGACGTTGTTATCGGGTAGACCCAGACACGCTCGGATTCTTGGACCCAAAGAAGTCTCCGCTTCCCGTGCGACCATTGATTGCTGACCCGCCGATAACGGTTGGTGGACAGAACCTGATGAATGTGCCGGAAGCGGAACGGGGTGATTATGGAGAGCAAGATCCCAATATTCCAGAAGAATTCGACTTGCCGCTTGTGGAAGCTGTAGACGTGGACGCGCAGGGAAATGACATTGAAGATTCTTTGCGCACGATTCAGTACGAGCAAAGGGGCGTGACTGCAATTCCTATTGATTGTAACGCACATAGCTACCTGAATCCGTTTGCTACGGAAGTCCTGTTCAACGACACGTTCCCGAAGGACAAGAAGGAGCAGATGGATCTGCTCACGGGTTACTTGACGGCCAAGGTCATTTCGCGGGCTTACTTCATGCAGCAAATCGGTATTGAGAACATCGATGAGATGTTGAAGGCTGTGGACAAGGATCTGGATGATGATTTTGAACGTCAGATGCAATTGAATCTAGCGTTGAATGCTCTCGCCCCCGCGCCCGGCGCAGCGGGCGAGAATCCGAAACCGAGTGCAAGAGCACGCACGGGCGCACCGCAAAATAGACCGGAGTAAATCATGCCCCTTTACGAATACTCGTGCGTGAACTGCAAGAAGAAGGTCGAGAAGCTGGTGCTGGCCAAGGTCAAGGAAAGCACAGTGCCACAGCAAATTCTGCAGCGCTGTGCGGGGAAATGTTCGGCCGTTACTCGCCATGTGCGTCTCATATCTGCGCCTGCGTACGTAGGCATGACTCCTCCCGGCACGTCGAAAAAAGCTACCCTCATGCGTGAACTGAGGAAGCCCAAAGACGAGAACTGGAAGAAGCGGGTGAAGTTAGGTTTAGCCCCGGATGGAAAGCCGCTCACCAACCTGAAGAGTGTGAATAGAGAAGAGTGGGAAGAACAGATTCAGACCGCTATTCCAGACCTGAAAGAGAAGCAGATGGAAATAGCTGGACGGGCAGAGAAGGGGGAATTAACAAGTGTTTTGGAAGGGGCTACGCGGGAATAGTAAGTAGATTTGTTGACTTTTCCAAGATTGGCCCTTTACCGTATAGGCAGTTTTAGTCGGATGTGCGCATTAGAGCGCAGGACGGAGGGAGAACGTAATGGCACGACAGAATGAAACTTCTTCGGCACCGGATCGGCATTCGCCGGTGACCCGCAAGGAACTGCGTGGAAGTATCCGTCGCGGAACCGACTGGGGCGGAAGCACGGAGCAGAGCAGCGCAATTCCGCAGCGTAACACCACGGTCACCAAGGAAAACCGCAAAACGGGACGCAAGGGTTAGTCAGTTACTTTCTGAGGAAATCGGACAATGCCAAACACTGCAAACGAAAACAACCCCGACGAAATTCAAAACGACGAGACGCCGAATCCGGATCAGCAGAATCAAAACCCGCCCGCACCTCCTCAGCCGTCCTCGGGCAGTTTGGAATTTGCGGACATGAGCGCTCGCGAGCGTGTGCTTGTACAAAAGGCCCGGAAGGAAGAAAAGGACAAGCTGTATCAGCAGATTGAGCGTTTGAGGCAGCAAGTGGACAGTGCTCAGACACAACTGCGGCAGTTACAGCAGGCTCCTGCTCCTCCGACTTCTGCGGGGCAGGAGAATCGTAACGATCAAATCGAAAATCTCGCTACGTTGATTCGTCAGACGAATCAGACCATCAGCGACCGTTTCGAAGCGTTGGAGAGGGAAGGGCGTGAGCGGCTGCAGAAAGAGCAGTTGCGTTCATACAAGGCAGAGCGTCTTGCCGCACTGCGTCAAGAGGGCGAGGACGTAGTGGAAAGTCTGATTGGTGGCGATACTATCGAAGACATTGACATGTCTATCGATATCGCCCGTGCGGAATATCAGTACATCGTGCAGAAGGAAGAACAGAAGCGAGCCGCTCGTGGTGGTGGGGGCCGACCCCCCGCGTCGGTACGTGTCGGTACGGGAAATGGCCGTCCAGCGGGAACTGCTCCAGTTCTGGCGGCTAACAATGTCGAAGCAGAATCCAACGAATCCATTACTGAACTCACTTCCAACGAAGCCGTGCGGAGCGGATCGTATGAGAAGAACAGAAATCAACTTCTCGGAAAACTCAAGCGCTCTTATCGCTACGGACAACCGCAGCAGTAGAAGCGTCTGAGTCAATGCTGCTCCGACTGAGATTCTAACGTAGAAAATTCTCAGGAGGACAAGCAGATGCCGCCTATTGATAACATCATCGCAACAGCGGAACGGCAGGGCGCAGGGTTTCAGCCGATTCCGGGTGCGATTCGTGACGTAATGAGTGCCGAGATTCTGTATCAGGCACTCCCGCAGCTTCGTTTCGATCCGTTCTCAACCAAGCGCACCGAGTTGGGTACCCAACCGGGCAAGACCATCGGAATGCCTCGCCTCGGCCGCATCAAGCGGGGAGGAAAGCTGATTGAAGGCGAGCGCATGAAGACGCAGGGTATGGCGATGAGCATGGCCTACATCACCGTGGGTGAGCGGGGCAATGCCATCGGCATGTCGGAACTGCTGCTTCAGACGGCGTTCTTCGACCAGATGGAAATGGCCTCGTTCCACCTCGGACGAGACATGGCCGTCGTTCTCGACTTGGAATTGCGCGATGCCGCGCTGCTCACCACGAATCTGATTCGTGCGGACGGCGCAACCCCCGGCACGCCTGCCACGTCGCGTGGCACGATTCAGGGGACGTTCGACACCCGCATCATCAAGGATGCCGTGGAAGTTCTCGAAACGAACAATGCGCCGAAGTTCGATGGAGACTACTACGTTGCATTCATTCACCCCCATCAGGCCCGTGGCCTGCGCGATGACCCGGATTGGGTCAACGCAGCGCTGTACTCGGGTGTGACGGCGATCTTCAACGGTGAAATCGGACGGTTCGAAGACGTGCGCTTCATCAGCACCACGGTGATGCCGAACGGCGCGAACAGTGCGGTGGACCCGGAGACGAACGAGTACGTCGAACTGGGGTACACCCCGACGCTGGACAACACGGGGGCGGGTAGCCGCGACCTGTATCAAGCGATCATCTTCGGTGAAAACAACTACGGGTTTGCGCTGGCACTGCCTGCGGAACTCCGCGACAACGGCATCACGGACTTCGGCCGAGAGCACGCCTTGGGCTGGTACTCGATCTGGGGTGCGGATCTTCTGACGAACGAGAACATCGTCCTCGTGGAGACTGCGTAATCGTTTGATCAACCGGCGAATGCGATAACTTCGCTGAAGAAGGAGACAGCCAATGGCAGGTAGCTATCCGTTTGGTGTGAACGAATTCAAGCACGTGACCGATGTGATTTGCTCGATTCCCGCTAGTGGCGCGGGTGAGCGGATGGCGGCATACGGGAACAACTACGGACGTGGGACGGCTCGCGTGTTCAGCGGGGGCTTGGTGGGCAAGACTCTGTTGATCACCGATACGACAGCGACGAACGTGGCACAGAAGGAAATCAAGTTCACCGCAGCGAATTTCAACCGGGTCAACGAACCGACCTTGGCGGAAATTGTGGCGGCGATCAATGCGGTGTTGTCGGCTGACGCAGCACCGACTGCGGCGTCTGCAGGCCCACAGGGTGAGTTGGTCATTACCGGTGCGGCAGCGGGTCTGACAGCGGGTCTGACCATCGGTGCAGGCACGGCCAACGTGCTGCTTGGTTTCCCCAAGAGCGGCGTGTTTTTCGCAGCGGTCAACGGGACCGGTGTGAGCATCACGTTCCCGGCAGGCATGCAGCGTGAATATCTGTACTCGCACGCTCCGTTCGTGGACGTGATGGCGTACACCCCGGCGACGGGTGTGCGTGCGGTGGACCGTCTGTTCACAGCCACGTGGACACCTTCGTCTCGCGTGTTGCTGGTGGCGAATGCTGCCGGTGCTGCGCGTGTCGGACACATCCGCGTAGCTCTCTAGTAAGTTAGAATCAGCAGGAGTGATAAGTAATCATCATGAGCAAAAACAGAAACAACTTTCAGAAACAGTCACAGCATCCTGCACATCAGCAGGCTTCTGTACGGCCAGCGGGGGAAGGAGAACCACGCATGGATAACGTGCGTGTACCTTCCCCAGCTACGGCCACGCAATCGCAGGCGGATGCACAAGCAGCGGACCCAGATCGGTATCGACCGCAGTTGGGCCTGACGGGTTCAGACGCGGCTCCCGGTGAGGGAACGGATCTGGTGGGAGGGGACGACACCGTTATCGGAGATGTGGACGAGGACGAACTTGAACACATTCGTGCGGGGGAGGAAGACGAAGTGCTGAGGGATGCTGGTGTTGCTGACGAGGGCGTACCGTTTCAGGGTTTCGATTCTCCTGATTTGGTGACGACCCGCGCTCACGTGTTGCCAACTACCATCAGCATGAGTGAATCCGAGAAGCGGGCAGCAGAACAAGAAATGGTGCCTGTGATTCCTCGTCGCAATGTGCTCCGCACGAAGATTGGTCCCGACTGGTACAACTTCGTGAAGGGGCAGGAACAGTTTGTCCCCGGATGGGTGCGTGATCATCTCATGGAAAAAGGAGTGATCTAGTGGCGGATTCTCCGAACAGTAATGACGGAATCGTCGGTGAATTCCGTCGTCATATCGGAGATACCTCTTATACGTACGTGCAGATGGAAATTGCGTGTGATGACGCAGCGGCCACTAAAGCGTACGTCGAAGTGTCCGACACTATTTTCAGCACCACCATCGAGAATGGCGATACGGAGGATCTGGAGCAAGACCTGACGGCTCCTGCTGTTGACACCATCGAAAAACTCGTTTCGTTCATCACCGCGCATGCCAATTATGGTGCGTGGGTGGTATCGGACGGGGAAGGCAGTCACGCGTCGGCTGACTTGGAAATTATTGCTCCGAAAGATTGTCTGCGCCGACGGGTGCAGTTACGGTCACGTAGGTGGAGTGATTCTGAGTTAGAAGATGTGTTGAATCGCGGATTGATTCGCTTGGGTCGGGATATTGGTGAAACCTACAGTCTCACTACTGTTCCTTCGTCTATCAAGGACTTGCTGTTTATTCTGGGCACCATTGGCATTTATTGGGACCAGATAAATAACGCGACCAAGCGACGGGGCGTGGATTTACGGCCGGAAGATTTTCGCGTACTCCATCAAGCGTTGATGGACGAGTACAACCAGACGCTTATTGCGTTGAAGGCGTCTCGTCCTGCGCCAGTTCCTACGCTCTCCAATGAGGAATTGGAAACACTCGGAGCCGGGGAAATCATTGTTGGCACGCAGTATCGAAGGAATTTACGGACAGGACGGATTACACCGTCTGCTGTTTCTCCATTCCCTATTGCAAGTCAAATCGTTGCTACGTTTATTGGGGGAGCAAAAATTCAACTGAATTGGGCACGGTCACGCACGGTGAACTTCAGCCAGTATCAAATCTGGAGAGGCACGACGCAGGCTGTGAGCAATATCAGTGAGGTTGTGCGACCTTCAGGAAGCGTTACAGCGACCGGTACGAAAATTCTCACCGAATACAATCCCGAACGAACTGTGTGGGTGGATGGTGGGTCATCTCCGTTGCCACCGGGCACGTATTACTACCGAATGTACGTGTTCAACCACAATGGCGAATGGGCGGCATCCGAAGTGGTGTCAGCGACGGTGATCTGATGCCCTACAAGACTCCGATTATTCGTCTGGAAGGACTTCCCGAAACCATCAAGGTGCTGAAGCGCCGGATGAAGCGGCTGGAGAGTTTTCATTCACCCCTGACGCAAGTGGCTGAAGATTTTTTCAGCTTGCAGCAAGGGTGGCTGGATTCTGAAGGACGCGGAGCGTGGACACCGCTCACATTGAGCTACGCTAAATGGAAGCGGAATCGCGTTGGTGAGAAACCCATGATGCAGTTGACCGGAGACATGTACGCGGACATGACCGGCGGCACACGTGGGGGCATTCGCATTCGTCGTGATTCGCTTGTTGTGCGGGCAACGAAGTCTGGAGCCCGTTGGATTGACCATTCCCGTGGACGGGGGCGTAGACCAAAGCGGCAAATTGTCAGTCCTGCGGTTAATCTGCGGAAGCGGTACTGGCACCGCATGATCACCAAATGGATCGAGAGTTAAATTGTGGCAACAACCGAAGATGCCATCGAGGGACTTGAAATCGTACTGCTGGAAGATTTTCCCGTGTTCTTGCGGGAAGTCGAAAGGTCGTATACGGATGGCGTGGAGCTTGAAAATCTCCGTGCAGTAATCTGGGAAGAGTACGACGACCAAATAGGGTTGCCGATGCCGGGTGTGATGTTGCTGGCGACTGACGAAGTAGACGAATCTTTGCGGGACCAAGTGATTGTCAGTCACATTACTGCGGTATTCGGATTCGCGGATTCGAACAAGCGCAACCTGACCAAGAAGATGTTTCGATACGGTCGTGCTCTCCGTCGTATGCTTCGACCCTCCGCAAACCGCTCATTGCGGGGTCGAGTCATATCCGCTAAAGTAGGGGCGATTCGTTGGCTACCGACTGGTCGGAATCGTTCTAATCTGTACGCGAGAGGGTTCGAAGCAGACCTTGAATGTCGCTTACAACGAGGGGGAGACTGAGATGGGCGCAACATTGAATTACGACGGACCATTGCCGGTGGCAGAAGTCGTGGGCTATGGTCATTTCTCTCCCGGCGAGGAGAAAACGATTGACGATGTGACGGCTGCGCAGTTCGATTGCGAGCCGTGCCAACGTGAAGGATGGACGGTGGAATACACCGACAGCAAGAAGAAGCGGAAGAGTGCGGATCAAGAAACGGTCACGCCTGCTCGGGACGACTCACCTCGTGGCCCGCGCACGAAAAATGGCAACGATAACGAGTAACCCGCCACCCGAAATTAAATCTGTAGAGTGGAGGGACATAGACAATGCCTCAGGTACATAACAACTATGCGGTCGGCTACCGCGAAGTTATTTTTCTCGTGCCGGAAGTCACATACGGCGTACCGGTGCATCCCGCACCAACCAACGCGATTCAATTCCTGACGGCGGATCTGAACGTCACGCAGGAGCGTGTCAATCGAAACGACAAGACGGCTACGCGTTCTTACCGAGAGCGCATTTCGCATCGCAAGAGCGGCACGTGGAGCGTGAATCTGTACGTGCTGCCCTCAGGCAGCAATACGGTAGCTCCTGATATTCATGAAGCGCTGGAGCGCGGCATGGGCATCATGCGTACGGTTCCCAACGGTGTGACCGTTGCCGGGTCCACGACGACAACGATCAACGTGGCTGTGGCTTCCGGGGCGAACTACCAGATTGACGATGCCGTGGGTTTCCTCAACGCTGTGGGGGAAATTGAGTACTCGTTCATCACGGGTATCGCTGCTGACGTACTGACCGTTTCTCCGGGTTTCAGCGTGGCTCCTACTGCTGCAGCAACGATGTACGGCACGATTACCTTCAAGTTGGGGAATGTGCTCACCTCGTTGACGACTACTCGTGTGCTGGACAATCTGGTCACGGTTTACACGGGCTGCTTCGTGAACGACATTGCGTTCGACTTCCCCGGCGACGGTGAAGCCACGATGACTATCGGCGGCGGATGCAAGGAAGAGTGGTCGTCGGGCACATCTACGCTCGGAGCCGCGATGCTCGTGGGAGCGACGACAGCGCAAGTGGCGACAGGTGAGGGTGACCGGTTCCAGCCGAACACGCGTGCGGTGATTCTGGCTGAGGGAGCCAACACCGAAGAAGTGGTACTCGTCACGGCTGTTGTGGGTGACGTGTTGACGGTTACGCGTGCGCAGGCAGGCACGGTCGCGAGTGCGCATGCCATCAGTGCGGAAATTGGTCCGTTCGAACCGGCGATGACGGTGGCGGGTTCGCCCATTACCGGCACGAAGGGCGAGTTCGTGATCACAGGTACGGCTGGTGCGCGGAACAAGCACGAGACGACGGCACAGGGGCTCACCATCGGCAACAACGCCAATCTGCGAAACAACGCGATTGGTCAGGAAGCGGCCACGGGGTTCTTCTCCACCGCGAAGCGGGATGTGGGCTGGAGCACGACGTTGTGGTTGACCAAGGACAAGATGGCCTACTACAACCGGGCCAAGCGTTTCGTGCTGCAGGAAATTCTTCTGCAGTGGGGCAAGGAAGTCGGCAAGACGTGGGTGGCCAAGGTGCCGCAGGCCGAATTCAACATTCCGGCGATTGACGGTGGTGGTGACGAGGAAGTCATGCTGCCGATCACGGGTATCGGACTCGCGACGACGGCAGGCAACAACGAGTGCATTGTCGCGTTTGGATAGAAAAGGCAGAATCAAGCAGGAGAATGACATTACATGGCATCTATCAGCAAAGTTCTCACGTTTACGCCGACCATCGGTGACAACGATAAGAAGCCAGAGTCGGAGCGGTTTCAGGTCAAGATCAAAGCGGTGAAGTCTGACGTGAAACAGACGCATCTTCGGAAGTTCATCGAGATGGACCCGAAGAAGCTGATGGCACAGATGATGGACCCTCGTCAGCAAGGAGAAATCAAAGACCTGTTGACGAAGAATTTTGTGCGTTTTATCAACTTCAACGTGACGGATGAAGTCACGGAAGAAGATGTGAATGCGGGAAATTCACTGCACCTGAAGGGAGATTCGGATACCACCAAGGTCACGGCCGACCATTTGAGTCGGGAGTATGAGCGTCCTGCCACGATGGACGACATATTCGAACTGGGTGAGTTCGAACTGGCACTGGAAATCTTCATGCACATGATTGGAAGCTCACAGCTTCGCAAAACTATCAAGCCGCAGGGTGATGGTGGTGGCGGCGGGGGAGAGCTTCCGACTGTGACCGAGGAGCGTGAGGACGAGGAAAAAAACTCCGTGTCGCCGTCTGGTACTACGCAGACCCCGAACGTGCACTAGGCAAGTGGGACTGCAAAACGTGCCAAGAACGGCGACTACCTGACGAGCGAAATTGTGGTCTGCGCTCACAAGGCGCAGACCCGAACTTCAAACATACCGTAGTTTTCTACGGACGCGAAGTTCGGAAAGACAGCGTATCCATCCGGCCCTTGCATATTCTTCGCGAGTGCCCCAAGACCTTCATCAGTCAGTTCTCTCACGACGTGATCCAACTGTACATGTGGTCCGTACAGTTCAATAACGCCCTGCCGAATAAAGGCGGGCTCGGTCAACAAATTGCCGTGGTCATGGAAGCTCTCTCCGTGGTGCGTGACGAAATGCACAAAGTAGAAGAGTGGAAGCGCCACCAACAAAAAATCGAGGAAGAAAAGAAACGAGCAACTGGAAAGCACGCACGCAACCGAGGCAAATAAGTGGCCGACGAACAGACAATTCTTGAGTACATCATACGGGCGCAGGAGAATGCGCGTGGCCTATTAGAAGGGCAGACGCGTGTTCTTCAGCAGATGGCTACGGCTGTCACGCAGGTTGCGCAAGCGCAACAGGCGCAGGCCACGCGTGCTCAGGCCAGCGTACGTGCGAATACGCAGCAGGGTGACTCACTCGACAAACTGATCAGACAGTACGACGCGTTTCAGAAATCCAACGAAAGAACCAAACGTGGTTTCGAGGCAATGCAGCAATCGCTGCAGGGGTCTTCGAAACTTAGTCTCGTGCAGGCCGCTCAATTCGGCGCACTCGGAAAAGCCGTACAGGGTAATTCCCAGTTCATGACCCAATACGGGGCGCAATGGACCGCCCTGAACGCGCAGATGACCGCAGGAGCGCGTATTACTCCCCAGATGACTGCCCAACTGGGGGCACTCCGTCAAAACTTCCAGCAAGTCGCTCAGGGCGCAGGACAGACCCAGACCGGCTTCCAACAGGTTCAAGCCAGTGCTTTGGCCGCACACGCAGCCGTGGGCCTGTTTGCAGCGGCTTTGGGACAGCAGTTAATCTCCCAATTGAATAAAGCCGTGGAAGTCGCGTCTCGCTTCCAGAGCACGTTTATTGGGTTAGGTTCCATTTCGAGGGCATTCGGACAGGATATTAACCGGGTAAACGACTCCGCCCGTGAATTAGCGGCTGACGGCCTCATTTCCGTGCGAGATAGCGCAGTAGCACTGCGAAATCTCATGATGAGCGGATTTAATTTGGAGCAAGCCGTAGAACTGGCCAAAGGATTCAAAGACATTGCGTCGTTTAATCGGCAGGCGTCTTTGGAATTGGGGTACGCGGTTACGTCCGCAACGGAAGGTATCAAGAACCAGAATTCTCTGTTGGTCGATAACGCCGGTCTGACGAAGAACCTGACGATCATCCTGAAAGAAATGGGGTTGAGTGAGCAGGATCTGGGGAAGATTCAGACCGACGTAAATATTCGCACAAAATTCTACAACGGCCTGCTCCGAGAAATGCGCCCCATGCTTGGGGACGCTGCTCGCCTGACGGATACTTACCAAGGTTCACAGGCTGCACTAAACGTGCAGATTGAATTGTTCCAAGCTGCTTTGGGCGAACAATTGATGCCCATACTGCAGACATTCAACCAAACCCTGTCCCAATTTATTGGCTGGCTGCGTAACTCGACGTCGGCTACCTCAGAGATGACGCGGGTTCTGCTTGTTGCGACCGGCATATTTGTCGGCCTCGGTGCAGCAGCAATGGCATTGGTGGGCGTGTTTGGAGCCGTGACTGCCGCTGGTGCGGCAATGGGCCTCACATTAAAAGCCGCGTTGATCGGCACTGGTTGGGGTGCGGTAGTGGCACTTATTGCGACGAGCATGTGGATGTTCGCACGCAATACAGACACGGCAACAGAATCATTGGAAAAACAAATTGATGCCCAGCGAGAGCATCGAGAACTGTTAATCAATACTCGCAACGAACTGGACCGGCTGAAGGAAACCAGTGCGTCTCAGCGTGACGTGCAGGATGGGCTGAATCGGGCGTATCACCAACTGAAGGATGTAATTCCGAACCTGACGCAGCCGTTCAAGGATCTGGATGACGCTATCGGTAAGGTCAACGGGCAACTACAGACATTCAACGCCACGTTCATCAAAACGCAACAGGCCCGTGTTCAAACTGGATTGCAGGAATTTGGAGAGAACGAAGAAGAACGTCTGACGAAACTGTTCGACCTACGAAAGAAAATTAGAAATTACGAGGAGCAGATTCAGCAGAGTGGTACGGACACGGAGTACGACCGCAATCGTATCGAAGCCTTGAACATGCTGCGCGATGCAAATCAGAAGCAGTTCGATACGCTCAGCGGCCTGATGAATCAGCAACAGGAATTGGCGCGACAAACGAAGGCGCAGACAGACATTGATAATGCGGCGTTGGCGGCACGACAGGAGCGAGAAGCGGCAGAGCGTCGATTCGGTGAGTTGACCAAGGGTCAGATTTCAACGGCCGAAGCCTATTCTGCAGCAGCGAAGAAACTTGCGGCCGACTTGCAGAATCTGACGTCTCGGGGCATGACAGCCGATGCTGCGAAGCGCCTGCCTGAAATGGTCAAGGCGGCGAAGGAACTGTATACCGCGTCCCGTGAGGGCGTAGCTCCGATGGACGATTTGGCATTGTCCATCATTCGGTTAGGGGAGTCGCTGGAATACGCCCGTCGTCTGGAACAGGAAGCGATAGAGCGGTCGAAGGAACAGCAGTCCCGTATCCGTCAGTTGACGTTTGCCTACATCGATCAAACAAAGGGCGTCGATTCGATGGCGGGCCGCATGCAGTTGCTGAACGCTGTCATGAAGCGGATGGGCGTTGATTTTGATTCTTCGCGTGAGCGCCTGATGCCGTTCCTGCCGTTGCTGCAGGAAATTGTAAATCGCGTGGAAACACTTGGTGAAGCCGCACCAGAGGGTTTTGACAGTCTCCGAGACGCGCTCATGTCTCTCCCCGGTGGGAAATCCCCGCTGGCAGAAATCATGGCGGCGAATCGTCAGATCACGCTGGATCAGGAACGTGAGATACAGCAGGCACGGTTGAAGATTATCGAGGACGCAGGCGTGCGTCGGATGCAAATGGAAGCGGAGGCTTTCCAGACTATACGTAATTTGCGTGACGAGACGCTGGAGGAAAGTGAGACGCACGAGCGTGACACGCTGAAACGCAGGCAGGATTTGCTGCGAAGAGAATTCGAGCGCAATACTCGTGATTTGGACTTGGCGCTCGGTTCCGATAAGCGGATCTATGACGCGTACTTTGCGTTGCTGCAGGAACAACTGAAGCAGGCGGGTATTACGTGGGATAAGGAAATTCTAGGTCGCGGGGAGCCGACTCGCGATGATTTGGAGCACACCGCAGACGTAGCCCGCCAGTCTTTTGAATTCATGAGAGCGTCAGGTACGTATTCTGCCAACCAGATTCGGGAAGCGTGGTTGGCGTGGTACGAAGCAGATAAGGCCGCCCGTAGTGACTGGGTGGATTCAGGAAAGAAAGCCTTTCGAGAAATACTTGAAACTGCCTCAGAAGTTTTTGAGCGCATCGCTCAGATCGGTGGAGATTCCATTAATTCGTTTGTGCGGGAATTAGGTTTGCTGGTAGCCAGTTTTGAACTGGCCAATGAGGGTCAAGACCAATTTGCCAAGGGCATGGCCGCGTGGAAAGACGGCGAGGGCATGCAGGGCATCTTGTCCATGACGGCCGGAATATTCGAAATGGCGGCGGCGTTTCAGCAGGCCACGAGTAGTGGTAATCAGTTCTTGAACACTATTGGTGGTGCACAGGTCGGCTCGCAGTTGGGCGAATCTATTGGCGGAATGTTTGGCCCGCAAGGTGCCGTGGTCGGCATGATCGCGGGAGGCATTATTGGCGGTATTGTCGGTGCGTTCAAGAAACCGGAATGGAAGAAAGTTCAGAACGATATCAGACGTGATATCGGGGAGTCTGTGTCGCAGGGCATGGCCCAGCAGATTGCGGATTTCGCTAAGAACAATAACATCAGCCGACAGATGGCGGAACTGCTCAACCTGAATAACATTCTGCAGGATGTGGGTGGGCTCACTACGCAAAATTATGCGAAGTTCACGGCACAAGCGGAGAAGCTGTTAGGTGTAATTGCACGTGGAGGGAAGAACGCACAACTAGCCATCAAGGAACTGGATACCTATTTCGGTTCGCTGGTCGAGCGTATGAACACCGATCTGAACGGCATGGCTGACCAGACCATGCTGAAGTTCATCGCTCGTATCAAGGAGAGCGGGCAGGAAGTCAAAGCGGTGACGGACTTCCTGAAGCAGATGGCGGATGCGGCCAGCGAGGGCTTGAATAAAGTCGTTGCGGGGTTGGTGGGAGCGTCTGTTACCAATTTTGACAAGCTCCGCACACTCGTGGACGAGACGTTGCCTGACTTACTCCAAAAGGAAGACGCGTTACTCGACAAGATTGCCGGTGAACGTGACCCACGAAAACTGGAAAGCATGAATGCGGAATTGGTTAAGCTCCGCGAAGAAATTCAAAAAGCCTTTACTGAGGCTGACCGACTGAATGGTGGTGTCTCTCGTTTTGCTGCAGAGGGACAGGAGAGCTTCAATCGTGTAGGTCGTCTGATAGCGGTTACTTTCGATGCCGGTATTGGTGCTGGTAAGTCGTTTATCGAGATGCTGGATGCTATTGGACCCTCACTCGATACGACTCAACGTGCTGCCGAGGAATTTGGACTAGAGCTTTCGGATTCGGTCAAGAATCTGCTCGGCATGCGGGAGATTGTAAATAACAATCGAGAATTGGCTGACAGCATCGGTGGTCTGAACCAGTTGATGAAGTCTCTGAACAATCTGGGAGCCATCAATAGCGAAACGTTCCAAGACCTTGGTCAGTCGGCGGTGCAGATGCGGGATGACTTGCTTGCGGCAGGAGCGACCGGTGATCAGGCATTTGCCATGATGCAACCCTCGCTGCAAACCCTCTGGGAACTACAACGACGATTTGGATACGAGACAGACGAAGCGACTCAGAAACTGCTCGATGAAGCTGTGGCTGCGGGTGCGGTCGGCAAACAGCACATGTCTGCGCAGGAACGGATGGTGGCTGGCATCGACAAGATGGTAGACCGCATGGAACGGCTCCTGACGAAGTTCGGTGTGGATTTCCCTGCCGATGCGGAAGCAGGCTCGTTGACGGCGCAGACGGCCACAGGAGAGGTGCAGACGGCTGTGACCGACCTTGGTACCGAACTGGACACGATGACCGAGAAATGGGTTCGGTACGGGGATGAGGCCGAGGAAGCGGGACGACGAGCTTATGAAGCTACCTATGGCGTGATCTACGGACATTCACCGGGTGGTCTGACCGATGTGCAGGAAAAATTAGAAGCTCTGAAAAAGCAGTGGGCGGAACAAGGCCGTGTGGCACGTGGCAGCATGGAAGCTATCGATGAGCACGTTGACCGGCTGAATGCCGCACTACACGATTTAGCTCGTGCTGGCATGAATGACTTCCAGCGATCTTTGGATGATATCGAGATGCGGCGACAGTCTTCTATCGCGTCCTTCATCAAGGACATGGAAGGTGCCGCACAGGAAATGATCGATTTGGGAATCGAAGCCATCAACAAGACGGCGGATATTCAAGCCAGTCAGACGGTGTGGGAACAGCGTCATGCGTGGGCTGCTGCAGCCGCTGCGCAGGCGAAGACATGGGCTGACGCGTTACGGGAAGTCAATGAAGAACTGGTGCTGGAGCGGGCAGGAGAGGGCATTCAGCGCACACTGTTAGAACTGGGGCAGCAACGACAGGCGGCTATCGAAGGATTTCTCGAAACGATGCAGGGTGCGTCGGCTGAGTCTATTCAACAAGGGCTGGCTGCTATCGAGGAGATTTTCAATATCCGAGTACGTCGTGCGCAGGAAGTCCATCAAGACGAAATTCTGCAGAGCACCAAAGAACACGTTAATGCCATGCTGGATCTTGTGCGGGAATTAGAAGACGTGCAAATGAAGCGGGCGGGAAATAGTTTTGCGCAACAGGAACGCTTGCTGCGAGTTCAATTTGATCGCCGGTTGGCGGATCTGGCTGGATCGCTTGGAGCGGAGACACAGGAATATCGTACGCAGGCGGCGATCATCGAGCGTATTTACAACGAGATGTTTGGAGCCATTCAAGACGAAGCGCAAAGCGGTTTGGAGGGGCTGCAGCGGGAACTGGAAGACCTGATTGTTGGTGGGATGGAAGATGGCCTTGCTCGCGAACGGGTGCAACTACAAATGGAGCATGACCGCCGCATGGATATGCTGCGGGAACAATTCGGAGAAGAGAGTGATGCTTATCGTGCGCAAGCCGAGATTCTGGAAGAAATATTCAGGATTAAAAATTCACGTCTGACGGAAGAGGACAGAAAGGGGTCACGTGAGAGGGCGGAAGAAGAACTGCGGACGCTGCAGGAAGCCTTTTACGAACTACAAAATACTGCGTTACTCCCCGGACAGGAAGACAAACGCCGCGAAGAATTGGAACGGTTGGCGGCACGTGTCTTTGAAGCACAGGGGCGGCTTAATCAGATTCCTACCACCACGCTTCCACCGTCCATCCCATCAGAAGCAACAGGAACGCTCGGTAGCGTAGGAGCGGCTAATGCTCGCGTGTTGGAATTGCTGGCTGACCGGGAAGCTCGGACGGACACCCTTCGCTTGCACTTAGTGTTTGAAGACGAAAATGGTCGTGTGCTGGGGGAGCAGGATTTCCAAAGCATCGAGGAAGCAATGGCGACAGGAAAAATTCGGGTCAATACGCGGGCGATTGTGAAGAATTAACATGCGATTCCTTTACAACGATCACTGGCGTTTTGGTCTGTGCACTGCATCGAGTACAGAGCTTGCGTACCACCCAGACACAACTCGCAACATGCTGCGGGAATTTCCGTGGCGGTCAGGCACGAATTCCACTGATCATTGGGTGGCGTGTGATACTGGCTCCTCGTCTGCCGTGAATTTTGTGGCCTTGGCGAATCCCGTGATTATCGGTATGTCTGGAACCCTGAAATTGCAGGGGAGCAATGATGGTGCAGCGTGGACGGATATCGTGACCATTCCGCACCTGACAACGCCACGGACTCGTGTTTGGGTGGCGTATTTTAATACGGTGAGTTACCGGCATTTCCGAGTGTTCTTGCAGCGCACGACGGGAACAGGGTACCTGGAAATTGCTGTTGTGCGCGTGGGCACGTATTTCCAACCTACCTACGACCCCGACTTGCCGCTGAACTTACAGCGTCATGATTCGTCGCGATTGACCAAAGGTAGTTCGGGCAATATCAATCGCTCGCAGCAGAATCACTACTCCACGTTTGATTTGAATTTCGTTTCGATGCCGCAATCGGACGTAGATCAATTCGATTTGATGTACGACATGGTGGGTATAGGTAACCCATTTTTTATCACGATTGACCCAAGCAATCTGGAAGAAACATGGCTGGCATTTTTCACCACGCCGATCCAGAAAGATCCGGTCGTAGCCAACGATTGGAACATTCGTCTTAGTGTCGAGGAAGCTCTTTAAGAGGAGGGGCAGATGGAGTTGCTACTGGGAATGATGTTGAACCTGTCGTCGTGGGATCTGGTCACGTTGGTCGCCTTGTTTGGGGGTATCCCCATTGTTGCGTCCTTTACGGACTATCTGGAGAACAAGATTCTGAATCACAATTTCGGCGGGGTTGCGTGGACACCCCCGGCGACGTTGTATTTCGGGCTGAGCACCACGACCATCGCAGATGATGGCACGGGTATCACGGAGCCTGCGGGTAACGCGTACGCGCGGGTAGCAGTGACCAACAACACGACGAACTTCCCGAACACAACCACGGGAAGCAAATCGAATGGCACTGAAGTCGCGTTCCCCACGGCTACGGGGTCATGGGGTACTTGCACGGATTTCTTCCTTGCAGATGCGGCGTCTGGTGGCAACGTCGTGGGTTACGGTGCGCTCACGACGCCGAAGACCATTGGAAACGGAGACACCGCACGTTTTGCTCCGGCTGCGCTGGTTATCACTCTGACCTAGTGATATGGCGCTTTCTTCCAAGGTCGGTTCGTTCGCTGCCCCACTTGTAACTGGGAACCAATCCATTACCGGGGTTGGTTTCCAGCCAAAAGTGCTGGTGTTCTTCATGAACTTGCTGACGGCAAGTGGAGAAGATGCACATAGCCCGATGATGGTGGGCTTTGCCGTGTCTCCTACCTTGCGGCATGCGGGCAGTATGGTCGGTGAAAATGCCGTGGCGTCGTCCGACTTCAATTGGCGGCTGCACAATGCGCGAGCTATTTCTTACTCGCATGTGGATGCTGCGATCACGCGACAGGCTGATCTGGTAAGCATGGATGCCGATGGGTTCACGCTGAACTGGGACATAGTGGGACTCACAGCTAATATCGTGGGTTATCTTGCGCTTGGCGGAACTGACGTGACGCATGCACACGTGGGGAATTTTGATCTAGGAACGACAGTAGGAAACCAGAGCATCACAGGTGTTGGATTTACTCCCAGCTTGTTGTTGTTCTGGAATCCGGTCAACGGAAATCTTGGCTATCCCGTGAATGTCAGTCGTAGTGGTGGTGGTACGTTTGGTTTTGCTACCAATTCAGGCGGAACGATTCAACAGGGATATATCGGGCATCGTGTCACCGATGGCTCTGGAACTGTGACGGCGCAAAGTCGTCAGCGCTCCGACCGATGCATTTCTGTGCTTTTGAATGACACGGTAGCATCCGAGGCTTCGCTAAGTTCGATGGATGCCAACGGTTTCTCTTTGAATTGGCACACAACAGCCGGTGGCGGAGAGCGCTGTCTTTATCTGGCGATACGCGGTCCTGTATTTCGTATCGGGTCATTTCTGCAACCTACCGTAACTGGAAATCAAGTCACGACTGTCGCTGTACAACCTCGCGCACTCATGCTTCTGAGCATAGGCCAAACGGCGTCAACGATTAATCGAAGCAATGCGCGGCACTCGTTTGGTATTGCGACCAGTCCCACGGCTCGGGGAGTGTGGTGGAGAGCCAGCCACGATAATGCCGTGGGCTCGATGCTTGAACGACAGGCATTGGACCTGACTAAAGTCATGGTCTTCCGCACGGAAGTAGTGGCTACCGGCGTGTCTGGATTAGACGCAGCGGCCGATTTGGTCAGTTTCGGCGCGACCAGCTTTACGTTGAATTGGACGACTGTGGACGCGGTACAGCGTGAGGTGCTGTACATCACCATATCCGACCGCTCAGTTATGGAATTGGGCGGGAATCTAACTGGCACTTCTGGGGTCGTAGGAAACGCGTCAGGGCTCGTACAGCTTGCGGGGCAGGTATCCTCGCATCTGGCTGTCGATCAAGCTGCCCTGAGCGTTCCTGTGCTGTTGGCGGGCACACTGGCGAGTAGTTCCGGCATGAGTATGCTGGCTCCGGTTATCACCAAATTCGGCGGTCCCGCTGTTTTCTCCCAGTTCATTACGTGGCCTACGCGAAAAGACGTGCTGATTGCCATTATTGAACATGGAGAGGTGTTGACGCGGTGGAGTAAGGAATTGTCGTTTGGGCATATTTACTATGTGCCTTTTGCGAGCCGGATTGCGACCGAGGATATCGAGGGTGGTCTTCCGCGTTTGCTGATTTCGATTCAGCAGAATGGAGCACCACTCACGGAGGTCTTCAATTTGGAGGATGTGGATTCGCTTGATGGTACCTATTACTACAACGAAACCCTAGAACGCATTTATTTACATGTGCAGGAAGATTTCGAAGAAGCGGAAGGAGAAGAAGACACTGGAGATTTTGCTACGCCGGATCAACTGGGCCTGACGATTGTGGCATTTTTCGAGTTCTTCATTTCCAGTGACGCCGTAGCCCTGACCATTGGAAGTCGGCTGATTCCGTTTGCTCCGTTGCTGACCGACAATTCTTTTTCGCGCATGGTCATGGAAGTCGAAGATCCCCTGTTCGGGATTAAAAAAATTCCGGACGGTGCGTTGGAGATTTTGAATTACAACGGATTTCTGAGTCGCTTTTATGGCAAGTATCGGTGGAAGAACAAGCGAGTACAGGTGTTGCTCGGTGGAACATACGGGCTATTGGAACTGCCGTACGAACAATACAAGTCGCTTGGCATCTACATCATCGAGGACATGGCTCCCGTAGAGGATGCTGCGACGTACAAATTGATTGGTCCGCAGACAGTTCTTCAGAAAGAAATCCCCACTACGGTTTACACAGAAGAAATTTACCCCAATGCGGGAAGCGGTGTAATTGGCAGTTACAAACCTATTTGGTATGGGCAGAACACGGTCAAACCAGATTTGATTGACGGCGGAACAGAGGATGCCCCTATACCGGGTATGTACTTGTTGGCAGACCCAGACTTTCAGACTATGTTCGGTGTGGATGCTGTGTTTGCTATCAATCGTAGTTTGGGGCAAACCGTGGGTCTGAGCACGCCTGTTGATTACACCTATTTGTCCAGCGGTAACTTGCTGGTGATTACCAATCCGACGTTCCGCCATCAGGATTATGAAATCGTCGTGACGGCGAAGGGCAAACCGACGCCGGATGGCATGGACTATCTGCAGATGTTCGGAGAAATCGTGTTCGACTTGTTGACTACATTTACGCCGATTGTGGAAGATGATTTTGACTTAGATTTGGCGTGTAAATGTCTGCAGGATAATACGGACGAAATGTCCCTGTACGTAAAGAACCCCACGAGCCTCTTGGAGCTTTTACAGAATCAGCAGGAGGAACGGGCTTCGCTGGAGCGGTCAGCGATGGGGATGTTGGATTTTCTGGAGAACGGACAATGGCGGTTACGTATCTGGTCGCCCGTGTTTGACCCCGGTACATTGCCGCGTCTCTATAAGCACGATTTTCAGAAGTTCGTTCCGCGCCCGAAAATGGAAGCCGTTTTTTATCGGGTAGAGGTGTACTACAACTACAACCATGCACGTGGAGAATGGCGCATGACGTATGCGCAAGACCCGTTGACGCGCTATGGCGATGAATCGGATCGGGTGTTGAAAATCTACACCAATCTGAAACAGGCTGAAGCCGCTCAGCGTTTGGCGCAACGTTATCGTTTTCTTTCGAGTTCGATTCCGCTGGAGGTGGATTGCGTTGAGCAGGGCGTGAAGATGATGGACTACCGAGCAGGAGACAAGGTGTCGGTGACATACGCGCCTGCTCCTTCCGCGAATAAAGAATTCGTCAACGAACTTTTTGAAATCGAACGCATTATCCAGATTTTTACCAAGCCGCCGCGTGTGGAATTCCGTATCGGGAATTTGCGAGGCATCGGCCGATCTATTGGGTATTGGACGGCTCCGGATGTGCCGCGTTACGAGGATGCTTCTTCCACAGAGCGGGCGCAGGCTGGATATTGGTGTGACACCGATGGTCGAGCGCAAACAATCAATCCAGACTCCGAAGGCGTGAGTCGGTGGTACTAGATTATGGAATTCATTGAATGTCCGATGACGCAGCGTAAGTTGGGACTCTCGACGTGTGCAGAGTGTTCATATCACCGAGGAGTGAAGATTCTGGCCCTCGTGGAGCTTCTGGGCGGGCAGGGAGAGCGTATCGACAAGGGAGAGCGGGAGATGCTCCGAAAGGATCTGCCAGAGCTTCAGAAGGCGCTAGGACTGCGTTCGCAGATATCGGTACGGAAGCAGTGGGTGGATTGCCTGCTTCCGCGAGTTATTCGCATCGACACGATTCACGAGGGGAACTATGCCTACGTTCGATCAGAATAATCGTGTCACGATTGGTGATCCTACCGAAAAGGCTGATTACGATCAGCTTTTGAACAACACCAACGTGGTGCGAGCGATTGCAGGCCGTCTGCTGGCACAGGGCGGGTCTGACGCGGCTATGACCCTGAATACTGTGTACGAGCGCATGCCGAATTCATACGAATTCTTACTACCCGCTCGTGACGATATCGGCGGGTTGCTTTTGCGTCTAGCTGGATACATGTTTTTGGGTGACCCCTTTGTATCTGGAGACAATACGTCCGTCCGTTTGGAGATGTGGGACGGTATCGCATGGGTTGCCGTACCGAATTCTGAGTTAGTTTTTAACTCACAAACACCGCTGTATTTGGAATCTGTGAACCTGCAGCCGAGTTTGTTTACGATTTCCACTCGCTATCGATTTGTGACTAAGACAGCAACGGCTAATCCCGGTTTGGGTTTTGCCTTTTTGACGGTTTCCTCGTAACGAGGTGGATAATGCAAAAGAAAATTGGTCTTGCCCCTCTTATAATTTTTCTTTTTTCTGCGCAAAGCTGGGCACAGGCTCCGTATCGATTCGCCAAGGTGCAGATTACATCTACTGCAGCCGATGCCCTGACGGTGGCGGGAGGGATTGTCGCTGGTGGTAATCGTTTTGGTGTAGACCCAGTGACAGGGAATCTTTCTGATCCTTCTGGGTCCACCTTGAGCGTAGTGGATGCCTTTTCTATCGAGCCCGGTGTGCAGTCTGCTTCTTTCCCTTTGTTGGGACTGGCTAGTCAATGGAATAGCGCGGCGGGAGTATTTGCTGGTATCGACATGGATGTGTTAGGCACGAATTACCATGCAACTTCGTTGCTGTTGAATTTGAAACGAAGTGGTGTATCGAAGTTCAGCGTGAATCCGGACGGAAACTTGATTACGGCCGGAACCATTAACGGTGGTAACGCGGTGTTCGGAACGGTCACCGGTACTACGGGAAATTTTTCCGGTTTGCTGGTAGCCAACGCTGGTTTAACTGTTGCTGGTGCTGTGAATATTACTAACGGTGATATCAATCACAATGCGGGATATTTTGTGCAGGAAGGCCCGATGCACACACGCGGTGAGTTTTCGTGGTCTAACGTTGTGTCACCTCCCATAATCACATTTGGAGATGGTAATGCGACAATTACCCCGACAGGTCACACTGTTATTGGCGTGGATAATACGCTGACGTGTGATCAGTGCGGAGGTATTCAAACGATTGGTGGAGGATATGCCGGACGAGTGCTGGTGCTGTGGAGTCGCACGATTGCGTTTGCATGGCAACTTCGTACCGGTGGAAATATTAACGTAACTGCTCCGGTATTAATGGGGGCGAATTCTGCGGCAACCCTCATTTACATGGACGGCGCATGGCGGCTGATTTCCGTGCGATAACAGGTGATCTATGACAGACGCACAAATTGTAACTGGGATTATCAAAGCAGAAGGCGGGGACAAGTTTACGTGGCATAAGAAACGCGGTGACCCGCCCACGAAGTTTGGCATCACCCAGCAAACGCTTGCAGACTGGCGAAAGAAGCCGGTATCTGTGGATGACGTACGGAACCTTCAACAGTGGGAAGCTGAAGCCATTTACTACTCGGTGTTCATTGCTCCCTGCGCGACCTTGCCTGAGCCGTTGCGGGAAACCCAGATCCACATTTGCGTGCTTCGCGGCACGCGCTCTGGCATCATGATGATGCAGGGCATGCTCGCGGTTGACGTCGATGGGTGGATTGGGAAGCAGACACTCGGCATGGTAACGAAAGTGGGCGCAGTAGTGGTGAACAACCTGATGTGTGGTGGCATGCTGCAGCATTTTGCTCTGCAGGTAAAAGCCAAGCCTGAGAAAAAGGATTACCATCTGGGTTGGCGGGATCGATTTCTGCGGATGTACCACAAATAGGAACTGACAATCATGAACAAACTACTCGCTCTCTTCGTTGCTGCAGCGATGTTCGCGACATTTAGCATAGGTCGAATTACCGGTTCGATAGAGATGTTTACGGCTCTGCACGCACAAGAAGAGAAGACTCCTGCTCTTTCTGAGTTACAAAGATTGAAGGCCGAGAATCACAAACTCAAGATCACAGTCGCACAATTGCAGGCTCAGACGAACGAGTGCGTGTTGAACGGGGAACGCTCTTTGCTGACTGATGAATTCATGAAGACGTTGGGTGGGAAGCCCGGAGAAATGTTCGATTGGAATACCTTGACCATTCAAAAGGAGAAATCAAGTGGCACAGATTCTAAGACCAGCAAGTGACGTGTCGAATCAGGGATGGACACCTGTCCCAGCATTCGCGCAGATTGACGAAGTGACGGCAGATGACGGCGATTTCGTGCAGTCGCCTCCCGCACCCAATAACGCAGTACTGGAAGTTGGCCTGACTCCCGGCAGCGACCCGTTGTTGAGCACTGGACATGTGGTGACGTACCGCATTCGTAAAAACCAGCCGGGAGGGGCGCAGATCAATATCACAGTGTCCTTGATGCAGGGAGCCACCACGATTGCTTCGTGGACGCATACGAATCTCGGTAGCGAGTGGCAGACGTTCACGCAAACGCTGACGGGCTCGCAGGCTGACACCATCACAGACTATGCGGGCTTGTCCCTGAGAGCTTCAGCCGCGCAGGTCTAGCAAATGGATCTTATCGAACTCGGTAAATCATTAAGTGGCGCACCACTCGCGGTCTTGCTGATCTTGGTGTTGATAGGCGGATACAAAGGATGGTGGGTTTTCGGCCGCGAATTAACGTCAGAAAAAGAACGCTGTAAAGCATTGTTAGATGCAGCCGCAATTCGTGAGGCTGACTGGAGAGACTTAGCACTAGGTGGTATGTCAACGGCTCGGACTGCCGTAGAAACGATGAAGTCCAGAAAATGAATCCGCTGATGATCAGACTACGAAATTTTTTCTATCCAAAAAAGGAAATATTAGACGTTCCTGATCAAACGTCTGAAGAACGCCAGCGCATTCGGGAGACTTTACAGCGCATTCAAGACGAACTGGCTGTTGTTTCTCGTGAGCGCTATAACAACCACGGAGGCAGCGAATAATGCTCCCCTTTGCACATAGCATAGAAGTCGTTCAGACTGGCATCGCTTTTCTCGGTCTTATCATTTTAACTTGGGCTCTCTGGGATGTATCCCGTGACGTGGCCATCTTACAGGACGCCAAGGTAAATGGAGCACGGTTGCTACTCGCTCAGAATAACTTACGGACAGAAATAGCAAAGCTTGCCGTAATCATGTGTTTTTTTGTCGGTGGAATAATCACGATATTGCTTCCGCCGCCGACTACTCTCGACGCAAGTGACCCAAAAGTCATTCCACTCATTGCGTTGGCCGATAGCATCGATACACGTATTCTGCAAGAAAACCAGATGCAGAAAACGACTACGATTATGAGCCGCACAATCATCATGCTGGCGACCTTGATTTTGCTTGTTGATTCAGCGATGGCTCGCCGTTCGCGGCAGAAATACATTCGTCGTGTTCCGTCACAGCCTGCTGTAGAACAGCGTGGTCAGCGGGGTGAAAAGGGAGATCCCGGTGCGGTTGGTGGGACTGGCGCAACTGGTGCGACCGGTGCTACTGGTGCGACCGGTGCCACTGGCGCAACTGGTTCTGCGACGTCCGAAGACAGAAAGCAAGATCAAATTAGCATCATTGAAAAAGATGTGCGGGAAATAAAAAAGCGTCAGATTGATGTTATCGAATCGGACGTGAAGACAATCAAGAAGGACGTGAAGGACGTGAAGAAAGAAGTCACTCTTGACGTTCCTCCGTCAGAAAAAGGGTAATCCGTGGCTGTTTTATTTAGTGACCCGTTTGATGTGTTGGGCAATCCGGACCCGACATTGTGGGTAGAGAACGTCGGGGGGTGGGGGGTTAGTTCCGGCGTTTTGAATAATTCTGCATCTACGAACGGGCAGTTTACCAACATCATTACATTGCCGCTTGCACACGCGGCAATTCTTGATGTGAAGGTTAGCGTTAAGCGTTCTAGCACGAATTGGAATTCGGGTCCGATGGTTCGTGTAAGCGGGTCGGGCTCTGGCGTTTCTTGTTACTACGCGTCTATTGTTTCTGGTTCAGCTACTGTCACCATTTTTCGACATGCAAGCGGGGCGCATACGGCTGTTGGTGCTGCCATAACCGGGTTTACTGGTGTGAGCGGCGACGTGTATACCCTTGAAGTATCGGGCACGGGTCCGGTTACGTTGCGGTTGTACCAAAACGGCAATTTACTTGGAGAACGCACGGATTCGGGTGCTGGTATTTTGGTAGTTGCGGGGCAGACCGGCATCGAGTCATGGTCGAACACAGGGACATACGACGATTTTTTAGTTGAGGACTTAGTTGTTCCAGCTACCTTAACTCAGGTGAGCTACCAATTCAGAAACGACGACGGAGATGAAGATGGGGCTACCCCAAAAGCTGCGGAAAATACACCCGTGACCGTTACACCCGGTAGTACGTTTCGTATGCGTATTCTGGTGGACGCAGATCAAGATCCGGCGAGTGCTGATTTTCAGGGTGACTTTAGGAAGGTTGGAGATGCAACGTGGAAAAAGCTAAACCCGTCGTGAGGTTCTGATGGCTTTACCTAATAATCTAATTGACGTTTTGGACGCTCTCGGCGTGTCCAAATCGACGGCTACGCATTTGGTTGGTACCAAGCACTATCAAACCATCATGCTCGCAGATGCGGATGGCCACATTCAAGGTAGTGCGCCAGTCTACCTGATGTTCATGCAGCCGCGTGTTCTTACCACGTCTGCAACGGACGAGTGGGATTTATTTAACGCCAGTGGCAGTGGCAAAGTCATCCGGGTTAGGAAGCTCTTTCCCGCGTTGACGCAGACGGCAGCAACAGCATTTACTGCCTCGTTTGTTTTTGAAGTTCGCCGCACATCGACTGTAGGATCTGGTGGGAACACCGCTACCTTTGAAACGACGAGCACACCCGCATCCGGGGCCGTAAATTTAAGTCGTATTTCTACTCTTGACCCCACGCTTCCCGCACAGGTCACCGCTCGCGGCGTTCCGACAGGCGGTGCAACGAGCAGCCACTATCTTCACAACATCACCTTGCACGCGGAAGAAACACAGCCCTCTTCGCACCAACTGCAGCTTGTCAACTGGCTCGTAGAAATGCCCGGTGACCCGTCGTATGAGCTTCAGGAGGGGCAGGGGATTAAGCTGCGAAAGACTTCGACTATCGCGTCTACCGGTTTGAGCGTCGGCTGGCTGATAGCGTTTGGATTGGTTCCTTAGTGCAAGGGTGATGTTATGGCAAAGACAAATAAAAAGATTCCATCCCGACGCGCTCCGCTGCCGTCTGCTTTTGGTCGAGGAGAGATAGACCCGGAAACGAAAAAGGAATTGCCGGTTGACCAAAGTCCTGTTCCTTGTTTCAACTGTGGGAAACCGGGCTCGACCTGTCAGGATTGCGGAGAAGTGTTGTGTGCGGAGTGCAACCAGAATCCCTATGCCAAAGAGGGGCATGAACCTTCTGAGCATCTGGAAGCTCCTCCCCCTCCTGTTGTTCCTCCAGAACCCAAGATGGCGCTTCAGCCTTTTGCGGAAAAATCTTCGTGCCAGATGTGTGGCGGTGAAAAATCGACGCTGGTTTACTGCGGCAGAATTTGCGTGCCTGTAGTCGGGGGTTTTGATTCTCGTGTCAGCCGAACGGGCGAACCGCAGCGGCATTTCCATCGCACCTGTGAGCGGTGCGGATTCCAGTGGCTGTCGGAGTTGCCGACAAAATAAGAGGGCACGGCAATGATTGAAGCCATCACGAAAGAGTGGATGTTTGACACGGCACAAACTGATTTCAAATTGGAGGACGTGGCGACCGGATTTGAAATGATTGTGTCTTACTGTCAAGTGACCGTCGCTAATGGCGTTACGAATGATGTTGCGATCAGAATCGGCATGGCGACGGCTACCTTGCCTGCGGAAACAGTGAATAGTGCAACGGGTAATCTGAATATGGTGCTCTCGCATCCGGGGATTGCCCCCGGAGGGGGCGCAGTTGTTACAAATGGGGGCGCACCGATTGCGAAGGGTGAAGACGGTGCCGATCTTCGCATGACTTGCTCAGAGCCGACTGGCGGTCAGGTTCGTGTCATTGTGAGTTTTCGATTTAGGTCCATCACATAATTGTGAGTTATCGAATGGCGGACTTAAATGTGGCAGCATAAAAGAAGGGACAATTAAACATGGTGACACGTCTATTTTTTCGCGATACTACCGACACAAGAATGGTTGGTGTGTTGGCCAAAGACATGTCGTTGACTGCTGGTACGAGCGGTGAGACACAGTTACGATTCTCCACAACGACAGGACCGGACTTCCCCGGCGAATATCACATGCACGATGCTCCGGGGACTACCAAAACGGTTTTCACCTCGGAACGACTGTCGAACACCGTGGTGCTGTCGGGGAATCAGATCTTTACGCTGCGTGGGAGTGGGACCACCGGGATTGCGAATCAGCGGTTTCGTGTGCGACTGTACCGGGTCGATGCGTCTGAGGTTCGCACGCTGCTTTTTCAGGCCGATGCGACGGCCAACCTGACCACGACCGTCACCACCTACACGGTGACAGGTGCACCGGCCAGTCCTGTGACGCTGGTTCCTCGTGATCGGTTGCTCATCATCCTCACCACGTTTGTGCCGAGTGGATCAGGCGCGGCGCAAGCGTTACTGAACTACAACGTCCCGGCGAGCACCTACGTGGACATTAACTCCGACGTTGCGCCGACTTTTTTTGCCTCACGACAAAAGCTCGTTGCTCGTCGTACGACCGCACAGGGCGTCAGCACCTATAAGGATTTGCTGTTGGAACGGGCATCGAGTGGTGCCGCGACTACTGCGGTGGTGACGACTGTGGCGGGTGCGACGGAAATACAGTGGACCTATACCGCAGGCGGCGCGTTGGCTGGGTGGGTGACACGTCGGTTTAAGTACAACTGGCGTTGTGCTCCCGGCATTATTAGTGGCCGCGTGCTGAATCATGAGAGCGTCTCAACTGTGAATGGTCGGTTCTTGACGCGTTGCTACTTGCGGGCCGTGGATGGTACGGAAACCTTGCTCTGGTCGCACCTCATGACTGGAGAGATCAACACGAATAATCAATTGTCCCCGGCGACCATTATTAGCACGGGAACGGGCGTTACGTGGGCTGTTCCTACGACAGGTATTACTGTCAAGCCAGATGAGCGGATCGTGATTAAGTTCTTTGTGGTGAACATCGGCACGATGGGCGCTGGCACGGCTACGATTACGCACGATCAAGCCACGGTTCCGACGACCCCGACTAATGACACCTACCTGATCTTTATCGGATCGCCTGTTTTTAAGGCGGATGCCGATCCAGACGAAACGCCGAAAGTGGCGGATGGCAACATGCCCATGATGGGGATTGGTAATTAAAACTCCTTATGTCCCTGCTCCTTCTTTATCGTTCTGGTGAGCCGGTCGAAGCAGACGTATCTCTAGCTGAGAGTGCGTTTGTTTCGGCCGGGGCCGTTACGAATACGACGGCCCAGATGACTCCCCCTGCGGGTAAAACAAATGCTGATTTCCAACAGGGGAAAATCTCGGACGATACCAATCCTCTTCCTGCTATCAACCTAACCGCCGGTAAATATACTGAGTTGGAACTTGTTGTGCAGATATCACCCGATGCGGAATTGGGTGACTACGAATTTCGAATCAGTAAAGCTGGTACGCCGTTAGATGACTACCTTGTCACTCCTGTCGTTACTGTCAGTGACGTTGTTGTTCACGAACTGGCGGGGTCACTGGCGGGTGTTTCGGTTTCTACAGCCTTGCTGGGGGCGCAGCGTCCGTTGGTCGGCTCTCTGGTGGGGGCGTCGGCTGTTTCGGGTGCTGCGGGGCTGCGGAAGGCATTAGCGGGCACGGTAGCGGGTACGAGTGCAGTATCCCCTGCGTTGATGCGCAGAACTTTGGCCCTGCTCGGTAGTGTGTCAGGGGTGTCTTCTCTTCCTGCTCCGAGTTTAACGGTCACGCACATCGAGGAATTGGCAGGTTTGGTGGCGGGATTGTCTGCGGTTGGGGCTACGCCGCTGCTTGTGGTGCGAAATATTGCAGGCACGTTAGCAGGAGTTTCCGCCGTCAGTCCCGCGCTCTTGCGTCGGTCGATTCCGCTGGCTGTGACTATTCCTGCTGTGTCGTCGTTTAACACCTTGTCAATCACGCGTCGTTTTAATTTAACAGGAGCGGTTGCAGGCGTATCAACATTTGTAAGCCCGCAACTGGGAATTTTCCATACGGAGGAACTGGCAGGAACACTCGCGGCGTTGTCTGCTCTAACAAATGCTCCGTTGCTGGTGTCCCGCAATATTGCGGGAACGATGGTTGCGGTATCAGCCATTGGCCCTGCTGTCATGTCTCGTACGCTGCGCCTGCAGGGAAATGTGGCGGGAGTATCGAATATTCCACCGGCCTTGTTGCAGCGCACGATCAGCATGGTATCGAGCCTGCTCGGAGCTTCAGGATTTTCTGGCCTGCCGCTCGGTGTTTTCAGAGATACGCCAATTTCCGGTGCGATGACAGCGGTGGTGACTTTCGTTCCTCCTGTTCTGCGTGTCAACCGATTGATGCAGGGAAATTTAACGGGAACATCGGGAATAGCTTCGGCTTTGTTGCGCCGTTCCATGCCCCTCGCAGGTTCCTCTGTTAGTGCGTCTACTATCGCTCCCGCGAGTTTATTGCGCTGGATGACCTTGGCAGGAACGGTGGCCTCGACCGGTACTGTGTCCAATGCGTTGCTCCGTCGTTGGATGGCCTTGTCTGGAGATGTTGCGGGAACTTCGACTGTTGCAAGTGCGCTGCTTCGTGTGCGCCGGGATATGGTCGCGACCCTGAACATCGCGTCGTTCTTCGACGTGGATCTGGATGTTCTCGGTACCGTGGAATTGATTGGAGATGTAATTTCAGAGGCAGCGTTGGCAGGAGCGGTCAATGTCAACCGCTTGATGACCGGCGTCGTTGGCGGGGTTTCCTCGGTGCAGAGCGCTCTCACGTTCATTCACTACATCCAGAGTGTGTTGGAAACGGAGAGTGCCGTCAGTGCTGAGGTGGATCGTCTGGTCGGATTGCGGGGCAGCGTGTTCGCGTTGTCGCAATTGACGACGCATCTCAGCTTGGCGTTACTGCTGCACGGTAACCTGACGATTGTCAGTCAACTTACAGCAAATCTGGCTCCGTTGAGCAATGTGCTTCCCACCTTTGGGGGGCGTATTTTCGTGGTAGATGACTTTTCCGGTAAAGTGTCTCGGAGAGATGAATTCTCTGGGAAGGCCCGCATCATCTGAGGGACGCCATGCTGCCTGCACGACAAGACCTAGAAATTATGAGCGGAGCGGAACAGGAAGTTGAATTTCAGTTAATTCGTAATGGTCAACCGCGTGATCTGACTGGCGTGAACGTAGACATGTATATCGCGCATGGTTACGGGCGTAGTTGGAGCGTGCAGAAGACCAGCATTCCCGGCGCTCATCACAATGAGGACGAGGGCCGAGTGCGATTTACGTTGACGCGTGCAGATGTTCCTCCACAGCGTTCAACGCAAGTGTGGTGGTACGAAATCTGGCACCGGGAGGATAACAAGCCGCACATCGTCGGAGAATTACGCGTGACCGGAACAGTGAGGGGATGATGACATTACGAACATGGCAACCACAACGCCAACCGGTAGTGCCGCTCAGTGCAAATCATATGCTGCGGTCCAACATGCGTACCGGAGTGGCTGCAGCACGAATTCCGTGGGGACCGCCGCAAGGGAATGGTTGGTTTCCAAAAATCTCTCCAGATGGCAAATGGATTTTGTATGGTTTTTGGCAAACCTTTTTAGCCAATTTGGAAACGGGACAAGAATACGAACTGACAGCGCCCACTGGGGCTCGGTTGAATCCCGTGGGGTTCTTGGACGCGCAAACGGTGATTGCGGCTACCGAAACTGGGCCTGCCGCTGTTTATCGTTTTGACGTAAATGCACGCGTGGCGCAGGATTTGGGTGTCCCTCCGGAGTTGAGCGTGGCGAGTTGGGTTGGTGCCGGATACGGGCATTGGGGATTAAATCTCGCGACCGCATGGGTGTGCGTCAAAGACGGCCAAAAATTTCGTCCTGATATCGTGCAGTACGGCATTGCGCTTTCCGGGGATCATCTTGTTACTTCCAATCATGAAACACTCCTTCGGCATTTTCGTGGTAACGACATAATCCGCGAAATCCCGATGGACAACTCTTGGACCGTGAACCAGTATGGGGATATTTGTACTGGGTACTATGGTCCGTTGAAAGTGTACCCACACAATGGTTCTTACGTCGATGGCACGATCACTCCGTGGCGACGAGAGGGCGTAGCCTGTCCTGTGCGAAGAAAAGGAAAGTTGTGGCTGTGGAATGCCACTGACGATGATGCAGCACGGTCGTTCGTCATGGGGCGGGAATTGGGAGATGCCGATCCTATTGTGTTGGAAAATTTTCCCGCAGTAGCCGTAGCTGCGGTGTGCCCGAACGACGGTGATGACTGGGTGGTGGCAGGAAATAATGACAAAGGTCAGTTGCAGGTGCGCTGGTGTCCTGTAACGCATCCACGTACTAACTTGCGAGTCACTACGCCTGCAGTGCTACCGAGGACAACGAAACAGGGTGAGCTTGGATATTTCTTTCAGTACTCCGGGCAGTACGGGGATTCTCCAGAATTTCCGGGGAACGTGACGATTATCGTGAAGAATGTGGAAGCTGATATTGCCGCTTTGCAGCGGGCGTTATCGCTGGGAGAAGTGGTGGTCATTCCTGCGAATCTTCTTGAGCACGTTCCTACAGAGCGTCTGCGGCAGATTCGTGCGTTGTACATCGGCAGCGAACGAGGGTGGGAACACGCGGAACTGGAAGCGCAGGAAGCCAAGCGTGCGTGGGGACGAACTTCACGCGGGCACATTGACGTGTTCTGGTATGTGACTCCCACGGAAGTGCGCACACCGGGATTCAAATTGCCGCCCTCGGTAGATATCGTTGGTCCGCAGATTTATTTGGACGACTTCAACATCGATTTGGAAGAAGCCCGCGCTCAGATTTGGAATTTCGTGCGGATGTACGAAGCCGTGATTCCGAAGACACTTCCGTGGTGGCCTATCTGTCAGGCGTTTGATCGCCGCAAAGATGCGGCAGGTACCGTGAAGTTCCGCCCAGACACCCTCGCCAATATGCAGCCGGAATTTTTCGAGGTGTTCAGAAATCGGGATCAAGTCAAGGGACTGATTTTCTTTGCCGCCAATCGTCCCGGTGGCGTCCGTGATTATCCTGAGGTGCTGAAGTGGCATCACGCCATGTGCGAAGCACTTCCCAGTGGTCCTCCGTGGCCGAAAGAAGAACCCATGCCGCAACATAATCCTCCCAAAATTACGATCACCGAATACTCGCCACGGCAGGGCACGGCTCCTCTACGTGTGCGAGCCATTTACCGCTCAGAACCCGATGCGGGACGTATCGACACGTTGCAATGGATGCAGAAGCGTACGGCAGACCGCGAGTGGAATGTCGTGGCTCCGAACAACGACCCGAACGATCCTGATCATACGTACACGTTCACGGAACCGGGCGAGTGGGAAATCAAGCTGCGGGCTATTGGTCCCGGCGGGGAATGGGAAACCGGGGCTCGACGCGTTATCAACGTGTCAGCTTCGCAGGAGGAACCTGACCGGCCTGTTCCTGACGTAGACGAGGACGAACTGTTGACGGGTGACGTGACGTGGGATTACCGGAATCCTCTGCGCTTGACGCTACCGCAGAATACGGTGGAATTGATTTACAACGCACTCGATGACAATGCCTCTCTCGCACGGAATGCGAACAGTGTTTTGGATGCGATGCATGAGGCACGTGGCCCACGACGTGTGACGATTCCCAATCCCGCTCGCAACTGGTTCCACATGGTGGTCGGTACGGCCTACGCGTTGATGCACGAAGAATTCCCGTGGCGCAAAAAGAATGACCGCGACCTTCCCTCGCACATTATTGCGCAAGCGGTTGATGGCTGGACAGGGGATCGCATTCGGGAATGGCTGCGTGCGTCTGACGAATACAAGGAGCATCACGCCATTGGGAAAATTGACCCTTCGCAGCCAGTCCCAGTGGGCAATCGAAAATTGCAGGGACAGATGCGTGTAGTGTCGTCAGGGTCGCGGGTAACGTTTGGAGATGATACGGGTCCACGTACCGTGAATTTCTTGCACTGGTTCCCTGCGTTGAATATCTACAAATATCAGCGAGACGAAGCGCAGGAGACGTTGAACAAAATCACCAGTGCCGGATGGCAGGGTGTGCGTATTCTGACGGCTGTCGGTTACTGGGATGCATTCTGGCATGACCGGGAAGTCGCTCCGACGACGTTCCGCACGCGGGATGGCCGGGAGATTGAAGGCTGGCGTGATTACGATCAGATTCTTGAACAGTTCCTGCGTGAATGTCAGGCACGTGGATTGAAAGTCGAGTTGTCAGCGGGTGATTTGCAGGGCGTGTTTCCTTCCAATGACGAGCGAGAGGGGGATCGCCACGCACTACTTACGCATTGTGACCGAGTAGCAAACGTCGTGAATCGAGTCGGGCAGGACGTGGTGGCTCTGTACGAAGTCTGCAATGAAGCGTGGCAGAACGGTGTGCCGGATAGACGTTTCGCGTCGGAACTTGCATTGCGCTTCAAGCGGCATTGTCCCAACGTGCTCACGGCGTTGTCTGATTCCAGCATGACGGAGGAACCGGAGGGGCTGATTGAGTGGTCGCAGGGAGCCGATGTGGTGACGCTTCACGGTACGCGTGACCGGCATAGTGCTGCACGACGAGCGTTCAACGTGCTGTACGAAAAGCCGGAAGAGATTCGGAGCAAACCGGTGTGGCAGGGAGAGCCTACAGGACCGGACGGTGGGCATCCGTTACCGGCTGTGTACTTGCCCATTGATGACCCCAACATTCTCTTTTCGATTTACGCGGTACACCTGATGACCGGGCAGGGAAGCGTGTTCATCAACGGTCCCGGTTTGCGCCACTGGCGTCCGATTGACTCGACGTGGGGCTTCTACGAGTTGCCTCGGCTGTTCAGCGAAATCTTCCCTGAAGACATTGGGTTGTGGCCTCGCGTGCTGCATGGGAATCGCGGTGATGCGCCGATTACGGCTGAGAGCTTTGCCGACCGTGGTGATGGGCCGGAACGTGTGGACATGGCATTTAATGATTCACGTGTGGTATGCGTGGTGCATGGCGGGAATGGATCGTGGCGGGTGCGTTTGCGTCGTTCGTTGCGGTGGAAGCTCTATAGCGCGAACGGGCTGGAGACGAGCGGAGAAGGAAACGACTTGCCGGAAATGGACGCGAGTATGGGATGCCGTGTCATTGTCGGTGAGTTCATTTAACGTAATTTCAAAGGAGTGTTGAGATGGGCAATGAAGATACACCGTTACCGACGGCAGGCGGGGAAGTGACCTATGTGTCGAAAGCGTGGTACCGTGACGAAGCGACGTGGTTCAACATCATCAGTGCCATTCTCGCGTTTCTGGAACTGTCCGATGTAACGAACTTCGTGGGTCCGGAGCGACAGGGTATGCTGGCTCTGGTCATCGCGGCTCTGAACATCATTGTGCGCTTCTTCTTTTCGACGCGTCCGGTGGCTATGCAATCCGGCACGCCTGTGCAGGTTCGCAAAATTGCCATGAAGTAACGTAGAAACAAACGAGGATCATGATGAGCAAATTATCCACACGGCGATTGGGCATCTTCATCGGGTTGCTTTTGTTGGTGTCCGCGTGTGCGGGCAAGACCACGCCGCAGATTGCCGCAACTGTCGCCACACATGGACGGACGTTGATGACAGCGGTGCAGCGCACTCAACAGGCAGTGATTGACGCCGAAGCCAAGGGAGCTATCCCCCGAAATGCTGCCGTGAAGTCGATGGAGACATTTCAGAAAATCGGATTAGCGGGAGAAGACGCAGCCGAACTGCTTGATACGCTCGTGACGTTGGATGTGGGTTCGGTAGAAGCCAAGACCACTATCGAGAAAATTCAGATCGCGCTCGACCTTGTGGATTCTCAAATGTTCGCGGCATTGGTACCCATTGGGGATGAAGCGACACGGGCACAGGTCGGCACGCTGGCGGCGGAAGTCAGTCGGCTAATCAGTACCATCAATCGCGAAATTCTAGGGGGTGTCCGATGATCAAAAATCCGCAACCAATCGAATCCCCCACGTCTGGGAGCGGCAGCGGGCAGGGCATGAAGGAATTGGATACGGCAATTGCCGTACTTGGCCAAATCAACGTTTTGATTCCCATCGGTATTGCGCTCGGGCGCACGTTGGTGGATTTGATTCAGAATCGTGCGAGTAGCGGAGGAGTCACGGTCGAAGAGGCCAAGGCCGCAATTGCCGGATTTCGACAGGTCAGTACTCAGGTGCGTCAGTCAACCGAAGAATGGTTGGATACGCATCCGCGCACGGAAGAGTAATTATCATGTGCAGGGGGCTTTCAGGCGCGTCAGGAGCCCTCTGCACTCCCTATCTGCCTTTCGGCCCGCTGGAGCCCGTACAGCGGCTCCTAGCCCCGCTTACAAACCCTCTTGACCGGCTGTGGGATCATAGACGGCATCCACTAACTGCAGGCCGGGACACATCCATGAAATTGCCTCGTTTGTATGACTGGCCGAAAGCAGAAGCCGATGTGCCAGTAAAGCGTGCGTTGTTGTCGGTGGAACAGGAGCAACGAATTCAATCGTTGCTTCGATTTCCAAACCCGGAGTTTTTTAAAGCCCTGAACAGTGGCCAAAACGTGGAGGGGCTGGCTCGGTATATTTTTGCGTACGAAAGATACACAGGTATGTATCGACTGCCCCGTCATGCTCCGTGGGGCAAATTAGGATTACAGGCTCCGCGTCTATCGGTGCCCACCACGGACACGCTTCCGTGGGAATTTACTGGTACGCTGCGGGACAATCAGCAAGCCGCATTTCTGGCATTACGTGACCAACTGATTTATCACAAGGACGGCATCCTCGTCTTGTCCTGCGGGAAGGGTAAGACCGTATTAGCCACGGCCGGATTCGGATGGCAGCAACGACCCGCGCTCGCAGTTGTGACGCAGTTATTCATCGCACAACAGTGGAAGAAAGCGTTGTTGGAATTCACGAATATTCCGGCTGAGCGCATCGGGATGATTGGTGACGGAGCGGCAGAGTGGGATAAGGATTTCGTCATCGCCACCATTCAGACACTTGCCCAGAAAGATTTCCCAGCAGATTTTTATCGCCGCTTTGGTCTGGTGTTCTACGACGAGTGCCATCGTCTCGGTGCGCAGTTCTTTGGGCGCGTGGCTCCAATGTTCACTGGCGTGCGTATTGGATTGACAGCGACTCTGGAACGAGCCGACCGCATGCAGGATTTGTTCATGCTGCATCTGGGGCGTGTGTTCTACGAGGACAAAGAACAGCAGTTAGTCCCGCGTGTTTATTTCCGAAAAACTCCTGTTAACAAGGACGTGAAGGGATTCCGATATCGCGGCAAACTGAACACGGCCAAACTGGTCACGCATTTATCCCGGCTGGAAAATCGTCGCGCATTTGTCGTGGACCTGATTCGCAAGTCGCAGAAAAAAGATCGCAAGGTGCTGGTGCTCAGCGAGCGGAAAGAAGAACTGAAAGCGTTGCACGAATTGTGTGGACCTACATCAGCGATTTGCGTGGGCTCGCTCGACGGCAAGCACATGAAACAGGAGACAAAAGAAGCGGCCTTGGACCATCCCATTATTCTTGCCACTTCTCAACTGGTCAAAGAAGCGCTGGATAAAAAAGAAATCGATACGTTAATCATCGAGTACCCGCAGTCATCGGAATCGTTCTCGGAACAATCCACGGGACGCATTTTGCGGTTGGATGATGACAAGCGAGAGCCGGTCATCCTCGTGCTGATGGATTCGGGTTGTTACTACGAGGACGGAACGGGAAAGAAACATCGACCCTTCAAAGCCAAGTGCGTTGCAATGGAACGCACATTCAAGAGGCTGGGATACGACATTGTGGAAGGAGTAGCGTAATGGCGCTCTTTCTCATTCATACCGACAGGGGCATCTTTCAAATGTTTGCGCCGACAGCTACGGCTGCCAAAGCGGACCTGAAGGTACTGTTGGGAAGCGATATCAAATTCACCAAAGCATCGGAACGCGTATCTGAACGCGCTATTTTCTCGGGGGATGTGTCCAACCTGACCGGCATCATTCTTCCCCCTAAAGGAGTACCAATGGGTTGCGCACGACTCACGGGTCAAAATGTTGAAGCACGCCGCGCAGAATTTTCTTTCGCCAATTTCGTGATACCGGAAGCTGCTCGTGCTGTGGAATGGTCTTATGCGGAGATGCTGATTCCTGAATCAGTAGATCGCCGTGTGGATATGTCGTTTTCGCAATTCAGCATTCCCGATGCGGCGAGCCGTGCGGCTATGTCGTATGCGGCTCTGACGCTTCCTGACGCACCAATTTCTGGGAATGTGCTTCGTCCAACGTACACACCCGGCAACAACACCGCAAATCAAACGGCCCTGCGTGGAGCTATCAACAGCGCCCAACCCGGCGATACGATCCTTCTGCCGGAAGGCAGTTACTGGTGGGGCAATTATTCTTTGCCGCAGAAAGCCAACATTGCGCAGTACATCACCATCCGCACGGACATTCCGCTGAGTGAAATGCCGCCACCGGGAACGCGTCTGAGTCCGTCGTATTATCCGCGCATGGCGCGTATCGGCAACGGCACGGGGTTGGTGGACACGTTCGTGACAGCGGTCGCATCCAATCCGGCCGTGCAGTACTGGAAATTCCAGTTCGTGGAAATTTTGCCGCCCGATATCACATTGGGTGGGTGGACTCGTGCGTGCGTGTCACTCGGACAGAACGATACGACGCAGACAACGCTCGACGTGCAGCCGCATCACTTTATTTTTGACCGGTGCTGGGTACATGGGGATGAATTCCGTGGTGTGCATCGTGCGTTCTACATGAACTGCGGCATGCTGGAAATCAAGGATTCCGTGTGCGACATGGTGAAGACCGTGCAGCCTGACGGACAGGTGATTGGCGGGGTCAGTGGGTCAGGTCCGATGTACGTGACCAACACGGAATTGGCGGGCGGCACGGAGTGTTTCATCTTCGGTGGAGACAGCACCAAGATCCCGTTTGTGAATTTCACGGACATACAGTTCCACGCGTGCTACATGCGGAATTATCCGGCCTTGCGGGGAGCGGCGGCTGTTCCTGCAATGGGCACAGTGACGCTCTCAGAGGTTGCTGGAGGCACGCTGGCGGCAGGCACGCACACATTCCGAGTCAGTGGCCGTGCGAGCATTGCAGGCGGCAATTCGAACGGGGCACGGAGTGCGGAAGTGTCCATCGTATTGGGAGCACCGGGCAGCGTGCGTTTGAATTGGACGCCTCTCAGTCCGACGAACAGAATTTCCTATCGTGTGTGGAAACTGAATGCGGACGGCACGTGGAAATACGTGAGTGTGGCTGAGGGGTCCAGTACGTACACGGCTACGGTTGAAACAGGTTGGACGGCAGGGTCAACGCCACCGGGCGGCGGCACGGTGTGGGCCATCAAGAATCTGTGGGAAACCAAGGCTGGCATCAACATCGTGGTCAACGGGTGTTTGCTGGAGCACATGTGGTTGCAGGGGCAGACCGGCATGGCGTTCTCGGTCAAACTCGCGGATTACCGATCCTGCGCCGAGTGCAAGACCCGCTCAGAAAATATTACCCTGAAGAATTGTGTGGCCCGTCATATGAACCATCCGGCTGTCTTCGTGACAGCGGAAGGACCGGCTATGGCGGATAGCAATTACGTACTGAAGAATGTTCGTCTGGAAAACATTCTGTTCTACGACACGAACAATTCGTACGGCAGCAACAACTACGCGATGACGGCTGGTGGGAGCGTGCGCCCGCAATTCCGAACGGGTATGCAGGGATTGCACATCGACCACTGCACGTTCATCCACTTCGGTGTGGAGTCGGGTGGAGCCGACAGACCGGGTGGACAAGGCATGATTAAGTTCTACGACTACCGCTCGGATACGGGGTTGTACGACACCATTATTCCGTTCTCGTTCGTGAACAATCTCATCATGCGGGGAGAGTACGGATTCTTCGGTAGCAATTCCTCAGCGGGTAATGACACCCTGAATAAATATTGCCCCGGAGGGATTGTGCGTAGAAATGTCATCGCTGGGGCATCTCCGTCCTCCTATCCGTCTGACAACGACTATCCCACGCAGGCGGATTTCCAGACGCACTTCAAGACGTGGCGTGCTCGTGACCCCAATGACGAGGGCAACTATGCGCTGAAGCCGACCAGCAAATACGCGACGACGTACCTGGGAACGGACAACAAGCCTATCGGCGCAGACATTGCGTTGATCAAGGCCAACATGTCTCCCACAGATTTACCACGTGTGGCGAATTTGTTCTGACCATGAAGACTATTACGCTCGATGCGTCGAAAAGCGGAGAACTCCGCATCAATGGCAAGCGGTATAAGGGACGGCTCTATCACGTGGACGCCGGGGTGATAGAGCTGTACTCGGTGCACGTGCTGGCACTCGCGGTGGGCCGCACGGCTCAGACGATTCGTCTGTGGGAGCGGGAGAAATTGATTCCTCCTCCGTTGTTCAAGCTCCTTGGCGGAAAGACGGATTTAATTGCACAACGACGCTGGTACTCACGACAGCAAGTGTGCAATTTATATCAGGTCTACAATCGGTTTCCCTTTGCGGCTGGTCAGGGGCGAGTGAATTTCAAAGACGCATTTTTCACTGCATTCAATCACGTATTCGATTTAGGAGAAGTCATCAATGTCGGAGAACTTAAAGTCAAGCCCAGCACAACCTCCACAGCCCGAACAGCCGCACGAGGAGGAAGCGTCAGCACCAGCCACACCCCCAGTATTGCAGGAACTCCACGACCATCGAACGCAGCAGGGGCTCCCGCCGCGCAAACCCAACCGGGACGAAGTGGGATTCTGGCTGCGGCGTCTCTCCGCAAAACTGGAACATATGGAGGGGCGACTGCAGGGAGCGATCACCGCGCACAACATGATGGTGAGCGTGAACGAGCAAGTAGCCCTGCAACAGCGGGGGATTCGGGACACGCTCAATATCCTGCGCAACACACTGATCAAAAAAGGCGCGATTACCGAAGACGACCTGCAGGAAACGTATCGTGAGGTATGTGAATCGTTGGGGGTAGCACCGAGGGAGATGCTGGTCGATGAAACTTATTCCGCAATCCAAAAAGAAAACATCACTGAAACTGAAGCCCCTGACGGAAGCACTATTGGAAGCGACGAGGGAAGTGCGGAGGTTTCAGAGCCGACACGAGAGAATATTCACTGAACTTCACGCATTGGAGGAAGCCCGTCAAGTTGCCGAGAACGAATTGCGAACGGAAGCCAAGAAGCAGGGAGCATCGTACTTCGATGAGACTATCGACGTGGAATACACGATGCCCCAACATCGGTACTTGTCCCCGCAGATTATTCGTGAGATGGTCCCGGCGAAGATTTTGGACGCGCTCGGAATCATTACACGAGTGGAGCAGGTTGATGAGAAGGTGTTGAAGGCTGTCGTGAAGGCAGGGAAGATTCCTAAAATGGTCTTGACCAAAGCGTTGGTCGAGGAGAGTACGGAAGCACCACGCGTCACAATCAAAATCAAGGAACAACATGGCCACCAAAGATGAATTTATTGCGGCACTCGACAATGTAAAGGCAGCAGCACAGGACGCGTATCGAAAGATTCCACCCGAGTTTGGCAGACAGGGGCGGGAAGGACGAGCCCTGCACGCATTGCTCACTCGCTTGCCTGAGCAGATTGACGATATCAAGGTGCTGTTGATTGACGGCTACAAAGCCCCCGGTCAGATCATTACGCTTGAATGAATCGATAACGCAGGAGACACATCATGGCAAAAAAGACGAACAACAAGAAGAAGGCAATCCCGCAGCCGATGAATTACGGTGAGATTCGTTTCGAGCTGTACCCTGATGCGGCCAGCGAATGGCGTTGGCGCATGGTGGACGGTAACAATCGCGTTGTCGGTGTGAGCGGAGAAGGTTATACGCGCAAGGCTGACGTGAAGCGAGCGATTGAAAACATCATGATGGATCTGGCGAATCCGGAAAAGCCGATGGGCCTGACTGTGGCCAAAAAGGTGAAGTGGTGAAACTCGCCGGGAATCACGAGTCAGGCACGCTCACGGTGGAACGTGTGGCTAGTCGGAATAAAAACCGCGAAGAATTAAAGCGGGAGAATCGGACGGAATTGCTCGGTCCATTTTCCCGCGAGGAAATTCATGCGCGAGTCGGCGGAACGGTGAGCGCCACGTTGAGTCGAAACTATCACGCTATCAGCATCGCAGTGACCGTCAATATTCCCGTTCACGCTACCGAAGAAGGAGTGGACGTGGGATTAGCATGGGCGTTCAAAAAAGCGAACACGGTGATGAACGAGGAACTGAAAGGTGCGAATCGAGCACTGGACAAATTAGCTGCTCGCAACAGGTGATTCACATGGCCTACCATCATCGAGTACGAGCCGGGAAAAAGGTCTTGACGGGGCATACGACAATGAAACCCGTGTCATCGGCCCCGTTGGGCCGCAGGAAGCACCCGGCCGACGTGGAGTGTGCGACGTGTGACGACACGCGTTTCCGCTGTGAGCGGTGTTTTCGGTCTGTCGGGAAATGCAATTGCTCCGGTGGGATGTACGTGGCGAAATGTCCGGATTGCAATGGCGGCATTCCGTTGTTGCATGAGCGAGCGTAAATAGGTGCCTCGCGTACGCGCGTAAGGAAGCAAGCTCACGCGCCCGCGAGTTATACCTATTAACTCTGTACATGAAAAAGAGAAATAGAAAGATCAGAAGAAAGGAAAAGAAAGAAAAGAAAGAAAAGAAAGAAAAAGGTACATCAACGGAAAAATTTCATTTTCTCTTGCGGGAGATTTTGTTTTATGAAACTTCGTCCATCGGAAGTGAAGCAGCAACGGCCACTATCACCGCGTGAACGCTTGATGGCCGAGTACACGCAATGGCACGAAGGCGGCAGACGCACTGCTCCAACCGCTCGAATCCTCGCTGGGATGTATTCTCTGTTTTATCGGAAGCGGTACCGCATTCTTCCGATTTCGCCGGTACAGGACGATCTGGAAGCATTCGATGCCATGCTGAGCATTCTGTCCGACGACTTATCGCTCGCTCCGTACTGCGTCGAGGTGTTGTTTGGTTTGCAGGAATTCACCGTGAAGGCGCAAGCCTTTGCGAATCCGAACGTGATCGACAAGTGGAACGTGGTGGAACGCGCTCACAAATTGCGCAAGCGCAATGGCTCGGGAGAGCAGGCGGAATTTAGGAGCGACACGAAAACGTACGGCGTCACCCGTGTTTAAGCCGGTACCAGTCCCGCTATGGATGCGGGACTGGTCACGTCTTGTTATCACGCAAGAATTACTGGATTCGGATCGGGAGTTGATGATCATGAACGAAAAATTACAGCGTGAGAAATTGAATGCTGGTCACGCGAATGAAGATGAAGCCTTTGAGCGGCTGATGGACGGCATTCTGCAGCTGCCTGCAGGTACGTTGGTCAATCCAGATTGCTCGTGGTGTAACTGGCGGCGGGGTGACAGTCCGCGCAATTTAAAGTTCTGCGGCTTCCACCAGCAACTCCGCAATCGCATTCGCGGAGGTGCCTGATGGCCATGTTACGTGCTTATATCGAGCACTCGGATTTTGGCCGCTCGATGCGCATGGTTGTTTTGCGCGATTCTTTTGGGGAACCAGCACCGGGCCAGTTTACTGGGAAATACGACGGTCGTGCTGTTGTTCCCACAGGTGGGGGTCATTTCGAACTCCGTCCTATCGAGGAGGGGGAGAGAATTTCTGATGCGCATACGTTTATTCGTTTGCCTGAGGGGATGGCACAAGAATTTTTTCAGTCGCTTGTCGTGGCTTTGGCACAGAGCGGTTATATTCAGCCGGATCGTAGTGGCACGGAGTTGAAAGAAGCTCGGCAGCATTTGGAAACTCTGAAGGAAGAAAATTCACGACTGCATGGAATCGTCAATAAATTGCTGGGACGAGAAACCTCTGTGCAGCCGATGACACTTTCTGCACCAATCTCCGCAGACGACGAGGGCGTTAAAGCGTTAGCGCGGATTGCGGAACGGTTGACGAATCACGTTACAAAAGGACGACTGGAGTGACCCCTTTCGAAGTCCTGAATCGTGCGAAGGTGTTGTTGAAGCTAGGTGTGCTCGGGCATGACATTGAGTTTGTGACAGCGATGGTGCGAAAGTTTGATGTGCTCCATCGATTGAACGACGAGGAATTAGTTCGGCTACGACAGATTGTGGCTGACAATGAGTGAGGTACCCTGATGGCCCCGAATGAAGTGCAACCCGTAGAAGGACGACGCCTTGGACGTCTGCCGCACAAGAGCACGCGCAGCGTATTGTCCTTTGCCAGTTTTTTTCAGTTCCTATCCGTTCCCGAAAAGACCAACTACTGGATCAACAAAAGCAAAAAACCACTTCCTCGTCGCACGTTTGGCAACGACCGTTACGGAAACTGCACGAGAGCGAAGCAGGCGTACGCGTCAATCCGCATGGAGCGGCTGGAGCAGAAGCGCACCATCGACTTCACGGACGATGAAATCATTCGCGTGTACGAGGAAATGTCGAATCGCCGGTACGGTGGTGGAGACAATGGAGCGTACGAGGATGATGCGCTCAACGATTGGCGCAATCCGGATTATGCGGCTCGTGATACCAAGGGCAATCCCTACACGATTGCTGCCTACCTGAAGATTGCCGCGAGCAATCAGAAGGAACTGAAGGCGGGACTGGCTCTGAGCCCTGCGCACGTGTTGCCGTTCTGTCTCAATCTGCCTGCGGCGTGGCAGGACATGGATGACTGGGACGTGCCAGAGGGTCAGCCGCTTGTCGGGCCGTGGATGCCGGGATCGTGGGGCGGGCATTCGATGAACGGTATCGATTACGACAAGGGCTGGTGGTACACGGACGATACGTGGGCGTTTGGTGTGCGGAAGATTTCGTGGGCGGGCATGGCGGCATACTGCGATGAAGCGCATTTGATTCTCGATTCCGTCAACGCGTTCAAGAAACGACTCAAGACGTTGCCCGCATCGTTCGAATCAGCAGTGGAGACGCGTGGGATAATTGACGATATCGTGGACGCGGTGAACAACGTCAGTTCGCTCAAGATCAAGGTGTAGACCATGAATCGACACGGTTCACGATGAAGATTGCGTTGACCTAGTTTGCCAAGGGGGTGGGAAATGCCCCGATTAAATGTCGAACGACCAGAACCCTACCCGCATTCGTGCCTGCGACATAAAGAGTGCATCTTGGGTGCGCTGTTTATTTGCCGGGTGTGCGGCATGACATGGATAGAGGGCAATGAAATACGCATCGAATCATGGTGTGGGAAAACGCTTCCAACACGCGACACTGGCCCAACTGAATAAAAAGTATTTTGCGGAGGTATTGTCGTACTCGCGGGACTACAAAAAACACCTGCAGCGTGGGGAGGGCTTGCTGCTCAGCGGTCCTCCCGGTATTGGCAAGACATTCGCGGTGACGGCTTTGCAGCGGTACATCAAGGAAAAGGAAGGCGGGCTGTTCGATTATTACATCGTGACGGCCCCGAAATTGTTTGAGATGTACGTGGACTATCGCACGGCTAACGATGTAGACGCACACCGGGGTAAGTCATGGAATCGTATTTTCGAGGAAGTGCCCGGTATGGTCATTAACGATTTGGGAAAAGAGGAGCGGCTGAAGGAGTGGCAGCAGGAAGCCGCAGCTTACCGTCTAGGACGGCTTCTGCGGGCTCGACACGAAGAACAGCGGCCAATCTTCATCACGACGAATTTTCCTGTTGTAAGGCCGCGTGACGGGTCTGGAATCACCTTTCAGGAAGCCTACGGTGAGAGCATCTGGAGTCTGGTGCAGGACATGACCTGTGCGCGGGTACAAATTGTGGCCCCGGATCTGCGGGCTCGAAAAGCCGAACGGGAATTACGGGAAGATTCCGAGGACGAAGAGTAATTGAAGCAAGGAATTAAAACGCTGTTGACACTGAATGCTACTGTTGGTGGTGCCATTATGAGCGAACAAAACGATGATCAGGTCGAGGACGACTTGGTTCTGTTGGACGAAGACCTTGTAGACATGTTGCTGAACTACGATCAGTTTTTCTGCCGGAATTGTGGGCAGGGATGTTCTGTTCCAGTGGCCAATATCCCTGATGTTTGTCGTAAGTGCGGTGGAACGACGTTTCAATCCATCATGGATGTAGTGTCATGAAGTTGCTGTGGATGCCTGAGCCCGTCGTGCAGCCGGGAACGCCTGCATTTTTATCAGACCCACTGAAATTGCGTACGCAGTTCGAAGATGTGAAACTCAAATCGTTTGACCGGCTGGCGGATAAAGTGCTGGCAACGGACACGGGCAAGGAAGATTTAATCGTGCCGCTGTCAGACTTGACGCTGGACGGCATGAACACCATCAAGGTGAAGTCGCAAGGGAGTTTTATTATTTCTGAATTGGCGTTCCAGCAACTGTGCGCTCGGCTGAAGATTCCGGCCGACTACATGATGCGGTGCCCGGTAGAGTTGCGAAATGCCAATCTTGCGTATTGGGTGGAGCAGAACGACGACCGAAAGGTCATGCTGCGCACACGATCATGGGAATCTCCAGAGGAGAGTACACGAGGACTTTTGCGTGCGGTGTTGCCGCACACGTATGAGCCCATCGACAATCTGCGCATGCTGGAGTGGACGCACGAAATTCTGAAGAAGTACGAAGGCAGTCTGGGGATTCAGGAAGCCAAGGTCGGAGAGGAGAGCACACACATCCGGCTGTTGTTTGACGACCGAGTAGAGATGGACGAAGAACAATCCAATGCGCATTACTTCGGCGTACATCTTTCGGGGTCGGAAGTAGGAGAGCGTAGTTTCGTGCTGGATGCCGTGGACTTTCGTGTGAACGGTCATAGTGGGTGTCTCTACAAAGTAGAGGGCGGGCATCTGCTCTCGCAGCGTCACATTCATATCGACTTCAAGATGCTGCGGCGGGAATTTGTCGAAGCCTTTGCTGTGGCGAAAGAGAACGAAGACACTATCGTGGAAGCACTTCGGACAGCGCAGTTGGCTACGGTGCGTGATCCACGTTCACGGATTCGGCAGCTTGTGCGTCACTATCGACAGACGAACGAGTTTGCGGAAACGGTGATTGTGGCGTACGACTCAGACCCCATCCCGACGAAGTACGGCATCGTGCAGGCATTGACGCGGGCGGCACGTCGGATGCACATTGACGACCGGGTGGATACCGAACTTCTCGCGGGCCAGATCATTTTGGAAGGTGCGTGACATGACGAAAACGAAAAAGAAACTGTCCCCGGAACACATCATTGCCAAGGCACACACCATTCTCGCTGAGCAGTTGGGTGTCGATGAAACTGAAATCACACCTGACGCGTTGTTCGCGGATGACTTAGGAGCCGATTCACTCGATTATGTCGAAGTTGTGATGGCGTTCGAAGAAGAATTCGGGATTGAAATCAACGATGCTGACGTGGACAAGATGACCCGTGTACGTCAGATGACGGATTACCTCACGCGGCGACTCGCGTGATCCTTTCAGCCGTTTGTCCAGACAGGTGCCATTCCTCCTTGTTGCAGTTACTAGGCACTGTGCTCCCAATAAGCCAGTTGCGGGGCCGAACGGCTGAACTCTTTATCTTGCGGGTAACCGCATAATTGCACGACAATGTGCATCGAGGAGAACGCGAGATGGCCAAGAAACAGTCCCGGCGTAGCAAGGTGAACGACGAAGAACTTCCTGAATTCGACGTGTACGAGCAGGAAGACGGCGCACTCGCGGTGCTATCCACCAGCGATACGCCGGAAACAGATGACGCGGAACTCGTCTGGAGCGGGCATGCGCTCAACGAGAGCGAAGCCATCGTGAAGGCACGGAAGTCGTCAGCACGACTGCGCAAGGCTCCTGCCGCCAATGCGGAGCATGAGCCGGATGTAGCGGGCGACGTGCGCCAGAAGGCGCAGGAACGCGTCAATCGTCGGTTGGGCATTACGACACGACCCGCGAAGCGTAAGGGTGGGCGGAAGAAGACCGTGGCCAAGAGCCGCGTGAAGAAGACGGCAAAGCGGAAGACGACCAAGCGGAAGTCTACGCGCCGGTAGGAAGTCACTCACAATCTTTTCGCGGGAGGACAGAACATGGCGAAGTATGTGATCTACAAGGATCGGGACGGTAACGTGTCGGCGCACACGGAGCGCTACGAGGCCAAGGACGGCGAGAAGAAGGTCGGTACGGCCGAGGGTGCCAACGCGGACGAAGCGTTGGATGCCTACGAAGGGGGAGAAGGCGGCGACGAGGGCGAGAGCGAGGAAGCATCGAGTGGACTCCTTGCCCGCACCGAACCGACCGAGGAAGACAGGGAACGCGAACTGGAACAGTTGCGTGAAGAGGAAGAGTCGAAGGAAGAATTCGAAGTGATGCAGGACGCCAAGGGTGCGGTTTACGTGTCCGGTGGTGACTCCGATCCGGCGAAGTCGAAGAAGGGTGCCAAGGCTGCGAAAGCTCCAGAGCCGCCCGAGGAAGCTGAACCCGGTTCGCTCGGTACGTTCCGCGCAAAGAACGAGAAGGAAGCCATCGAGATGGCCAAAGGCACGTTCAAGAATCCGGCTGAGGGTGCCGCTCGCGGATCGCAGACGCCGTAAGTCTCTCGTCGTCGGTCGTTCGGTCACTCGGAAAGAGGGAGAAGTGAGTATGGCAAATCCGTCACAACCGTCGCAACCGTCGTCGCCGGGAACTACCGCACCGGGCGGCAGGCCCACCAGCACGCCCACGACGCAGCCGACGAAGGAAAATCCCAGCACGCAGACTCCTCCGTCCAAGGCGTCGTAGAACCACGGAGCGCGGCATCGAATTGCATTATGCGAGTGCGGGGGCTGGTTCGTTGCCAGCCCCCTTCTATTTTTCCGGGGAGTTATGAAACTCACGAACAAACATTCCAGTTCCAGTATTCCGAATTTCGAACACGTCTTAATCACCCGCATCATCGAAACGGCAGATTTGAAGTCTGCGATCAAGATGAAGATTTCTGCGGATTTTTTCTTCTTGCCCGAGGCTCGTCTTGCGTTCAATTTCCTGATTAAGCACTTTCGAAAATTCGGGGAAGTGCCGTCGATGGAATTGTTCCGCAAGGAATTCCGCAACTTCAATTTGCGCACGACCAGCGACACGGTTGAAGCCGTCTGCCACCAACTTCGCAAGGCGAAGATGTATGCGGATGTAGCCGACCTGTTGGATGAGACGTTGCGGTTGAACCGGGAAGACGCCAGCGAAGCACTTGATCATTTACGGATGCAGATTACGTCGCTGACCAGTCAGCACGTCATCACGCGGGATTCTGATTTGACCAAGGACGTGGAAGAGGCCAAGGCCGAATACGAGCGGGTGAAGTCTGGTGCGGGCATCGTGGGCGTGCCGTGGCCGTGGGACAAGCTGAATGAAGTCACGCTCGGAGCCCAGAACGGGGAGTGCGTGTATTTCTATGCACGACCGAAGTCGCTCAAAACGTGGCTGTTGATTAAGAGTGCGGTGCACGCATTCAAGAAAGGTTATCGGCCGCTCCTGATTTCCAAGGAGATGCCGACCGACCAGATACGCCGACGTGTGCATGCCTGTTTCGCAGGCGTGGACTACAACGCGTTGCGCACAGGACGGCTCACTCCGCGAGAAGAGAAAAACTATTTCGAGGACTTGGAAGCGTTCTCGGAGAATGACCCGTTCATCCTGTCGGGAGACGATGAGGACAAGGGCGGGGTCATGAGTGTCACGGCCAAGATCAAGGAATACCAGCCCGACGTGGTGTACCTCGATGGCGTGTATCTGATGCACGACGACCGGACGAACAAGCGCACGTCGGACTGGCAGGGGATTGCGCACATCACACAAGACCTGAAGCGCATGTCGAAGCAGTTGAACATCCCGGTGATTGGCAGCACGCAGGCGAATCGTGCGGCTGAAAAATCCAAGGGTGAATCCAAGTCAGAAACATCCTACGGTGACTCGTTCGTGCAGGATGCGGATTACTTGCTGCGCATCATCTATGAGAAGACGCATCAGGAGGATCACGAGGCCATCATCACGATCCCCGCGATTCGTGAGGCACCGGGCTGCACGTTCACCATCAACGCGTTTGTGGCCAAGGATTTGTCGCAGAAGCATGTGGCCGAGTCCGAGGAAGAAGTCGAAGAAATACTGGCGGCAACCGATGAAGGCGATGATCTGATATGAAGACCACCTATTTTCTGAGTGCGGAAGGTCGCCTAGAGAATAACCTTCTTTTTAGTGATGTAGAGGTGCCTGAAGAAGTGTCTTTACTTGCTACCAGTACCAGTGGACCTACGGCAGCGATAGCTCATTACTACGTACGTTTCAACCACGAAATTTTCGTGGAGATTTCTGAGCGCGCTTATCAAACGCTGGAACAACACATTGAATTTTCGCAGTATGTTGCTGATCAGAAAATAGCGGTGGAGCCACCGTCGTGAGACGCAAGAAATGTAAATACGAAAAAGTACTGCGGGATTTGGCTGTGTACAGCAAGGAGTTTATTCGTTGGATGGACGCGGAAATGCAGAAACCGTCTTCGCATCATCGCGGGGTGCGTGTTGCAAACGCCCTGAATGTTTTCGAAATGGAAGTGGACAAAATCCGCTACTTCACGTTGGGCGTTGATTATCGTAAGGATATCAAATCGTGAGCCGAAAAAAGAAAGTCGTTACCCGTCCTCGTGTGCGTCCCGCTGATGGCTGGCTGTTGTTCGAATGTGCTGCGTGCGGGTGGTTTGTTTATCATCACCCCGTCGTATTTACGGTGGCGTGCTACAACAAAAATTGTGCGGAGAGTCCACACTATGAAATTACTCGGCGCTAAGCCTGCCTCTCGACCAGTTACAGCAGAAGGTTCGCTCATTACCCAATTGCCCAAACGACAGATTCACGTGGACAAGGTGTCGTCGGATGCGGGCACGGGTGCATGGTTCAACGGCCGGGTGTTGTTCATCAGCAACACGGAAGTGGTGATTGTGCCGACCCGCTGCCGCGCTACGAACCTCCACGGGGCTGTCAGTCGTATGCCAAGGGTCGCGAGGGCGGGTCTGCCCAAAAAGACGCGTAGAGGGAACGACAAGCGGCTCACAAAGGTAGTCGTGGAGGTAGTGGAGTATGGGCACAAAGCCTGATCGTATTGAATCCTTTGCGGGGCCGTACCGCTTCCTGAGCAACTTCTACATTCTTGACCATCCCGTTGTCTGCAGCCATCGTCTCAATTACTCTACCGTTGAAAGTGCGTTTCAGGCATCAAAGTGTCTGGACTATCGTTCTCGCTGTGAGATGGTGAAACTGCCGCCAGCTAAAGCCAAAGTCGCAGGACGACGACTTCCACTCAGGGAAGACTGGGAAGAAATCAAACGCGCAGTGATGGCCGACTTGCTTCTCCAGAAATTCATCAATAATTCAGACTTGCGGATGCTCCTGCTCAAGACTGGAGATGCCGATTTGGTGGAGGGCAATCACTGGGGAGATACGTACTGGGGCGTGTGTAACGGGAAAGGCGAAAACCATTTGGGGCGGCTGCTGATGGCCGTCAGAAAGCTGTTGCGATGATGCTTCTATATTTCCAAGAGATGCTGCGCCAGATGGCGATACATTTCACAGTCGGAGAAATTCAGCACGTCGTGTTTCATTGGATGAATGGGCATGGCGTGGGATTCATGATGCTCATGGACAACGGGGAATATTGGTACGCAACCAATCTCGTGGTGGTAGACGGCGTAGAGCAGTGGCCCGCTGATTTGGGGACGTTCAGTCTCTACAAATACCCGCCGCCTATTCCGGCCATCAGTGACTTGAAACCGCTTACTCAACACACGTTGCAGTTGAACATGCACCCGGAAGAAATCAACCAGTATGTGAAGAACAATGGTGGTGGTCATCCCTTGTTCCTGACCATGCATGATGACTACTAGGAGGAAATATGAATCCAGTTGTTCCGAAGCCGGAAATGTTTATTCTGCCTGATGATACGAAAGCCGTGAAAGTAGCGGAATTTCAGGACGAATTCATTACGCTGCCGTCTCTCATCACTCCGAAGGGGAGTCGAATATCCACGTGGAAGCCTGACGCCAACGATTTGATTTTGCTGGCGAACGGTGTGCCGGTAACACTTGTGTTGATCATGCCACCGAATGTGCGACAACCTCCGGTGATTGTCGCTGTTGGTGGACTTGACCTGAAGAAATACTGACATGGCTGAAACTATCAAGGGCACGCCGGTCGAAGTGCATTATCTTGCTGTGTTCGACCACAAGCAAACCATTATCGGAGATGCACTCAAACTGAATCCGCCTGCTGTCATTGAAATGCAGTTAGTAGACGGCAAGGTGGGGTTTCAACTAAAGATGCCGACGCCGGAAGGCGTGGGTATTGTTCTGAGCCGACCAGAGATTATCGGCATCGCTCTGCTCAATAAGGACAAGCAATTCCTGACCGGGTTTTCGATCCCCGGTAATCCTGAACTACGTCAAGAGAACGAAGTGTACGTGGTGAAAAGCCGCTACATCATCCTCGCACCGAAGAGGCCACCATCATGAAATCGTGTCGTGGGTGTCGCCATCGTCTTTCCCGCCCATTGCTGGAACTGCCGTCCTTGTGCAAGGTCAGAGACGGCAGGGGGGTGACGCAGGTATCGGAGCCCTATGACGGTACCGTGGCGCGGTACTACGGGTTCCGTCCAACGTTATCAGCGATGCGAGCGCCGGGTGCGGAGTGTGGACCGGATGCGCTGTTGTATTCACCGAATCTCCGGACGCGATTCAAACGCTGGCTGGGAAAATGGATGTAGAAACTTTCGTTAAGGAATTCGGAGGAGAACGCCCGCGCTCGTATAAAGGGGGCTGGTTGATTCAGTGTCCCTTTCCTGAGCACACCGATAACTCTCCGTCCTTTAGTCTGTCTTCGACTGGATTGTTTCATTGTTGGGGCTGCGACCGGAAGGGGAATTACACGCGATTGTTGCACGATGTGGCGCAATACTCATGGAAGAAAGCCACCGAGACAGTCAGCAACCTGAATCTTCGCCGCCACTGGACGAAGCAATTACGAGACACATATTCACAGGAGGAAGCTCGCACTATCAGCGCAGGCATTCTCGGCCTGTACGATCGGGATTGGGAAACGGCCTACAACTTGTGGGAAGCGCATCGAGAAGTTACGCGAGCTAGACCACCGTGGGCAATGGTGTTCGACAAGGGATTTATTCCGAAGACGCTGGAACATTTCGATGCCGGGTATGATTCTGACGAACAACGTATCACGATTCCTATCTGGAACGAGAAGCGGAATTTATTGGGATTACTCGGACGGGCGTGTCGGCAAGCGGAATTCAAATACGTGCCGTATTTCCAATTTCAGTACACTCGGCACGTGTACAACCTGCAGGACACCAACGAGGGAGAGACGGTCGTACTCGTAGAAGGGGCGTTTGATGTGTGGATGTTGCATCAGTGGAAAATCCCCTTTACAGCTATTGCTACAATGACTTCACACATCAAAGAAGAACAGGCCGTGCAGATTCTTGAGAAGCACGCCAACATCCTGATTTTCTACGATGGTGATGATGCAGGGCAGCATGGAGCTACGCAGGCTGCTCGGCTATTGACGAAGAAAGGAGGGCGGGTCGATATCGTGCGCCCAACAAAGGGCGTGGAGAATATTAAGGACATGGATTACGAATCGTTCATGGCCGCGTACGAGCGCCGGAAGGCATGGCCGTCGCGGTAACCCTCAAAAGCTGCGGCTTTACTAATGGGTTGTAATCACGAAGGAGCACGACGATGGCAGGATCGCTGCAATGGGATGAAGTCGAAAAGAGCGTCAAGGAAAGCAAGCGACGTTCTGGCGGTGCGAATCGGTTTTACCTGAGTGACGGAGAATCGGCGGAAATTCGTTTGATCGGCGTGGGCCACGGGGAGCCCCACATCTATAAGCGGCACTACGACGCCAAGACCGGAGCCTATCTGGTATGCGCCGAGGACAAGGCCAAGGAAGGCGAGCACGAGGGTTGTGTGGCTTGTGCCGTGGCCAAGGGGCTCCGGGGCAAGACGGCCCGCCTGAAGTCGCCCCAGCGGGTCTACGGCCTGTCTGTGTTCGACCCCCGGAAGTACCACTACGTGGAGAAGAAGCCGAAGGGGGAGCAGTACCAGACGTGCACGGACGATGAGTCGTGCCGGTACTGCAATCGCGACATGGAACGCAAGATCAACGGAGTGCGGCACTGGACGTTGGCCGACAACCTGATCATGCAGTTGCGCATGTTCGAACACGACACGCTCGGGAAGAAATGCGCGAAGTGCGACAACGGCAAGATCAAGGTGCTGCGCTATCAGTGCCCGGTCTGCGAAGAGGAACTGGAACCGGACGATCCGACCGAGGACGTGCGCTGCATTTCCTGCGAGAAGGAATTGAAGAAGAAGCCGGTGCTGCGCAGGGCCAAGGAAATCGTGTCCTGCCGGAATTGCGGTCCCAAGGGTCGCCGGGTCACGTTGGCGAATGCGTGGATTGAAGTCTCTCGCTCAGGACAGCGGGCACAGACCACGTGGAATTTCAACGTGGGAGACGTGGAGCCGTTCAATCCGGACCCGTTCATCAAGGAATTTCCGGATGCGTTCAAGGGTGGGGTCGAACCCATTGATTTCGCCAATCACCCGGATTTTGAACCGTTGTCGGCTGCGCAGATGGCTGCGTTGCTGGATGTGGACAATCCGTTCGGTGGCAAGAGCCGGAAGAAGTCGGACGACGATGATGACGAGGATGACGACGAAGATATCAAGCCTCGTGGCAAGAAGAAGCGGGCAGCGGACGACGACGATGATGATGATGATGATCCGCCCGCGAAGAAGAAAAAGAAGCCTGCCGACGATGATGACGACGATGACAACATTTTCGACTAGGTAGTTCGGTAATTCGGGTTCCGCGCAGAGCGGGCGCATCCACGAGGATGTGGGGAATTTGCAGACGGGGGAACCTTCTACAACTTCCCGCCCGAATTTTTAAGGGGAATACATAATGGCAAATATCGATCCGAAGGACGCTGCACGAGGTTTGTATCAGAAGTTTACGGTGATTCGGAATGATGGACGTTCTGCACCCGGCGAGAAACACGAACGCTGTGCATATTTTGTGCTGGATTTGGACCACGATCCCTTTGCCTACGAAGCAATCAGAACCTATGCGCAGAACTGTCGGAAAAAATATCCCGCACTCGCAGATGATCTGGTTACCAAATTGATAGAAATGCAGAAGCGTCCTGCAATCATGAACGACGACCATGAAACTGATTCCAGCGAAAGATGACCATCAGGAATGGCGGGCACGTTACGCAGACCGGGAACGCATCGTTGTCGTAGACGAGCGGACATGCAAGAAGGCACTCAACCTGCTGCACCGTGTTAATGGGGACGTGCCCGGTTTTGGGTTTGACGTAGAAACCGACACGCTCGACCGCACCAAGGTGACGCCCGTCACTGCACAAATTTCTTTCGAAAACACCGACATAATCTTCAGCCCCGACTACGTGTCGGAGATGAAGCCGTGGGTTGACGAAGAACCTACGATGCTTGGATTTGAATCCAAGTATGAATTGTGGGCGTTGGAAAACGCGGGCATGCGGTGGAAGGGCGAGGTACACGACGCGCAGATCACCGACTACTTGGTGAACGAGAACGTTAAGGACTACGACCTGAAGACCCGATGCGCCCACATTTTCAAAGAGAAACGTCGTCCGGACTGGAAGCAGCTATTCCACAATCGCAAGGCATCCGAAATCTGGAACAGCCCCGACCGCTCACTCTTTATCGACTATAGCTGTGCAGACTCCGCTGACCATTACCGACTGAATCTCAATCGTGCCGAGGAGCTACGCAGGTGGCCGCTTCGTGAGGGCACGAATATGTACGACCATTTCTATCTGAAGTCAGAGACGAAGCTGACCAAGGTGCTGTATGAAATGGAGCGTAAGGGTGCGTTGATCGACACGGATTATCTCGGGGAGCTTCACGAGATAGCGCAGCGCACGATGGAGAAGATTCAGCGGAAATTTTTCCGCGAAGTCGATTACGAGAACCTGCCGAAGAAAGCCAAGACAGCTATCAAAGGTCAGTTCAGCGGATTTAGCGATAAGCTGATGAACTCTCCGCAACAGTTGATGGAATTGTTCTACAAGGTACTGGACTACCCAGAGCAGTACCACATGGTCAAGAAAGGCGGCAAGAAGGAACGCCGGTTGACCACGAACGACGAGGCATTATCCTCTCTCGCCGCTCAGGGATTTAGATCAGCGGAGTACCTGCAGCAGAATCGGGAAATCGAAAAACTTGACGGCACGTACTTGGAAGGGTTGGTCACGAGAGCCGACTTCGATAACTACGTGCATACCAATTTTATGCAGGCGTTCACGACCACCGGACGCCTGAGTAGCCGTGACCCTAATCTTCAGAACATTCCCCGCATTGATACCGACGACGATGCCCCGGAGTATCTCAAGCAAATTCGTTTAGGCATTCGCGGAGCGTTTATCGCACCACCCGGCTATGTGATCGTTGGCGGTGATTACGGGCAGATTGAAACGCGCATCATGGCGCACCTGTCTGGTGACAAGGACATGATTCGCGCCTGCATGGAATCGGATATCTATGTAGCGATGGCGGCAATCCTTTTCCATAAGCCCAAAGAATATTTTGCCAAGCATCTTGTGGACGGCAAAAAAGAATTCGTCAACAAACAAGCGGGACGTATCCGACAGATTGTTAAAGCAATTGTGCTGGGTATTGGGTTTGGAAAACAGGCTAAATCCATTGCCCGTGACCTTGGGATTACTGAACGAGAAGCCGACAATTTCTTGAAGCAGTATTTCCTTCGCTTCTCAGTCTTTGCGAAGTGGATGCGTCGGCAGATTAAAAAGGGGCGTGAGCGAGGGTTTGTACGCACGATTGCAGGCCGTTACCGCCGTCTCCCAGACCTTCGGCTTCCAAACACCAAGGAGAACTGGTGGCGCATCTCGACGGCCGAGAGACAGGCGCTCAACAGTCCTGTGCAGGGCTCTGCGTGGGAAATCATGAAGCAGTCGATGCTCAACGTGGCCAGTTCGGGAATTCTGGAGGAGCACGGTGCATTCATGTTCCTGACGGTGCACGATGAATTGCTCAATTACGTGCCGGTGGAAGAGGCCGACGAATTCGAATCGAAGTTCAAGACGATCATGGAGCACCCGTTTGCGAAAGACTTCCGGGTGCCGCTGGCTGTGGAAACGTACAAAGCGCTCGACTGGGCTTCCGGCAAAGGATAGACGAATGAATCGACAAGAACATTTATTAACCAGCGTGATGGAAGAGTGTAATGAGGTTGGGCAGCGTGTGTCGAAGGCTATGCGTTTTGGGGTGGAGCAAGTACAGATAGCTGCCGATGATCGGCCTGAGCAAAACCCCGGCCGCTTGACAAATCGAGAGCGTATCTTGTCTGAGTTTTACGATTTACTCGCGTCAATGGAGATGGCGGGGTTGATAGAACTGAAGCAATACACGCATTCAGACGCGATGTGGCTCATTGTTCCTGCCGTAGCTATCGAGGCCAAGAAAGCGAAGATTGAGCGTTATCTGGAAAAAGCCAAACAGCACGGAACACTGACATGAAATTGATTCCTACGCAAAATCTAAAATATGCACTCAAGTGGAAATGCCATTTGTGCGCATCGTGGGTGGATGCTGATTTGGAAATCTGTCAGGAGTGCCATACACCACGTCCGTTGGAGCCGCGTAGGGCGGCAGGCCGCAAACACTTGCTGGGCATGCTGGATACTGTCGTGGCTTATTCGGATGACCACGGCATGCCGATGACGAGTGGCATCCTGCGGGCGCTGATCATTGCGCTTGAAACTGAGACGGAAGGTTATCTGTACCCGCTCTCTCGTTCTTTTGCGATGTTGCACAAACACTACCGGCAGGACGGGAAGAAATTTCTTAGCAGCAAGGGTGTGTGGAAGGAGATTGGCTGATGCCTGCCATATTAAACACAGGGGATGACCCTTCTCTCGGGTATTGTCGCATTTGTGGCGAATTCGTGCGTCCTCCCTATGAGGGTTATTACCGTGATTCTGTGTGCGGCTTACCTTGCATGGAAGAATTCAAGTGGCGTGAAACACTGCGGATAATGAAAAAGTCCTATTATCCACACCCTGCGAAAGTTCATGGAAAATGAGTAAGCCTGATTGTTACGTGATGGTGGATGTGGAGACGAGTGGGCCGGTGCCGGGATTATTCAGCTTGCTTTCACTTGGAGCCGTGATTGTCGGGCAACACATTCCGCCGTTCCACCAGCATTTCTACGCAGAATTCAAACCACTACCTGATGCCGGGGTCGAAGAAGAGGCTATGCGTATCAACAAGATGGATATCGAGCGGCTGAAGCGGGAGGGAGAAGACCCGCGTGCGGCATTGCTTCGTTTCATGAACTGGGTGATCCGCATGGCCAATCCCCTCGTGGTGCATCCGGTCATGGTGTCTGACGGCACCTACGATTTTATGTGGGTGCGGTGGTACTACGCGAACTTTCATGTGCCCAATCCTTTCCAGACGAACGAGAATCCCAGCGGCAACTCGCTGGATATGAAATCGTTTGTGATGGGACTGAAGCCCGGTTTGCGGTGGCCGTTGACTCGACACTCGTTGCTGGTGTCTCGCTTTCCTGAATTCAAGTCGGAATATCCACACGCACACAACGCGCTCGATGATGCGATTGAGCAGGCGGATCGTTTTCAGAAGATGCGAGGACTCTGATGGACTGCAAACATGAAAACTTTGCAGCGGAAGTAGTGGTAAATCGCAGGGAGGATACTGGCAAGGTTATGGCTGACGTGCGTATCTGGTGTGCGCGGTGTCAATTGCCTTTTCATTTTGTTGGCGTAGAGTTTGGTATCTCGTTTTACAAACCGATGATAAGCATCATGGGCACCGAACTCCATGTGCCTATCGCACCCGGCGAGATACCGCTGGATTTAACTGGCGGTCAGTTCAAGGTGCAGATGTGAAACTGGTTTCTAAGTTGGTTATGCCCGTCTTACCAGAGAAGATGGAGGGTGTGAATTATCTGACCAATTGGATTCAGGAACGGCCGATAACGTCGTCAGCCGCCCGTATGGGCCTGCATCTCGTGGACCGCCACTTCACACCCCAGTGGTGCATTCAAGCGCTCCTGAACGTTTACAGCACGCCGCCGGGAAACATTCTGGAGCCTGCACGGGGTATCGATAGGCTTTTACCGGATTTGCATCAGCATCACAAGAGCAAAGGACAGGTGCATGCGAGTGATATCGCAGACCACGTGTTGCTGGGTAATTTCATCGGGCCGTTTTACTGGTGGCAGTGGTCAGGCGGCAACCGAAAGAAATTTGCGGCCATTATCACGAATCCTCCGTTCACGTTGGCGAAGCAATTCGTGATGCGGTCGTTTGAAATGCTGGACCCTACATACGGCGGTGATGTGCTCATGCTGTTGCGTCTGGGGTTTCTGGCGTCGAAACGACGGCGGGAGTTCTGGAAGAAATATCCATTGACGGGACTCTATATACTGTCCAACAGACCGAGTTTCCGATTGGAGGGTGGAGCCACGGACATGTCGGAGTACGCGTGGTTCATGTGGAGCACGCGGCATCCGATGGATATTGCGGGACGGGTCAAGTCAGTGAATCTACCTGCCAATCATACGCGGCAGATTATGCACATAGGGAAGGACGATGCCGAAGAATACCAGACTCGACTCGCTGCTCAACTCGCTCAACAAAAAGTTGGGCGGGGAGAAGGGCAGGGCACTCATTCAACGAGGAAGTGAGATTACGTGGCTCTCTGTCTCTCGCCTGCCGACCGGATCGTTGGGTTTGGACGTGGCCTTGAATGGCGGCATTCCTCGTGGGGGTCTGGTGCAGTACATGGGGGAGGAGTCATCGGGCAAGACCACGATGACGTTGAAGTGCTGTGCCAGAATTCAGAAGCTCTATGGCAACGACGCCGCGATTGGCTGGATTGCCGTGGAAGCCTTTGACAAGCACTGGGCGAATACGTGTGGTGTCAGCATTCCCTTCAGCAAAGCGGAATTGATGCTGATGCGAAAACCAGACCGCGAGCGGTTCAAGCACGTCAAGAGTGTCGGAGAGTTTGTATTGGCGTCTGCTATTTCTGGGGAGGACGCGTTACAGATTGCGGAGGAGATGATTCGTTCCGGAATTTTTCAACTGGTGGTAGTAGATTCGATTGCTGCGTTGCCAACGACTGCGGAACTGGATAAGGAAATGGATGAACACACCATGACCCAGTTACCACGTTTAGTTGGCAAATTTTTACGGAAGTGCTATTCTGCGTTTAATACTAAGTTGGAAAACGGTAGCCGCAATGAAACGGCTGTCATTTTAATCAACCAAGTGCGAGATGTAGTAGGTGGATACGGGCATCCGGAACCGAAACCACCGGGTGGATGGGCACTCAAGCACGCAGCCCATGCCACGGTCAGGTTCAAGAAGGGTGAAGTCCTCAAGGCTGACAGCGAAGACGGGAAGCTGGCCTACGGACGCCGTACCAAGATTCGGGTGGAGAAAAGCAAGATTGGTCCTCCACTCCGTGAAGCTGAATTCGATTTCTACTTTGACGAGTACGGCGAGTTCGGTCCCGGTGACGTGGATTTGGTGCAGGAGTTACGGATATGGGGAGTCAAGTCGGGGCTGGTGACGCAACCGACCAGCAGCATGACGTACCAACTGGACGGACGAAAGTTCAAAGGGAAAGCCGCGCTCGAAACTTTCCTGCGGAAAAATCCAGTCGTGGCGGAAGAACTGCGCCGAAACATCTTGCGCAGTCTGACCACCGCAGACGCCGAGTGAACCGGCGTTACCAGAAGTTCTTCTGTCCGCAGTGTGGTTATGCGATCCCCCCGACGAAGTTTGCCACGGAGGTAGGAGCCAACGGTTACCACATGGAAGGGGTCTGTCCGAAGTGTCATGGCCGCGTGCAGGGCGTCGTGGAGATGACTCTGAGCGCAGAGACAGGGGTAGCATGACGTGAGACTTCCATCGAGGTTTGGGGCGGCTGCTGAGAAGCGAGTAGCAAAACTCACCGGCAGTCGCCGCATGCCGGGTTCTGGTTCCCGTTGGTTTGCCAAAGCGGATTTGAAAAGTAAGTCACATCTCACCGAAGTCAAAGCAACGGCCACAAAATCCTACACCCTCTCGCTCAAGACCCTTGAAAAGATCGAACGCGAAGCACTGGCGGCAGATCGAGAGCCGCAGTTGATTGTGGAGTTTTCGACTCCGCAAGGACGGAAGATGTACAAGGTGGAACGGTTCTATGGTGAATAGCGATGAAGTTAGCCACCGTTCTTCGTGAGCTTGCGCGGCCAGAAGAAGAACGTGCCCCTGATTATGACTTCGACCTGATACGGGAACTGAACGAATACCTTGTCACCAAAGAAGCGCAGGGTGTGCGGTCGTCGGGGTCATTCAATCCGTCTGGTCTGGAGGGCTGTAAGCGGGCGCTGGCCTACAACTACCTGAAAGCTCCGGTCAATGAAGTCAACCATGACCCACGGTTGATGATCACGTTCGAGCTAGGACACTACATTCACGAGCGGTTCCAAGACATTTTCACGCGGATGGCGAAGCGCAAGGGCTGGGACTTCATTCCAGAGATGCGCATCATTCGCACGTTGAATCCGTGGTTCGTGAGTGGACGCTGTGACGGGCTGTTCGTGCTGCCGACCGGTAAAGAGGCCATTGAAATCAAGAGCATTCATAAAGATGGATTCAATCGCCTGTTCGACCGACCACTCTACGAACATCAATATCAGGGCAACTGCTATCAGGGTTTGTTGAAAGTGAACCGGATGCACTACCTGTACATCTGCAAGGACAACAGCCAGATCAAGACGTTCGTTGTGCCGTTCGACCGAGAGTTGTTCAACAGTACGATGGGGAAGATTGAACGTATCCTGCTCAAGCTGCAGGATTGGCGGCTACCGAAACGTATTACGCCTGACTGCCGGGACAAGAAATGCAAATTCTTGTCTGTGTGCTGGGACGAATCACAGACTGTGGAAAGGCTTTTGACCGATGAAACTCGGAAAGAACTTGAAGAGTGGAAGCCCGTCATCTTTCACCGTTCCGCACGAAAGGCTGCATGATTCTGACGTAGAAGAATATCGTGTCATGCAGAAGGCCAAGGCTAAAATCCTCAAGGCCGGGTTGCCCAAGCCCAATCGGTATCTCGATGACGACAACGAACCGCTCAACCCTAAACTGGACTTACAACTGGCGTCTGTAGACAATGGAACCCTTGGTCGGTTGATGGCCGAATTTACGGCGGCTGCAGAATACGCGGCATATGCCGCAGCCGTAGCTGATATCAACAAATCGATTGAGGAAAGCGTGTTGGAGTTTGTCGAGGCCAAGACGCGATTGCGGAAGACCGGGACGGTGCAGCACAAGAGCGACAAGACAGCGGTGGACCCTCACGTGGTGCGGGCACGGGCTGGGTATCTGGAGAAGGAAGCCGTGGCCAAACTGTCAGCCACTATTCTGAAGAACTACGAACGAGCATTGAGCACGATCAGCAGGGAAATAACCCGGCGTCAAAACGAAGAGGATCGCCGGTCATCATGAATTGATTAAGCCTCACAATCACTGAAACCTATCATCGAGGAAACGAAACATGCACAACCGTATTAACGTGAAGAGGCATCATGGCCTTATCAGACGATTTCGATTCCATTTCCGAACTGCGAGTGGCGGGTAGCACACCCCCGAAAGAACTGGCCGCATCCATCATTCACCTGTTGAACGAGGGCAAGCAAGTCACGCTCGCAGCCATTGGGCACCACGCCGTAGGACAAGCAGTTAAGTCGATTACCCCGGTGAATCAGTACTGCATTGCGCAGGGGTATGTCATGGTGCTGTTGCCGTCCTTCAAACTGATTCCAGTGACCAGTCGGGAACTTCCGGAGGATGACGGCTTGTCCGTTGGAGAGCGCACTGCAGAACGTACGGTGACGATGTTGAAATTGATAAAAATTAGCCCGCAGTAAAAGAACGAGGCACGGGATGAGTGAGCAGCTTCGACAAGTTATTGCAAATCTGCGTCAGAAATACCTAGGGGCTGGCACTGCGTACTCGGCGGCACATCAAATGGGTTGGCACTCAGCGCTCGATGCGGTCGAAGCCACGCTCCCCGCTGGAGGAGGAGCCCGACAAAAGTGCTGCGAACGTGACACTGACGGCGATGGGAATTGCCCTGTTCATTCTGCACCCGGTGTGTTCAGGACGACCGAGCAACGGTTCTCTCTTGTCGAAGCCAGCCAAGTCCAAGATCGTTGTACGTCTCAAGGATCTGATGGTCGGCAGTGTGTGTTACCCCGTCATCACGACGCGTCCATGAATGCCACGCCGCATCATTACGATTGAATAAATCATGAAACTATTACCAAAGAAAGTGCCCGTGAAGGGCATGCTCGATGACACAATTAAAATTCTGGCGCATGGAAATGACAAAGTGTTCGGCCCCGCAGCCCGAACAGCCCTGAATAATAAGAAGACCTCTTCTCTCACCAAACTGGTATTCAGAGCGCTGCAGGCGGGCGTACCAGCTTCTCAAGTTGCCGAGGCACTCCGGACACTCCGGAGCGACTGCCTGACCGTACAGGGCCGCTCAAAGCGCCGGGGACGGGCCAAAGGCCGGGGACAATCATCCAAGGCCAAAGGCCGTTCAGCCGTGGTGCTCGTACGGGATTTGTTGCTGGCGCATTGTCAGATCGCAGACCCTAAAATCAAAGACGACGACATTTTCGTGAAGGCCACTTCGCAAGGCGGGTGTGATGTGCATCTCTCTCCGCGAGCGGCGAACATCTTCCCGTTTGGTATCGAAGTGAAGAACGCAGAATCGCTGTCGATTTGGAAGGCGCTCGCACAAGCGGAAGTCAACGCCAAGAAAAAGAAAGCGCCTGCGATTGTGTTTTTCAAACGTGCTCGCTCTCCGTTGTACATTGCAATGGAAGCGGAGGATTTTCTTTCTGGGTTACGGCAATGATTGTCGTTACTGTGGAACTGCGTTCTGCTCGTACGGGTAAGAAAACTCTTCTTGGGGTCGCAACGATTACTAACGATGGAGAAGGAACCGAAACGCAGGGCGATTATGTTGCGGTGTTTTCACGTCGGCATGATCCAGCATCCATCTGGAAAGTGGGCATGGCGCATAAATTTCCACGCAAGCGTTTGCTGATGTGGGATCTGTTGTACCGCTGTTTGCGCGAGGTTTGCGGGGATCGGAATAGTTGAACTGGACTCCGCAGAACGCGTAGTGCTACGTTGCGCTTGCTGGTACGTTCGTCACCGTAGCCCGCGATAAACCAATTGCGGGTGAATTAGCGAGTTGGAGGAACCCTGAACACAGATAAGCTGGATGAGCAGGAAGCATGAAATTCGTATCCCGCTGGGAACACCACGCGGTGGTGCATGTGAACAACATGGTTGGATACGAACCAGTTCGTTCGATTCGTTCACAGTCCATTCACATTAAATTAGTGGCGTTCGTACCAGCAAACTCCCCCTTTTGTTGCATTCCGAGCACGGATTAAAAACACCTTGACAGCGTAAACTATCATTGGCTGTGTAAAAGAAAACGCAGCAACGGATTAAATCCTTGCGCACAATGACACCGCAGCAGCGGGCAGAGAATTACGCCCGCATCTTTCCGCAGTATCCCCAGCTCCGCTATGATGATCGTTGGCTCGACGGGTTCTGGGTGTTGGGCCAGAATTATCGAGGCAGTGGATTTTACGGGTCGTATCCACCGGGGTACTTGAAACGCATCGAGGCCATCTTTCCGGAGGAATATGCTGGGCGAGTACTACATTTATTCAGCGGGTCGTTGGATGAAGGTGCCGTGGGCATTCGGATGGACTTGCAGCAACGAGAGGGTCAATTCCCACATTTGCACGGAGACGCGCATCATCTCCCTTTTCTTGCTGGGACGTTTGATCTAATAATCGCGGACCCTCCGTACACGGGGGCCGATGCTGCCAAGTACGGAACGCGCATGATTAACCGGCGAGCGGTGATGGCAGAATGCGCTCGCATCTTGAAACCGGGAGGGCATCTCGTATGGCTTGATACGCGGAAACCAATGTTTCGCAAAGCGGTGTGGCATTGGTGGGGAATTGTGGGGGTGTGCGTCAGCACGAATCGGAGTTACCGGGCAGTTACATTCTATCAACGGAGAATCAGTCACATGAACAAAGACATGAAGAAGCGCATCGCAGCCGCATCGTCGGGACTCGCCGCCGTATTTGCCATTCTGTTGGGCGAGGACGAAGCCACGGTTGCGGAAGCGATGAAAGCGCAGGCACAGAATACCAAGGTCCGCGAGACGGGCACTGACGATGACGAGGATGAAGCACCCCCGGCGAAGAAGCGTGGGCGTCCCGCTGGTGCGAAGAACAAGGCCAAGGACGACGACGAAGAGGACGACGAGCCGGTCGTCAAGAAGAAGGGGCCGAAGCCGCCTGCGGACGATGATGACGACGATGAAGACGAGGATACCGAGGAGGAGGGCGGTGCGATTCCGAAGGACGCCGCACTCAATGCCATGTCACGCGGGGATCTGAAAGCACTCGCCACGAAGCACGGTCTGGATGGCGCAGGGAAGAACCGCGAGGATCTGGTGGCCCTGCTCGCAGAGGCTCGTGACGGTGGCGGCAAGAAGGCAGGCAAGGCCAAGGCGAAGCCTGCAGTGGACGACGATGACGATGACGAGGAGGAAGCTCCCGTCAAGAAATCGAAGAAGAAGGTCGTGGCTGAGGATGACGACGAGGAAGAGGCCGCACCTTCCACGAAGAAAAAGAAGGCAGCAGCGGCCGACGCTGACGAGGACAAACCGGAGGAAGACGATTATCCGGCGACGAAGATCATGAAGCGGAATCTCGAAACGTTCTTCAAACTGAACAAGCAGGTACTGAAGGACGCGGGGTTCTACGGCGGCAAGGCGAAGAAGGGCACGCAGAAGGCCGAGCACACCTATCAGGAAATCATGGGTGATGTGGATCTGATCAAGGAAGCGTGGGCCGACAACGTGTGGCCGGAAATCCAGTCGAAGAACTGGAAGAAGATGGAAGCGGAAGCCGCTGAAATCGAAGACGATGACGACGAGTAAGTCGTATCTGCTCTATGAGGAAGGGGGTACGTCCGAGAGTGGACGTACCCTCATTCGTTATGTGTGGAGCAGCCATAAAGTGCCGGTGTTTCTGGGTACGATCAAATGGCATGGTCCGTGGCGACAGTACGTGTTTGCACCGGCAGACAATGTGCTGTTCGATAAAGAATGTCTGCATGAACTTGGGCACGAACTCCGTCGCATGACGGATGCACACAAGGCACAACCGCGATGAGTAAAGCACCCGTGTCTATAATTCCTTACCTTCCCATTATTGTGGTGGGGTTGGTGGTGTTATATGCACTGGTGCAGACTCATTGTTACTGAGTTACAATTTCCGGTGGCTGGGAGTGGAAAACTGTGGGATGAGCACGCACTGCCGAGCCCACTGACTGTTGCTGGCCATCGGAATCATTACGAAAGAGACGGATCATGAAATTGACAGACCGAGAACTTCTCGCGGATGGCATTCGGTATCGCATCAAGCAGGCCAAGCAATTGATCGATACCTTGCAGGGGCAGCTACAGAATTTGGTGAGCGGGAAGAAAACTGCGCACAAGAGCAAGCCGCAGCAAAAGAAAAAGAAGCGGAAGGCTCCTGCGAACAAGGGAGTTGCGTGGACTCCGGAGCGTCGGAGAAAATTCGAGGAGCGCAAGGCTGCGCGTCAGAATTCACAGGGAGAACAGCCCGCATCGGCAGAGGAGACACCGGAAGTTGACACCCGCACGACAGAGGAACTTGGGAGAAGCGCACGGCAGTGATAGAGTATTGGAAATGGGCGGGTCAGTATCAAGTCTGGAGTGCTCGTGGTTTGTCTTGGCCCCACACCCTCCGCTATCCGTGATTCCAGATGCGGGTAGGCTAGTAGTCGGTGCTGACAACACCGGGGAGGTGCCGCGAAAGCGGGGTCACGGCATGCTGGATGATGTGCAACGCTGGCCTAGATGAATACGCGCCTCATCGAACCGTCTGGGGATCGTTGACTATTGTGTCCGTGAAACAGACAGCAGCATTTCAGGGTGCTGTGCCCATTATTTCAGTTTGAAGATGGCAGATGCGGCGTGGATAGACACGCGAATCGAGTGTGCGGGGCTTTGCCGGTTTCAGTGCGCGGCAAACAACGTGACGCCCGTTGACGGCACGGCATAAAACTAGGCGCCGCACGCGCGCCTACTGCACACGTAGTCGGGTTAGAACCGGCCATCTGCCAGCGTTTTTAATTCGGGCGCGACATTAGATTCGACGGGGATGTAAGTTATAAACCGCATGCCGAGCACGCCTGCTCCGCTCGTTAAACTGGCGGGCACACTGCAACTGGCGAATACCAGATGCCCCTCGCGGCCTAACAGCCGCGAGCGTTGACCTGATAACTCCGATAGTCAGTGTTCAACGTCATTGTCGGACAGCGCACGAAGCTCACCGTCTCGTGAGGGTTAACAGGTTGGTGGGTGTCTGCCGAATAACCAATCAGGCAGAGATGATTCCTTCGGGGGGTCAGCGATAGAGCACCTTACCAGCTAACGGTTTCATCGGGCACGACGTTGCCGCACGTAAAGCGGACAAGCATGTAGACGTGGATAATGATCATCAACCGGACGGGGGTGCGAATCCCCCCGCGTCCACCAAATCGCTTCCTCCACGTAAAGCCGGGTGTCTCGGAGCAATCCGGGGAGAGAGCACCTAACCACAGGCTTCCTGCAAAGGTCGTGGAGGCGTTTATTTTGTCCGCAGCACGTCGGAGCAATCCGAAGGACACTGACAATCGAGGTCAGACGTTGCAGGGCCACGCACTCACCACCGTGGCTCCAGTTTGCGTGCGTAACTCAGAGGTAGAGTAACTGGCTTTTAACCAGAAGGTCGCAGGTTCGACCCCTGCCGCACGCACCATCAGAGGGAGAACGGCAATGGGATTCACGCATTCGGATCGTGCCAGTCATCGCGGGAAACGTGCAGGCAAACAGTTGAACGTGCGGAGCGTCTATCGCACGCCCGCTCGTTGGAAGCGTCAGTAAGAATACGCGTGCGTAGTTCAACGGATCGCAGAATGGGATTGATCATCCGGATGGCGATCCAGAGGCAGAACGCGGGTGTGAAAACCCGAAACGCAGGTTCAATCCCTGTCGCACGCACCAAGATCCGGCTGGGTGAAGATAAGCTCCGTGGATGATTCCCAAACGTGCCTGTCGGGAATCGTAGGTAGCGGCACACTTTGCCTAGCCGGTGTCCGTTCCGTTAGGATTGGCATGTGGCGCAACTGGTGGCGCACTTGGTTAGGACTTCAGATTTTCATTCTGAGAACACGGGTTCGATTCCCGTTACCGGTGCCACTTTCTCAGTCACAAAGGAGACGCTGATGGCGAAGAAGAAAGCGACTGACGACGAGGACGTAGACATGGAGCAGGCCGACGAGGGCGACGGGGCAGGCGATACGGACGGGGCCGAGAATCAACCGGGGCAGACCATCGACCCGCCTGACGGCCGCGCAGAGGACGAGGATACCGGTGAGCGCATTTCTTCAGCCGATGCCCGCAAACGCGTGGCAGAGCAGCGGAAGGGCCGTTCACGGCGGTAGCACGGTGTGCGTGCAAAGGGGCGGTCAGAGGGGGGAAGTACCTTCTAGCCGCTCTTTTTTATTTGATAAAATAATCCTTGCGCTTCCAGAAATATCTGATAATATTCCCCTCGTTCGCAGATTGACTGGCCCAGAGCCAACAGATACAAGGAGAGGCAACACATGCCATGCACGTTTACCGGTTCTTTCGAGGGCGACCGTGCTCTCGCGGCTGAAGAGTACGCCGCTGAACTCAAGAAGGAATTGGATCTGACCACCCGCCTGCTGTGCAGTACGATGAAAATCCTGCACAATCCTTCTCCATATCCCGAACACGCCCAGACGCTTCGTGGCGACGTGCTTGCAATCGAGGGCATGACCGACTGGTGGGAAGAACACCAGAAGCGGGACCGCGAAAAAGCGGTACGCCGAGAGCGGTATCTACGTGCGAAGGAAGCTCGCGCTCGTCGGGGGACGAAGTGAGCAGTCCCCTTTACAGCCGGGTTCGCAGCCGCATTGACTTCTCGACGCAGCAGCACATGCCGCCCGAGGAGCGCGATCTGTGGACACATCTGTTCCAGAGCGCTGAAGTCATCTCCAGCACCAACGTGACCGAGTACTATTTTGCCGGGACCGATCAGGAGTTCTGGCATCTCGACCGGGATTTCCCCAATCTCGCGCCGGTCTACGATTCTTTTTTCATCGAAACAAAACACCCCACGCATATCCGTTCTGAAATGCACGGCACTACAAGGTGGGATGAGCCGTTCGTAGGATTTGATTCCGGCGTGATCAGCAACCACGGGAAGCGTCCGCATCGGTGGGGCGCGTGGTTTATCAACGTGCTGGACAAAGAATTCTACAAGTATTTCGCGGTAACGGATTCCGCAATGGAACAAATTCTGTCCAATGTGTGGACGTTGTGCATCACGTTGTTCGTGCAGTACGACGAGGACGGACCCGTGACTCCGTTCTGGAATTTTGTGTTGCTGGTTCACAAGGAAACCGGTGCCGTGGTGCCGAATCCACTGCCGATTTATCCGGGGCTCGATAATTATTCTTTTCTCAGCGCACCGCTTGGTACCGTGAAGAAAGATATCGAGAATTTCAAACAGCTTTACGGGTCTGACCGTGTGATTGAGATATCAGATCCAGGTACAGGTCGTAAGGTCACGGCCGACATACAGGGTGCCTATTCAACAGAAGCGATGGGTTTTCTAAAGCCACTTCTGCTCGCTGTCTCGTTTATGCACTGCCGCAACGTGGAGCGTGTCGCCAACCACGTGAGTCACAAGCTGAATAAAAAGCGGGTGGCCCGTAATGTAGAACCGCTCTACAAATTCCATACTCTGAAAATTGCGCCGATGCAGCGCATCATCGATCAGGCTGCGCAGTCGTATCGTGGGAGCAAGACGGGCATCACGATGGCTCTGCACAAGGTACGCGGCCATTTCAAGACCTACACACCCGAGAAGCCGTTGATGGGCCACGCTGTCGGTTCGTGGTTCTGGGGGCCGATTCAACGAGGTTCGAAAAAGCGTGGCGTGGTCGTCAAGGAATACGAGGTGTCGAAATGAAGTCCATGAAATTTCTGGGAGAGCAGGGCGTTCACAGCATTACGATGCGGCGAAAATCGGAAACGAAGAACTTCGCTCGCTTTGAAAAATCAAGGGGCGAAGCGGATGAAGTGGGCGGCTCATTCGGCACATTTTATTTGCCGCTGGCCACTGCCAAAGATATACAGACCATCACGGTCATTGTGAACAGGAAGGGATGATGCCATTCTATGGACTGCTGGCATTGCTTAATCTTGCCGTTCTGGTGCTATCTATCATCTTGGTCTTTCTTCGTTGGCAGGAGCGTGAGCGGGTTGAGATGTGGTACTACGTGGTTGTTAGTTGCCTCTGCGCGGGCTTGGCGATCTTTATTGCCGGGAGAACACCATGAGCGCCAATTACCTGCGGGCCGTTATGCGCAGCCGCGAAATGCTGCGGGTGCTGCATCAGAATCACTTGATTCTGGAAAACGAGCCTGATGAAACAACTGCGCAACATGCGCTCGCGTTGCTGGCCTTGTCCGCGTTTTACGGGAAGCAATCGTTTTCACAGGTCATCAAATTATTTTGTTTGATCTGGCATGTCTGGGAAGACAATGTGGACCCGGAGGATTTAACAGACGACCGGGCTACTGCATTGCACACGTTGTTGCAGGATTGGAATCCGCCGACTGGAAGGAAACCGTCGTGATGACACAACCGCATCAAAATACCGCTTACATCCAGCGCATCGCAAAGGGTATGGCGGTGCGGTACGGCACGAAAGCACATGCTGAACGCGTGTGTCGCACGTACATTAACAGCCCACTCACTACAAAGGAGGGACGGATATTTTGGGAATACGTACTGGCCGAAATACAGGCCATGTATACAGCGGAGGGTACATGAATCTGTTGGAGTCGTTGCTGGCACTGAACACGAGTGTTGGCGCACGGAAATTGCAGCGCAGTCATCTCTACGTGGCTGTTACCCGGCTGTGTCTGCATCTGATGGATATTCTCCGCCCCGGAGATTCCGTCGTGTACGAAGGGCGCACGTACACCATGCGCTTGGAAAATAAAACCGAGGGGGGTCGGCGCAGTGTTTTTATTGTTGACAATGGGCGTGGACCGGCTACTCTTGGTGAGCGTGTCGAAGGTATTATGCCGCTGCCGTTTGCATCATACGAGGAGCATTTGTTTTTTGCCGAACACGCGGAGCCCATCGTGGATTTATTCGGAGAGTTGATCAAGCAGGATATTCGGCGCACGGAAGCGGCAGAACAAAACGTCATCGCAGAAGCGCAGCATGCCGAACGAATCGTATAACCAGTAAAGGACAGACAATGAAATTGATTCCGCCACAGACGACAACCGCATCGGAGGACAACGCAACAGTGTTGTTCACGGAAGAACTAGATCAGGAGCGGGACAAGGTTGACGCGCTCAATACCCTGCATGCCGCAGGAGAGGATTTCTCGGATGCGTTGGACAAGGCCATCAGACGGCTGGAGAACAACGACTCCGTGCCTGCCGCACTTGCTCTCGGAGCTTTGCTTATGGGTGCAACCGGGTTGATTCGCAATCTCGCAACGGATGCGCAGTACGCGCAGGGGGAGGATGATGAACACACCAATGGACACACAAACCGCAATCGTGCGGCAGGTACACGCGGCCGAAAATCTCGTGGAACTGCGGCGAGAGCAGCTAAGGGTGCTCAACGGCATCGCCGCGTCACTGGCGGTGATCGCGACGGCACTGACGGCGAAGGCGCACCCAAGCGGGGACGCGGACGACCCAAGGGGAGCAAGAACCGAAAGACCATCGAACGAGAGCAGCGCATGCAGCAGCAGCGAGAGCGAGTCGCCAAGCGAAAGCGCAAGTCCGTCACACAGCGAGTCGAAGCCACCGCTGCCCGCGCCGGAAATCGAGTCGCAGCGAAGCGCAAGACCGCCCGCCCAGTTCGCAAAAGCGGTCGCACAGGTGGGCGTCAAGGTACCGCAAAGAAAAAGAGCGGCAAGCGCAGCAAGTGAGCCAAAGCCGCCGAGGGCGGGTGTGTTCAAGAATTCTCCGCGTATCAGCACCACCGCACGCTGACGCGGGGAGTGGGAGAGGGTAGTTGATCTAGGCGACTACCCCTCCCATTTTTAATCACCTAGCTATCCACATTCTATACTGATGAAATTGCCCGCACGAAAAGTTGAATTCGCCCTGAGTGACCAGCCACGCCAGCGTTTGTTCACACTCGTGCAGGCGCAGTTCCATCGGCTGACGCTGGCGACGGATGAAGTCAAGGCACAGGGCACGCTGACAGCACTCGATAACACGCTGAAGATTCTGCAGGCCACAACGGACCTGATTGACCAGCAGCCACGCACACAGAACGACTGAGGAGATACCTGATGGAAATATTGTTGAGAGGACTGGTAGAAACGGCACGGTTGCGAGGATTGATTTCAACTGACAATGTGGTGCATAACGCACTCAAAACGTTGATGGATTTGCGTGACCTTGCGGTCAATGCTCCTATTTCTGACGAGCGAATGTACAGTCGCAACCGGGATAGAGATGCCGAACTGGAAGAATTAATGGAGCACATTCGTGCTCTGCAGCGTCCATTGTTTGATTGGCAGCAATTGCGTAAGAGCGTCGGCAATCCCACAGACCTGCGATGAAACTCATCTCGCGACTCACCGGTATTCCAGACAACGCAGCCGAGGACCGGCTGCAGGAAGCTGTTCGTCTGGATAATCGCGGAGTGTGGTTCCTCTGCCGCTCGCACTGGACCGTGGCGCAGCTTGAACGACGATTTGCCGAGGAGTTGGTAGGGTCGGTGCTCTATCACCGTGTGGGCGGCATGCTGCAGGGGGATAAGCCCTACGTGTATCTGCAAATCAGACTGAGCAAGACGGTCCTGCAGCAATTGCACCCGGACTCGGAGCCGGAATGGATCGAGGTACCCACCGAGGGGGACATGCCCGATCTGGATGTGCAAACGGCCTTGAAAGAAATTCGTGTGCAGGTTGTTCGACGCGTGCCGGACATTCGGGACGTGCTCGCATCAGGGAGGTATTAAAATGGTCACACTCGACGTAATGATGACGGTCAACGTGGTCGTGGACCCGGAGGTAAATGAGAGACTGGAAAAAGCTGCAGATGACGATGAGTTTTTTGCGTTGGAACGTCGCGTGCGGAGAGCACTTGCAGCGGCAGGTTTAGGTACGACTTACGTTACCATTCAGGATATTCGCAGGAGTGCGCGCCAGTGAGTGAGTGGGTGAAGTGGCATCCGAGAAATGCCCGCTCGACCATCATGCGCAATGCCTCATTGGAGGAGCGCATTAGTTATCGACGGAAGACGTGGGGCGAGGAGTGGAATCACAAACTGGAGGAACCAGAGATTCGTGCTCATGTGTTGGCAACTCGCCAGTTCGAAGAACGATTGCAGCTTGCACACACGGCAAGCACATTATCTCCCGCCGAATTTTTCGGCGTTGTTTTTGGCACCGGTAGTTTGAAAAAGGAATTGCACATATGCGATTGCTCCCGAGAGGCAAAGCGCCTGCTCCACAGTCTGCGCCAGTCAGCACAAAGACTTCGAAATCGGTTCGCGGAAAGGAGCCTGCGGGAAAACCTGCAGCAAGCGAATCTCCTGCGGCAACAACTGCCGCCCCTGCGCCTGCGGCCAAGAAAGCCGCTCCCGCAGGACCAACCATCTCTCAGTTCCCTGATTACACCCGGCCGACTGACAGCACCGAACTTCTCCTTGAATTGCAGAGACGTGTAATTGCGTTGGAGGAAATCTCCAAGCGCAAGTTGACAGCAGGAGAGTACGCGATTGCGGTCAAGGCTATGACAGGTCGTACCGTAGCGCAGTTCGAAAAGGACGGTTATGTCGTTTCGAAATGTAAGTGTGAATCATTGGATTGCAAGGGCTGGAATCTCAATCCGATTGAGCACCATCGCACAGGCGTGAAGTCAGAAGACTACCCGCGCAAGACCGGAGTGGTCACGGCGGAAGAATTGAAGGACGTGGTATCGACACCGGATGCCAAACAGACGGCGGTCACCGACGAAGATTGGGACGATGAGGACTTGGCGGCGATTTTCAAGCAGATGTTCACGGACGGTCTGCTGAAGAAGGGCAAGAAGGACTCGACACTGATTCCGCCTGATGGTCCAATCACGTGGACGCACGCACAGATGCTGGCCTTTGCCTACGGGTTTGAGATGGAAGACCTGTTGTCTTTGCGAGGGAAACCACGAGAGCTTCAGCGGCAGCTTATCGAACGGCTGACGTCGGCGGGCTACGACGTGCTCACGCAGCTTCCGGCCAAGGGGAAGGGCACGGAGACTAAGAAGTAAGCATTCAGGGCTCTGGGAGCCGCCTAGGGGCTTAGGATAGGCTGTCTGCGTGGGGGATAGGAATCAATGGCTGAGAAAAAGCTGACGTGTTCATGTTTGGTATACGAGGGGCAGAATCCGAGGTGTGCGTTGCATGGCATTCACGTGGTCCCGGTGCGGGAGGGTGAAGTGGTCGATGACAATGCGTCCTTGGTGCACAATCCGACTGGCCGATTTCTCACGGAACCGGAGCCTCAGCGACTTCCGAGCACCGTGTCGAAACGGGTGATGCCCGCACCGGAGTTACTGAAGCGGATTGACTTTCAAGATATCGAATCTCGCATCTTCAATTCGTACGCAGGCAGCTTCATCGGGTTCTGTTATGACCCCGAGAAGAACAAGGCGCAGGAGCTACCGCCGAAGGATCAACGATTGATTGTGCTGACAGACGAGGACGACGATGGAGCCGAATAAATTACGTCAGGATGATGAAGACTTCGTGACCGTATCCTGTGACATGGGGGCGCATGAGCGTTGCCATCTCGGAGAGCGTGACATGCGTCCGTGCAATTGCTGGTGCCACAAAAAGCGGGTAGTGCTGGGACAGAGGAAGGAAAAAGCGTGAACAAAAAATTGTCGCAAGGTGTGCGCGTAACACTTATCGATGGGTCGATGCGCGTGTATCAGAATGATAAAGAATCCCACATTGCCGTTACCGTTACTACTGACGGCAATTCGGCTTTAGAGGTGCAGGCAGTACCAATAGTCGCTACTCTACCAAAATACACGGTGGCCGTTATTCCGTATTCTTCTTTGCTGTTGGCTGAATTTATTCCTCCAGCGAAGGAAGAGGGGAGAAAATAAATGAAGGGCGTGATCAAAATCATCACGACGGATCAACGCTACGGCACGTTAATCAGCGAGGACGGCATTCAACGGTTGTTCGAACGGCCGGAACAATCATTGGTGGAACTTCTGTCCGAGGGCGACGAAGTACAATTTGTTGCGCACCGTAGTGACAAGGGACCGGCTGCATCGGACGTGCATCTGCAGCCCTGTCCGTATTGCCACGATGTGATTCACACGACCGCACATCTGTCGGTGTGCCCGCAGCGTCCTCCGAGTGTGGCCCCTCCGATGCAGGCCGTGAAGATGATGCCCGCTCGCATCAGTCAGAGCATGATTAGTTTCGTGCCCTTTTCCTCGCAACCAGAGCGTGGACGATTCATTGTGCACAACCTGACGACCAATCAGCAGACAGGTACGTTCGACCGTTACGGTGACGCAGTGGACTTTGCATTGGGAAGGAACGTGATTCCATGAATCGTACCGACTACCCATTGAAGATCACTATTACCGGCAGACCGGGGCCTGGAAAAACCACAATGGCATTGGCTCTTTTGGAACTTCTGCAATTAGAGGGATTCAATGTCGAACTTATTCCCGATGTATCGGAACCCTTGCTTGTAACGGCTGCATTAAAAAAGACGTTACCGATACGTTTAGCGGAAATGAAAGCGCACAAAAAGAAAATCATTATTGCGATGGAACAGGCGAACCGGGAGAGCGGGTTATGACACATCCAGACTCAGAATTTCTCGCGACTCAAGCCTTGCGTAGAAAGACGCACAACCATCGAGGCACGTCGTTGCTGGCACAACGCCAGCCGGATTTTTACGGACCCCTAGGACACGCATGGCGGGCGAATTTGCAGCCACCTGACAAGCGAGAGGCAGCAGCGTGGCGAGCGACGTTGGGGGTGTGGCTCATTCATGCGCCTAACGTGCAGCCGATGTGGGAATACTTCGTCGTGGTGTTGGTACATTTGCGTGACGCGGAAGCTATTGCTCCTGCGCACAAAGAATTCAAGGAAGCGCAATACGACGTGACGGTGATGACGCTTGACCCGGAGTGGCCGGTACCGGATCTGGAATTACTGGAAGATGGCGGTATTCATTCCGGAGGACAACTGGTTGCGTTGGAACCTGCGGAATTCACGGCGCAGTTTCCTGACGTGGGGGGTGACGGCTTCGCGTACGAGATTGTGGAGCAGCATGTGCGGGCCGTCGTGGAAGGGCGGCTGATCCCCGATGCCGATTACCGCACACAGTGGGGACAAGCGCTCGCAGCAGCCGTGTGGCGGTATCAGTCTCCCGACGTACAGATGCGGAACAAGCACTGAGAGGTTTTCATGGCAGGTACACCCGTCATTCGCAAGGCAGGCAAGGCACGGCAACAGGTGCAGATCGAATACGTTAATAAGAAGGGCAAGACCATCCGGAGATTGATTCGCCCGTACGAAATCAAGAACGGCATGGTTTACGCCACTGACAACAATCATGGGGCGGGACGCATTCACTCATTCAAACAGAGCCGCATCAAAAGCGCCGAGATGGTAGAAAAGAAGTTCAAGCCTCGCTGGGATGTGAAATTGTGAGTTTTATCTTTTGGCATCTGCATGAATGGGAAGAGACAGAACGAATTATTGCTCCACCATGCACAGGGAATATCACGATAGAGGGTTCGTCCGACACGTTGTTAAAAGTGTCACTGGGTACGACAACCATTCTTTATCGTTGCAAATGCGGTGACGTAAAGAAAATAGAAATGTTGGGAGTGAAAAATGATGGCTCCGGGTCCGTACAACATGACCAAAAAGGTCAAAAATAGAATACGAGTCACGCAAAATAATCGTTACGCGAAGCTGCGTGAAGAGTGTCGAACGAATAATCACCCGGTGTCATGGCACTGGGCTGATGGCCGTCCACGTCCGACGTGTGGTTTCTGCGGTGATCCCCTCGATCACACGCAGTGTCCGAGGTGCATCCAATGAATGTAAAATTCAACGTGAATAACCCAGTGCGAGTTAGGATTACGCCCGAAGGACGTAAGCTGATTTCTGAGCCGCAACGTATTCCTGTTACGGGGGGAATTATCACGCTAGACCCCATTGCCGCTGACCACAAGGAAGATGCTGAAGGATGGAGTGAGTGGCAGTTGTGGGAACTGGCACAGGTTTTCGGTCCGCACATCTACTTGGGATGTAATGTGCCCTTTGAAACTGAGATTCAATTGCTAGGAGTCGAACCGCTATGAGTCGCCCAGCCGTTCGCATGAACAAGTTTCGTAACAAAGATTCTTCTCTCGGAAGGGCAACGATGACGGTACAAGGGTGGATGGAAATGCACGGCAACCATTTCCGCAATCTGGAAACAGGATTGGTGGAAGCGAAAGAGTTGGTGTTGGCCTATCTCCGAGCGCATCCGTTGCTGGGTACGCTGGATGACACGCCAGTGGGCTCGCCTATCTGGGCAGCGGCAGTCAAGGCTGCATTCACACTGAACAAGGGGCATCTGTGATGCCTAAGTTTCAATTCGTGCTCGACCCATTACTGGCGCAGGGCTTGGACAAGCTGCCGGGTAGAAACAAGACCGATAAGATTCGGCAGGCACTCTGTTTGAAGATGGAACTACAGAAGATGCTGCGTGAGGAACCACAGGATCGCGCACTTGTAGATTTGGAGCAGCGGGCATATACGCGGTACCAGACAGCGTATGGAAAGGACAAGTAACTTTTCATTGCGCTCTGCAACTAGCTTTTGATTTCACACTAAAAATCCCATCACGATTTCCCCGGAAAATCCTCTCCTAGGGAACGGAGCCCTCCCGTTCCGGAGGGGTGCTGGTTTTTCGAAAAACACGGCACACCGACCTCTCAGCCTAGATGATTCTGATTTATTTTGTCAAGTTTCAAAAAGAGATTGACAGTTAGAATGTTCTCAGGCACAATGATTGCGTTAGTCGGGAATAGCCATTAAATTACCGGGAAGGGATGTGAGAACGATGCAGGTAGCAAAGAGCGCAAAAAGCAAGGGAAACGGCAAGGTCAAATCCAAGGGGAAGCGTAAGAGCATGCGGGGTGGAGCACGAGAAGGAGCAGGGCGTCCGTCTCTGTATCCGGGGAAGGACACCAGTTGGCATGCCACGGCCTACTTCACGAAGGAAGGCCAGAAGAAGCTGGAAGTCGTGCAGGCAGAACTGCTCAAGCGGCACAAGGATCTGGTCAACTCGGTGAGCGTCAGCGATGCCATCGAGCGCGGTATCCACTTGCTGCATCGTGAACTCACGCGGGCGAGGTAAATAGCCTACCGCTCACGTTCGTGGCTGAGAATCGACTGTGGAGCCCGCAATAGGCATCGGGCAGAAGAGGAGATACGAGATGGACAAGGGTTAGCGGCCCACGGGCCGAGGGTAGATATCCCTCGATCAACAAAATCGATGCGTGTGTGCCCCGCATTTAACGAAATTGGGCATTAACTTTGTCGGAAACAGAAAAGAGGATGTGGTCATGAACCAAGGGGCGGGAAAGCCGCCCCACTTTTCTTGTGTGTGAGGTAGTAAACAATGTCTTTTCTCGAAATGCTGATTGTGATGATGGTTTTCGGGATGTGCATGGCTCCAGTGATGCTCATCCTGATGTTCGTGATTCAGAAGCGTCAGACGGGCATGTGGCCGTGGGAGAAGCTGCGCAAGGAACGGGAGCAAAAGCAGCGCATTCTCGACATGCAGGAACAGCAATTGCTGGCCAGCCTGAAGAAATAGCCCGATTTTGCGTGAGATAGCCGCCCTGTTACGACGGGCGGCTTTTTTCTTGTCTGGGACTCAAAAAAGGTCTTGACCATATTGGAATTGTCAGTTACTATTTATCTTGTTGGGGCGGGGAACAACACCGAGGAGGACAGCATGACAAACGCAACGGTTCTGAGCGGGAAAGTGGTCGGACAGGTTGCACCCACCGAAGTTGTAACGTGCGACCGTTGCGGACGGGTATTCTCAGCCAAATTCACTTACTGCATTTGCCGAGGCTAAGGAGAACAGCATGACCAAACAGCATTTCGAAGCGTTCGCCAGAGAGATTGCCAATTCGAATCGCCCCACGAACGAGCGTGCGGCAGCGGCATGGGTGGTCGTGCGAGTCGCACAGCAGTTCAATTCGCGTTTCGACGTATCACGGTTCTTCAAGGCGGCGGGCCTGCCGCAGCTTGCGGGAGGCGAATAGATGCCGAGAATTTATTCCTCTGCCAGCGACCCGATTGATTTTTGCCGCACACATTTTCCGAAGTCGGAAACCGCCGCTCGCAAGCGTTTCGGGAACGTCGGGGATGGTCCGGACGGACGTGGAAATTGTTTCAGCTACGACGACGAACATCCTGCTTACGAGAACGACGCGTATTGGTGTCACACGTGCCGGAAACTCCTGACCAGCAATGACAACGAGAGGTGAGTAGATGAAACCACAAAAACTTCGCGCCAAGATTCTCTGCGCGCACAAGGTCGGTGTTGGTTACGTGCGTATGGCCATTCAGGTCAATCGCGGCAAGGATGTCGAGCGCGTGGCCATCATCGACGTGAAGCGGGTTGACGAAACCTCCCCAAATAATCCTCGCCCGCGTTCGGATGAGGAAATGCAGGAAGCGGGCATGGAACGTGCGATGTTTCCGTCGTTCGGTGTCATCGGTACGATCATCGTCGGCACCACACTTAGTTCCGAGATTTTCGACAAGAAAAAGAGGTGACCATGCTCAGACTCATTTATCCGAAGCGTCGAAACATCACCGAGAGCGAAGTCATTCGGTGGGCAATGGATCGCATTGCTGACAACATGATCGATGTGGAGTCACTTCGCGCACGGGACGAAGGCCGCACGCTCACCGACGAGGAAGTCGAGCACATTATTGCGAGCGTGCCGCCGCCGACACTGGAAGACGCTATCGAACGTCTGGAAGACGACGGTGTGGCGACCTTCAGCAAGGTGAAGTGATGCAGACATTTTACGAATGCCATTGTGGGTACTTCCACGAAGATGTGCTGGGCGTTCGCTGCGACAATCCCGAGACGCGTGTGGACCTTGGGCAGATTCCTGTGGACGCCGAAGTGCTCTATCTCACAAAGGAACAGGGTGGCAAATTCTATTTGCCCGAAGAGGAGGTGCAGTGATGGACATGCGTGGAATTCCAGCAATGCGAAATTGCTTGCGTGATTTAGATCAAGTCGCAAGAGAGATTTACTATGCGCTCTCATTTCTCCCCGAATCACATGCCGCTCGCGCCAATTTGCAGTTGGCGTTGCGAAATCTGGGAGTCACTGGGCCTGAAGATGTGGGTCTGTCGAGAAGCGTGCTGAAACGACGCGAGTAAAAAATGCCTAAAGCAAGAGCCTACTGCCCTAAGTGTAAGCGGGAATTAGAAGACTGGGTGAGTCCGTATTATGAGGAGGATCTGCCCTCGTACTGTAAGCAAATGATACCGCCCTGTCCGTTTGTTGCCTGTGATGACCTTGAGTGTCGAGCACTGGAAGACCCACTGGAGCCGTCAGAACTGCGGAATGCCGTGGAGCATTGGAAATCGCATCGATGGATGGCTGGTTGCAGCCACGGAAAGTAGGGATCATGAGATACGAATTCGTAAAATTGGGCGGGTATGACTGCATTACGGACGCGTTCGTGGTCTACGATGATAACAACCGTTCGATTGTGACTTTTGACCTTGACGATCTGAGCCGAGAGGAAGCCGAGCGCTACGCTGCGCTATTCGTGGCGGCTCCGGATCTGGTGTATTACGCCACACACACGGTGTTGTGCGGGGTGGTCCACGAGTCAGGTAAATGCACGTGCGGTCTTTCGGAAGTTCTCGCAAAGCTCCGCAAGTAAAAAATTTTGTCTCAGGACGAAAAAAGGTCTTGACCACCAACTTGATATGACCTATCATATCTTTATTGGCGGTCACGAGCGTGGCCGGGACGGTGAGGCGGCAAGGCGTCCGCTAGGGCACGGGAGCAACATTGCGGGGCGAGCGAATCGGTAACCAATCCGGCATCCCGCAACGGGGACGGGCACAAGAGCAGACGACGCGTCGGTGAACAGTAGCGTGAACTGAAAAGTGCTCGTCCCCAATCTTTTTCCAGAGAGGATGGCCACAAATGATCAGCATCAAAGCGCCAGATCGTCCCAAGGCTCTGACAGACGCGTCCACGCTCTACCAGACACTTCGCTGGATGGGTGTGCCGGTTAGCAGCGGGCGTGACCCGCATACGGGCAAGACGGCCGTGGAGATTATCGGCACGCGCATTCGGTTCCACTTCGACGCCAACGGGCGTCTTTCAGCAATCGAGGACTAAGCCATGCCGAAAAACACCAAGACTCCACTGGGGCTCCTCATCAACACGATCAGCGACGGGGATTTTTTCCACATTCATCTGTCGTTCGTCATGTGGGAGGACGGCAACAAGGTCCGGAACGCCAGCACGCGCTACGAGCCCGTCAACGGGCTCCAGTTGCTCGACAACCTGCAGATCACCTCGCAGGGCAACAACTCAGACCGGGTGCGTCTGTACGGCTGGGAAGTGCGGTACCGCGATGTGTTCGCGGTGGATCTGCGGGATGCCGGGAGAATGCATGCCACGCTCAAAAAGATTCAGGCGGGCTTGGACAAGTTGACGGCGAAGCGGGGCTACGCCGCAACCTACGGTGAATTCGTGGGGCGGGTGGCGGAAGTCACGGGCGTGACCACGATTCTGACCTATCGCAACCGTGGCAGGTACGCGTCCTACGATGAGAGCACATTCACGAAGTACTCCGTGGGTGACGGCGTGAACCAGATCAATCACCTCGTGTTCCTGTGGCAGCGCAAAGAGGAGGTGGCCTGATGAAAACACTGGCACGTTTCGTCATCCGACCGGCAAAGGGTAAACGCGGAGATTTAATCCTTGGTTTGATGTTCAAGGACCAGAGTCCCGAATTACGTCCGGATCGCATCTATGAAATTCGCGACATTCTCGGTGCGCTCACTATCGTGGATGTAGGTGAGTCGGCCATTAAGACTCATGGAAAGAATTCTGTTATTCAAGAGTCGTGGGGATGGAGCGTGAACGACATTCTGAATCAATCGGCGGGCCGCTTCATTTTGACAAAAGCCGAAGTGCAGAGGGAGCAAGATGGAAATCCGCATTCTGAAACAGAGTGACATTCTGAAGTGCAAGTTTGGGATCTTGCTGCCCGAACACTACCGCGAAGACGGCTCGTGTAAGTGTGACGACGCGGAGCACCGCAAGCTGATGATCCGCGAGTGGCGTTATACCGAGCGGGATTTCAAACTCATTCCGCTGCGCAAGGAAGGTGGGACATGAACAAGCCTCACCGCATCGAGGTGACGATCACTTTTGAAATCGAGCATGAAGTGCCCGCTGATCAAGCGTGGGACGACGTATCAAGTTGGCTTCATGCGCGAGTGGTTGCCATCCGGCAGGCGAGTCGCGTACACCGCGTGGTGAAGTCTGATATGCGGCTCGTGAAGGAAGGTGTGCCCGATGTGGCGCAGCAAGTGTACGCATTGTTGGAATCGGTGGCTGGTCAGCAGGCCATGCCTGACGACTCATGGAAATCCGAGTGGAGAAAAATTCTTCCCAAATTGCGAGAGGAAGGTGTCTGATGGACGAAATGAAACGTAGGCACATCATGACGGCGCTCGCGATTGCCATTGCGCACACGAGCGCTTACGAGCGCGGTGTGTTGAAGTTTACCGGTGATAGCGCACAAGTGGCCGCGTGGAAACAGATTCTCAAAGAACTGGAACAGCAGTAGGGGAAATAATGACCTTTGAAGTCAAGATAAAAGATGGTCCTCGTTACACGCTGTGGAATGTAACCAAGATTCACGTGCAGGACAACAAAACTGTCGTAGAACATTCTGACCGGAAGGATACGGCTATCGAAGGTTACGCGGAAAAGATTACGAGAAGGGATTAACCGTGCCAAAGATTCTCTACATTCCGAAAAATTTCCGGGGCAAGTCCAAGGTGATGATTGCCCGCGCCAACAAGATCATCGAGGAATACAACGCACAAGGGTTCACGCTGACGCTGCGGCAATTGTATTACCAGTTCGTCGCCAGAGACTTCATTCCGAACACGGTGAAGTCTTACAAGATGCTGGGCACTGTGATCAACGATGCACGGCTGGCCGGTCTGATCGATTGGAATGCCATCGAAGATCGCACACGCAACGTGCGCTCACTTTCGCATTGGACGGACCCGGCCGATATCGTGCGAGCGTGCGCGAGTCAATTCCACGTGGACCTGTGGGCTACGCAGCCGCATCGTGTTGAAGTCTGGATTGAAAAGGATGCGCTCGTGGGCGTCATCGAGGGTGCGTGCGAAGAGTACGACGTGCCGTTCTTTTCCTGCCGTGGCTACGTGTCGCAATCGGAGATGTGGGGAGCGGCCATGCGTGCGGTGAAGCGTGCAGAACGAACACGACCCACAACGCGAGATAGTGCGCTGCGGAGTCTGGGGATTGCTGAACGTGACCCGCAGAGAACTATTGTGCTGCACTTCGGTGACCACGATCCGAGCGGCATCGACATGACACGGGATATCACGGATCGCATCAACATGTTCTGCGCGAGACATGGATACCCCGGTATCTTCGAAATGCGCCGACTCGCTTTGAACATGGATCAGGTGCAGCAGTACGAGCCGCCCCCGAATCCGGCCAAGATCACCGATAGCCGCTTCAACGCGTATCAGGAAGTGCATGGCGACGAATCGTGGGAGTTGGACGCCTTGGAGCCTAGCGTGCTCGACACGCTCATTCGCGACGAGATTGTGTCCTTGCTCGACATGGACGAATTCGACCGTCTGAAGGGCGTGCAGGACGGCTACCGTGAGGAACTGAGCACGGTGTCCAACCGGTGGCAGGACGTGGTATCGGCCATTGACGAGGACCGTCTGTAACGCACGGGGAGGAAACTAATGCCGAGAATTTTTGCGAGACTAATAGTGGACGTACACGGTAGCAAGGATTGGATTCTATTTGAGGAGGGCAAGGGCATCGCACATCCGATGATTGTGATCATGGACAGTGAGATGGATAAGTTCATCGGTGAGGTTCATCGTCAGCAGGAACTGGGCCGCGAGGAAGAACGGCAACACAAAAGAAAAAGATAATTTTCTCAGAAATTATCTTGACAGTAGTGGCGATATCGAGTTATTCTCTTTTTGTTGGTTGTGGGGAGTAGCGGCACCTGCCGATGGCGCGGTTAGCCTCCCAGATGAGCGGTTAGGCTCTTTTCGTGCGGTTCCCCCGCAACCAGCAACAAAAGATAATTTCCTGAAAAATTATCTTGACAGGGCAGTCGATATCAAGCTACACTGGTTTCATTGAGACGGCACACCGGCCAAGCGGCCAGAACGAAAGGGACACACCATATGAGCGGCATTCAAGGCACGATGACGGCGGGCGACATTGCGACGGCGGCACAGCGGCAGTATTTCAGCCGACCGGCTGACCAGAAGTTCGACTCCATCGACGCCTTGCTCGCCAAGGTTCAGAACCGGCGACAGACGGCCGTGCAGTTCGAATCGGAAATCATCGACATGAAAGCCACGATGCTGCCGGATGGCGGTCTGGGTTTTGCCGCCAAGCCTAAGGACTCCAAGCGCATCGAGGTGATGAGCCCCACGCATTTCGCGTTCGGGCAGACGTGCTCTATCGTCAAGGCTCCCGCTGAATACATGCGTCGGCTCGCTTCGCAGGGCAATCCGGAACTCATGGTCAACAATCTGAATCACTGCATTCAGAAGCGGGAAGCGGCCGGGTTCAAGTTCCTCGCGGCTCCGGACCTGAACGATGATGGCGACATGACCCTCTACAGCACCACGAGCCCGTCCTACGGCCGTATCTGGGACGCTGACGTGGTGGAAGCGACCAAGACGGTCCTCGACCGGGTGAACGGTGACGCGGGCCGGGAAGTGTTCTACAGCCCGTGGGCGTGGGGCAGGAAGCATCGGGCACTGTTCGGCTCACAGCAGGACGTGTTCATGTATTTCATCGACGGCGGCTCCATCGTGGACGGTGGCGGTGACCGGGACCAGTTGAATCGCGGATTCTACATCTGGAACTCGGAAGTGGGCAGCGCAACGTTCGGCATCGCGACGTTCCTGTTCCGTGCGACGTGCGGCAACTTCCTCGTGTGGGGCGTCGAGAACGCCAAGGTGCTGAATATCCGCCACACGAGCGGTGGGCCGGATCGCTTCCGTGAGCAGGCCGCACCGGTGCTCCTCGACTTCGCGAATTCGTCGGTCAAGCAGTTGGAAGCGGGTGTCCACGCAGCCAAGGCGTTCTCACTCGACACCGACCGGGACAAGGTGTTGGACTTCGCCGCCAAGCACGGATTCACGCGGGCGGAAGCGAAGCGGGCGTACGACACGGCTATCGCGGAGGAAGGGCAGTGCGCCACGCTGTGGGATTTGGTGAACGGCTTCACTGCTACGGCCCGCATGATGGCATTCGCGGACGCCAAGGCGGATCTGGAGCTTCGGGCGGGCAAGCTGATGAAGATTGCGGAAGCGAAGGCTGCATAAGGATGCCGGTGATTAAAAATGCCGGGGGTGAAATTCCCCCGGCTCCTCGTGCTGGTGTTATTTACTACTGTGCCGAATGCAACCGCGTGCTGGATCTGGAAGATGACGTAGTAAAGACTACCTTGCTAAATCCTAGTCCCTACGTTCATTGGATTGGTGGCATGCTGCATACAGAGGTGCGACGGATTGAACCGTGGGAGGATTTTTGATGCCGGATAAAAAATCTGTAGCCGCAATTCCCCCGGTTCTTTCTTTCGAGGTGTTCACCGCAGTTTTTGCCCGCTGGGTGCTCGTGGAAACGTATACGTCCTATCCTCCCGCGCAACGGTTAGCCGAGGCATTACGGCGCGATGGGAAACGGGTGAAGATCGAACGAGTGACACGCGTCAACGAATCATTGGGTAGCCCGAGCCTGAAAAGGCGATAAAGGTCCGCGAGTACCGGGGGTTGCTTGTGGGAGAGCCGGTTTGTTCAGGATGAACCCGACCAACCATAGTCCTGAACGCGTTTTACATCGAATTTAACTGGAAAGGAATCTACATGCCGCAAGGTATAGCTGTCAGTTTGTTGGAGATGGCTAAAACTGAAAGTTCAGCAACCGCTATTTGTAAAGCGAGCGCGTGGAAAAACACGCTGGAAGAAATGGCGGAAGTTGCCAACGAGAAGCAACAGGTTGCTATTAAGCGGCTGCTCACAGCCGTGAACGGACATCTTTCGTGGGGTAGAGCCGTGTCTTTGCCTCTTACTTACACGTATCAATTTTCATTTTCAAGGAAAGGAACAGCAGCACCCATGATCAACGTGACATTCACCAAGGCGCAGGCACTCGGCATCGATATCGTCATCAAAGACTATCTCGAAAGGTGGCCGTCAGCACAGCGGAATCCCGCACTGCGCAACGCTCTGAAGCGCATCAAGGCCGCACGAAAGGCACTGGAGCTTATCCCCGGCGAGGGACAGGAACAGGACTAGCTATTAAAATCTGTTGACTTGGCATGGATTATCAGTTACAATTTCTGAAGTGAAAGAGAGGTGACTATGGAAACGAAAAATTGTGTGTGTGGACAGGCGGCGCTTCTCCGACCCGGTTCAGATATCTGCGGTGGGTGCGAGGGGAAGCTGCCAGTGACGGTACCGACGAACTGGAATGACCTGTATCCGCGTGTGCGCGGTGAGTGGCGGCAGGCCAATCTGCGGCAGGGTAGCTGAATGAACGAAGCCAACATCGACCATTTCGTGGCCATTTATCGCGAGGAACTGCGCAAGGTCGTGACGGAATACCCGAAAGAGTATTTCTATGACGTGGCCGACGTAGACAAGGTGGCAGACCGGATGGCGTTGGCGTTTCGTCGGGGTAGTTTCAATTACGACGGCCGCGCCATCAAAGCGGCCTGCCATCGTGTGGGTATTCGTCATGGGCAGGCGGCGATGCTGCGATACTTCGGCCTGAGGAAATAACGTGAGTTGCATCACCGTTCAATTGTTGTGCGCGTGGTGCCAGAAGGTCTGGGTAGGCACGGACCATTGCTGCGACCCAGTGGAGCACGAACAGCTATGCCGAGACTGCGCACGGCTCGTGCTGGCGCACAATACGCTGCCGGATGATGTGCGGACACGACTCGAAATCACGGCGCGTTACGGGAGAACGTAGGTGACCAAACACACCACACGCCGGAAGCGACGGCAGGCCAAGGCCAAGCTGCGGAAAGGTGGACGTAAGAACCGTGTGCGGCACAAGCTGGTGGGTGGACGCACGGGAAATAAGCGATACAAGCAACGCCACGGCATGCTCATTGAGTTGAGAAAAAGAAAAGAGGATTAAATTATGCGCTGTCCTGATTGTTCGAAGTTTGTCAGTTTCGACACGGAGCAAGACCCGGAAATCGACGTGAGCGTGGACGACGAGGGTGTTGTCACTGGCAACGTGCGTATCGTGAATACGTGCGCCGAATGCAGCACCGAACTCAAGGAAGCCACGATGGATCTGGAAGCGGACCTGAGTGACCAGATTGTGGAGCATCGTGACGCGGACGAAAACAAGGACAAGCCTGAGGAGCACGATACGCTCTCCGTGGACACGGATGGCGGAAGCCGGTTCGATGAACTGCAGAACAAAGATCGCCACGGCAAGACGATCAAGAACACGCGTTACATGAAGCATCTGTACGGAGCCGAGGTGGAAATCACCGTGACGTGCAAGTGCGGCGAGACGTTCACGAATACGTGGCGGGATTCCGTGCAGGGTTCCGGCATGGAAGAAATGGTGTGAACGCATTTCTTATGGTACATGACGATGGCTTTGACTTTATGGAGCATGTTGTGCGCCAGAAGATGGAAGCTGATGCCCATGCGCTTGAGCAGAGGGTCGAGGCATTCTTACAGGCACACCCGCTGTTAGGTGGTGAAGATATCGAGATTGTTCATATTGTAGCGCCTGACGGCATCTCACATACTTTTATCGTGCGGGAACGTGGAAGAAATGGTCTGACGGAGGAGGGGCGATGATTGGACTCAGTTTGTCATTCTGCATCAAGGACATTCTCTACGGACGGATACGCGAAGAGGATGTGCATCTGATCATCGCCGGTACTTGTGCAAGAACGGATGCGGATTTCGAGCACATGATCGGGGTGAACTATGCGGGCGACTACTGGTACCTCGACCCGCAACGAGGATTGCGCATCGCTCGACGGCTGTGGAGAGAGGGCAAGATATTTCAACCGCGTGTGTACGGTGGGGAAGCGCCGAATATCGCAAGCGGACATTGGTTGCTTCTCACAACGCAACCGAGTTTGCCATTAACGGGAGCGCACCATGTCTGAAACATTACGACTCTGTTACGTGAGCGGCTGGTACGCTTATTTCACGACACGAAGTGTGCAGGAACAGTGGGGCGATGATTGGGATGATGCGCCATACGAGCACAATGCTGGTACGCCCTACGAACCGTGCTGGCATCGCGAGGAACGCTATAGGAAGCCCGGTGAGCCACTGTGTAATTGCACCTCGTGTGTGCGTGACTGGGACGGGGAAAAGCCACGGTGGAAGATTGTGCGGGTGCGATTCGGTGGTCCTTTTCTGCAGCCATGCGAAGGGTTCTACAACAGCCCACACAGCGTGCAGCAGATTAACAGCGGCGTGATTCCGTGGCTTCGTTCTGCGTGGTGGGATGAGCATTCGCAAAATGTCAGGGCCGGTGCGACGTTGCAGGAATTTACGGAGCGCGTCTTACGGGCTGGCGGCAAGGTGTTTGATGTGACCAGTGAAATCAAGCGACGGAAAATACCAGCGGAGGTGTAGAAGATGGCAATGACTATTCAGAGCGGGTTACACGGAGGGTACGGAAACTACGCATACTGCGGCGGGCTCCGTGAGACAGAGCGCAGGAAGCGGCAGATCGAGAACGGCACGACCGGGTTTCCTGTGTGGACACCGAAACGCGATTGGCGCGTCAAGCCGAAGCGCTCGCGGAAAAAGAATCCCGAGATTGCGGACGTGAAAATTTCAGACTAAGAACACGGAGGCAGCATATGCCAAAGGGAACCATCATCGAAGAAATTGCGCATGCTATCGTTGCGTTACGCAATTGCGAACATTCAGGAAACGTGGAGTGGGCACACAAGCATCGGGAACGCTTGGAAAAGCTGCGCAAGAACTTTCTTCCGAGCGGATCGGGTATAGACCGGGGTACCAAGATTGACGTTACCCGCTCGACAGACGACCGGATAGTGTTTACGGCGTCATACCATCACATGGATGAACACGGGATGTACTCGCACTGGACGGATCACACGATCACTGTGCAGGCGTCGTTTATCTACGGGTTTACGTTGACCATTTCGGGCAAGGACTACAACGATATCAAGGAATATCTGCGCGACACGTTTCGGTCGGCTTTGGAGGCTCCATGTCCTATTTGATTTGTGTGCATTGCACGTTACAGGCGCTGGCATCCGGTAAGGCTGTGGGCACGGAAGGAACGTTCAACGAAACCATTGCGGAGCATATGCAGCGGGTGCATCCGAATGGGGTGACCCACGAGGAGCGACAGGCGCTCGAAATGCAAGTGGCACACATCCTGCAGAAAGAGGGCTTGACATAGACTGTCCTATCAAGTAGAATTGTAGATGTTGGCGGCAATCAGGTCGTCCAATCGGACAAGGGAGGTGCGCATGGGACGACTGAATACGCTACTGGAAATGCACTCGTATTGCCGTCCTGCCGGAAGCCAAACCGAAAAGGCGTTTATTGCAGCGTTCATTTCGAATCTGCCGAATGCCGAGCAGGATGAGTGCGGAAACTGGCATGTGACTGTGGACGACTCACCGATTCTGTGGTCCTGCCATACCGACACCGTGCACAACGCAGAGGGGCGGCAGGAAATCAATTACGCGCCCAAGAGCGGCCGTATTTCGCTGCCCAAGTCCAGCAAGTCCAATTGTCTCGGTGCGGACGATACCGCAGGCGTGTTCCTCTGCCGGGAAATGATTCTGGCCAAGGTGCCGGGACATTACGTGTTCCACTACGGCGAGGAGCGCGGTGGTATCGGATCGTCGGCACTCGCCCGCATGCACCCGGATTGGCTGGCACAGTTTCAGTGCGCGATTGCGCTGGACCGTGCAGGCACCGCCGATATCATCACCGAACAGAACGGTGGCTGTACCGCGTCCGATGCGTTTGCGTGGAGCTTGGCAGCGAAGCTGGGCAAGCGGTTCAAGCCCTGCCCGTGGGGGATGTACACCGACACGGCGGAATATTCACATCTGATTCCGGAATGCACCAACGTGTCGGTCGGATACAGCGATGCACATTCCTACAAGGAAGCGCTGGATTCCAAGTTTCTGTTTCGCCTGTTGGCCGCGTTGCTGACTGTGCGATTCGAAGACTTGATGATTGAGCGCAATCCGGAGGACGACGAACTCTGGGGCATCAACGGCAACGTGCTGGACGACGACGGCAACCTGACCGGTGACGAGTACGACTATTACTTGGACAAGGAATACGCCGACGTGCAGCGTGTGCTGCAGCATGACCTGACGGTCAAGACCGTCAACGGCACCAAGGCCGACGACACGGCTATCTGGTGGGACAAGTACATCGAGTCCAAGAAGAACATCCGCGTGGCCGAGGGGCAGTTGGCATCGGAGCCCAACGTGGTCGTGAAGTATCGGAAGTAACGAGAAGGAGAACAATCAATGACTGACATTCGGGATCGTGCGCTTCGTGATCTGGGAATCGAATTGCCGGTGATGGCCACCGCGTTGAAAACGGCCTATCGAGCGGCAGCGAAGCGTACGCATTCCGATGTGGGCGGCAGTGATGAGGCATTCAAGCGTGTGAATGCCACGTATCAAGCTGTCATTCAGAGCAACTTGGTTTTGAGTGACAATGGAAGTGTAGCTAATGCTGCATTACGTACGATAGACGGCATTTTGCTTTCGGAGTTGGGGCTTGGCCTAGGTCCGCTGGTGAATGGGCGTGATTGTGACGAGTGCGCCCGCAAAGGATACAGGGAGCAGTTGGATCTGGAATTCACAGCCTGCAATACGTGTGCGGGAACTGGCATCGCTCGTCCGTGCCGTGCGTGTCAGGCGACCGGGCAGTTTACTCAGCGGTATGGTCGGAAGGTAACATGCCGCGCATGTGCAGGATTGGGTTACCTACCCGGTTCCCTGAGAAATGCGTGGAGCATGTTTGGTCGGCTGGATGCCTATTGTCCGAAATGTATCGGTACCGGTCGCATGGGGAAACCTAATCCGCGCACGCTCTATTACAAGTGCGGTGCGTGCGAGGGTAAGGGAGAAATCAAAATCTACAATCCGGTCATTCTCAAAGGCAGCATGTCGCAGGCCCAACGGAAACGGCAGCAGAAGTGATATCCTGATAACAACGTGGAGATGTAGATGCCAGTGAAAAAGAACGGTGACAGCAATTACGGCGGCAGGCGAAAGGGCAGCGGCTATCCTTCGTTCTTTCGAGGGAAGTCCTCGAATGCTGAGAATCCCCTGTACGGAAAGATTCCAAGCCCACAGACCTTGCTGCTCACCTTTCGAGCCAGTCGCATTCGGGATGAGAAGTGCAAGGAACTGACGCAGAAGTATCGGGCCTTTACCGGGAACAAAAAGGCTCGCATCAGCCGCAACGAGGTGATTGAAACTCTTCTGCGCAAGTACGGGCCGTCATTGAAACTCAGGGACATTTACGAGGCTGCTGACAGTGATTGATCTGGACGCGTTGTACTGGCGTTTGGCCGGGTACTACTACGGATACCCGACGTGCTGCATCGAAGCGTTCATACGCGACATGCAGGTAAATGTGTCCATGCGGCACCGGGCGTATACGAATCGTCGGCTGCGCGAGGGCTATGTGCCGTGTGCGCTGCACGCGGTCTACCCACCCGCTCGCCTGTTCAAGCCTTTTCCTGTTTCACGAGAAGTGCAGTTAGTGGACCTGCAGATCCTTCATCGTCTTGCGCGGGATGGGGTACGTGACCAGCTTTCGTGTCAAGTGTGATCGGAGCCCTGACAGGCGGCATCACTGGAAACGGTTTGATGGTCGTATCATCAGCACGTACCCAGCGATGCTCTACCCAGACGATGAGCCGCCGAAGATTGTGCGGTTCTATGTAACGTGCGTGTACTGTTTGTTTCGCACAGTGGCGCAGGCGGATTTAGTCGAGAAGAAAGTGACGATACGGAAATGAACGCGGACGAGTTGGTAGCAGGGCTGCTCGCACTCTCAGCGGAGGAACGGAAGCGGCCAGTGTGTTTCGATGACGGAGGAGCGCAGTACGAAGTCAACTACGTTGAACTAAAAAATCTGCGCATCAGTTTTGCTCCGAAAGATTCCTTCGTAGAAAAGCGACGGCGTACGCGTAAGATCGAAGACCTCCCGATTATCCTTCTGGGGTGACTTGTGACGCGTCCTTGCGTGGAGTGCGAGAAGAAGCGTGAACGCTGCAAGAACGCGGTCCAGCATACAGATGGACGGATTACTTACGCATGTCCGCAATGTTGGAAGCGACTCGACTACCTACCCTTTTATCATCACCCCCATTGCACGTGTGATCACTGTTGCCAGTATCGGAGCTTCTAATGATTCTACGTCATGAGAATTGCGGCGGTGAACTACTGCGAGCGGGCAATACGTTCCGTCGGTGCAAGCTATGCAAAGAAAAGGTGTTCATGGGTGAGAACACTACTGCGCACATCACTTCTCAGAAAATATCGACGGACGCCAAAGGACGACAGCATAATCGCACACGGGCTGCGCGTCGTTTTCTTTCAAGGTGAATATGGCTAGAATTTTTCTCGCGGGCGGTGAGCCCGTTGAACTGTTTCGCGCCTTGCTCGAAAATGGATGTGAGGACGTGCTGCTGTCTTTCTACTACATCCAGAAGCGTGGGGCGCTTCCTTCCATTCTCCAATTCCTGAAACAATATCCAGACGTGCGAGTGTTCATTGATTCCGGCGCACAGTCCTTCCTGAAAAAAGCCGATGGCAGTGACCCGCAGATGTACTGGAAGGCGTATTACGACTTCCTGAAACAGCACGGGCATCGTTTCGAGTTTGCGAGTGAATTCGATATCGACGGCTATCAGTATCCCAAGAGGGGCAAGACCATCATAGTCAGTGACGAACAAATCACTGTGTGGCGTGATGACTTGTGCGAACTGGGGACCGTGGCTATCGTTCCCGTGTGGCGTCCTGCACGCGGAGCGGCTGCGTGGGATGCGTACTGCACCGGGAGTCAGTTTACCCACGTCGGCATCGGTGACACCGAAGACATGCCCCGTGGGGCCAAAAATGCGCTCGTGGCCAAAGCGCATAGCTGGAACAAGGGGGTGCATGGTTTTGGGCAGACACGGGTGCTCACCGATTTGCCTTACATCACATACGACACGATATCGAGCACCACGTGGCTCGTGGGCCAGAAGTATGGCGATATCTTCGTGTTCGATGCAGGAACACTCCAGCGCCTTGCTGCGGGCACTACAATTTTCAAGGCCCGACGCAAGACCTTCAAAAAGTATTTCATCAAAATCGGTTGCGACTGGAAAAAGATTGAAGCCGGGGATCGGAAGGAAGTGAATAAGGCCAATATCCTCGCGTGGCTGCAATTCAGCAAGCGGTCGCAACTCCAGCACCAGAAGGCACCAAAACAGCCGCCAGCGCCACCACAAGCCCCAATCGAGACATTTCAGGCGTCTGTCTCCTCCCCCAAGCCAGAAAACGCTGTACAGGGGCGTACAGAGGTTTTGGACCCGCTTCCTGAAGGAGAAAAAACCGGTACGGCACCGATATCCGGTGTGCCAGCGGTGACCGTGGAGCGAACTACCGAACCAGCCATCACGTTACAAACGATAGCCCGCCCTTTCATGCCGGTACGCACGCCGAGCTTGCGTTGCAGCAATTGCGCAATGGGGGACGCCTGCCCTGAATATAATCCTGAGCGCGTGGTGTGCGCATTCAAAGACGCATTCGGACTCGTGTACACACGGGACGCCAATTCGGTCGTGGATGAACTCGCATCCTTGTTCGCGTTGAATATCGAACGTGGCCGCTATATGCGGCTGGCAGAGGAATTGGTGGCGGCAGGAAACCCCAGCATGGCCGTGTCCAAGCATCTGGACATGACGTTCCATCAGGGCATCAAGCTGGCGGAATTGATGAAGGGCAAGAAGTCCGCTCGCGCCACGGTACAGGGCCAAGGTGCGATAGATCGTATCTTCGGTGGGATTGGGGGTTCAGAACCTGTGCAGGTTGCTGGAACACCTAAACATGTCCTGCCGGTCGAGGAACACGAAGACGATGACGATCTGGATGAGGAATCGGAAGACAAGCAACCGACTGAACGACAGAAGCAACAGCAGGCGCAGTTCAAAAAATAAAGCCGTTTCGACTGGCCGCACGGAATGCATATTCTGGAGCGGCCATTTTTCTGTACTAGCTTTTTATTACACTCTAAATCGCAGAAGTTGATTTTTTCAAACTAGCTTTTTGCTGCACTCTAAATCGAGCTTTTGATTTCAGCGGTTTTATCAAATTTTCGGTGTCCTCGCTGAGTGACATGTCACCGCCGGGTGACGTACACTGTATGTGGTGTGTCATGATTCTGACGCACAATCCAAAATTTTGATTTTTTTGCCTATACTTGCCTCCAGTACCCCTGTGGATCGCTTGTTGCATGGCGGCCGATACCCTAGGGGAGTATGGCCGGACCTACGATAATTGTAAGTTAGTTTAGCCTACTTTTGCACAAGCTAAACGCTGATAAATCCCATTTCCGAACTGGCCCTAGAACGCGTCAGAATGCCCTAGGACGCGTCAGAATTTTTTTGCGCGGGCGGTACCTTCCAGACGTGCCGTTTGCCCGTCCTAGGCGATCTGACAGTTTTGTAACTGACAATCGACTCGGTTGGTACACCGCTTGCATAGACGCCGTTTGATTCCGCGTCATATTCAACAACTATGCCAGTATACCACATGCGAAGTCTGTGCCACAATTATTTTTCGATTGGTTGATTCTGACTGAGAATTTGGCACGATTAAATATTTCGGCCGTAGGCGCTTTTTTCTTGCGTTTGACTGAAAGTCAGTCAGAATGGTATCGGTGGAAAGCGATCTAAAAAAAGACCGAAAAAATTTTTGCGGCCGACTAGCAAGCGCTGTGCCATGAATATTTGCATGTACCCTCTATATAGAGCGAAAAATCCGTTGATTCCAAGTTACAATGTGATTCGGTTGTGGTTTGGTTCAACACGGCAAACGCGGGGGGAAATGATGGTAAACGTAGTGATTCGGCGGGACGGGCGTACGTGGGGTATCTACATCAACGGGCAATTGGTAGAAGGAGGATTTTTCAATCGCGCTAATGCGGTACTGTGCGCAATCCGCGAGTACGGTTACACGTACCGCTCATAAGGGAATCAACGATCATGTTTGAGTATCAATACTCGGTTTCACAAAACGGCCGTTTCGTATTCCGTACCGCGTGGATTGATTCCGAAGCGGAATCCATACGCGTAGCAACGGTCATGCTCAGCACGTTTACTGAGCATGACGGATACCGCGTGGATCGCATCAAGCGCTCGCTCGTGATGGAATCCGATCAGATATTCCCCTGCGGTACCTGTGGAGATATCGCAACCGATACCGCGTACAGTCAGTGTGATCGTTGCATTCGCGAGTACTACCCAAACGCGTAAACACGTTTCGTCAAATTCACATCCATAAAGGACACGATCATGCCGTATGTAGTTCACGCAAAATTCTCCGCTGACTCTGAGATCCAAGTACAGATTGACGCAATGGAGATTGGTATCTGGTTCAAGTCTCAGGCCGATGCACGGGAATTGCACAAAACCAATCCACGCGAATTGATGATCACGTTCGTACCGACTGACGACGAAGATCGCATGTGGAAACGGCGTGAACGTTACCGTTTTCATGATGGCATTTACCATCACGTACCGTGGTCCGCGTACGAATATCATCACCCGGATCATTACGCGCATCTGTCTGTCAAAAATCCCGGGTACATCGCGTACACCAAAAATGCCGAACATGGCGTGAATGATCGTCAGACCATGGTACGGCCCGGTAAGTACCTGCAGGAATTCTATGCCGACGTTTTCACACCAAAGCAGATCGCGGATTATGTGGCAGCGTGCAGCGCAGATCGTTTCGCATTGAAAATCGCGACTACCGCCGGTGATATCGAAGCGGTGTACACGAATGGTCCGAATTCGTGTATGTCACATCACGAGGGTGATTATTCGTCACCCTGCCATCCGGTACGCGTCTATGGCGATTCTGATCTTGCAGTCGCGTACTACGGTGATATCGCATCCAAAGTATCGGCACGGTGTATCGTATGGCCCGATCAACGGACGTACCTGCAGGACGGGGGATACGGTGATTGGTCGGTACTTGAGCGCTTGTTACGTGCCGACGGATGGCAGGCCGGATCGATTCATGGCGCGCACGTGCGGTACATCGCGCATGGCGATACCTGTGTAATGCCCTACGTGGATACGATTCACGGCGCATCACTCGTACGGCGCAACGGCAAAAATTGGGTACGTTTGGGAAGTGGGCCGATTGACTGCAGTAACACCGATGGATTGGGCGGTACCGAAGACGAGCGGTCCACGTGCGATCATTGCGGTGACCGGTACGACGACGACGACTATGGCGGTGATGGCATGTGTCAATACTGCTATGACCAATGTCACGCTACTTGTGAGGATTGCAACGATTCAGAGCATGTAGACAATTTGCGCACGGGTGACAATGGGAATCGGTACTGTCATTCGTGCTGGCGTGATCACATCAACGAATGCAAAGTGTGCGGTGATTCCTTCAACGATACCGACTTTGACCGCGCCGATACGCGTGAGCGGGAAATGAACGGCGTAGAAGATTGCTGCGCCGATTGCGCCGATACTCACGTTTGGTGCTCCACGTGTACGGAATACGTGCCTAAGGACACGGTCGTTACCGAAGTACCGCGTGCGGAATTCGCGGGCGACGGTACAAACGTGGATGGCATTCGGCCGGAACTGGACTACGCAATCGCGACTACGGAACGATTCAACGTGCATTGCAGCGAATGCAAGCGGATCATCCGTTGCCCAAATACGGGTGACCTAATCCTCGTGATCGAACAGTCCATTGGTGCCGATAATCTGGTTGCGGCCGGAAACGAATTGCGCGCATCAATGCAGGCCGTGGGAGCGTTCCTAAACGATTGCGCCGATGCAATCGGGGAAATGGAGTCGGATACCACGTTCGACGTTCCTACGGCCGTACAGGCCGTGCCGTTGCCCGTTTACCGTCGTAGTACTGTTGGCCGAGGACAGGATTACATGCGGCTGGGGTACGCGGGCATTCATGCACGGCCGTTCATTTTCCCGTTTGTGGAGTACGTGCAATTCCCTGCAGACGGTAACGCATCTCACGTACCCAATGCGTATTTCGTATCGGTGGATCTTCGCAACCGTGTGCGTGGTGTGTCAATCGACGCGTAGTCAACGGAGGATACGAACATGAAAAAGCAGATCAACCGTTTGAACGCTTGCGCCTATTGTTTTGCCGATTGCAAAACAGCCGTTTGTACCGCATGCATGCCGACCATTCGCACAAACGGAGGGAAGTAAATCATGGACCGATTGGACGCAATCAAAACTGTACTCGATTGGGCAAACGTGGAATGCATGCAACGGGAGGATTACGGCGGGGGAACGTTATCAGACATGGAGGTATCGGCCGTAATGCGTGCATTGGGCGTGACGCGTTTCGAGTACCTCCGCGCACAAACGGAACGATTCGTTGAAACGGAGGATAAACCCACGTCGTGCACGGTACCCCATGCACAGGATGCATTCTGTGATGACGCCGGATGTTACGAGCGTTTTCTATCTGGGCCTGTCTCGTAAAACGCGAACGAAAACCGCTCACAAAAACGCAAGGCAATAGATTGAAGGATAGAGGAGTAGAAGGAATAGAGCCTATAGGACGGCATTACAGAGGATAGGGAATCAGATAGGACGGATAGAGGATTCCCCTCTTACGGAGCGTTCCTACGCAACCAGAACGCGTTTACAGAGCAAAACGGCACAAACGCGAGATGTTAACGAAGCATTGCAATCGTTACAAACGATACAAAAGGATCAAAACATGCGAATTCGAGACTACGCAAGCGCTCAAACGTTCCTGCAGGGTGGCCGGAATCCTCATCACCGGGCCATACCGGGCATTCGTTCCACCGAGGTAGTACGTATTTCGCCGTCCTGTATTGCTATCCGGTACCACGCTACAAACGTGGTCCTGTACTACGCAAACGGCATGATTCGCATCCATTCCGGAGGATTCCGCACGCGTACCACGAAGGAGCGAATCAACGAATACAGTCCCGTGAGCGTATTTCAGCGGTCTTTTGCGTGGTTCGTAGTGGTCGGCGGACAATGGGATTCCCCTATTCCGTTTGTTGACGGCATGGAAGTAGTCAAGGGAATTCGCAAACCACACGAATTCACACAGAATGTGGATTTACTTTGCGATCTGTGACGGCCTGTGATTGCGATTGAAACGCGAGCAGCGATTTAATTTGTTGCTCGCGAGTCAAGAAAAATCGCAAAGAAAAGATTTTTGCTCATACAGAGCGATTTAGATTGACAGCTTGATGCGACCCCCGCACCCAGCTGTCAAAATTTTTGCGCAGGCGCACGTACTTCTGGACACAGAATCAAGATTTTCAGTAATCCCGGCACACACGTAATCCCCTAGAACCCCCTCCCCTTCCTATTCCCTCTCCCTCTTGCCCTGTTCTCAAATTCCTGAGCGGTAGATTTCGTGTGTCCCGGCACAGTGGAGTTTTCGCTGGCGCGGGGGTGGTGATGAAAAGGGACGAAAAAGGCTATTTCACGCGGAAAAGCGAAAACGGCCGGTGGCGCGGAGGAAGAGATTTATCCAGAAGAATGGTGAAGTTAGCCAAAATGCGGGAAATCGCTCGAAATCAAGCAAGCATAGACAGGATTGACAGGGTGTGGGAAGATGAAGCAAGCATCGGAGAAAGGGGGAGGACAGGATGACATTTCGCCAATTACGTAGGTATTTGACGGCACAGGGGCCACAAGCGGTGCGCTGGCTGCGTTCGGGGATTGTGGAAGTGGCCGAAGTGACGCCGAATGGGGCGGTGCGGATTACGAACGTGGTGTCTGGGCGTGCGTATACGCTTCCCCGGTGCTACAGCGATGTGCAGATCGCGCTCGTGCCTCGCACGTCGTTGGTGCCGCTGGGCGCGTTATTGCCAAAACGGGGAGACAGATAAAGGAGAAGCCGTGGAACATCGGTTGACGCCGGTCCAGAAGCGAATTCTGGCATTTATGTGGGAATCGGAACAACCCGTGGTATTTCAAACGGGTTACAAGGCCACGGAATTCGTGAATGGGTTCATCGTGCGGTGCCAGTCGTTCGTGCCGTATTTCCTGAAACACCACGGATACATCCACCAGCCCAATAAAGGCACGTCCCGTTGGGAACTGACGGCCAAGGGCTGTGACGCGATTGGCGGGTGCAGTCAGTCTCCCACTCGCTCGCATGTTGTGCAGACGCAGGGCACGTGTGTGTTCTGCAAGCGGAAGGTCGCACGCTCATTGAAATAACGAAATAGAAAAAGGGGAGGACAGGATGGAAACAGTGGGAGAGTTGCGAAAGCATCTGGAGCGATTTCCGGACGACATGCCGTTACTGGTCGAGTCCGAGGGGTATTTGTGGTCGGTGACGATGATTGGGCTGGTCACGGCGACAGACGCGGTGTCCCGCGAACGCTACGGGGTCATAAAGAAAGATATCTGCGTGCTGGTAACGGAAACGAAATAAGGAGGACTGATGGCTGACATTGATAATGGAGGACCGGCGTTTCCGTTTGTGCGGTCGTGGCAACAATCTCCGCTCGGTTACAGGGCACTGGAACACATCGACGGCCTGACCATCCGAGACTATTTCGCGGCCAAGGCGCTGTCGGGATTCTTGGCTGCGTATGCGGGCGAGGGCGTGGTGTTGCCACCTCCGAGGACGACCGCTGTGGATTGTTATGAATACGCGGACGCACTGATTGAGGTGCGGAAGCGGAAGGAGACGACATGACAGGGAAGGAAGGCTGGGGCTGGGTGGCCGGTGGCCATCGCTGGCACTGGTTCGACATGTGGGGATATTCCCTGTGCAGGCGCTGGGTGCGTCTGGACGGCAATCCGCGAGCGCAGGCGGCAATGCCGGGACCACCCGCCACATTTGATAAAGCCTGCAAGGTGTGCGAGCGGCAATTATGCCAACAGGAAAAGAGAAAGCAAGCATGATGTGTTCAATGTGCCCCACACTCACACTCTCGTCGCAGATGCGGGCAGGGCATGGCTGGCAATGTGTTTGTAACGAGGTGAACTGCAGCCATTTTGCTCGCTGCACCGAGTGTCGTAAGAATCGCTACGAACTGGAAAAGGAAGGCAAGCTGCAGAACGGCAAGCCGCAAAAGGAGCGGGCATGAGAACTATCTATAAATACGTGTTGTGCCCGCATACCTACCAAACCGTGGAAATGCCAGTCGGTGCAAAAATACTCACTGCTCAATTACGAGAAGGCCGAATTTACGTGTGGGCCGAAGTGCGTGCGGACGCTCCGTTGCAGTTTCGTCCGTTCTGGATATGCGGCACGGGGGAAAATCTGTATCACATGACCGCCATTCAGGAAAGCGTGTACGTCGCTACGGTGCAGCAGGGTGAGTATGTGCGACACATCTACACCGCGAAAGGATAAAGCACGCATGACACCCAAACCTCAATCTGTGGTCGAACGCAACGTGCGCAGCGTGTTTATCTACGCGTGGGTCGCCGGATGGTTTGCGCAACGGGACGCTCAGTGGGAGCGAACGAAAATACGGCCGAATGTGGTTCCAGAAGCACTAGCGCAAGAAGCGTGGGCGCGGTTCAACGCGCTCGCCAAGGAGATAGAAAAATGAAAAAGATCGCACTCGTGTGCGTGTTGTTGATGCTGGCGGGCTGTGCGTCGAAACCTGAACGCCTCGCTGAATCTTCAAACGCGGAAATCAAAGTCTCGGTGCTCACGAAATTCGAAGGCATCACGCTCTACCGCGTGGAAGTCGATGGCAAGCAAATCTACGTGGCCCGCTCCGGGTCGTCCCCCGTCAATGTGGAAGCGCACTGGACCGACACGGTGTGCAATCCGTGCGGCAAGGGGCAGACGTGCTGCCGTCAGGTACCGCGTTCACAGGCCACGTTGGGCGTGGCGGCGAGATAGGTATGCGCATTCAACTATTCTCGCCCACACTCCATTTGTTGCACGACGCCACCATACCTGATTTCAGGGAGCCTCCTCTGGTTATGATCTGGGGTGCGCGAGTATTCCTGTTCCACCACCAGACGTGTGGTTCGGCTGGTCACATCTTCAAATACATGGAAACGTTCGCGTATATCGTAGTTACTTAGAGGAGAAACCAACGATGGAAAACGACATGGCAATTAGTCCTCACATCACCTTCATTACGGATTACATGCACGCTTCGACTGTGTTTGTCGAGAACGTAAAGGAAGAAATCCGAGATGACTTGCAGGAGAGCGCAGATTTTTGGCGGGGATTCACCGAGGGAGTAATGGTTACGAGCCGCATTACGCTTGTTGCCAAATTGCGAGGACTGCTCACCAAGGAGGAACGTACTCACGCGGCAGAGTGTATTCACATATGGGAGCAGCCGGTGTCAGACGTGGCGATTGAGCGGTGCATCCGGTGCAAAGACTGGCGCAATGCGAGGGGGCAACGTGGAATCTAAGGTAAAAAATGTACCTATTTGCGTGTATTGCACCTATTCCATTGGTGAATCCGCTTATACCGGTGTGGGCAGCGGAGTTGCGCATCCGTATTGTTTTCGCATGCACGAAAAGAACGCGGCTTTAGTGCGCTTTCTTGTCGAGTGGCGTATGCGAATTCTCGACCATGTTGGCGGCAATGCTGGGAAACTTCCGGAAGATCAATTCGGGCAACTCGTGACGCTCAATACGATTATTTATTACTTGGAAGGGTGACTGTGATGGACGAATCTAACGCAGATATGGTGAGAGAGTTTCATCAGGCTTTCGATCTTCCCAGACGGGAGATACCCGAGATTGGCAACATCGATGAAATCGAACTGCGTTTGCGCCTGATAGACGAGGAGCGGCAGGAATTGGAAGACGCGCTCATGATCGGAGATGTGGTCGATACGGCAGATGCCTTGGCTGATTTGCTGTATGTGGTCTACGGCACGGCTATCCAGTTTGGCATTCCCATTGACTCGGTGTTCGCGGAAGTGCATCGCAGCAACATGACCAAGGTCGGCGGCGGCAAAGACGAGTGGGGCAAGATTTTGAAGCCCGCAGGTTTTCAAAAACCGGATATCGCAGGTGTGCTCAAAGCGTTCATGCGAGGAAAGAGGTGAGCATGGGTGTTTCTGGCGGCGACAAGTATCGGGAAATGGCGGAACGTACGACGATTCTTCGCGTTCCGGCTGGATCAAATCTTCACGGGCTGAATGTCCCCGGCACGGATGACAGTGACGAAGTGGGCGTATGCATCGAGGACATTGACGCTGCAATCGGATTCTCGGAATTCGAACAATACATTTATCGCTCGGCCGCAGAGCGTGAAGGGAAGCAGGATGCACCGAGTCAGGCAGGCGATCTGGACCTGACTATTTTCAGTCTGCGGAAATTCCTGCGGCTGGCTATGCAGGGCAACCCTCAGATTCTCCAGTGTCTCTTCGTGCCGCCTGACGCCTGCTTGATGCGTGATGCACGCGGGGCGCACTTACAGGAGCTTGCCCCGCTTCTCGTTAGCAGACAGGCGGGTGCGCGGTATCTGGGCTATCTGGAAGCGCAGCGTCAGCGATTACTCGGTGAGCGCGGGCAGAAGAAAACCAATCGACCGGAACTGGAAGCCAAGCACGGGTTCGATACCAAATACGCTATGCACATTCTGCGTCTGGGCTTTCAGGGCGTGGAATTGCTCTCTACCGGCAAGCTGACATTGCCGATGGCTGAAAAGGACCGGGCCTTCGTCTACGCTACCCGACTCGGAGAGGTGCCACTGCAGGATGTGCTGACACGTGCGGGAGAATTAGAACGCACAATCAAGGATCTGCTGCTCGATGCTCCCGTGCCTGCGGAGCCCGCTCGCGAAGAAATCGAACAGTGGATGACGTGTCTATATCTGGAAAATTGGAAAGCGCGTGATACGGGGTGGATTCGCGTATGAGAGGAACGGACTGGTCAGCAGTGTGGTGTTTCATTCGTCACGGCAGGAGTTGGCAGCATACCGGCAAGGAAGATCGCGCCGACAGTGGCGGATGGTGGTGGTGTCCGTCGTGTCGCTGCGAGCGTTATTCGCGGATTTGATAGGAAAGAACATGGCCCGCACGAAGAAACCCAAAGGCGAAAAATGCGTGTGGACAGTAGAGCATGAAGGTGATTGGTACACGACGGATTGTGGATTTACTTTTGTGCTGACCGATGGTACGCCTAGCGAAAACGGCGTCAAGTATTGCCTGTTCTGCGGACGGCATTTGAAGGAGAACCATAAGGAGAGAACGCTCGATGCGAGCTAAAGTCGAAATAGGAAAACGTTACGACTGGCAGGGTCATGTGGTTGGAGAACTGCATGTCGCGTGTCCCAATCCTACGTGCAACGCCGAACCGGGCAAGCCGTGTAAGACGCGGGAGGGATTGAAAATGACGACATTTCATTTTCTCCGCTCGAAACGATATCACGCACTGAGCCGGTGGATCGTGTGGGCAGAACGAAAGAGGAAGTAATGGAAAAGAAATTTCTTCGTGGATACACGTTGTTTTTCTGCCCTCTGTGTAATCGCATGATTCCAGCGGAATATACATATGCGACGGGACAGATGGTCATGCCGTTCAAACATAACTCTGCGGGAATCCTGCACGAAGTGTGGCGTATTGAGCCGTGGGAGCCCTTGCCAGAAAGCATGGAGCCGGTGACTGCGCAGCACAAGTCTAGAAGGTGTCCCACGTGCGATTCTCCGGACCCCAAGCGGCATCCGGCCGTTCAATGGGAGGGAGAAGTGCAGTGGTGTAAGGACGCGTGGCATCGTGGCGCGTAAATACCTGACGGTCGCAGAAATACGCAAGCGAAAGTGCGTGCGGTGTCGCAAACCACCGGGCTACGCGACGTGGGACGTGTGCGCGGATGACAATCGACTGCGCGTGCTGTGTCGAGGATGCGATATCGCGCTCAATCGACTGGTCATGGAGTGGGCGAAACTTCCGGGGCGGAAGAAAAAGATCAGCCGTTACATCGAACGTCTGTGGAAAGAGCACCAAGATGAGATTGCTGCCAAGAACACTCGGCGTCGTCGGTAGTGAGGCCGCGAAATTTACGTTAGAAACAGAGGAAAAAGCGCGAAAAGTCATCCGCACGTATCTCCGCTCAGGCCAATGGGACAAGGTAGTGTCGGGAAAATGCCCGCTCGGAGGTATTGATCTGTGGGCTATCGAGGAAGCGGAGCACGCCGGACTGCTCACCGAGGAATTCGCACCCAAAAATAACGCGTGGGACACTGGATTCAAGCCGCGCAACATCCAAATTGCTCGTGCGAGTGCGCTCGTGGTGTGTATTACGGTCGCCAAATTGCCCGACACATACCGTGGACGTCGATTTCCCTTGTGCTATCACTGCAAAACGAGCGATCACGTGAAATCAGGCGGGTGTTGGACGATGCACTACGCCGAATCTATCGGTCGTAGAGGCAAATTGTGGGTCATCGAATAGAAAGAGGTGTGGCTATGGATAAAATGGCATTAAAAGCGGCCAGAGACGTGGTAGACGAAGCCTTTCGTGCTTTCGAGGGAGGGCAATCACCCCCGGCGTGGCTGATTAAGCTGGCGTGCGACTTGGACGCGGCTGTTTCTGCGAACGTGTGCTTCTACGATCAGGCCCAATGTGAAGCTCCCGGTTGTCGAGATGAGAATTCTCCTCGCTATGACCCAAATTGTGGAGCACGACGAAAGCAGGCGGGTATAGAAACGCCGTGTAACTGTACGTACCACGTGCATTGCCCGCGATGCCAAGGCATCACCACGTTGCCCACGACACCTAGAATTGGATGGATGTGTTTGGACTGCGGCAAAGAGTGGCATCCGGAACCGGCTAATGTGCGAGAGTCGCTTGCTGTGGATCACGCTCGAAAGCAGGGCGCAGCAGATGGTTTCCAACAAGGGTGGCACGCAGCGCTCACGCGAATCAATCACGGGGACAACATAGAGGATCTGCGGAGACTTGTACCGGGAGGATCAAATGAGTGACAGCATGCGTCTTTTACAGGATGTACGAATTGTCGATGCGGTCAAGAATGGTTACGCGGTAATTCGCGTGTTGATGTTGTGCCCGCTCAACGAGGGTATTTCTGTTTCTTTTGCGCACCTGAAAGACGTGCCGTTGTATTGGCCCTGCTCGTGTGGCGCAAAACATAGCTATCGGGCGGAAGATACTTACATCACGTTCTCTCCACTTCCCGCTGGACCCTCGCAGGCGCGATGTGGCGATTGCAACTACCCGTGGGTGTCTGGAGCAGACCGGTGTCCGGTCTGTGGGTGGCCGCAGCCCGGTGATGCTACACAACGTGGAAATGCCGCGTTCCCCGCTGGACCCTCGCAGGAGGCCGTCAGGTGCAGCTGCGTTGGCACTGGGCTGGACTTGGATTGGATTCCTGAATCGGTTCGAACGTGTCCTGTGCATGGAAGATCCTCACAGGAGGAGCGGCACGTCAACGTTCACGGCGAGTCATTCACCGATGCCGATCTGAAGGCCGCCGGTCAGG
>WUUC01141670.1_pt1 | contig 116209 bp, 79 predicted proteins | sample 6278441 | NCBI WGS metagenome assembly WUUC01 (sample SAMN13675441, study PRJNA597444) | soil metagenome | isolation source: soil | place: USA: Washington | collected 2017-10 | reverse complement strand
TAGCTCAATTGAATAGAGCATCTGACTACGGATCAGAAGGTTATAGGTTTGAATCCTATCGCGGTCACAAAGGCTTCACTAAAGGTGAAGCTTTTTTTATGGAGTCAATTGAAAGAGAGCCTTGACTGACAATTCTTTTCAAGTTCGCACAAATAAACCCGGTAAAAATGGGAGTTGAGAAACAATATTGCTAAAATATTTAGTAATATTGCGAATTGTTAGTGCTGTATGATTAGCGGAAAAACGGATATTATCGCTCAATTAAAGTTGGATATATTTTCTTTACAAGGCCTCAAACATGTAACGAATGATCAGGCTATTGGTACAGGTCTTGGACCTGTTCATTCTGCTTTTCCTAATGGCGTATTTCCTTTAGGCGCTATTCATGAATTTATAGCAGAAGATACTGCCGCCACTGATGGATTTGTAGCCGGTATTTTATCTGCGCTTATGCTAAATAATGGTGTTTGTGTATGGGTAAGTTCATCCCGGACACTATTTCCTGCGGCATTGCATTCCTTTGGCATTACGCCTGACAGGATAATTTTTATTGATCTGCAAAAAGAAAAAGATTTGCTATGGGCCATTGAAGAAGCATTAAAGTGTAATGGAATGGCTGCTGTTGTGGGAGAAATAAAAGAATTAAGTTTTATGGCTTCACGAAGATTGCAATTAGCAGTACAACAAAGCAGGGTTACTGGTTTTATCCTTCGTGCAAAAGCAGCTAATACTACAGCCTGCGTAACCAAATGGAAAATTAACTCGCTCCCCAGTGAAGTGTACAATGATATGCCAGGTATCGGTTATCCGCGCTGGAATGTTGAATTATTAAAAGTACGCAACGGAAAGCCGGGAAGCTGGCAAGTAGAGTGGGTGGATGGAAAGTTCCGGCCTGTTTACGGGTTTGCATCCCTGGCACCGGAGCGGCAAAAAAAAGCAGGATGATATGGGGAAACGATTTGTAGCAATATGGTTTCCTTATTTGATCACCGACTGGTTCACTCTCCGACAGCCGCAGCTTCGTGAGATGCCATTTGTTGTAAGCGCTCCATCACATGGACGGATGGTGATCGTTGCGGCAAATGCACTGGCGGAACAGCAAGGCATACATCCCGGTATGGCCGTGGCCGATGCAAGAGCTATTATTACTTCCCTGCGGGTATTAGATGATAAGCCTGGTTTCGCAAATAAATTACTCCGGCGAATTGCTGAATGGTGCATCCGTTTTTCTCCTATAATTTCTGTTGATTCACCGGACGGACTCATAATAGATGCAACGGGTTGTTCACATCTTTGGGGTGGCGATTGTTATTATTTAACAGCCATCACACAACGATTCAAATCACATGGGTATGCTGTGCGTGCTGGTATAGCAGATACGATTGGATGTGCCTGGGCGGTGACACGGTTTGGACAGCAACCCTTCCTTGTTGAAAGCGAAAAGCAACTGGAAGCATTAATTCCTTTACCGTCTGCAGCGCTGCGATTGGATATGGAAACGGTTGAACTGCTTAATAAGCTGGGACTATGCCAGGTTGGCCAGTTTATAAGTATGCCGCGTCCGGCATTGCGGCGACGCTTTGGTACTGCCTTTATCAAACAACTGGACCAGGCATTGGGCCATGTGGAAGAGCTGGTAGAGCCTGTCGAACTCACCGAGCCTTACCAGGAAAGATTGCCTTGCCTGGAGCCGATAGTAACTGCCACAGGAATTGAAATTGCTTTGAACCGTTTGTTGGAAACATTATGCATCAGGCTTCAGCAGGAAGAGAAAGGTCTCCGCTCAGCTATACTCAAAGGTTATCGTGCAGATGGCAAGACAGAAAAAATGGAGATCGGTACAAATCGTCCTACTAGTAATGTCCACCATCTTTTTAAACTGTTTGAAGATAAAATAGCGATGATTGAACCCGGCCCGGGCATTGAATTATTTGTACTCGAAGCACCGAAAGTAGAAGGTCATGCTCCAATGCAAAAAAAATTATGGAAAAGTACTGGTGGATTGGATGATATCGGGTTGTCCGAATTGCTGGATCGTTTAGCCACGAAGCTCGGTCCGCATACCATTCACCGTTATTTACCGGATGAACATTACTGGCCGGAAAGATCTGTTAAGCTGGCAACATCGCTTGACGAAAAAGTAACGATAGCGTGGAAAGTTGAACGTCCACGACCTATACAATTATTGAAGATCCCTGAACGGATCGGAGTGACAGCACCCATCCCGGATTATCCCCCGATGAATTTTCGTTATAAGGGAAAGTTGCATAAAGTAATCAAAGCCGATGGACCCGAGCGCATTGAACAGGAATGGTGGATACTGGAAGGTGAGCATAGAGATTATTATGCCGTGGAAGATGAAGAAGGCCAACGATATTGGCTTTTTCGGTCTGGACACTATACTGGAGATAAATCTCAGCAATGGTTTATTCATGGATTTTTTGCATAAAAAGAAAACCTGGGTATGAGTTATACAGAATTACAAGTGACTACGAATTTCAGTTTTTTGCGGGGAGCTTCTCATGCAGAAGAAATGGTGGAACAAGCAGTCGCTTATGGATACAAGGAAATAGCGATCACGGATCGAAACACGTTTGCCGGTATCGTTCGTGCACATGTTGCTGCCAAAAAAAATGGTGTACGTATTATCCCCGGTTGTCGTCTCGATCTCATTGATGGCCCGAACCTGCTTGCTTATCCAGCGAATATTTCTGCTTATGCTCAATTGAGTGCGTTGTTGACAAAAGGCAACCTTCGTACGGAAAAAGGAGAATGTCAGTTATATAAAGCAGATGTATTCGAACATTGCAAAGGTGTAAAGTTTATTGTATTACCTCCGGAGGTATTGAATGGTCAATTTGAATTTGATGTATCATTCAGCAATCATTTGAAAGAATACCGCGATAAGTTTGGAAACGATCTTTATATCGCAGCATCACGGCACTACTTCGGTGACGATGCCAAACAGCTGAACCGGCTCTCACAGTTATCGGTATTTCTCAATATACCTTTGGTGGCTACGAATAATGTACATTATCATCACCCGCTTCGCCGGCAATTACAGGATATCGTTACCTGCATCCGTGAAAAATGCACCATCTATAATGCAGGCTTCCGGTTACATCCCAATGCTGAACGATATTTGAAACCCATAGACGAAATGCTGCGGCTTTTCCGGCAATATCCTGATGCGATACGTCGCACGCAGGAGATTGCTGAGGCCTGCCAGTTCTCACTTGATTCACTCAAGTACCAATATCCCCAGGAGATCACAAGCAATGGACGTACACCATTGGAAGAACTCACCTTCCTAACCTGGAAGGGTGCCCGGGAACGTTATGGGGAAAATATCCCGGAAAAAATAAAACTAGCTATTGATTATGAGTTGTCATTTATGGAGCAGATGAATTATGCCGAGTATTTCCTCACCGTATATGATATTGTACGTTTCGCCCGAGAGCAACATATTCTTTGCCAGGGCCGTGGGTCGGCTGCTAACTCCACCGTATGTTACCTGCTGGGTATTACTTCTGTTGATCCCACCAAATTCGATTTGCTGTTCGAACGCTTTATTTCTTCCGCCCGCAATGAACCACCGGATATCGACGTAGACTTTGAACATGAACGACGGGAAGAAGTGATCCAATACATCTACCAAAAGTATGGACGTGATCGTGCTGCCATCGTTGCGACGGTCACCCAGCAACATCATAAAGGAGCTATCCGGGATGTTGGAAAAGCTATGGGACTTTCTGTTGACACGATCAATCGTCTTTCCGCTTCAGTTGGTTCAATTGGCGACTTTCCTGTTGAAGGATTTGACAAAAAACGTATTACCGAAGAAGGATTCAATCCTGGAAATAATCATCTCAAAAAAGTCCTTGAACTCACCCGCCAATTTGTGGGCTTCCCGCGGCAACTCGGGCAGCATACGGGAGGCTTTGTGATTACCCGCGGTAAATTATCTGACCTGTGTCCTGTTATGAATTCCCGTATGGAAAACAGAACATGCATTGAATGGAATAAGGATGATATTGATGCAGTGGGGGCTTTAAAAATAGATGTATTGGCACTGGGCATGCTTACCTGTATCCGTAAAGCGTTCGATAAAGCGAAGGAACATTATAATCTGAACCTGACACTCGCCAATATTCCACAAGACGATCCGGCTGTGTATGAAATGATCTGTCATGCCGATACCATTGGCGTTTTCCAGATCGAAAGCCGTGCACAGCAATCAATGTTACCACGACTCAAGCCACGATGTTTTTATGATTTAGTGATCGAAGTAGCGATTGTCCGGCCAGGACCTATACAAGGCGATATGGTTCATCCTTATTTACGTCGCCGTAATGGTGAAGAACCGGTTGAATATCCATCAAAAGAATTGGAAGAGATTCTAAAGCGCACCTTAGGTGTTCCTTTGTTCCAGGAACAGGCGATGAAGATCGCTATTGTGGCGGCAGGTTTTACACCGGCGGAGGCAGACGAGCTGCGCCGCAGCATGGCGACATTTAAGGCGAAAGGACTTGTGAGAAAGTTTGAAGAGAAGTTGATTAAGGGGATGATAAAAAACGGCTATACCTTAGAATACGCACAGCGTGTATTTAAACAACTGGAAGGATTTGGCAGTTATGGTTTTCCGGAAAGCCATGCGGCTAGTTTTGCATTGCTCGTCTACGTTTCTTCATGGATCAAGTGCTATTATCCTGATGTATTTGCTTGTGCCTTACTGAACAGCATGCCGATGGGTTTTTACCAGCCCGCGCAGATCGTTATTGACGCTCAAAAACATGGTGTGGAGGTGAGACCGGTTGATATTAATTTTTCTTCGTGGGACAATCTGCTCGAAGAAAAATCTGGTAAGTTTTGTGCACTGCGCTTGGGATTCCGGCAAGTTAAGGCCTTGCGGGAAGAAGATATGAAAGTGCTTTTAGAGGCCCGCCGAAAAAGGTATACCAATATTAATGAACTCCGTGCTACAGGTCTACCGGAAGCGACGCTTAAAAAATTAGCTGATGCGGATGCATTCCGGTCCATCGGCTTTGATCGCCGCGAGGCATTATGGGAAGTATCTGCAAAGGACCGCCCTGTTGCACTGTTTTCCGGTCAGCCTTCAGCAGATGCAAAAGAAGAAAATGTATCGCTGCCCCGGATGACGACATCTGAGCATGTCGTCCATGATTATACTGCCACTTCCCTTTCGCTTAAAGCACATCCTGTAAGTTTTGTTCGCTCAACTTTACAACAGTTACGTATTGTACCGGCAGACCAGTTTAATACATTACAAGATGGTGATCCTGTAAAGGTGAGTGGTCTTGTTTTAGTACGGCAACGGCCCGGCACCGCAAGCGGGATCATTTTTATGACCATTGAAGATGAAACCGGGGTTGCCAATCTCGTGATCTTTCCCAATGTTTTCGAAGAATACCGCAAAGCCCTTTTACAATCGAAGCTTATCATGGTGGAAGGAAAGTTACAAGTTGTGGGAGAAGTGATTCATGTGATCGTAAGTGCCTGCTATGACGTTTCAAAATTGTTACGTCAACTTACCAGCCCCGGTGCTGACGAAAAGCAGAAAAATTTTTTCCCGGAAGCCAGGAATTTTAAATAATGGATGAAAAAACAGTAATTCTCATTAATCTTATCATGAAAGCGTGGCCCTAGCACTAAAGGGCTTTGAGCAGAAAGCTATTACTTTTCCCTAAAAAACAATATCAAACTAATGGTCCGATAGTGCATATCGTATTGGGCAATTTTATAAACGGATCCAGCGCCTATTATTATCGGCTCAAAACGACTTAACACATATTAAAAACACATATAACTGAACCCATAATAATTCTTCTGATTAAAATCATCGGCCAGGCTTACCCCGGGCACATAATTATTATTGTCTACTATATAATTTTTGTAATCAAGGGAGTAGGTCGACATCATGTTGCCTGAAGCATCGAAAGAAGTGACAGTAAATCTTTTGATTGGATTTTTTATGAAGTTTCCAATGTTAATCACAGATTGAAACATTACCAGTTCCAGGGCGGAGAAATTAAGCCAGGGCATTGCATTGACAACACGGTCAGTGTAATAATCAAAGCTGGTTTCTTTCCGCATGCCGGTAGTCGGAAATTCTTCAGAAATCCTGACAACATTGCCATTCTCCCAGCTGAATTTCATTTCGTGAAGGCGGGTTTGGTTAGAAGCATTTTCGATATCTCTCTCTATTAGGTTTCCGCTATTGTCATACTTATATTTCACCTTTACCGGCCTGCTTCTGGGAAGACCCATGGAAGGATCGGTATCACCGGAATATTCGATAACTCTGCCATTGGCGTCGGTAATAAAATATTTATCATAGCCGGTATTTTTGTCAATAATTATTTTATCCCCTTCATAGTTGACCGGGTGTTCACTGGTAATAAACGTTGATCCGTATAACACGGAATAGCTCAGCGATGTGACGATGTTTCCAGAAAAGTTAGCAATGATGTCGTTCGCGATTAGTTTTGCTGGTAACAATTTCCCCGTATAGCTGACCCGGCTGATTTTGCAGGTAACGTTGGGCTTTGTAGTCGTGGTATCTGCCGGCGCAAAAGGAAATACCACCAGGATCTTTGTGCAGGTATTTGCTTTTACTTCTACATTACCCGTTACCGAGTCCGTGCCGCAATAGGCGACCCATGAGTAATTCCCGGGCGATAATGTATAATTAGCCCGGCCTTCGTCACCGCATTGGGGGGTGATCAGCGACAATTTAGATATCACCGAAGGTTGGTTGTTTACTTTTACATTGATGTTGGGTCCCCCGCAATATTCTTTTGCCCACAGCATTACTGACCCGGTTGCCTGCGAAGCCGGTTTGGTCCTGAGCGGCGAGGAAAATTTCCCCTCGGTTATTTGCAGGGATCTTCCATTAGTGTCAATAGCGAGACCTTTAAATGTTCCGACAATTTTTTTATCGCCGATATCTGTTACGGTAAAATAAATATCACCACCATAATAAGGAATCGCCGAATAAATTGTGCTGGCTTGATTTGAATAAACGAACTTCAACTGCTCCAGCGTAGTATTGTATGTTTTATTCTTTTCAATCGGTCCTGTTGCGCTACGGATATAAATGCTGATCGTTTCATTACCGGAAACCGAGATTCCTGTTGCCGTAATCACCTGTCCATTATCTTCAGCGGTTAGCCACGCTGTATCAACCGGACCATGGAAAAGAATATTACTTTCTTTAAATTCCCATAATCCCGGGACATCAGGTTCTACGTGTCCTGTTGTATCATTTGGTAACTGGCCCGAACCTCCTTCATTGCTATATTCTTTGGCACAACGGCCAAGCAGCAGGCATATACACAACAGCGATATAAAAATTTTCGGCAAGCACTAAAAGTTAAGAAGGAAAATATAATTTTTTTTTGCTTCTAAAGCATCCTGCTGTTGGCAGGTCCAATTGATGTTAAATTACCTCGTAATGATGTTCAAACCGACTGAAGCCTGTTGGCCATTTTGATCTGTGGCGGTTACCATAAAAGAATATGATCCTTTTTTTAGCGGCGTGCCGGTGATCGATCCATCAGTCTGTAGTTTCAGGCCTGCTGGTAAAGCGCCTTTTTTTATTTGCCATTTTATAGATCCTTTTCCATACAACGCTGTAAGTCTCCCGGCGTAGATCCTGCCTGCAATTGCATCCGCCAGCGTAGCTGTATTTATTTCAGGTTGCGTGTTCAAAAAAGTTTTTGCTTTTTTAACCATTACAAAATAACCGGTGCTTGCATTATTCTTTCGTTCATCGGCCCCCGGCAAGATTATTTTACCCTTTGAAAATTCTTTAGCATATACATCATAATAATAATACTGCGCGACGATCTGTGGTGTTGGTTGATTAGTAAACTCCGTAAGCCAGGCAGGAATTGTGGAGCGCATTAGGCGGTCTTTTTTTTCGTAACCTACAAATACGATCGCATCCTCATCTGTTTCAAAGGACAAATAGCTTTGCTCATGTCGTGCAGTATCAGCGACCGGCATTTTGATGACGGTCATTCCATCATAGCTACCGGTCAGCGTAAAAGAAATTTCATCGTCCGTGGCACCAGTGAATAGTGTTTCGCCGATTCTAATTTTTGATATATCGCAGACAGTTCCTGAATCCGTTATGGCGTTTCGTACCGTTATTTCCCCGGTTCTTTTTTCTTTTACTAAAAGTGTAAAAGGCTGTGTGGAAATATCCCCGTCTTCATCGGTAGCAATGATCGAGAAATTATATGTTCCTTTTTCTACTGGTATTCCTGAAATAAATCCATTGTGCGCCAATTTACATCCTTTCGGTAAATCACCATTGCTGATAGTATAATTCATATTCCCACTCATATTCCCATTCCCTCTTGCCTGTATTTTCGTGTCGTAAAACGCTCCCTGCCGCCCATAAGGAAGCGCTGTGGTAACGATCTTCGTTTTTTCATTGACCTTAATAATGGTAGTGGCTATCGTTTTTTTCCCTTTGTTATCCGTTACCACCGCTTCTATTTTCGAATCACCATCGCCGGGTTTGAAGGTTACAATGAATGGTTGCTTCGATAATATTTTGAAAAGATTTCCATTAATAAATACTTCGGTTTTAGCGATAGATCCATCGGGGTCGGTCGCGGAAATATCTATTGTTACAAGCCCGCCTTTTTTTATTTCCTGGCGATATGCGGGAGATTTGAAAAATGCAATTGGATATTTGTTTCCGTCATTGACTTTTGAATAGGCCCAACCAGTCAGATCCTGTGTGCTGGCAGCTACCCATTGCACGCCATGATCCACGCCTTTGAAATTTGAATAACGTGGATTAACACCCGTGACCCATACAGCACCGGTATCATTCATATCGCCATTCAGCCGACGCACACTTTCCACGGTTTTTTTCAGATGCCGTGACAACCAATCTGTTTCTCCCTGGTTGATCCAAATTGGTATGTCTTTTATTTTCACTGAATCCCCACGAAAGCTCATGCCCATGGGAATGGCCGCTGCAAAATAATCCGGGTACTGCTGGATGATCTTAAAAACACCTTCACCACCCATGGAGAAACCGGTTACATAGATCCGCTGCGGATCGCCATTGTGATGATCCACCAGGTCGTCGATTACTTTTTTGAGATTTTTAAAATGCTGTTGCCAGCCCCGCGAAGTAGCTGGCGAAATAAGATAGGTAGGAATGGATTGGGTGTTTGCTCCAAAGTTGTGCCACATGCGCAAAGGGGGATCGACAGTATTTCGTAAACTGGCCTGGTAACTTTCGCCGCAGCATCCATGCATAAATAACGCGATGGGATATTTTTCTCCGGGTTTCATGTTGGAGGGAGTATAAAGATAATATTCAGTTGAATCTTCTTTGTGCCATGACCATTGCGGAAAACCTTTGTAATCTATTTGGGCGGTAAGATGGTGACCAGAAAGGAATATAGAAAAAAGAGCAACCAGTTTTTTTAGCGACATAAGCAGGCATTAGTTGGAGTTTAAAAATAGTTTTTAAATACGCTGCTGGTGTACTGTACTATCCTGTACAATTATTAACCGATCGCTATGTTGAATAAGTTTAACCAGTACAGTACAGCATGGTATTGAAACAGAAAGAGATAATTTTAAACTATTCCGCGGATTACACACTGAACAATTAAATTTGGGACTTACTTGCTTTATATGAAAAATTACTACAAGCTCCTTGTGGCTGTTATTTTGTTTGTTCTTTTGAATTCCTGCGGTGGCGTAAAAAAAAGATACACAACCTGGGAAACATATAAAGGGTCCAATGAAAGTCTTAACTATTCCTCGCTCAGCCAGGTGGATACCGGCAACGTAAAAACCTTACAACAGGCCTGGATCTATCATACCGGGGATGCCGACACTGTCAATCACTCTCAAATACAATGTAATCCAATCATCGTAAACGGAATTTTGTATGGTACTTCACCCAAAATGAAATTGTTTGCGATTGATGCCGGAACGGGCAAACAAAAATGGGTTTTCAATCCTTTTGATTCGCTAACTGCTGAGAAGAGAATGTTTTTTATTTTAAACAACTCAAGGGGCGCCAGTTACTGGACCGATGGAAAAGAAGATGAACGTATTTTTTATACAGCCGGTTCATTCTTATACGCTATTAATGCATTAACGGGCATACTTGTACCGGCATTTGGCGACAAAGGAAAAATTGACCTTCACGAAGGATTGGGAAGAGACGTAAGCGACCTGTTTATTACGTCTACATCGCCGCCGGCTATTTATGAAGATGTACTGATCATGGGATCGAGGGTGGATGAAGGGCCCAACGCTGCACCTGGTCATCTTCGCGGATATGACGTGCGTACCGGTAAGCAGCGATGGATATTTCACACCATACCGCAACCCGGTGAAGACGGCTATGAAACATGGGAACAACCGGATGCTTATAAATACTCAGGCGGTGCTAATGCGTGGAGCGGATTCAGTGTGGACAATAAACGAGGGATTGTTTTTGCATCAACCGGTTCTGCATCCTACGATTGGTACGGGGGAAAAAGATTGGGTGATAATCTATATGCTAATTGTTTACTGGCATTGGATGCGAAGACAGGCAAGCGCATCTGGCATTACCAATATATTCATCACGATGTATGGGACAGGGATCTTTCTTCGGCGCCGGCTCTTGTTACCGTCAATAAGGCAGGAAGAAAAATAGACGCAGCAGTGCTTACTACCAAGACGGGTTTTGTCTTTTTATTTGAAAGAGAAACCGGTAAGCCTGTTTATGACGTAATAGAAAAGCCCGTCCCGGAACAATCTGATCTTGCCGGCGAGAAATTGTCTCCAACGCAGCCGTTCCCCACGTCGCCGGCGTCGTTTATGCGGCAAAGTTTTTCCGAGGCCGATATCAATCCGCTATTGCACGATACTTCTTACCAGGAAATAAAACGCAGGTTAGCTACTTATAAAACGGGTCATATTTTTAACCCGCCCTCCTTACAGGGGACTGTAATGTTTCCGGGGCTTGATGGTGGTGCGGAATGGGGTGGTCCCTCATTTGACCCCGAAACTGGTATACTCTATATCAACGCGAATGAAATGGCCTGGGTTATCGCCGCAAAGAAATTAAATACAACTGCAAATGTAAAAGAAACATATGCAACAGCAGGCGAAAGGCTTTACCAGGCCAATTGCATGTCCTGTCATGGTGCGGATAAAAAAGGCACGGGTAATTTTCCTTCCGTTGTTGAGATGAAAAATAAATATACAACTGCTTCTCTTGATACACTGCTTCAGTCCGGCCGGCGAATGATGCCTGCGTTTAAACATCTTGATGTCGAAGAACGAAAGGCCATTGCTTCCATTGTATTGGACAAAAAAGATATTCAGCAAACAAATTTTATTGCACTTGTGTCTACAGTGGATGATCCTGTAAAACTTCCCTACTCAATAACGGGTTACAATAAATTTTTAACGAGCGATGGTTTACCGGCTGTCGCGCCGCCGTGGGGTACCTTAAATGCATTGGACGTTGGTACCGGTCAATACCTGTGGAAGAAAGTATTGGGCAGTGATCCCAGGTTTCCGCACAGCAAATCACCAACCGGTACGGAAAACTATGGCGCATCCGTTGTAACCGCAGGCGGGTTGCTATTCATTGCAGCTACCATGGATGGAAAATTCCGGGCATTCAATAAGTACAGCGGTGATCTTTTATGGGAAGTCGATCTGCCGGCGCCTGCTTTTGCGACACCTTCTGTTTATGAGGTGAATGGCAGACAATACATTGTAATCGCTTGTGGTGGTGGTAAGAATAATACGAGATCGGGAGACAGTTATGTAGCATTTGCTTTACCGTTGAATAAATAAATTTATATGCCAACGAATTTTATCAAAAATGCCTGTGTACTTGTCCTGTTCATCATTGCGCAGGGAGCGCAGATAGTAGTTGCGCAATTCAGTGTCAGCAATAACCAGCGCTATTTGTTAAAAGATGGAAAACCTTTTTTTTGGTTAGGTGATACCGGATGGGAATTGTTTCATCGCCTGGACCGGGAAGAAGCGGATCGCTATTTGAAACGCAGAAGCGAACAGGGATTCACAGTCATACAGGCTGTTGTGCTGGCAGAGATGGATGGATTACACACACCCAACGCGTATGGGCATATTCCTCTTGTAAATGATGATCCTGTTAGGCCCAATGAAAAATATTTTGAACATGTGGATTATATAATTGATAAAGCTGCCTCGTATAATCTCAATATTGGATTGCTGCCGACCTGGGGCGACAAGATATCTAAAGACCGGTGGGGAAAAGGACCAGAAATTTTTAATGAGCAAAATGCGGCGACATATGCCAGTTGGCTGGCTAAGCGCTACGGAAACAAAACAAATATCATATGGTTATTGGGCGGCGATCGCAATCCACGGAATGATTCGGATATTGCTATCTGGCGTTCAATGGGAAATGCTCTCAAGAAAACAACGGACGGCAAGGCGATCATAAGTTATCATCCGCAACCCAACGACAAAGGATCTGCTCAATGGTTTCACCAGGATAAATGGCTTGATTTTAATATGTTTCAGACCGGTCATTGCCGTGATGCTGCAGTATATGATAAGATCCAAACAGTTTATAAGCTGCAACCGGTAAAGCCTGTAATGGATGCAGAACCTATTTATGAAGATCACCCCGTTTGTTTCAATGTGAAAGACCTGGGTACGTCCAGTGCTTATGATGTAAGAAAAGCTGCGTACCTCGACTTGTTTGCAGGCGCATTTGGCCACACGTATGGATGTCATGATATATGGCAAATGTATTCGTCAAAAAATGAACCGGTCAATGGGCCACATTTGTTTTGGCCGGAAGCAATGGAGTTGCCCGGCGCAAACCAGATGATCCATGTCAGAAAGCTAATAGAATCACATCCTGTATTGGATCGTGTTCCTGATCAATCGTTGGTCACCGAAAGCAATTATGCTTCTGCCGAACGGATACAGGCTACAAGAGGAAATGATTATTTGTTTATTTATACTGCTGCCGGAAAATCTTTTACAGTCACACTCGGAAAAATAAAAGGAAATAAACTGCAGGTATACTGGTACAACCCAAGAGATGGAAAAACAACTGCAGCAGAGACAATAGATAATAAAGGAACAAAAAGTCTTACTCCACCTTCTTCAGGTTATGGACAGGATTGGGTGCTGGTAATGGACGATGCTGCACAAAAGTATCCAAAGCTTTAATGAAATTACTTGTCTTTATTTAATGCATTTACTATGAAAAAAATTTTGTTATTGACCGCAACTTGTAGCTTTTGTTTGATAACTATCGCACAGGTTTCTTCAATGAAGAATCTATTTGAATTTGATAATAGCAGTACGCCGCGCTGGAGTAGTTTCGAAAATATTACGGCCGAAAAAGGTAAAGGCGGCATGGAAAATAATGGCGCCAAAGGGCATCCTTCTGATGGTGTCGAAGCCGGTGAGACCCAGGTGTTGTTAAATGCAAAGGGACAGGGAATTATCAATCGCATATGGATCACGATCATGGATCGTTCACCTGAGATGCTTCGATCATTAAAATTGGAGATGTTCTGGGACGATGAAAAAAAGCCTGCTGTGTCAGTTCCCTTCGGTGATTTTTTCGGAATGGGATTGGGTAAGACAGCAAAGTATAATAACGCCTTTTTCGGCAACCCTGAAGGAAGATCATTCTTATGTTATATACCGATGCCTTTTAAGAAATCAGCCAGGGTACAGGTTACCAATGAATCGGGTACAAGGTTAAGTCATCTTTTTTTTGACATCAATTTTCAACGGATAGACAAATGGAATAAGGACTACCTGTATTTCCATGCTTACTGGAGCCGTGATCCGGCTACGCAACTGGCGAAAGATTTTGAACTCCTTCCACGCATTACAGGCAAGGGGAGATTTTTGGGTGTGAACGTCGGATTAAAAGCCAATCCAATTTATGAACAGTATTGGTGGGGTGAAGGTGAAGTAAAAATGTACCTCGATGGAGATAAAGCGTTTCCTACGTTGGCAGGAACGGGTGCGGAAGACTATATCGGTACGGGGTGGGGGCAGGGGGAATTTCATAATGATTTTTCGGGATGCTTATTCGCTAATAAAGACAGCACGGGTTGGGCCTTCTATCGTTATCATGTTCCGGATCCTATTTTTTTTAAAACAGATATACGTGTAACCTTACAACAGATGGGCGGAAACAGAAAAGAGTTGGTCAGCGCTTTGCAAAATAAAGGAGTGCCCCTGATCCCGGTCGCCATCGATGATCTTACAAAGATCCATCCGCTCTACAGTAAAGACAGCGTTGTTAAATTGGATACACCGGGATTACCAGAAGGCTTTTCTAATTTTTACCGCTCCGATGATGTATCTGCGACCGCCTATTTCTATTTGGATAGGCCTGCCAATTCTCTTCCTCCATTACAGGCATTGACCATTCGCCTTAAGGATCTTAAGAAATAAGCAACACAATTGAAAATGTAAGATTTAAATAATATCAATTTGTAATTATGAAATTTTTACTTCTTGCATTTATTTTATTCAGCAGTTGCTGCTCCGGCCAGGATAAAACAAGTTTTGGAAAAGGCACCGGCGAGTATGGAAAGATGCTGGAGCAACTGGAGCAAAACATGCTCAACTACCAGGAAAAATGGGTGGATACCCTCGGCGGTAAACCACGCAATGTGTTTGTGCCGTGGATAAGAGATCATGTGCATGTGATGAAGGCTATGAAATATATTCATCCGGATATGACAAGTTTCATTGAATTCTTCCTTGAAAATCAAACCGCGGAAGGTTTGTATTACGATTATTATTTTCCGCTGGGGTATGGTGGAACAGGCAGCAGGAAGAAGATTTTTCATCAGCGGTACTGGAAAGAGTTACCGGGCGATAGTATAGAGATGCACCGGCTCCCGGTAGAAGCGGACCTTGAATATTTATTGGTGGAAGGAGTCTATGCTGTTTGGCAATCAACAGGCGATACTTCGTTTGTAAAAAGATGGTTGCCTGCCTTGGTTAAAGGCATCAATTATTCAATGACTGATCCGCTGCGCTGGTCAAAAAAGTATCAACTTGTAAAAAGAGGTTATACATTGGATACATGGGATTTTATGCAGTTACCTTACCCGCGGGAAGAATACAGCAGGAGGGGAGGTAACATTCAGAAAGGTATTTTTGATATTGATGAAAAAACACCGATGGGCATCATGCATGGCGACAACAGTGGAATATATGCTGCATGCATCCAGCTTTCAAAATTATTCGCCGTTACAGGCGATTTGAACGCAATAAAAAAATGGCAAGGGGAAGCCGAAGGAATTCGCAAGCGGACAAATAAACTTTGCTGGAATGGAAAATTCTACGCACATTTTATTGAAGACGACCCGCAACCGGCCTATTTAACAATGGATCAAAGAAATACACTAAGCTTATCGAATCCCTATGATATCAACAGGGGATTGCCGACGGAGAAAATGGCTATATCCATCATTAAAACTTATGAGGAACTAAAGGAAAAAAATAAAGCTAATTCGTTTGCTGAGTGGTATGGTGTTTACCCGGCTGTTGAGCCGCACTTCGCCGATTACAAACCGGGATCTTACATGAACGGCGGTGTGAATACGATTGTAGCCGGTGAACTGGCGAAAGCAGCTTTTCAAAACGGATTTGAAAACTATGGCATTGATATTTTGCAGCGGTTAATGCAACTGATGAAAAAACATAATGGAGATCTGCCTGTAGCGTATACACCGGCAGGAAAAGTAGATGAGGGTATACCGGATAATTGGGGCCAGGCTGCTGTGTACAGTGCATTGATTGAAGGGCTGGCAGGTGTAGTTGATAAGAGTACGCAATTTCGTGAAGTTGAAATTTCGCCTCGTTGGCTGGCAGCAGGCAGAGATAGTGCCGAAGTAGTGATTGCTTATGGGCCAACTGATGCTTTAATAAGCTATACTTATTTGCATGACCCAAAAAACAAAATGATTACGTTGAATGTTAATGGTTATATAGAGAAAAGTACTGTCCGGATCTTATTACCTCCGCAACGAAAAGGGACAAGTTCGTCAGTTAACGGGAAGGTCATTCTTTCAAGTGTGGAAAAAGTGAATCAATCAGACTACATTGTAATCCAAAATTTGACAGGGAAAAATAATGTAATACAGGTTGGCTATAAATAAATAGGACAATGGCTGTCCTGCGATAATATGACGATAGATATCCCTTTCTATTCGTTAACAGCAGCAAACAGGGCCACAGCTATTGGCTGCAAGAGGTTTTCCTGTTTCGATCTCTACTGGTGTCGCCATGCGTACTTCGTCAACTTCCACGTCAAAATAAAAGGTATCGGATAACCCGATTGTGATCGATTTTTTAGCACCGGCTTTTAATCCTTGCAATTGTGATTCTAACTCCGGCAGAATTTTACCCGAACCATGAATATACTGAACAGCCGGTCCCGCAAGCGTATTTTCTATTTCTTCGCCTTCAAAGTTCCTCATATTATATCGCAGCGATACAACTGTGTTTTCCGCTATCTCCATTGTTAATTGGTTTGATCAACAAATATTTTCGCTTTAGCCCTTTGTTGTTCGCCGCAACAAATGCTGCTGTCTGCCATCACGGGTTTATTAAATGGGTTGGCGGGCCGCAGGTCAATGCCAAATCCATTTTCATGAATGACCAGCGGACCGAACGCAAATTCATAATTGACATTCTTTTGGGCATACACCCAATATTTTTCATTCACCTGCATATGGCAGCACTTTACGGCTTCTACGCCGTCGCCCTGTCTTTTGAAATAATAATCATGTTGTGCAGCTATAAGCGGAATCTGCTGAAATACGATGTAAGCTTCTTTATCCTCCGTTCTTATGTCGATGCCAATGTGATCAAGGTAAGGTTGTTCAAAACATTTTGCTGATTGCTCTTTTTGGGCTACGGGTATATGGGAAAAAATAAGTTTCAGTCCATCCGGGAAACCATATTTGATATAGCCTTCTTTTTTATTTTCAACTATGCCTGCATGGCTGGTAAATAACTCATGCGGTAATTGTTCGATATCGGGAACGTGGATATGATAATGTACACTATTTGCAAGAGCCAGTTGTGCGGAAAATGAGAAATCGCTGTTTGTTAAGGCATTTATAGTTTTAAACTCATCTTCATTCAGCAAATTTTCTTGCTTAAGAATTGTTGAAAATCGTTCAAACGCTGCTTTTTCAATTTTCATACATCATATTTTTTCAGGTGAAGAAATTTTGCCTGATATTATTATCTTCTGTACGTCTATCGTCCCATGTACAATTTTCAACGTTGGTTTGCCCTGCTTTAAACTTACAGTGCCAAATCCCGTTTCGGTGGAAAGAAAGGATGTAAAGTCGCCGACCTTCGAATCGATGAATAAGGTTTTATCTACTGCATCATATCGTACACCGGTCAAACATTGCAGGTAACCATAACTTGACAGGGCTCTTGCATACCAGTTGCCGCATTCGTATTCATTAAATGGATTGCGGATGCGTCCATCGTACCGGTTACGTGAGATCTTTACAATTTCAAGTCCTTGCTTTACATGTCCTGTCAACATTAAGTGTGCTGCCACCTGGTGTTCTATACCGGTCCATACTTCGTCGCTGTAAACAAATGGCAATGATAGCTTTCCACCTTTGGGCCATGAACATAGAAGTAAACCGCCTTCATCACCTAATGCGTAGGAAGGCCGTTGCGGGTTGGCATGATCACTTAAATTATCTTTCAAATTGTATTTATGTACGGCTGATAAATGACTTTTTATTTTGTTGGCATCAATAACATCGTCCAGTCCGCACATGCGAGCGATCCAGGCACCCAGTACGCCATCCGATAAACATCCTTTCCCGTATTGGTATTTAGGTCCTTCCTGCACAAGTAATTTTTTTGCTTCATCTGAATATTCGCCGCCTATTGATATCGCGGATGCTTCAACAGGACTTGGCGCTTTCAATCCCGTGAATTGTATCTTTTGTATAAAATACTCACCATCGAATAGTTCTTTTTCCATATAAACTTTTCCTTTAGTGGCCAATGTTTCATACAACGAAACATCTTTCCCAAGGAATTTGCCTATGGCAGAAATAGCTTGCAATGCGCCGAGATAAAAACTGCAATGCATACCATCAGGCCCCCAGAATTCAATGTCATAGGTGTTGTGATGCGGCTCTTCTATTATTCCTTTTTGCTTGGGATCCCAGCTACGGATACAGTAATCCATACTTGTTTTTACCAGTGGATACATTTTTTTTATCCATTCATTATCGCCGCTGATGCGCCATTCGCGATAGGCTTTCATGATGCCTCCCATTTGTCCATCGGCTGCGGCATGAAAATCGTGGGCGGCAGGATTAATAGGAAGTGTAGCGCGGAAGTTTTGATGACCTTCAGCATTTTGGCTTTCACAGAATTCGGTATGGCGCAAGGTTCTTTCCAATGCAGGAAATAAATGCGGTATAGCCTGTGCATAGTTCCATACATGGGTGCAGGAGCCATGGCAGCATCCCCATGTATCGCCACAACCTTCCCAGCTCCATAAGCGTCCGTCATATTGTCTTAATACGGTTGGAGATTTCAGGATGCTGAGATTCGATGCCACCGCTTCTATCACTTCGGCCGGTAATGTACTTGCATAAAATGCATTGCTGAATAGCGCTGATTTTCTTCGTAACCCGGTGTAATTTTCTTTCCAGGAATCACTTACTTCTTTTACGTTACCAAAACGACTGCTATACCAGGGTTTGTAAAATTTTCCATCGAAATTCTTGTCGTATTTATCAAGCTCCAATACATCCGGTGACGCACAGCACCCCGAGCCAGGTTCGCAATTTTCTTTTCGGTCGCCCATTTTGCCGAATGTAATTTCTGACTCAGGCGTGTACCACGCCATCAATACTTTTATCGTTTTTGTTTTTCCCGGTGCCAGTTTAAATGGAACAAACAGAGAAGCTCCGGGGGCACCAGATTCGACTGGCGCAACGGATTTTACTTCGCCATTTTTTACTGCGTTCCATACCATGGTAACAGGATCCCACCAACCTCCGCGAAACCAGCAATGGTCAATAACCGTTTCTTCTTCATCAGTGAATATGGCGAAAGAAGAAGGCAATTGTTTTTCTTTTGTTCCCTGTTCGTGCAAAACAAATCCGTTTGGATAGGAATAGATGGAATTGGTTCCATTCTCTATCTTCAAAAAATTTTTTGCATTAAAAGAAAATACCGCATCGGCGGCAGTCGTGCCTTTGTTGGTGAATTTATATTCGATAGCGCCTACGGGTAACGACGAGTTATCGTCTTCCGTCGGAATAAACGGACTCCATCCCGTAAGCTGAACGTCCAGCGGCATCTCATTATCAGAAAGATCGATAGTTGCAAAAGGAAACCTTGTTTTGAACACCGCTTTTTGAAAATGCGGGAGGCCTGTAGTCGCACCACCCAACCCGTTTCCTGCTCCGCTCAATCCAAATTTTTTCCAATCGGGTACAGCTCCCTCCAGAACTTTCGCTTTATTTTTTTGCCCTTTTATGCAGATCGCAGCAAACCATCCGGGTTCATTAAAAATTTCCGGTTTGTTTCTTACAGACATATGTGAAATGGCACCAGTCCCTTCGAGACAAAACATCCCAGCGCCTAAACCACCGATAGGAAATGCAATGCGGTTCAGGTATTCACCGGAATAAGGTCCATTGTAGTGACGTTTCGGAGTATACTCTCCAGCGCCTTCGTCGTTATGACCGGCTGCATTTTGTTTTTCGGTAGCCGCTACTATCGTGGCAGATAACAACCCTGCGCTCAACCCACCGATGCCGATATCGCGGATAAATTTTCTCCTGTTTGATTTGTCTTTCATATTGTTTAGACTTATGTAACTGCTGTTAAAGGGGGCAACGTTTGTTTACAGGTTAAAAGATTTTAGTTATAAAATAGCTGCGCCGGATTTAGTGATCTGTTTGCCTATCATGGTTGATAAAGGCAATTAAATGAAAAGCCGGGATACAGTGAATGGACGTGAATAAGATCGTGAAGAAGATATTCTTCATAACAGGTAATTTGGCAAGCGTTTCTAAAAGTGGGTTAGATTTAAAAACCGGGTTAGTAAAATATCCTATTACCTCAAAACAAGTATCCTGTAGTATCCTGTACTTTCCTCCCTGTCTATATTGATAAAAAACTTTGCACCAACGATAAAAAAATAACGATCCCGGGTTCGTGTTTACCCATTTCTTTTTTCATGATCCGCAAGGCGGTGGTCATATGCTTTTCTACACCGTTAACAGAAATATTCAATCGTTCTGCAATTTTTTTGTTGGTGAGATTTTCAGCACGGCTCATTAAAAATACTTCGCGGCAACGTTCGGTTAATTGCGTCAATGCCTGGTGAAACCGGGCCTCAAGCTTTCTCAGGTCATATTCCGAATGCACCAATGTGGTGATAGTGGCCTGGGCAGCTATTTGCGTATCATGTGTTCTATGTGTATGGAAATTTCTTATTTCATTGAGTATCCGGTTGCGCAGGCAAGCGAATAGCCAGGCTTTAAGATTGTTGATGGTACGGGCCGAATGACGATGGCGGTACAGGCTGATAAAGACCTCTTGTACCAGGTCTTCCGCCTTATGTACCACGGGCAATCTTTTAAAAGCCGTTCGGTATAGAGGTTCGGCAAAGCGTTGATAGATCGCCAGGAAAGCAACCTCATCGTGCAAAGCCAGTCGTTCCAGCAAAGCAGCATCCGTTAGCGTCTTATAATTAGCAGGCAGTTCAGGCATCGTTCCAAATTAAAAAACGGATCGGTTTGTAAGATTACCGAATTTTTTTCAAAATAAATCGCTCACCAGGGTAGGGTAGTTTCCTGCCTGCGTTTCTACGTTACTATATAATCGCTGTATGGATAAAAAACATCTTGATGAATTGCTGAAGAGATATGAGGCTGGACATTGTACGGAGGAAGAGCGACAGGCTGTGGAAAAATGGTACGCTTCTTATGATAACCAGGACGAGCATTCTGAAGCTATCTTGACCGGTCAGCAAAATCAAATGCTTTATGCAAATATCGTCGACAGGTTGAAGCAGGACAGAGATTGGCACGACAATAGAAAATTACCGGTTATAAAGCGTGCCTTTTTTCGGTGGGTGGCTGCTGCCGCTATTATTGTTGCCACAGCAACTATTTATCTATGGTTGTCTACCTCTCAAAAAGAGGATGCTGTAATTGCTAATACAAATGGATCCAGGTTTAAAAATGACATCGCACCCGGCGGTAACAAAGCGATGTTGACGCTGGCTGATGGTTCACAGGTAATATTAGATAAACTGCAGAATGGAAAAATTGCGCAGCAGGGAAATGTGAATATTCTTAAACTTAATCCGGGACTATTAGCCTATGATAAGAGTAGTAAAAATGCAGGGGAAATTCTTTACAATACTTTATCTACTCCGAGAGGCGGGCAATACGAGATCAGTTTGCCTGATGGCAGCAAAGCATGGCTCAATGCTTCTTCTTCACTTCGTTTCCCTACAAGTTTTTCCGGCAAAGAACGCACGGTTGAGTTAACCGGGGAGGCCTATTTCGAAATAGCTAAGAACAAGGCGATGCCATTCGCGGTAAAAGTGAATGATCTGACAGTGGAAGTATTGGGTACTCATTTCAATGTAATGGCCTATGCCAACGAACGGGCTGTGAAGACCACTTTGCTTGAAGGCCGGGTAAAAGTGACAAAAGAAGAAAACAGCAGTTTTTTACAAGTTGGTCAACAAGCCACTGTTTTACAAGGACAGAAGATGATAAATGTTATCAATGCTGACACTGAGGAAACGGTAGCATGGAAAAACAATCTCTTTTGGTTTCATAACGCAGATATCAAAACCGTCATGCACCAGATCGAACGCTGGTATGATGTCGACGTATTTTATGAAGGCGATGTGGTACAGAAATTCAATGGCTCGATACCGATGAACCTTGGTGCCATAAAAGTTTTCAGGATACTGGAAGAAACGGGCGGTGTGCATTTTAAGATCGACGGAAGAAGAATATCTGTACTTCCGTAGCTTGGCACGTAAACCGTCGGCAACATTTTTTTAAGGTGGCTTAAATAAAAGCCGCCCCGACTGGAGATCGGGACGGTGACTAGTTTGAGTTAACCCATCTATACATCTTTCGGAGAAGGATAATTGTTTAACCCAAACTTTACAAAGGTATGCGATTTACTAACTGTAAGGAAGGGCCGGGTATTAGATTAACCCCGTCTTTCCGGCTTGATCGAAAAATGTTACTGGCTATGAAATTAACAGTAATGATTTTATTAACGGCTTGTTTGCACATTAGTGCTGCGGGGTACAGCCAGAAAATAAATAGTACCTGGCGGAATGCTTCGTTAGAAAAAGTATTCTCTGATATCCGGAAACAAACCGGGTACAACTTTATATATACAACACAGGCCATTCAAAAAGCGAAAAAGATCGACCTCGATGCCAAAAATGAGACCATTGAAAACGTTTTGGCCGCTTGCCTCAGAGATCAGCCGTTGACGTATTCCGTTGTAGATAAGGTCGTGATTATAAAAGAAAAGGAATTTGTTCCGCAGCAAAAATCTTCAATTGCTTTTATAGAGATAAAAGGACAAGTGCTGAACGAAAAACGAGAAGCGCTGGCAGGTGTGAACATTACTATAAGACGAACCTCCAGGGGTGTTACGACTGCCGCTGACGGTACATTTTCTCTGACGGCGGAAAAAGGAGATATACTGATATTTTCTTTTGTAGGCTACGTAACGAAAGAAATCACGGTAGCAGACGATGCAGTGCTCAACGTAGCATTATCATTAGCCGACCAGCAGTTGAACGAAGTGGTGGTTACTGCATTGGGCATTACAAAAGAAAAAAGAGCATTAGGCTATTCAACAACAGAATTGGATGGTTCCAGGTTCACAGCCTCACGCGAAACAAATATTGGGAATGCTCTCACAGGCCAGGTTGCGGGGGTCAGCGTTGCTGGTGTAGCAACCGGTCCTTCAGGAAGTAGCCGGGTTGTTATTCGGGGTAATGCATCTTTAAAGCAAAACAATCAACCCCTTTACGTTATCGATGGTGTGCCTTTTGATAACAGGAACCAGGGTTTCCCGGGACAATATGGTGGGTCTGACTTTGGTGATGGACTGTCAACAATCAATCCCGATGATATTGAAAGCCTCCAGGTATTGAAAGGTGTTGCGGCTTCTTCGCTGTATGGTTATCGGGGTGCCAATGGTGCTATACTGATTACCACTAAATCCGGTTCAAAAGCAGAAGGCATAGGTGTTGAGATCAACAACAATTTTACCGTTAATTCCGTCGTGGATCTTCGTAACGATATTCAGTATGAATATGGCCAGGGCTATAGCGGCACCAAACCAACGTCTCCGTATGGCGCATCTTCGTCAGCGTTTGCCAGTTGGGGAGCTAAGTTAGATGGATCGGATGCCATCAATTTCGTTGGTGATGTTTATCCTTACCAGGCATACAAAGATAATTTTAAAAATTTTTTTGAAAAAGGATTAACCAATCAAACATCTGTCGCTTTGACGGGTAAAAATGATAAAGGCAATTTCCGGTTGGGTCTTTCCAATATGTACATGAGTCCTGTCATTCCGAATTCAAATATGAAACAGCAGGGATTAAATTTTAACGGCACATTCAACGTGACCAAAAAATTGCAGTTTAATATTAATGCAAACTATGTTTTTGAAAAAGTAAAGAACCGGGCTTCTTTTTCAGATGCACCCGGCAACCAGATCGCTAGTGTGTTGTACCTCGCCAGTTCATTTGATGTGCGATGGTTGAAGCCGGCAGTTGATGATAACGGCGTGGAACTGGTACCAAACGTTGATGATGTATATACCAACAATCCTTATTTTGTCGCATACAATTTTGAGAATAGCACAAACCGCAACCGCCTCACGGGTGGCCTTACGGTGAAGTACGATTTCACTGATTGGCTCTCTTTGCAAACACAGGTTACCCGTGATGGATATATTCTTGAGAGAAAGGAAGTATTACCTACCGGAACACAGTTTCTTTATGGCGACAATGGTTACCTGACACAAACAACAACTAATTACCGCGAGCTGAATGGTAATGTAATGCTGGAAGCCAGGAAGGAATTTAGCGATATATCCCTGCATGGAAATTTTGGTGGCAATACGCAGGACCAGGAATACAGCGTTGGTGGCATATATGGGGCAGGCCCATTCCAGGTTCCTTATTTTTATAGCGCCAGCAATATTGTCGATAAGCCATACGATTATCAATTGCGGCATTACCGTGTAAACTCATTGTTCGGAAGTGTCGATGCAGGGTATAAAAATTTTCTCTACCTGACCGTTACTGCACGCAATGATTGGTTCTCCACGCTCAACGTCAATTCTAACAATTTTTTGTATCCATCAATCAGCTCGAGTTTTATTTTTTCAGACGTTATTAAGCTGCCATCGTGGATAAACTTTGGTAAGCTAAGAGCTGCGTATGGTCAATCATCAAACGGTACGGAGCCTTACCAAAATTTACTCACTTACCAATTGGAAGGATACGCTATCAATGGCCGGCCGATTGGTAACATTACACAGGATAAGATTCCCAATAAGTTTTTAAAACCAGTAAAGATCACCGAACAGGAATTGGGTTTGAATATGCAGTTTCTTAATAACCGGCTGGGTATTGATGTGGCTGTTTACAATAAAAAGACGCAGGACGATATCCTGGATGTTGCGATCAGCCCGGCCAGCGGTTATCTTTCTAATATTGTTAATATTGGCGAACTGCGAAACAGGGGAGTAGAATTATTATTGACAGCTACTCCTGTTAAAACAAAAGATTTTAAATGGAATACATCCTTCAACATTGCCACTAATAACAGCAAAGTACTTGCATTGACGCCACCAGGTAATACGCCAATCCCTGTAAGTGATGATGCATACCCGCGATGGGGTGATGCGGTGAGCATACAGCATATTGTTGGAATGCCTTATGCCCAGATCGTAGGTTATGCTTACAAACGCAATGCTAATGGTGACATTGTTTATGATGCTGATGGTTATCCGTTGCAAAGCAGCGATCTGCCGGTACCCCTTGGATCTGCGATCTACAAGACTACGGGCGGATTTAATAATGACATTACTTACAAAAATTTCATGTTATCGTTCTTGTTTGATTTCAAGTATGGTGCGAAGATCTATTCAGGCACTAATCTTTTATTTTACAGTAACGGGCAACATACAAAAACACTTGACGGAAGAGAAGGTGGTTATATAGGGCCCGGAGTGACAGAAGATAACCATCCTAACACAACGGCAGTGCTGGGCCAGACCTACTTTTATCATATTACAACAGGAGATCACCAGATTTCCGAGGAGTTTGTCTATGATGCGAGCTTTATTAAATTCAGAAGCCTTTCGCTTGGTTATTCGTTGCCACAATCTGCATTGAAAAAAAGTTTTATCAAAGGATTGAACGTTTCACTGGTCGCAAGAAATATTGCCATACTGATGAAACACACTCCAAATATAGATCCCGAGTCAAATCTTAATAATACAAATGCACAAGGACTGGAACTGGCGGGTTATCCTGCTGTTAGAAATTATGGGTTTAATATCAATGTAAAATTCTGATTTGTTCATTCAAACTATTAAAATGAAAAAAATATTCATCGTTTTATACAGCTTAGTGCTTCTGACAATCTTGCCTGCATGCGATAAGAATTTTGAGGAAATTAATATTGACTCCACAAAGCTGACGGACCAAAACATGCAGTACAATTATCTTTTTACGTCCGCTCAATTATTTGCTGCCGGCAACTCAGATGGATATTCTGCGGGCATCTGGCAGAGCAGTCTTAGTTATGCATCCACTATGGTCCAGCATTTGTCTTCTACATCCGGGTTCTGGTATGGCGATAAGTATATTTTCAACGCCAGCTATAACGGTTCATTCTGGCGCTGGCAATATCCTACCAGTATTAAGTCGCTTGTTGACCTGATGAATAATATCAAAGACGATGCAAAAAGAAGAAACCTTTATAATATGTCAAGGATATTTAAGGTCTTTTTGTTTCAAAGAATGACCGATATCTATGGAGACATTCCTTACAGCGAAGCCGGGCTTGGCTATGCCAATGGTCTTACCAATCCAAAATTTGACAGGCAGCAGGATATATATAATGATATGCTGCACGAACTTGAAGATGCTGCACAAAACCTGGATGATGCAAATGATAATACAGTAGGAGAAGCGGACCTGCTTTACGGCGGGGATGTGGAAAAATGGAAGAAGTTTGCTTATTCGCTAATGCTTCGTGTGGCTATGCGTGTGAGCAAAGTTGATCCTGCGTTGGCGACCACATGGGCGCAGAAAGCAGTACAGGCTGGCGTAATGGAAAGCAATGATGACAATGCGATCATACAACATGAGGCGAAAGGTACGAACCCGGTAAGCAACCCTGTGGGATTGCAATTGGCATCAAGAGAACCAGCCAGCTACCGGCTAAGTAAAACATTCGTAGATTTTTTAATTACCAACAACGATCCGCGGTTGCCTTACTTCGCCACGGTTGTTGCCAATCCTGCTGATGTAGACGATAAAGGAAATAATGATCCTGCTTTACAACTCGGTCAGCCAAATGGTTATGATCGTGGTGGCACAGCTACGGATATTGAGCATGCGCCTAACTGGACCGGCAATCAGAATGACTATTCTATTGTAAACCGTACAACTTTTTCAAGAGAAGATGCGCCAACATTTTTACTGACCTGTGCAGAAACGCAATTGCTTCTTGCGGAAGCGGCATATAGTGGATGGATCACGGGGAATGCAATGGATTTTTATACGGACGGAGTTAAAGCTGCAATCCTGCAATTAAATCAATCCGGTGCGAATCTGCGTGCACAGGACGCCATTGACTATGTAAATGCACATCCATACGTTCCTGCACAGGGTTTAAAGATGATCAACGAGCAATATTGGATAGCTACATTTTCTGACTGGTTGGAGACCTGGTCTAACTGGAGGCGCAGTGGATATCCCCAACTTACGCCGGTTAATTACCAGGGCAATACAAGCAACGGAACGATTCCACGGCGGTTCACGTATCCGTTTGATGAGGCTAATGTGAACCCCGTAAATTATAGTGCGGCGGTTGCCAACCTTTCGGGTGGTGATAAGATGACCTCTAGAATATGGTGGGATAAGCAATAGCCGATAAATAATTTTTGTGAGCGTACCGTCTTAACAAAAATGTCACTGAGACGTTCATTTCTAACTTTGACCGGTATTTACGGTGTTTCAAAAGCCGGGCATCAAGTTTGATCGGATGTGATAATTAGTTACCAGCAGAATATACCATTTATGCTTGCAATGAATACTGTATTAAATATTGATCTGGAGAGTAAGATCCCAAAATACCAGCAGATCGTCGATTGTATCACAGATGCGATACGAAGAGGAAAATTAAAAAAGGACCAGCGGATCTACTCTATCAACGAAATGAGCAATGAATATTTCCTTTCAAGAGATACGGTTGAAAAAGCGTACAATATTTTGCGGGGTCGCGGGATAATAAGTGCCATCAGGGGCAAAGGCTATTTTATCAGGGATGTATTTATTCATGTACCTGTAAAGGTGCTGCTGATATTTAACAAGATCAGTAACTATAAAAAACAGGTATATAGCGCATTCATCGAAGCCATTGGACCTGATGCGATAGTGGATTTGAAATTTCATCATTACAATACCCAGGTATTTAAATCACTGGTCGATAATTATATTAATGAGTATAATTATTTCGTGGTAATGCCTCATTTCTATGAAGACCAGGAAAAAGCTTATCAAATTTTACAATCCATCCCTCCGGATAAGTTGGTAATCCTGGATAAAAAAGTCACTTTTAGTGATATCAAAGCGGCCGCTGTTTACCAGGATTTTGAAAACGATATTGTAGATGCGCTTGATGAAGGATTGGATCTGTTGCAAAAATACGATGAACTGTACCTGGTTTTTCCGAAGTTGATTCCTTATCCGCCGGAGATAGCACGTGGCTTCCGGAAATTTTGCATGCAGAACGATTACAAGTACGAAATCATCCCGGAAATAAATTTCAGCACGGTGGTGCGGCCGGGAAAAGCGTTTATTGTTATTGAAGAAACCGATCTTGTCAACCTGATAAAAAAATGCCGGTTAAAAAAATTAAAGATCGGGAAAGAGATCGGAATTATTTCTTACAATGAAACGCCATTAAAAGAGATTCTGCTGGATGGCATCACGGTGATATCTACCGATCATGAAAATATGGGCGAGGCCGCCGCTCACCTGATCCTGACAAATAGTAAAGAGAAAATTAAAAACCCATTCAAACTGATTCGGAGAAAATCGCTGTAGGAAGCAAAGGCACTATCCTGTTCTGTCATGCCTTATCTTACGCTAAAACAATACATCTTGCATGTGTTCTCTGCTGACGGCCTGGCGAACGATACCCTTGCCCAACCGTTACCGGGATCTATCATAAGCCGATATATGAAACGATTTTTACTTGCTTTTATCTTATTTGCTGCTGCCTGTAAACAGAATGAGACGATGTTCAAAGAAAGGCAGTGGTCGGAAACCGGTATTACTTTCAACAACAAGGTGAGGGAAAATGATTCCATCAACCCGATTGATATGGAATTCCTGTATAATGGTGGTGGTGTGGCAATCGGCGATTTTAATAATGATAGCTTACCCGACGTATACTTCACGGCCAGCCAGGTGTCCAATAAACTCTATCTCAATGAAGGCGGTTTTTCTTTTCGCGATGTCACCCCGCAAGCGAAGGTGACGGGTGAGGGCCGTTGGAGTAATGCGGCGTCTGTCGTTGATATTAATAACGATGGTTGGCAGGATATTTATGTTTGTGCGACAATAAAAAGAGATCCTGCCCATCGGGCCAATCTCTTTTACATCAACCAGGGCAATCAGCAGGATGGTATACCCGTTTTTAAAGAAATGGCGAAGGAATATGGCCTCGCCGATACCGGTTTTTCCGTGCATGCTCCTTTTTTCGATTATGATAATGACGGTGACCTGGACATGTATTTGCTCAATACAAAGCTGGCTGAGAGAAACAGTACACGTTTTGACGGAGGAATTCCAGAAAACAGTTTCCAGTTGAGCGACAAGCTTTACCGGAATGATGGGCCGACCATTCCTGGCGGCATTCCTGTTTTTACCGATGTGTCGTCCGCGGCAGGTATCAGTGATGAGGGATTTGGATTGGGAGTAGCTATTGCTGACCTCAACCAGGATGGATGGAAAGATATCTATGTGACTAACGATTTTTTCAGCAGCGATCTTCTTTATATTAATCAACAGAATGGTTCCTTTTCCAATAAGGCCTCCACTTGTTTTAAGCATACCTCCCGCAATGCCATGGGCAACGACGTGGCCGATATAAATAATGATGGTTTGCAGGACATCATTGCTGTAGACATGAACCCTGAAGACAACTACAGGAAGAAAAAAAACCTCAACGAGAACAATTATTACTATTATCAAAGCATGACGCAAGGCGATATCATGCTTCAGTATGTAAGAAACACTTTGCAACTGCATAATGGGATGGTAAAAGATACGAGTGGCCTTGTGCTACCTGTTTTCAGTGATATCGGTTATTACTCGGGCGTAGCGGAAACCGACTGGAGCTGGAGTTCATTGTTCGCTGATTTTGATAACGATGGATTCAGGGACCTCTTTATTACAAACGGGTATCCGAAAGATGTTACCGATCATGATTTTGCTTTTTTCAACAGCAATGCCTCAAAAAATATTTCTAAAGCAGAACTTTCATCCCGGATACCGCAAATAAAAATTGCCAACTATGCGTACCGCAATTTGCCTTCAACCTTGCGGTTTGAAAATGTAACAACACCATGGGGGCTCGACAAAGTTTCGTTTTCCGCGGGTGCCGCTTACGCTGACCTGGATAAAGATGGCGACCTTGATTACATTGTGAATAATATAAATGATCAAGCCTTTATTTATGAGAACAGGTTAGAAAAATTCCAGGCAAACAATTTTTTAGACATCCGGTTCAAAGGAAGTGATAATAACCGGTTTGGTATTGGCGCTATCGCCGAAGTATATTATGATAAAGGAAAAATGCAGGTCGCCGAAAATTCTCCTTACCGCGGCTACTTATCGACGATGGATGCAATAGTTCATTTTGGATTAGGAGGCATAAACTCGGTTGACAGTGTGCGGATCATTTGGCCCGGTGGTAAAAAGCAAGTATTACGTCCCGCAATCAACCAGGCTATCACCGTTGATTTCAACGACGCGACTATTGACCAGCAGGAGAAAAAATTACCACAGCGTTTGTTCACCGATATTACTATGGATTTAAATGTTTCACTCAGGCATACCGAAGCGGATTATATTGACTTTGATGTGCAGCGTTTATTGCCACATAAACTCTCGGAGTATGGCCCAGGAATAGCTGTCGCGGATGTAGATGGCAACGGCCTCGATGATCTTTTCGTAGGTTCTTCTCGAGGATACCAGGGAACATTCTTATTGCAACAGCCTTCGGGTAAATTCACCCCAAAAGATCTGCCGGTTGTACAGATCAAAGACGCACGAAAACCGGAACTATTGGGCGTATTATTGTTTGATGCGGATGGCGATGGTGATGAAGATCTTTATGCTGCCAGCGGTAGCAACGAATCGGTGGAAGGTTCAAAAGATTACCAGGACCGGCTATTTGTAAATGACGGTAAAGGAAATTTCATGTATGATTCCGCTGCGCTGCCGTTAAACGTGGCGAGTAAGAGTTGTGTAAAGGCCGCTGATTTTGATAAAGACGGCGACCTGGATCTTTTTGTGGGTAGCCGGCTTATTCCATCGAAGTATCCACTGCCCGCTACCAGTTTTATTTTTCGCAATGATTCCGAAGGAGGAAATATAAGGTTTTCAGATGTCACAAAGCAGTTTGCTCCCGGGTTGCAGGATATAGGCCTTGTATGCGATGCTGTGTGGAGTGACTATGATAATGATGGATGGCCTGACCTTGTTATCGCCGGAGAATGGATGCCCATTACTTTTTTTAAGAATCTAAAAGGCAAGCTGGAAAAAATAGTGACCAGCCTGCAAAACAATAAAGGATGGTGGACCAGTATCACTGCTGGTGATTTTGACAATGATGGCGATATAGATTATGTGGCCGGCAACCTCGGGGAAAATTCATTCTTTCGCGGCGACAGTACACGGCCTCTCCGTATTTATAATATCGATGTTTTAAAAGATGGAAAGGAGGTGCCGGTGCCTGTTCCTTCCCTGTACCTTGCAAATTCAAAAGGCGAGAAAAAGGAATTCCCAGCGCATGTGCGTGATGATGTTATGAGCCAGTTACCGGCCCTGAAGAAAAAGTTCTTAACATACCAGGGCTTTGCGGAAGCTGAGATGAGTGATCTGTTTGCTAAGGAAGAATTGCGGAAGGCATTCCAGTTAAGTGCTGATTATTTCAAAAGTGTTTACATCGAAAATAAAGGGCAGGAATTATTTATTTTTCATCCTTTGCCGCAGCAAGCGCAACTGGCGCCACTTAACGGTATGGTAGCAGAAGACATTAATCAGGATGGTTTCCTGGATATCATTGTAGTTGGCAACGACTACGGAACAGAAGTATCCAGTGGCAGGTTTGATGCCATGAACGGCCTTGTACTTACAGGGAATGGAAGAAATTTATTTGTTGCCGTTGACCTGAAGGAAAGTGGTTTTTTTGTTCCGGGCAATGCAAAGGCTTTGGTAAAATTAAGAGGCGCAAACAACGAGTATTTACTGGCTGCTTCCCAGAACAGGTCATGGCTCAAAATATTAAAAAAAACAACCAGTGGCGCCAGGCTGATCCCATTGGATGGTGATGATCGCGAAGTTTATTATACGATGGTAAATGGTGGTACACGAAAAGAAGAGCTATACTATGGCACTTCGTTTCTTTCTCAATCGTCGCGGTTTGCTTGTATGGATCCCACTATAAAGAAAATAATAATTGTTAACCGAAACGGCGAAAAAAGGATTGTAGAATGATGCGGTTATAATTTAAAAAATATTTTCTTTTTGTAAAGAAAATAGCAAAGCAGCCATTCAAGTGTAAAAATGCAAAGCGCTGCCATAAGTACTTTGGTCATTTCAGAATTGGTAAACCAGCTTACTACACCGTTTGATATGGCTGAGATATATTCATTGAACCACCGGCCTCCAACGATCTCAAAAAAGATATAAATGAATATCGAATTCATTCCTACGATGGTAAAAAACTTTAGATACCTACGATGCGATCTCATGTCGATCCACCAATAGCTGACTGCAAGAAACCACAGGCACCAGCCCAATGAAGCAAGCACAAAGGATGATGTTGCAATCCGTTTTATAACAGGTGTAATGCCTGCCCAGTCCAAACCATAGCCGATCACAATACAGCCCAGGCCCCACACGAGTAACGGTTGTATCCTTTTTTTATCGCTCAGCAAGAATTTTCCCGCTAATGCGCCGGCAATGGTGTGTACTGCAGTAGGAATGCAATTAATGGCCACCCATCCACCTCCATTGATCTTATTCATCAGCACCAGGTCCATATAGTTTCCAAAATTATGCTGGTTAGTAAACGGTTGATCGAAACCGGGGATATTGGTGTAGCGATATAATAACTCAGTGAGTAATAGTAAACCTATGCAAAATAGAACCTGTGCAATGGTAGTCCATCGGAAAATGAGAAATGCTACCAGTATTGTAAATGAAAGCTGTGTAAGCACATCCCATAACTCAAAAGATAAACCGGATGGCCGGACAGCATAGTCAAGAACGCCCCAGAAGAATAGCCAAATGCAACGGGTTAATATTTTTTTAAACGACTGGTTCCAGCTCATTCCTTTCGACCATTGCTTGTGTAGTGAATAAGCCATGGCCGTACCGGCAATGAACATAAATGCCGGCTGCACAAGATCCCAGAACCGAAGACCGTTCCAGGGATGGTGTACAAATTGCCGGAAAAATGCATTGACGGACTGTCCGGCCGTTTGTTCATCCAGGTAATCATAAATGGATGTGGAACCCATCATTAACAATACCATCACGAAGCCACGCAAAAAATCGAGTGACAGCAAACGTTGAGAATCCGGCGTAGGTTGAGCAGTTACAGGCATGATTGATCTGTAAGATATTTCATCGGGACTTAAATTCAAATCAGTTTCCGACCAGTTGTAAAAATTTTATTCGCACAGGACCGATCAGCCCTGCATCCAGCAATGGCGCTTCTGCAAAAGGTTGGCGCCAGGCATTGGAAAGCTTTGTAATATTCGATTTCGTACGACGATATTCCGCAGGCTGCTTTGCATCGCCGACAAGCATATTATTAATGGTGTTCACCGTTTCGATCACCAGGTAATTTTCGCCCTCACGGATCGCATCCGTAATGTCCAGCACAAATGGAGCATGCCAGCTCAAGCCGACCCGTTTGCCATTCAGAAACACTTCCGCTATCTCTTTTACGATGCCGAGTTCAAGGATTGCCAGCTGGTCCTTTTGTAGCTGGGCCTTTGCTATTTTAAAACGATGGTGATACGCAACGGTACCGGAAAAGTGTTTTATTTTTTCGTTATTCGATTGGTTGAGTGGAACCAGGGTTGGCATGGTATCAACCGGTATATTATTTTTTTCCTGGGTAAAGCGCAGCTCCCACGGCCCTTGCAGCATAATCGGTGAAGGCAATGCAACTTGTTTTGAGAAAGACTGGTTGCTGATCATCCACGTCCATTTACCATTCATCGCAGTGGTGATACCCTTTGTAGTATAGTTGATCTGCTGATTCTTGCTGCTACTATCATTGATCATTTTTCCATCAACAGCAAGTTTGTTGACGTGTGTGTTTTTATTGCCCGGCCGAAAAACGATAAAGCAGGAACCGTTTGCCGGTAAACTTAATGGAATGCGTATACCGGTAGCGGTGTTTGTATAAACGGGGACAGCGATCATTTCCCCCGTTTCAGCGTTCCATATTTCCGGCCTAACATTTTTAACACGAAACTCTGCAAATCCACGAAGAGGTTGCTGTTTGATGTTGCGGACAAAATAAATTTCTTCTTTGCCTGCGCTGCGATGAATATAGTCAACTGTATCGGTAGAATGATTGCCCCAAAACTGCAGATCAGGCCTGATACCTTTTTCAAGTAATACCTGCCTGATCGTTTTGCCCCAAACGATCTTGCCCTTCCCGTGTTTGCTTTCCGTGACATGTACGCTATCACAGGCACCCCATATTTTCTGCGAAAGATTTTTTACCAGTTTATCATTAGCGTCATGCTCATAAAAGCTATAAGACCGTTCAGGTTTCGGGCCAATGATCGTTGCTCCTTCGGCAATGAATTGTTCCAGCTTTTTTAATACATCGGGGTTAATCTTTTTTTCGTCCGGCAGCACCAATACTTCGTAATACTGTCCATGTGGTAAATAGATCCGGCCATTTTTTACTTTCATTTTATTCAAAATTGCATCTGTATTTACCACATCATAATCATACCCTAAACCTAATGATGCATTGACCTGTTTTGCAGGAACAAAATTGGGCGCCTTGTCACCGTAATAGAATGCGACATCGCCCACAAAATTCCCCTGCTGCAAAAGATAACTGCAGCGGGCAAGATATTCATGAAAGCCCTGCGATTTTTGCCACCAGCCATTGGTAGTATTGATCAGTGTGCCGAAATTATATACCCAACCCGGATAACCGGATTCAGGCGGCGTGTGCGGAAAAGTATGATAGACAAATTTGTTTAAGCCTTCACACATTGCCCTATCAGAAAGTGGTTTCAACTCATCCGGACCTTCCTGCCATAACCAAACGCTTGTGAATGATTCCGCTTCCACAAGTCGCTGGTTATAGATATGCGAAGCACTGGCGATACCTTTTATGATCTGTAACAATTCCAACTGAGGATGTTTGTTCCAAAATTCTCCACGTGGGGTAGTCAATGCACCCAATGCTTTCAGATCCTCAAACGGAACATTATGAATAGGCTGCCCGGGACCGCCTGCTTCCGCACAAAAGCCAATCCCATGATGCTCACAAATCTTCGTACCAAGTTTATAATGATTATCGATGATCAGGTCAGAAAGTGTTTTAGTAAAATCAAACTGGAACCGATCGTTGATGTTTTTATCTTTTAATTTAAATCCATCAAGCAATGGTAAAAAAGCATTGATACTATATTTGTTCCTTTTTTGAAACTCTTCGGGCAGCAGGGGAGTCCATACCGCCGAATTTACTTCGTAGCTGTCAGCTACAAGATACTTTAGCGAACGTTTTTTCAATGAGCCTGTAACCGTAAGTAATTTACTGAATACATAATCGAGATTTGCCTTTTGTGCCGCTGCGCTGAAATGATCAAGCATTAATCCATTCGAATTGGTGGAGGGTATCGCCAGTGGCTGACCAGTAGGTGCACAGACATAACGAATGATGCGCCATGATCCGTCCGGCACCTCCCATTTTATTTTTCCGACGCTGCTGGTCTTATTGCTGAGTTCAACGATCTGTTGCAGCGATCCTATCGTTGAATCTTTTTCATAGGGATGTGCGATAACCGCAACTTCTTTATAAAAAACAGGTAATCCTGTTGCAGGATCTTTGTATAACGAAGATAAATTCGGCCGGTCCTGGTAGTTGGAAGGAATAACAGGAAATGGCAACACAGAAGAGAAAGTTTGCGGGCCGGTAATAACAGTGTCGCTGCGGAACAAGCCCATTGCACCATGTTCGGGTTTTACCCATGAGCCACCTGCGTTCCAACTGCTTGAAAAAATAAGACCAATTTCCAATCCTAACCGGTCGGCTTCATTGATGGTATGCGCGATGGCCTGTAACGACTCATCACTTAAAAACGCTGGGCCGGCAGGAATGACTTTGTTCGGATCCACCATCGCACCAATATCCCAAATGTCGAAGCCTCCCATTCCTTTGCGCTTTGCCTCCTCAAGTTCATAAGTGATCTGTGACAAACTGGCATTGCCGTTTACCCAGGGCCATAAAGCTTTGGGTCTTGCAGTGACAGGTGGATCCTTAAATCCGTTTTCAATAGATAGAAAAGATTGGCTGTAGCAGTTTATAAAACAGGTGAGCAGGAAAACAAATACCGTTACTTTTTTCATGCAAGCAATTTTACCAATAATAATCTTTTTATGCACCTTATTATCCTGTACTTACCTGCTATTGCCCATTACTTTTCGGTGATACCTTTCCATGTATCTGTTCTGAATGGCGAAGCAGGAAGGCCCTCTTTATTATACAGGTTTGCATCATCGGGATTATCGGCCCAAGCATAACGGACAGCAACAGGATCCGTAATAACATCGCTGAACACAACGACATTATTTCCTTCGATCAGGGCTTTTGCCCATACAAATTTTTGATCAGCCCCGGCTATGGAAAACGATTTTAAATAACCATACTTATCTTTTGCCATCAATCCGGTACCAGTGCTTGTAAAACTTAAAATGATTTTACTTCCTTCTTTTTTCATGGATTCAAAAACCGGCCCTGAGTAAACAATCTCTTTTCCATAAGCCATCTTTTCGGCAGCTAAAGCAAGCCGGAAACCAACATCCTGTTTATTGCGGGGATGAATATCGTCTGCTTCACCAATATCAATAATAACCGCCTGGCCGGTTTGTGGTAGTTTTAGCGTCATGCTTTGTGCTTCACGCAGCTCGGCCCATTGACTTGATGAAGGCACGGAAGCTGGCTTCATAAAATTGGCCAGTTGTGCCCAGAAGAAAGGAAATTCATATCCCCACTTGCTACGCCAGTCTTTGATCATGTCTGCAAACAACGTTCTGTATTTATAAGCTTCACCTGCATTGGATTCTCCCTGGTACCAGATACCACCCTTTATTGCATACTGAATGATTGGTGCGATCATCGCATTGTATAACTGTGACGGAAATGAATTGGGGCCTGCATTTATTATTCCAAAATCGCTGGTAACTACTGCTTTTTTATAATCCCATTGGCCTGCTAATGAAATTTTGTTACCATCTATGTCCGCATAAAATTGTTCCTCCTTACCATACAAGCCGCCACCGCCGCCAGTGTCGGTTACTTTAACGACTATTGTATTCTTACCACTTTTTAAAAGACCGGCATCAACATTATATGTACGTTCAGCGTTCCACTCCTTCATGCTGCCTATTAACTTTCCGTTTAAATACGTCTCGTCAGCGTCGTCAACAGGTCCAAGGCTTATCACGGACTTTTTTTCACCCACAGATTGCGGCAGATAGAAATCTTTTTTAAACCAGATCACACCGTCGGCATTGCCGATCCCTGTCGACTCCCATGCAGCCGGTAATTGTATTTTTTCCCAACCTTCAATTGTAACGGAAGGATCATACCATTTCTCTTTCTTACCTATATCGTTTACCAGCGATTCCCGAAACTGTTGTTGTTTTAATTCACGTGCCACTGTTTCTTTTTCTAACTGCTGGTAATTGACATTTTCATAACCGGGTTCTTTCGACATCCTATCCCAGCTTATCCATGTTTCTACGTTTGTACCGCCCCATGAACTATTGATGAGACCAATCGGAACATTAATGTCCTGGTTCAATTTTCTCCCAAAGAAATAAGCTACTGCGGAAAAATCGCCAATTGTTTGGGGCCCGCATTCCAGCCATTCGCCTTTTATATCTTTTTCCGGTTTGAAAGACATTGCCTTTTCTACGGTAAACAATCTTATTTTGGCATGTTTGCTTTCGGCGATTTCTTTTTCCGCATTGTTTGTATTCTTGATGATCCATTCCATATTGGATTGACCACTGCAAATCCAGACATCGCCTATCAAAATATTTTTGAGATCTACTGCATCTGTTTTGCCGGTGATCTTCATTTGATAAGGTCCACCATAGATCATTGGTTTTAAGATAATGAGCCAGTTACCCGCTTTATCAGCTTTTGACTTTACGGTTTGTCCATTGAAACTGATGGTTATTGATTCACCGATACCGGCCCATCCCCAGACTTTAATTTCTTTGTCCCGCTGCAGGACCATGTTGGATGTAAAGATCCCGGGCAGCGTAACAGCAGCTTTTAATTCCGCAACAGCGCAGGCAATTACCAGGCAAATGAGGCAGGCTTTAATTTTAATGTTCATTCGTAATTTTCTATTTAGTTAATAAATCTTTGTAGCTGATCAGTTGAATACCCTTCTGTTTGATCAATTTTTTTATCTCTTTGTTTGTCCAAGTATCCGTTACACCCTGCCGGTCCACTGCTACATTCTCGTAGCCGATATGATGTATGGCACGCAATTCAGGTGAGTCCAGGCCAGGGTGATCCACAAATAAATAAGTATTGCCGCGTTCGAGTTTGTTAAGCATACTGGTAAAACTTTTTATTTTCTCTTCAGACGTATTATGGGGCCCATCATAACGAATATATTTTACGTTCAGATCTTTTAGGTCGATATCCAGGTTGTATTCCTTCGCCAGTTTTTTTGTCATTTGCTTTACCGAATCACTGATATCGTCACAACCCATGTGCCCGGAAATATGGCTGATTCGTGGAATTTTTTTTATCGCCATTTCAATTTGTGCACGGAATTCTTTTTCGATGTCGGCCAATTTCCATGGCTGTTCTTTAACAGCTTGCCCTGGATAGTTTTTATTGGGCCATATCATGGGAAAAAAATAACCATCGGCATCACGGATCGACGGGCAGTCAGATAATGGACGCCACTTGATATTACTCCATTCGCTGGTAATAGCGAGATGAATGCCAACATCAACGCCCCGGTTCTCTTCCAGCATTTTTACCGCTTCGGGAAACCACGGCGATGGTACGATTACTTCAATAGATGTTTCAATACCTTCTTTATAACATTTCAGGAGTGCTTCATTGCCTGCATGCGAATAGCCCATATCGTCGCCGCGTACTATCAAACGGATCGCTTGCTGTTGGGCGCTGACAATTGAAAAGAACAGTAGTAGGAGTTGACTAAAAATTATTTTTTTCATTTTTCCTGGTTGAGTGATTAATTATTTAAATTCGGTGGCCCGGTTATTTAATGCCTGTTTTTTGCTGCCTCCTCATTTACTTTTATTCCATTAACTCTCCTATCAGCATAGATGACCGCTTCGCTGCTTTCAAATTTTTCCGTGACCGATGGATTTAAAATTTTCAGGCGTACCGTATGTCTTGCGTTTAGCAGATCATATTTCCAGCATAATTCATAGCGACGGGTAATATAACTGGCAGGTAACAGTGGCGATTCTACCAGTTGGTCATCCACGTACAGTTCTGTCCTGAAAATATAACCTGAAGTATTTCCCCAGTTGGCGGTTTCGCCTTTTAACACAAAACCCGTTCCTTCAAATTCAAAACTGATCTCGTCTTTTGCAGCCGACCATGTTACAGGAATTTTGTCAACAGGAAAAAGACCCGGAAAACTTTGTTCAAATTTTACGGCTACGGGAACCTGTGCTTTTATTATTATGTTCCCATCGCTAAGCTTGCCGCCGTTTTTTTCGATATTAGTGATGGCATGCCTGTAACCGATTTCATAAACATCATTAAGGCTGATGGTTGTGTATTTGAAATCGATACTTTCCGCTTCTTTCAATCCCATTTTCCAGTAAGCAGGAATTTTATCGTAGCCTAATACCGTTCCTAATATTCCGCCCGCTGTAGAGGGATTGCAATCTGCATCCTGCCCGCAACGTGTGGCAATTTCCAGGGTTTTTGTATAATCTCCCTTGCCGTACAGCAAGCCAATTACTACATAAGCCGCATTAACAGTTGCATCAATATTAAACGGCACAAAAACTCCTTCGGGACAGCCAATATCGTCTGCCCATTTTTTTTGCACTTCGAGCCATGTTTGTTTCCAGTCGTTGGGATATTTCTTGTGCCAGCCAATGACGTCGCTGATGCACTGGTAAAACTTACTTTGCTCGGGAATTGTTTTAAGCGCTTCACTGACGATATAATTAATATTGGCCGAAGCAAAAGCCAGTGAATACATGGCGCCGATATAAACGCCGCCATACCATCCATCGCCATAATTCATGATATGGCCGATCTTATCGCTGATCGCCGATGCTGTGTTTGGCATGGCCGGGCTCATCAGGCCCGCAAAATCAGCTTCTATCTGGTAATCTATACAATCAGCATGCGGATTGTTTATCCAATACCCGGAGTGTGGAGCTTTAATGCCGTGCAGAATATTGTAACGTCCGGCCTGGTTAGCATGCCATAGCATGTAACCGGCATTGGCATATGCATTTGCGAAGGAGTCCAGTGGCGCATCAAAACCATGTTTTTCAAATACATCAACAAAGGTCAGGTCCATGTATAGGTCATCATACAAACCCGGGTTATTGATCATGGTATTTTTCAAATAGCCATCATACCATTTTAATGGTTGATAGTCGCCGATAAATGTACCGTTGAAACGAAACTCATAAGGACCGCCAAACGTAACGCCAATGACCTGTCCTGCCCAGCCGCCCTTGATTTTATCTTTGAGTTGTTGCTGGCTGAGATTAGTTGTTGTTGTTTGGGCGATTGTGTTTACAGATAACAGAATTAAAAAAAGGACGAGCCGGCTTCTTTTCATAATTGATTCATTGGCGTTGTTGGTAATAATCTTGTTGAATTATTTCGTTATAGGAATAGCGTTGGCCCGTGTGCCGGTAATTCGTTTTTATTCATATGCCGTCAATTGTTAATGAGCAATTTTTAGTAACGTAAGAAGCCTGGTATTAACCGAAGTTCCTACTGTTATGCACTTTCCTAAGCCGGATTCTTAAGATACTATATACTTTGTTTGAATGCGTTGTCATTACTGCGAACAATATAAAGCAATACGATGAAAGCACAATGCTGCCCTATGCATTGATAACAGGAGTGGAAAATATTTTTACAGCATAGTGCAGGATAGTTGCAGTTGCTAATCTTTCTAATTTTTCGGTGCCTAACAATATTTGCCTGAAACTAAACGATTAAAAAACGATTGCTATGAGATTGAAAACAGTAGTTAAATTCCACAAGAACTGTCTTCTGCTTCTATTTTCTCTTTCTCTTTTTACATTTTCCTTATCCGCACAGCAGACGATAAAAGTTGCCGGCAGGGTGATGGATCAAACAACCAGGGCTCCGCTGTCGGGAGCCAGCATTACAGTAAAAGGAAATACGAAAACGGGAGCTATTACAACACCCGACGGAATGTATTCTTTAGACGTACCTTCTAACGCCACACTGGTAATAAGTTCACTCGGTTATACCGACCTGGAAGTGCTGGTTAATAATCAGCCATTGCTCAATGTATCATTGACCTCTAAAAACACCGAATTGTCAGATGTTGTTGTGATAGGTTATGGTACGCGGCAAAAGAAAGACCTTACCGGCGCAGTTGCTACTACGCTTGCGAAAGACATTGCAAAAAGTACCGCCTCAACTCCAGAACTTGCCATGCAGGGCCGGATGGCAGGTGTATTGGTAAATACTCCCAGCGGAAATCCCAACGATCGTGTATCTGTTCGTATACGTGGCGTGAATACTTTTAATGGTGTTAACGATCCGCTTTATGTCATAGACGGCGTGCCCCTGGTAGAAGGGGTACAGGGAACAAGGCAGGCTGTATTGGGTGATCTTGGTACACCTAACAATATTTTTTCTATTGTAAACCCCAATGATATTGAATCTATTTCTGTTTTAAAGGACGCATCGGCGGCTTCTATTTACGGCGTTCGTGCATCCAATGGCGTTGTGCTGATCACTACAAAACGTGGAAAATTAGGAAAGCCAAAAATAGATGCAAGCGCCTATTATGGCACACAATCTTCCATCGCAAGGCCGCTGGATGTATTGAATGTACAGCAGTACGTTGCTTTATATAAGGAGGCGTATGCCAATAATCCGGATATAGATGCTGGAAATCCAAAGCCGTTTGGTGATGTATTCGGCGCTGTGTTCGATGAAACAAGCCCTCAGTATCTCGGCAACGCTTCTTTTACGGATTGGCAGAGAGCTTATTTAAACGATGATGCGCCGTTTGCCGATGTTAGTGTCCGGTTATCCGGAGCAACTGAAAATTTCAATTATTATTTATCGACCGGTTATTACAAAACCGAGGGCACATTGCAGGGAAGCAACAAGCAGAAATACACCGTCAACAGCAACCTGTCCACTACAATTTCGAAATACCTGGAGGTAGGTCTGAACTCAGCAATAACTTATGATAAAAGTTTGAATGAGCTGACCGGAAGTTTATCTGATGGTTATAATGCGCCACCATGGCAACCGATCTATGGCAATGGGCCAAGAGGTTATGCACCGGTATTCGGCTATTTATTTGAGCCAAATCCTGGTTTCGATCCTACACTGGTTACAGCAGGTCCCATCAAAAACCTGGCACCCGGTTACCCGCGCAAACTGTGGGGTGAGGAAAGTAAATTCAATGATTTCGGTTTTATGTCAACGGGTGAAAATCTTTATTATACTACTTCTGCCGTGGGCAATGGTTATATACAAGTAAACCCTGTAAAAGGGTTAAAGATCAGGGGTTCTTTAGGTGGAAGCTATATTGTTATCAAAAATGATACTTATACAGAATTCGACCGCTACGCTTTCAACGAAACGCCGGGCAATCCTTATGAGAATGTGCGGGACACACTGGTTGTTGCAAATCTTGGTATAAGAAACACATACCAAAAAAGCCTGGTGAAAAAAATACAGGCAAACTACAACACCACTTTTTTGACGGATCATAATATTGATGTAACGGCGGTGGCGGAAGAGCAGTCGCTTAACTGGAGTATATTATCAGGCGGTGGTGGGTTATTGTCTACCGATCCTGCTGTAAGAACGACCATTAATCTTCCGCTGCAAAACAGCGGCGGTACAGGTACACTTCGCAGGTGGTCATTGATCGGGTATGCATTAAGAGCAAGCTATAAATATGCTAATAAATATTACCTGGACTTGAGTGTACGCAGGGACGGATCATCCTTGCTGGCGCCGACTAAACGTTGGGGAAATTTTCCGTCGGTAGGTCTTGGCTGGCGTATCACTTCCGAAAAATTCATGCAGGGTAAAAACATGAGCTGGCTGAATGACCTGAAGATAAGAGGAAGCTGGGGTAAATCGGGTAACCTTGCGGGTACAGAAGGCTTCGCTTACTTGTCATTGATAAATCCTGGCATTTCTGTTCCTAATGCTTCCTTCGGATCGGGTAATGGGAATGCGATAGGGAATAATCAACTAGGCGCATACCTACCCAATTTTGCTAATACCAGTTTAAGCTGGGAGACACTGGTTGCAACCGGGATTGGTTTTGACGCGGTGCTGTTTAATAACAAGGTCAATTTTACCCTGGAGTATTACAACAGGTTGAATGAAGACATCATTCAAAGTGTAAATCCTCCGCCAAGTGCGGGCATTGAAGCGCCTACCGATGTTAACGTCGCTACAGTTCGTAACCGCGGTATTGAAATAGTACTTGGGTACAACACAAAATTCGGCGATGTTGATTTTAATGTATCCGGAAATTTAACAACGGTAAATAATGAAGTAATAAAATTGAATGGCGGCACTCCATGGGCTGCCAATGTAAGAGAAGGATACTCTATGTACTTCCTGTATGGCTACAAGGCAGGTGGAATATTTCAGAACCAGGCGGAAATTGATGCATGGCGTGCAAAAAATACAGATGCTACGGTGGGTCAATCCGTATCAAATCCTACAGCAGGTTATCAGCCCAAACCCGGAGATGCGTATTTCCTTGATGTTAACCGTGCTCCTGATTTGAAAAACCCCAGTGCATTTAACAACAGACCTGACAGTATCATCAATGATAATGACCAAACTTATCTTGGAAAGACGATACCTGGATTTTTTTACGGTTTTAATTTAAGCGCTGCGTATAAAGGCTTTGATCTTTCAGCTCAGCTATATGGTGTGGGTGATGTAAAGCGATATAACAATTTAAGGGCGGGTGGCGAAGCAATGAGCAGCATTGGTGTTAACCAGCTTGCAACGGTATTGAACCGGTGGACACCACAAAATCCTTCTGCTACTATGACAAGAGCGGCGTTCAGGGATCCCAACGCCAATGGTCGTGCCTCGGATCGATTTATAGAAAGCGGTGCTTTTATGCGAATGAAGATCCTGCAGCTAGGCTACACCTTTCCTAATTCAATATTAAACAGAACGGGCTTTGTTGAAGGTGTCCGGTTGTACGTGAGTGCCGTGAATTTATTCACGATCACAAAGTATACCGGCTATGATCCGGAGAATGATTTTTATCCCCCGGCAAAGCAGATCATGGCAGGCATAAATATTAATTTTTAAGGTTAAACTTTATCTATATGTTTTACAAACATTCAAAAATATATCTCTTAACGCTGGCAAGCATGCTAACCTTCAGCATTTCCTGCAACGAAAAAAACCTGGACGTTGCAGCACCGAATGCTACCGAGGAATCCTACTTTATCACCGAAAGTGCATTCACAAAGACGGTTTACGGCATTTACGCCAGGCTTACCGACTGGTACAATTATAATGGGGGTGCCGGGAATGTGCAGTTGCCCGTGATGGCCAATTTGCCGGGCGACGATGTTACCACAGCCGCCGGTGAAGCCTTCGAACATTTTGGTCCCTTGCAGCCAGGAGATGGACGAAACTCGCAATTCTTTACATCCGCTTACCAGGTTGTTTCGAGGGCTAACACATTGCTGCAAAAGATTGGCGAGGAAAACGGTGTGTACACGACGCCTGATCTGAAAAACTATCATAAAGGCGAAGCGCTGTTCCTGAGAGGTCTTGCTTTTTATTATCTCTGGAATTTTTATGGGAAGGCGCCGATCGTTACGGAAAGAGTTATCAGCGTGGATCAATGGACGGCTTCCGCATCGGAAGGAACGCAAATGCTCGACCAGGCAATCGCTGATTTTACCGAAGCAGTAGCTTTGCTACCTGCATCATGGCCGTCATCATTGAAAGGAAGGGCAACGAGAAATGCTGCAAATGGAATGCTGGGAAAAAGCCTTGTTTTTCGCGGTACCGTCAATAAAGCAGCTGCTGATTTTACTGCTGCATTACAGGCTTTCAACCAAGTCAGCGGCGCAACGCTGGAAGATGATTTTTCTGACAATTTCGCTTCCGATGACGAGAACAACGAAGAATCGTTATTTGAGTTCCAGGCCTCTGCTACTCCCGGCGATAACCCCTGGTTACCCAATGAGTTTGATGGAGCGATCGGGAGAATGGGTGTTTTCTGGGGTTTTTATGATAATAATTTTGCACTTTTCGGTGCAGCCACGCAGATCGCTACACAAAAATTAGTAGATGCATTTGATCCGGCTGACCCGCGGCTATCCATTACACTTGATGCAACAACAAGAACGTTCAAAAAGTTTGTTACCCGCAACCAGATGGCGGGCAACGGAGTAACAAGTGTTAACAATCCCCGCATGTTGCGTTTTGCTGATGTTTTATTATTGAAGGCTGAAGCCCTTTTAAAATCAGGCGGTTCGAAAGCTGAAGCGATTGGTTACATCAACGATGTCCGTACGAGAGCAAGAGGCGCGGCAGCTGTGCCCGCTAACTATTCTACTGCTGAAACCAATGATGCCACAATCATGGGATGGATCATGAACGAGCGGTTTCTTGAACTGGCGGGAGAAGGACAGCGTTGGCTTGATCTGCGGAGATGGCATATCGCGGGGGATATAACATTAACGAGTGCATTCTTCAATCCCACCAATGCTACAGCAATGAACTTCCTGCCGGCAAGACATTTATATTTCCCGATACCAAGCAGCGAAATAGATAAAAATCCCAACATAACGCAAAACCCGGATTATTGATGGTGTGTTTGAATAGATTTCCTGTGAAAGTTTGTTGAGTAAAAAGTTCTCATAAGCAGCAGTCGTTTAGTGGGTATAAGCCCAACGTCCCTCCAATTACGGGGGGACTCTTTTTAATAATCTAACCTTAACATACATTGAAAACAATGAACTATCTCTTTATCGTGATAATCGCATCTGCGCTTTTTTGCAAAAAGAAAGAGGAACAACAAGCGAATACGCCGCCCTCAGCCTCCGTGACCGCTGATCTTGTATCAGTAAATCCGTTCACGTATGTATTTACGGTTAAAGCGCAGGACCAGGAATTTGATCCTCTTGCGTATACATGGGACTTCGGCGACGGAACCATTCGCAAAGGCGCCAGGACTGAAACATTTTTTTATACTGCAGACAAAACATTTACGATAAAAGTAAAAGTCAGTGATGGCAAAGCTGAGACGGAAGCGAGTGTTGTCATCGATACCAAAACCTATACGATAAATACAAACAGCAACAAGCAATACCAGGTGATGGAAGGTTTCGGTGGCTTTGGCGCACAAATGGAATACTGGGGTGCAGGTCCGTTTACAAGCCCTGCGTTTGTCAATACATTGATCAATGATCTAGGCTTAACAATACTCAGGGATAATATACCGACCAACTTCGAGATCGTCAATGATAATGCCGATGCTGCCGTAACCGATCTTAATGGTTATAATATTACCGCATCCACTGCGGGACATGATGGTAAACTTGCTGATCATCTCCAGTATTTAAAAGATATGAAGAATGCCGGTCTGCAAAAACTGATCGTATCGGTATGGAGCCCCGCACCGTGGATGAAGCATAATAACCAACCGGGCAATGGAACTGCCAATCAAAATTCAGCACCACCCTATACCAACAATCCTGTCGGTACTACCAACCAGTTGAACACAACGATGTATAATGAACTTGCCGAATATTGTGTGGCTTACATTAAAATAATTAAACAACAAACTGGTCTTGACGTATATGCACTCAGTATCCAGAATGAGCCAAGGTTCTCACAGTTTTATGCTTCCTGCGTGTATAATGGTGAGGCGTTGCGGGATGTAATCAAGGTAGTAGGTGAGCGGCTGGAGTCGGAAGGATTGACAACAAAATTGTTTATGCCGGAAGATGTTGGCTGGTTCGATGGCATCAAAAGTTTTGTGGAGCCGGTACTTGCAGACGCCGCTGCGAGAAAATATGTTGACATGGTAGCTGTGCATGGCTATGCAAATGATGGCGTGAACCCCGGATCGGCGGATGCTCAGACCTGGGAAGCGATGTATAACTGGGGTGCTGTTTATAACTTACCGTTATGGATGACCGAGACATCCGGCTACCCGGATACGCAGGATGGTGCAGTGGACCTCAGCAAAGCCATGTATATTGCCTTGAAATATGGCAACGCGTCAGCATGGATATTCTGGAGCATCAGCACAAGTACGCTGGATGCCTATAGTCTTATGAATTCAGTGGGGATGAAAAGTAAACGCTATTATGCGTCTAAAAATTTTTACCGGTATATCCGGCCCGGTGCGAAACGCTTCGAAGCCACTTCTGCAGATACTGATAAATTATTACCGCTTGCTTTTCATCATGCAGGCGAGGAATCAACCAGCATTGTTATTATCAATGATAATAAAACCTCGGGAATGCCGGTAAAGTTAACAGGAAGTGGTATCCCGCCAGAACTAAGCATGTTCGTTACATCAAAGGATGATGATTGCAAAAATTATGGAATGATAAAAAGCACAGATATTATCCTGTTGCCTGCTAACAGTATCGTGACGCTGTATAAAGATTAATGTCCGCAATGTCAATGGAACTAATGGACTCGGGGAAATTAATTCAGTTTCGCTAAGATTTTTCGTCAATGCAAACGCTGACAGTGTAGTCAGCGTGGGCTGTTTAGCCAACGCCATGTTATTAAATTTACTTTTGCATTCAGTTAAGAGATTCCGATAACTGCTCTTACCCTCACGGGAGGTCAATTTTTGCTCAACGCCGGCCAAGTGGTATCTTAATCATTGGTCCAACACATGCTGACGAGGATACTTCAGGCTTTTCATCATTAAGAGTTCTAACGTTTTTAATTGGGTAGTAAATTACCGGGATTGCAGATTGACAAAGGTGGAAATCGATTGGGTGGGCAAAACGAGATATACGAAAGCTGCAAGTTCAATTATCGATAGTAAAAGAAAGGCAGCGTATTTGCAGACTCTTCGCGAAATTTCCTATCAATAAAGGAAGAAATAATTATGAACAGGTATGTACTTTCTTTTGAGTGCTTCGTATAATTTACCAGTTTTTTTCGTCGGACCGGAGTTTCTTACCAGCAATATGTTTGTGAAGCAGCCACGACAACGGTACGATAAAAGCCTTGGCGTAAAAATAAGCTGGAGCAAATATTTTTACACCACTTTAGTAAATGATGTATTTTACTTAAGCGAACTGGGGTAACCCCTACTTTATACTTTACAAAAGAATAATAGAATGAAACAGTTAATCTTTATCGTGCTGCTGCTATCCTGGAATATGGCCGGTGCTCAAAAATTCAATTCCCGGTCGGCAGTAAATAGCATAGCTGGCCAACTAGAACAAAAAGTAATTGAGTGGCGCCGTGATATTCATGCGCATCCGGAATTGGGAAACAGGGAAATTAGAACAGCCGAATTGGTAGCAAAACATTTGCAATCATTAGGTATGGATGTAATAACAAATGTAGCTGTGACAGGAGTTGTAGGGATATTGAAAGGAGATAAGCCGGGACCCGTCATTGGGCTGCGGGCCGATATGGATGGGTTGCCGGTAACCGAGCACACGAATGTTCCTTTTGCTTCAAAAATAAAAACCAACTACAATGGACAGGAAACAGGCGTAATGCATGCTTGCGGACATGATTCGCATGTAGCCATCCTAATGGGTGTTGCGGAAATTTTAGCACGAATGAAAAAAGAAATAAAAGGCACGATAAAATTTATTTTTCAACCGGCAGAAGAAGGCGTACCTAAAGGAGAAGAAGGGGGTGCTGAATTGATGGTAAAAGAAGGTGTATTGGATAATCCGAAAGTGGATGTCATTTTTGGTTTGCATAATAATGCGCAGTTAGAAGTTGGGAAGATCACTTACCGGCCCGGGGGAATGTTTGCCGGTGTGGGTGATATGAAAATTACCGTAAAGGGTAAGCCCTCACATGGGGCCGAACCCTGGTTGTCTGTCGATCCTATCGTAGTATCAGCGCAAATTATTAACAGCCTTCAAACCATTGTAAGCCGGAATGTAAATATTACCGAAAACGCTGCTGTCGTTACCATAGGTTCCATTCATGGCGGCAACCGCTCTAATATTATTTCTGACCAGGTAGAAATGATGGGCACTGTAAGAACATTGAGCAAAGCAGATGAGGAAATGGTTTTTGCACGAATTCGACAGGTAGTTGAAAAAACGGCAGAAGCTGCAGGAGCTGTTGCAACGTTGGAACTACCTTATGCCAGTCACTATCCCGTTACATTCAATAACGAACAACTTACTGCTGCCATGTTACCCTCCTTACAAAAAACAGCAGGGACCGAAAACGTAATACTCATACCGGCCGAGACCGGGGCAGAGGATTTTTCCTTTTTTGCACAAAAAATACCAGGCCTGTTTTTCTATATTGGTGGATTGCCAAAAGGAAAGGATCCTAAAACATCGGCACCTCATCACACGCCTGAGTTTTTCATTGATGAGAGCGGATTCAAAACCGGCATGAACGCATTGGCCAACCTGGTTTTTGATTATATGGAAATGAATAAAAAGCAGTAGGCGTTGGTAATAGGATGAGTGGAAAATAAAAAATGGCATGACAGGGATTAACAGGCTCCGATGAGAGGTGGGCCGGATGGTGGCAAGTTGTGCGTCGTTGTTTTTTAATTGCATCATTTACCGGCGACAGGTGTTGTTACTTTTGTTTTGACATTGTTTAAGAAGTAAAACCTGCAATAGTTTTATTTGTGCAGGGACCTGTAATTTCCCAATTTTGTTTCCGAAAACAGCACAGTTTTAAATCCCATTCTTTTGCGATGAAAATAGCAAGTTATAATGTCAACGGCGTTAACGGACGGCTATCGGTGTTGTTGCGCTGGTTGAAAGAAGCCTCTCCCGATGTAGTTTGTTTGCAGGAACTCAAAGCGCCGCATGAAAAGTTTCCCGGGAAGGCCATCCGTGAAGTTGGCTATCACGCCATCTGGCATGGACAAAAAAGCTGGAACGGTGTGGCAATACTTTCCAAAAAACCGTTGGAGGAAGTTAGGCGTGCACTCCCTGGCGATCCCGAAGACTTGCATAGCCGGTATATCGAAGCCATCGTTAACGATATGGTTGTGGGTTGTCTTTATTTACCGAATGGCAATCCTTACCCCGGCCCCAAGTTTGATTATAAGCTGGCCTGGTTTAAACGCTTGTCTGCTCACGCAAAAAAATTATTGGCGCAAGACGTTCCGGTAGTACTCGCTGGCGACTATAATGTGATGCCCACGGAACTTGACGTATATAAACCAGAGCGCTGGGTTAATGATGCATTGTTCAGGAAAGAAGTCCGTCAGGCCTTTAAAAAATTAGTTGGACAAGGCTGGACGGATGCCATAAGAAAATTGTACCCCGAAGAAAAGATCTATACCTTCTGGGATTATTTCCGTAATGCTTACGCCAGAGACGCCGGTTTGCGCATTGATCACTTTTTGTTAAGTTCTCATTTTGATCGCCGCCTTCGTGCGGCTGGTGTGGACAGGCATGTACGCGGGTGGGAAAAGACAAGCGATCATGCACCGGTATGGATCGAGATAAAAAAATGACGTAGCCTGTCCGCTATCTGCAGATCGAAAACAATATCATGTATAATACCTGTACTGCGTGTTTCATATAATGCATAACCTGATTCGGTCATAATATTCCTATTTTTAGCGCTAAGTTGTATGAAGATTGTAATCACTGATGGATATACGTTGAACCCCGGCGATCTTAAATGGGATTGCATAGCAGCATGCGGTGACATGATAGTCTATGACCGAACTTCTCCAGGGCAGTTCATGGAAAGATGCGCTGATGCGGAAATTATTCTTACAAATAAAGTAGCCATAGGTAAAGAGGCAATAGAAAAATGCAGGAACCTGAAGCTGATCAGTGTGCTTGCCACTGGCTATAATATTATTGATATAGCAGCGGCAAAAGAAAAAAAAATAATTGTTTGTAATGTACCTGCATATGGTACTGCATCCGTTGCACAACATAGCTTTGCGCTGATTCTTGAATTAACTAACCGGGTCGGGCATCACTCGTTGTCGGTGGCCCGCGGCGATTGGCAAAGATCCGCCGATTGGTGTTACAGTCTTACGCCGATTACGGAGCTGGCTGGAAAAACACTGGGAGTCGTTGGCTTTGGTAATATCGGGCAGCAGGTAGCACGCATAGGCACCGCTTTCGGCATGGAGGTAATTTATTATAGTTTGCATCATAAGGAAACGGACCTGGGAACTTATGCCGACTTGCCCACTTTATTCGCCAGCAGTGATGTAGTAACACTTCATTGCGCTCTTAAGGATAATTACGGGTTTGTCAATGCCCGCTTACTGGAACTAATGAAGCCTTCTGCTTTTATCATTAACACGGCAAGGGGACAGCTTATTCAAGAACAGGATCTTGCAAATGCGCTGAATAATGGACAGATTGCGGGTGCCGGTTTGGATGTGCTATCAACTGAACCGCCCGCAGAAAGCAATCCTTTATTATCTGCTAAAAATTGCATTATTACGCCGCATAATGCATGGATAAGCCGCGAGGCGAGGCAAAGAATTATGAATATTACCAGCGAAAACATCATCGCTTTCTTAAAAGACAATCCCATTAACCAGGTAAACTGACAATATTAATGATCGATTCCGCTTCCATTTTACAAGCGATCCGCAAGCATAAAATAGTTGCAATACTTCGTGGAGCAGCGCCATCTGATGTATTGAACATCGCCAGGGCAATGGCAGATGGGGGAGTGCGGCTGCTGGAGATAACAATGAATTCGCAAAATGCTTTATCACTTATAGAACAACTGGGCAATACAATGGGCGACGAGATGATCATCGGCGCAGGCACTGTGCTCGATCCGGTGATGGCCAGGCAAGCCATAGCGGCCGGTGCGCAATTTATTATTTCTCCTTCTACTGACACCGCCACCATTTGTGCAACCAAAGACCTTGGAAAGGTCAGTATCCCGGGAGCGTATACACCGACGGAGATCGTTACGGCGTATGCGGCAGGGGCGGACATCATTAAAATATTTCCGATCGGTTCAAACATCAACTACTTTAAAGATCTCCAGGGTCCGCTTTCGCATATTCCAATGATGCCTACAGGGGGCATTACACCCGAAAACATTCATGGGTTTCAACAGGCGGGTGCTGTAGCTTTTGGCATTGGAAGTGCTTTGATAAATGCAAGCGATAATGCAGACCACGAATACCTGCAAGGATTGACGATAAAAGCAAAAAAATTTATGGCCATAGTCAAGAATAATTTTCAATGATCTCTGCAAGCGATACTATTTTTTTAGGGTGTGATTGGGGCAGTACGCATTTAAGATTATATCTTATTGATGCGGATACGCAAAAAGTACTTGATTCGATTAGTACCGGACAAGGAATTATTTCAACGTACGATCATTGGAAGGAAAGCGGAACTTCAGAGAGTGATAGGTTATTGTTTTATAAAAGAATACTTGAAAATAATATTAGGGTGTTGGAAAGTCGTTCCGGCACATCATTAAAAAATGCCGCATTACTTATCTCCGGAATGGCTTCTTCTAATTTGGGCATGACGGAACTGCCTTACGCACCGCTTCCTTTTCCAACCGACGGCTCCTGTCTTTTTGTGGAGAAAACCAGGGAAACAAATAACATGGACCGTCCCGTGCTGCTGATTTCGGGTGTGTGTTCGGACGAGGATGTAATGCGTGGTGAAGAACTTCAATTAGTGGGCTCCGGTAATTTGGTTAGCAGCAAGAATCATCTTTGTATTTTTCCCGGAACACATTCCAAACATGTAATGGTTGCCAAAGGCATTGCTGCGGATTTCAAGACCTATTTAACAGGTGAATTATTTAAAAACCTGGCAACTAAAAGCAGCTTATCAGGTTTTTTAATTAGCGACGAAGGCGACGATTGCGCTAAGAGTTTTGAACAGGGCATTGTTGAAAGTCAGCAAGCAAACATTTTAAACAGCTTGTTTCATGTCAGGTCTTTATTTCTTCTAAAAAAAATAACGGGCCCGGAAGCCTATAAGTATCTTAGCGGTTTATTGATCGGGACTGAATTGAAAGACCTGGAAAATTACAAGGGAACAAATATAGTGCTGGTTGCGGATCAACCTCATGCCGGCTTTTACCAGGAAGCACTCGCGATATTGAATTTTACCAATGTTCAGCGTATTGACGCGAAGGCGGCATCGGTTAGCGGGTATCTCAGCGTTTTCAAAAATTCCAGGTTATAACCGTTTTTATTTTATAAATTTTATAGTATTATGTTTCTTATAACCCGTCATGTATTGCTAAGTCTTTTTGTTTTATCATTAATTATACCTGCATCATGCCAGGTGAAAAAAGAAAAGACGGATAATATTTATACCTGCCTTCCCTGCGGATCGGGTTGCGACAAAGAAACTTATGCCAAACCCGGCAGTTGTCCCGAATGCCATATGGAGTTAGTGGACAAGTCTACCATCAATTTTAAAACGATTCAACCTTCGGAAATATGTGCCTACATAACGAATCATCCCAACGTTGTTCTGTTAGACGTGCGAACAAAAGAAGAATTTGAAGGGAACGGTCATCCTGATTTCGGCACTTTAAAAAATGCTATTAATATCCCTGTCCAGGAACTTGAAAGTAACCTCGCAACTATTTCGGGTTTAAAAGAAAAAGAGATTATTGTCTACTGCTCGCATAGTCGCCGGAGTCCGCGTGCAAGTTATTTGCTAAGCCGGAATGGATTTACCCACATAACGAATATGGCAGGTGGAATGAGCTTGCTGAAGGCGGGGGATTGCCTGAAATAATTTCCTTACTATCGGTTGTTAATTAAAACATAATTTTTTTTGGTTGGTTTTCAGCAAATCATTTAAATTGTGTAAACGTTTGCGCACTTACTTTCATTCACGTATTGCTTAGCTAAATGAAGACGACGATACAGCACATTGCTGAAGAGTTGAATCTTACCGCTGCCACGGTCTCCCGTGCATTAAGCAATCATCCCCGAATAAGCGCCGGAACAAAGGAGATCGTTAATGCCACTGCACAGCGATTGAATTACCGCAGGAACCGCATAGCCTCCTCATTAAGAACGGGGAAATCTCATACTATTGGTGTAATCATTCCGAGTGCACGAATTAATTTCTTTGGCTCCGTTGTTCATGGTATCGAAACGCTGGCAAGTGAATACGGCTATCATACACTTATCTATCAATCGGAGGAAAGTCCCGATTTGGAAATAAAAGCGATTGAAGCGTTTCTCGGAGCAAGGGTGGATGGCATATTGGCTTCGCTGGCAAAGGGTGCTACTGATTTTTCTCATTATACCGAGCTAAAAAAGAAAAACGTTCCGCTGGTATTGTTTGACCGGTCAAATGATTCATTACAAATACCATCAGTGGTTATTGATGATCATAAAGGTGGATATAGTGCCACGATTCATCTGATACAGCAAGGTTACAAAAGGATTGCTCACCTGGCAGGGCCACAACAATTTCAAACCTTTCAAAGAAGATTGGAGGGTTATAAGCAGGCATTACGTGATCATAATATTGAACCCGATGAAACTTTAATTTATGCAAGCGACCTGTCAATTGATGGAGGAAAGGCAGCAGCTGATTATTTTTTGGAACTGGTAAATCCCCCGGACGCCGTATTCTGTGTGGTAGATTTTCCTGCGCTTGGTTTAATGAAACGGCTAACAGAAAGAAACATCAGCATACCTGGCGATATCGGTATTATTGGCTTTGCCAATGAAGAGTTCGGTGAATACACAACGCCAACGCTGTCATCTATCGATCAGCAGACTGTGCAAATGGGTCGCGATGCATTCAATATGTTATTAGAGATAATTGAAAACAAGATTTCAAATAGCGATCTACCGGCAAAAATTACTCTTGAACCTATTCCATTCTTCAGGGATTCGTCGCGACGAAATAGGGATACCGGCCGCAGCGTAACGGAGATTGGAGACGTAATTTCTACTACCATTACTAACCCCTTAAACACAATAACATGAAGCAATTTTATGTACCGGACGGATAAATTTCGCTCTTCTGTGTAATCGTGTACACTTATGCGGATTGACTTTAACCATTGATTAATTGTTTAATTCTTTTTATCATGACAAAACCAAACTGTTTTGCAAGAAATATAAAAAAAATTTTTTTCGTGGCAATGATGTTATTTATCAGCCTGGGTATACTTGAACCGTTACAGGCAATGCCAGGATATTTTCAGCAAGAAAAGCCGGTGAAAGGAAAAGTGGTCGACGAGCAAAATAACCCACTATCAGGGGTCAGTGTGATGCAAAAAGGAACCACTAATGGAACAACCACTTCTGCAACTGGCGACTATAGCATGACGGTTCCCGGCAATGCTGTGCTTGTTTTCTCCTCGGTTGGCTTTATTGAGCAACAAGTAACTGTTGGCGACAACGCTACCATTAATCTTCAATTAAAAAGCCTTACCCAAAGTCTGACTGACGTCGTGGTGGTAGGTTATGGTACCCAAAAGAAGGTGACGGTTACCGGTGCGGTAACGCAGGTCAAAGGCACTGATCTTGACAAATCACCATCAACGAACCTGTCAAATTCACTTGCTGGAAGATTGCCCGGGATCACGGCAATGCAACGCAGTGGTGAACCGGGTTATGATGGTTCCACCATTCGTATCAGGGGTACTAATACTTTGGGGAACAGTAGCCCATTAGTTGTTATTGACGGGGTACCTGACCGGGCCGGCGGCCTCGAACGTTTGAATCCGGCCGATATAGAAAGTATGTCGGTTTTAAAAGATGCATCTGCCGCAATTTATGGGGCAAGGGCGGCAAACGGCGTTATTTTAATTACAACTAAACAGGGCAAAACTGGCAAGCCTGTAGTCTCGTATGATTTCAATAAAGGTTGGCAGCAACCTACTATATTACCGGAAATGGGAAGCTCCGCACATTATGCCGAGTTATTAAATGAACAGACCTTGTTTGGAAATGTTCCTTACCAGGAATGGACTGCTGCCTGGGATGCATTTAAAGCAACAGGCTCTTATACAAAACTTGACGGGAATAAAGTAAATGCATATTATACTCCAGCTGATGTAGCAAAATATGCTGACGGTTCAAGTCCGCTGACACACCCTAACACCAATTGGTATAAAACGGTTTTCAAAGATTGGTCGGGCCAGCAGCAGCACAATCTGCAGGTAAGTGGTGGATCAGAAAGTGTGAAGTATCTCGCTTCTATTGGTCATCAGCAACAAGACGCTTATTATGTAAATTCGGCAACCGGGTATAAGCAGTACGACCTTAGACTTAACCTTGAGGCTAAAGTAAACAAGTATATTACTACTACAATTGGTATAACAGGCCGTGAGGAATATCGGTTTTTCCCCACTGTCGGTGCCGTTGATATTTTAAGAATGTTGATACGTGGCAAACCAACAGAGATCGCCAAATGGCCAAACGGACAGCCGGGTATTGATATTGAAAACGGACATAATCCTGTTGCTATTACTACCGGAACCACCGGGTACGACAGAGACCGCCGGGACTATCTTCAAACCAATGGCCAGATAGATATTACAAACCCATGGGTAAAAGGATTAAAACTTACATTACAGGGTGCAGTGGATAAATATATAAGGCGCACCAAGCGCTATGCTACTCCCTGGTCATTATATAACTGGGATAAAGTATCCTTTGAAGCAGATGGGGTAACTCCAAAGCTCACCAGAACGATTCGTTCTACGTTCACTGATCCGCAACTGACTCAATCTGATGAAGCGGAATTGCGCATCAACCTGGTAGCCATGCTAAATTATGAGCGGACGATAAACGATGACCATACAATTGGCGTAATGGCTGGCACACAAAAAGAGACAAGAGAAGGGGATAATTTTAATGCCTTCAGGCGAAATTTTATTTCACCAAACCTACAAGTTTTAAATGTGGGTGGAACAGCTCAGCAGAATGTGGGCGGATCGGGTTATGAGAGGGCCCGCTTAAGTTATTTCGGTCGTGCTGCATACAATTTTAGAGAAAAATACCTGGCTGAATTTCTATGGCGCTATGATGGCTCCTATATTTTTCCTGAATCTGGAAGATTTGGTTTCTTCCCCGGTATTTTGCTTGGTTGGAATATTACAAAAGAAGACTTTATGCAGAATGTCACATTTTTGAATAATCTAAAGCTCAGAGCTTCTTATGGTCAGATGGGTAATGACCTGGTTGAATTTAACGGCGTATTGCAGGAGTATGCATATCTGCCTTTGTACGCTCTGGGCACAAGAGTGGTCAACGGGCAGGTTGTTCGGTCATTGACAGAACCTCGTGTTCCCAATACTGACTTTACCTGGGAGGTGGCCAATAATGCGAATATCGGTCTCGAAGGCGCAATTCTGAATAACAAAGTGTCTTTCGAGTTTGATGTGTTTAAGAATGAGCGGAAGCAAATCCTTATTCCAAGATCCGGATCAACTCCCCAGAGTTCGGGTATCTCCGGGAAACTTCCTCCAGTTAATGCAGGAATAGTAAAAAATAGTGGGTTTGAATTTAATGTGGGGTATAACGGCCAGGTAAGCGATGTGATATTCAGGGTGAATGTCAACGGAGCCTACACAAAAAATAAAGTAGTTTTTTGGGATGAAAATCCGGGAGTGCCGGCGCACCAGCGTGCTACAGGCCATCCTTTCGGAACAAACGGAAACGCCTTCCTGGCATACGAATATGATGGAGTGTTTAAGGATGCAGCAGAAATCGCGGCCAATCAAATTGATTATACTGCAGCCACAAATAGTCTCCGTCCCGGTGACATGAAGTTTAAGGATATTTCAGGTCCGGATGGAAAGCCTGATGGTAAGATCACTGCTTTGGACCAGGTGAGGCTTGATAAAACACGGGATCCAAAATTTACAGCAGGTCTTAATTTGAATATTTCCTACAAGTCTTTTGATCTTTCGGCTCTTTTCCAGGGGGCTGCAGGAGGTTTCCAGTTGCTCAACTTCAATGAAACCGGCGAATTTGGTAACTGGTTAGACTACAGCTACAGTAATCGCTGGTCCGTTGAAAATCCCAGCAGCGAGCATCCCAGGCTGGTAAGCCGTACCAATACTTACTATACCGGCGGATTTCGCAATAACACTTATTGGCTTAGAAGTAATAATTATATGCGGTTTAAAAATATTGAGTTGGGATACACTCTTGCGCCGGACATATTGCGCAAAATTGGTATCAGCAGATTCCGGGTTTATGCAAGCGGGTTAAACCTTATTACATGGGAAAAGATGGATATATGGGATCCGGAAGGAACCGCTGAAAATGGCTATGTTTATCCACAGTCCAAGATTCTAAGCCTGGGTGCAAGAGTAACATTCTAAATTATATTACTATGAAGAAGATAACTTATATAAATTTTCTGCTTTTATTATCAGCAGTTGTTTTGATTACAGCCTGCAAAAAGGATTTTTTAAATACCGAGCCTACAGAACAGGTTCCTTCCAGTGTGACCTGGACTGATCCTGCTTTTGCCCAGGCTTTTATTCATGGCCTGTACGGCGGTTTGTTTGAGGGCGGGTTTGATGAGGAAATGCTTGCCAGTATGACCGATGAAGCAATATTTACCCACGCTGGTCGTGGTATAAATACTGTAAATGAAGGTACCTTGAATCCTTCAAACGAAGGTTTTGTTGGCCGGCATACCAGTTGGCTTAATATGTATAATTCTATACGTATGACCAACCTGGCCATAGAAGGTCTGCCCACGGCAACTTTCGATGATGCACCTTTAAAAGAAAGGTTGGAAGGGGAGACTCGTTTTTTAAGGGCCTATTATTATCATCAGTTGCTTCGGTTCTATGGTGGCGTTCCCTTGATTACAAAATCATATGGCCTGAACGAAGATTACTCGGTAGCCCGGAATACTTATGCCGAAATAAGCGATTTTATAGTAAAGGAAGCAGATGCAGCATATTTGTTGTTAAAAGGTAAACCAAGGGTAAGAGGCAGTGCTTCGGAACTAGCCGCTCTTGCATTGAAGTCCCGGCAACTTTTATATGATGCCAGCGATCTGCACGATATGCCAACTGCTAAGGCTAAATCCAGCGTATTGGCTGCGTTTGCAAATCCGGAATTATTGGGTTTTGTAAGCGGGGATAGGATAGCTCGCTGGACAGCCGCAAAAAATGCTGCAAAAGCAGTGTTGGATGAAGCAGGTTCCGGGTATAGAACTGATCTAACAGCACCCGTTTCATTTGACGAAGCCAAAAAAAATTATCTGACTATCGCCATGGCTGGTGGAAGCAAACACCCCGACGCCAATCCGGCCATTACCGCCACGAAAGAAATAATATTTGAAAGGACTTTTAGCCTAGATTTAAATGAAGGTGCTCAACAACACGGTCTCCGCCAGGGGCCGAATGGCTACAATAATTGGGCGGGAAATACTCCGATCCAGGAATTGGTGGACGACTATGAAATGATGGATGGTACAAAGTTTAATTGGAATACACCTGCCCACAAAAGCGATCCTTATGTAAATCGGGAACCTCGTTTCTATGTATCGATACTTTACGACGGTGCGGCCTGGAAACCCCGCGGCAAAACAGCCGATCCAGCTAATGAAATACAAGCGGGAACTTATTTTGCCAGCGCAAATAAAATTAATGGTATTGATACCCGGCAGAGTTCAGTAGAAAACTGGAACGGTAGCTTTACTGGCTATTATTTCAGGAAATTTATCGATCCTGATCCCGGGTTAAATGATAACACAGGGCGTCAATATATTCCCTGGGCTTACTTCCGGTATACAGAAGCCATTTTTAATTACGTGGAAGCTTGCATCGAACTGGCACAGGACGATGAAGCCCGCACCTGGTTAAACAAAATCCGGTTCAGGGCAGGTATGCCGGCAATCACTGAATCAGGTGATGCTCTCAGGCAGCGTTATAGAATGGAAAAAAGAATAGAAATGGCCTTTGAGGAACAACGTTATTTTGATGCAAAGCGCTGGATGGTCGCTCCACAAACGCTGGGCCGGAAAACAACGTATATTCAAATAGAAGGAACGCTGAAAGCAGGTCAAACAGCGCCATCTCCCTATCGTAAGGATAAGACAAAATTTGACTATACGTACCTGCCAGTTGTAAATAACAGCCTTGAAAACAGAGTCTGGATGGATAAGGCGTACTTTCGCCCAATTCGACTGGACGAAACGCAACGGAACGCCTTATTGGTTCAGAACCCCGGTTATTAAACTCCATAAATTTTAAAATAAAAAATCTATCGCTGGCCATTCCTGCCGGCATAGATTTTTTATTTTAGAGTAATCACGTAAAATTTTCGACTTTGTTTTGTATAAAAAATACCTTTTTTTACTTCATTATTGCGGGTCTTGTTGTTGTTTTTTTGAGTGCATGCAAAGACGCAGCTAAAAAAGGATCGCCTTCTTCTGAAAATCATTCCAATCCGCTATTTACTTTGTTATCTGCTGAAAAAACGGGTGTTGAGTTTAATAATGTTCTTACGGAAGGCACTAACACCAATGTACTGATGTATGAATATTTTTATAATGGTGCTGGAGTTGCCGCCGGTGACTTTAATAACGATGGCCTGGTCGATATTTATTTCACGTCCAACATGGGTGATAATAAATTCTACCTGAATAAAGGCAATATGCAGTTCCAGGATGTTACAGCAGGGTCGCTTGCCGGTGGAAGACAAGGACCGTGGAAAACAGGAATCAATGCAGTGGATATTAATGCCGATGGTAAACTGGATCTGTATTTATGCTATTCGGGTGCGTTACCGACTGAGAAAAGAACTAATCAACTTTTTATCAATGTCGGGAATGATAGCAACGGTATTCCGAAATTTGAAGAGAAGGCAGCATCTTATGGCCTGGCAAGCACGGGTTTCAGTAACCAGTCTTATTTTCTCGACTATGACAAGGATGGCGACCTGGATATGCTGTTGCTTAACCACAATCCCAGGAACTTGCCCGTTCTCGACGAGGCAGGTTCTGCACGGCTTTTAAAAATAGATAGCCCCGATAAAGGCCTTAGACTTTACAAGCAACACGACGGCAAATTTGAAGATGTAACAACCCGTTCCGGTATCAACGGTTCCGAATTAAGTTACGGGTTAGGTATTGGCATCTCGGACTTCAATCAAGATGGCTGGCCCGATTTCTATGTATCCAATGATTACGTAGTGCCGGACTATCTATACATAAATAACCGCAATGGGACTTATTCAGATCAATTACAAACACGTGTTGGTCATAGCAGCCAGTTTTCTATGGGAAACGATGTGGCCGATATTAACAATGATGCTCTTCCCGATATTTTTACATTGGATATGTTACCGGAAGATAATCGTCGTCAGAAGCTATTGCTTTCGCCCGACAATTATCCCAAATTTGATTTGAATGTTCGCAGCGGATTTTATTACCAGTACATGCGAAACATGCTGCAAATGAATAATGGCAATGGCACCTTCAGCGAAACAGGACAAATTGCCGGTGTATCCAATACAGACTGGAGTTGGGCCGCCCTGTTTGCGGATTACGATAATGATGGCTGGAAAGATCTGCTTGTTACAAACGGCTATGTCAGGGATTATACCAATCTCGATTTTATTAATTACATGAACGAATATGTTGCTGCAAAAGGGCGGCTGAATCGTGATGACGTTATGGATATCATAAAAGATATGCCTTCTTCAAATGTGACGAACTACATTTTTAAAAACAATAAAGGAAGCGAGTTCCAAAACATCAACCAGGAGTGGGGATTCGATCAGGCCTCAAACAGCAACGGCGCCCTTTATGCCGACCTCGACAACGATGGCGATCTTGATCTTGTCATCAATAATATTAATCAACCTGCATTCATTTACCAGAATGAATCACAAAAACGAAAGGACAATAATTTTCTCCAGGTAAATTTGACCGGCGTTGCCGGCAATACCCAGGCCTTAGGTGCAAGGGTTAAAATTTCTTACGGCGATTATACTCAGACCTTAGAGCAAAATCCTGCAAGAGGGTATTTATCCAACGTTTCTTTTACACTACATTTTGGTTTAGGCAATACGGAAAAAATTGACTCAATGGTCGTTACCTGGAGTAGTGACAAAGAACAAAAGCTGTATGATGTTAAGACGAATCAGCGTTTGAATCTTGCTGAAAAAGATGCTACCGGTACATCATTACGAACTAAGGAGGAAATAAAATGGTTTACAGAAATATCCTCACCGGTAAAGTATGAAAGCCCTGATACAACTACCAATGACTTTAACAGGCAGCCGCTGCTGATCAACGAATTTTCTTATAACGGCCCTTGTATGTTCAAACATGATCTTAATAATGATGGGCTTGAAGATATTATAGTTGGCGGGACGGCAGGACAGGTCACAAGTATTTCCCTGCAGCAGAAAAACGGCGCTTTTTTAAAAAAAATAATACCAGCTTTTGAAGAAGATAAAGAATACAATGACGCTGCCATTGCTGTTTTTGACGCCAATTCGGACGGGTATCCCGATGTTTACATTGCCAGCGGTGGCTATCACCAATTAAATGAAGGCGATTCGTTACTTCATGACCGGCTTTATATTAATGATGGCAGTACAAACTTCAAAAGAAGTAACACACTGCCGGAAGTCAAAGGCAGTAAGTCCTGTGTTAAAGTAAATGACATCAACGCCGATGGTTCACCGGATCTTTTTGTTGGTGGGAGAGTGGTGCCGGGCCGTTGTCCTGAAACGCCCAGGAGCTATATTTTAATCAATGATGGCAAAGGAAATTTCACCGATCAAACGGAAAAAATCTGTCCCGAAATTTCCAGGCTTGGGATGATCACCGATGCTGCATGGACAGATCTTGATAATGACAAAAAAAATGAGTTGGTAGTAGTGGGCGAATGGATGCCTGTTACAGTCTTTGGCCACGAAAATGGAAAACTGTTAAACAGAACAGACCGGTATTTCGACAAACCATACTCCGGTTGGTGGAATACGATAACCGTCAGCGATCTTAACGCAGATAGCCTTCCCGATCTTATAATAGGCAACATGGGATTGAATACACAATTTAAGGCGTCAGGCAAAGAACCATTGGAAATGTATTACAAGGACTTTGACGGCAATGGTTCCGTAGATCCTATCTTCAGTTTTTATATCCAGCACAAAAGATATCCCTACATTACCCGTGACGAATTAGTAGCCCAACTGCCTTCTATGCGCAAGCGGTTTTCCGATTTCAAAAGTTATGCGGATATAACGATGGAAACGCTTTTTCAAGGCAATGAGCTCAAAGAAGCAGGTCATTTAATTGCTAACCATATGAATACAACTTGCTTTATCAACACGGGTTCCGGAACCTTCAGAGTTGCCGAGCTGCCTAAAGAAGTTCAATACTCTCCTGTGTATACGATAAACCCGCTGGATTTTAACGCGGACGGAAACACCGATCTGTTGCTCTGCGGTAATAACAACCGGATGAAGATCAGGCTTGGTAAATCGGATGCCAATTATGGCGTATTGCTGGCTGGCGATGGAAGAGGCAATTTTAAATACATTAAACAAAATGAGTCAGGGTTCAATATATGGGGAGATGTGAGAAGTTGTGTGCAGGTCAACGACAAACTTTATTTTGGTATCAACTGCAGCAAAATGGTTGCCTATCAAATGCAAGGGAAAAAGAAGTGAAGCGGAAAAGTTGTGCCGGGAACCGTACAATAATCAACAAATTATTACCGTACTGTCCTCCCTCTGTATTGTTACAATATACTTTGTTTTATCTTTCAGCAAAAAACGATATAACACCATTTTTGAATAATTATGTTTACCTGTTATGAAAAAAATAATTCCAATGTCCAATAAAACAAAATCTCTTTTCTTTTTTATTATTTTGCTTGCATCGTTAAGTTTTTCTGCCTGCAAACAACAAATTGCCGACATACAAGTCAAAGAACTCGATCCGGCCAAAGCAGCAAAACTGGCGGCGTCGATCGAATCGCTGGTTAAACCTGAATTAGCGGACAGCCTCACATTGAGTTTATGGGGTGTTGATTCACTGGTTATTTCTCCGATTGCCATTGATATTGATGATGCTGGATTTTTGTATTATACTACCACCAACCGGCAAAAAAATTCTGAATTTGATATACGCGGCCACCAGGATTGGGAGATCCCTTCCATAGCACTTCAAACGATAGAAGACAAACGGGCTTTTCTGCATAGGATCTTATCACCGGAAAACAGTGCTAAGAATAAATGGTTGAAAGATGTCAATGGCGATAGTTCACATGACTGGAGAGATATGACGGTAGAAAAAGAAAATATCTACCGGATGGAGGATATAAATGGTGATGGTGTTGCCGATCGGTCACAATTGATAGTAGATGACTTCAATGATGAAGTTACTGACGTTGCCGGCGGTGTATTGAAAAATGAAGACGACCTGTATGTTGCTGTCGGTCCTGACTTGTGGCGAATGAAAGATAAAAATGGAGATGGTATCCCTGATGAAAAAACTTCCATATCGCATGGATATGGAATTCATATAGGGTTTAGCGGGCACGGAATGTCCGGTGTTGAGATGGGTCCCGACGGGAGGATCTACTGGCAGATAGGAGATATAGGATTTAATGGAAAGGATAAAGAAGGAAAACAATGGGAGTATCCGAATAGCGGTGTTATAGCAAGGAGCAACCCCGATGGAAGTGACTTTGAAATATTCGCTTCGGGCCTTCGTAATACACACGAATTTGTATTCGATGAATACGGAAATCTTATCAGTGAAGACAATGATGGTGATCATGCGGGAGAAAAAGAAAGACTGGTGTATGTTGTAAACGGCTCCGATGCTGGTTGGAGAAGTAACTGGCAATATGGTAAATACAGGGACCCGGATAATAACACCTATAAAGTTTGGATGGATGAAAAAATGTGGATGCCCCGTTTCGAGGGACAAGCTGCTTACATCACGCCCTGCATTAGTAATTATGTTAGCGGTCCTGCAGGCATGCTTTACAATCCCGGCACAGCGTTAAGTCCAAAATATAAAAACACATTTTTCATTGCCGAGTTTGTTGGCAACCCGGCCAAGTCAGGTATCTACAGTTTTAAATTAAATCCTAAGGGTGCGAGTTTTGAGCTTGGTGAAAATAAAATGCTTGTTGGTGGGATTTTACCAACCGGGCTTGATTTTGGCCCTGATGGCGCTATGTATATCGCTGATTGGATCGATGGATGGGATACAAAAGACTATGGCCGTATCTGGAAACTGGATGATAAGAATGGGGCCGCACTGGCAGAACGCCAGGAAACAAAAAAATGGCTGACGGATGATCTCAAAAAACGAAAGGATGAAGAGCTGGGTGAGTTATTGAAAAATGCGGATATGCGGGTGCGGATGAAAGCACAATTTGAATTAGTTAAACGTGGCACGGCTGGCGACGCCGTGTTTCAAAAAGCCTTGAAGCAAACCACAAACCAATTAGCACGGATACATGGTATCTGGGGCATCAGTCAATTGGGGAGGCAGGATAAAAAATATGCACAGAACTTGTTGCCGTTATTAGGGGATAAAGATTCCGAGATAAGAGCGCAGGCGGCAAAATGGTTGGGCGATATAAAATACAAAGAAGCAGGAAAAAATCTAATTCCTTTACTAAAAGATACCAATAGCCGTGCACGGTTTTTTGCTGCAGAGGCATTAGGAAGAATAATGTATGAACCTGCTATCAATCCTATCATTCAGCTATTGAGAGATAATAAGGATGTGGACGCTTATATACGGCATGCAGGCAGTCTTGCCCTTGCACGGATAGGCAAAGCAGATCCTGTTATCGCTTTATCAAAAGATCCATCCCGCGCCGTCCGCATTGCTGCTGTCGTTGCATTACGAAGAATGAACAATGCCGGCATTAGTAATTTCCTCAGTGACACAGATGAATTTATCGTTACCGAAGCTGCACGTGCTATCAACGATGATCTTTCAATTAAAGATGCGCTACCTGCGTTGGGAAATTTATTAAAGGGTACAAGTTTCCAGAATGAAGCTTTAATAAGACGTTGCATCAACGCAAACCTGCGTGCAGGCACTGATGATGCGCTGCAAACCCTGGTAGAGTATGCAAGGAAACAAAGCAGTCCTGCAAAAATGAGGGCCGAAGCCATTGATGCGTTAAGCACCTGGGCGAAACCTTCAGTGGTTGACCGGGTAGATGGAAGATACAGGGGAGTCATTCAAAGGGATCCATTGACGGCTAAAAACAAGGCAGGCGATATATTGGTGAGTTTAGTGAATGATAAGGAAACCATGGTAAGAACGAGTGCAGTAAAAGCGATCAGTAAGCTGGATATTAAACAGGGATCGGCCCCATTGCTTGCATTGCTGAAAAAAGATAAAGAGCCCACCGTAAGAGTGGCGGCACTTAAAGCGTTAGCGGCCATGAAAGACGATAAGATCGGTGAAGCGATAACGCAAGCTCTTTCCGATAAAGATAAAACCGTACGTGTAGCGGGCATTGATCTTATTGGAAAAATGGATATTCCAAAAGAATTGATGGTGTCTTTATTGTCAGATGTTATCAATACAAAAACTGCGGAAGAGAAACAAGCGGCGCTGTTAACATTGGGAACGTTACCCGTTCAAAACACAAAAAAAGTATTTGACGAATTATTAGACAAAATGTCTGCAGGTAAATTGTCTCCTGATATTTTCCTTGAATTGGGACAGGCTATTGATAGCAGCCATTCGCCCGACTTAATGACGGGATATAAAAAGATCAGCGCTACGTTATCTCCCGATACACTGGTCTCAGCTTATGCTGGTAGTTTACATGGAGGAAACGCAGACAGGGGAAGACGGATTTTTTTCAGCAACCAAACCGCGCAATGTGTAAGGTGTCATTCGTATGACGACAGAGGCGGAAATGCCGGTCCACGTATGAATGGTGTTGGGAGAAGAATGACCCGTGAACAAATCCTTGAATCACTTGTAAACCCCAGCGAAAGATTAGCTCCCGGTTTTGGTTTTGTTACGCTGGAGCTAAAAAGCGGGAAAAAAGTTGCCGGCATTCTCGTGGAAGAAACAAATACCACCCTGACCATGAAAGGGGATAAACAAAACGAAGTAATTCCAAAAAGCCAGGTGGCAAAAAGAGTCAATGCCGCTTCAAGCATGCCGGATATGAAAAACGTGCTTTCAAAAAAGGAGATCAGGGATCTTGTAAGTTTCCTGGCTGAGTTAAAAGAAGAGGATAAATAGGAAAACCGTTTTCCAGGGTATAGAAAAATGAGGTTTACCGCAAAGATTTTAGTACCGGCGCCGACCGGATAGCGCAACAAACGAGTATTAACAGCTATCGTGTTGATGTGCCCGGGTTAAGAAAAAAGATTAACGACCGGCGGTGCCGGTAATGTTATACTTTACTTTTCTGAATGGTAAAATGGAAAGTACTTCCTTCTTCGGAATCAGATTCTACCCAGATGGTACCCTGGTGCAGTTCCACAATTTTTTTACAATGCGCAAGGCCTATCCCGGAGCCGTCATATTCGTTGCGGCTATACAGGCGCTGAAAGATCTCGAATATCTTTTCATGATGTTGCTTTTTTATACCGATACCATTATCAGCAAACGAAAATTTCCAGTATTGTTCATTTTCCACTGCAGAAATGTCAATGTGGGGCGCTATTTCTTTTCTGCGAAACTTAATGCTGTTTGCAATCAGGTTTTGAAAAAGTTGCTTGATTGCGGTCGGATGGCCTTTAATGACCGGTAAGTCAGCGGATGATACCGTGGCGTTGGCTTCATCGCGTGCAATACCGAGATCTGTCAATACATTTTTCAGAAGAATATTGCAGTCAATTGTTTTTAATTCATTGTTATTTCCCAGCCTTGAATATTCCAGCAGATCGTTAATCAACGTTTTCATCCTTTGTGTAGCCTGTGTGATGTACGAGAGATAGCTATCGGCTTTCTCGTCCAGCTTCCCTTTATATTGTCGCTGAAATAAATCGACAAAGCCTGAAGTAGTTCGCAATGGTTCATGAAGATCGTGTGAGGCAATGTATACGAATTGCTCCAGCTCGTTATTCTTTTCTTCGTATTCTGCATTCTTTAGATTAAGCGCTTTTTGGGAATTCAAAAGCTCCTGATGTTTAAGTTCAAGATCATTCTTTTTCGAATTGATATCATTGATCACCGCGTTCTTAGTCTTTTCAATATAGTTGGCCTGCGCTGTTAGTACGATGATGCTAAGCGTACCGCTAATGAGGAAGTCAAGATCGATAAGCCCCGGGTCGGTACCAATCAGGGAATAATCGGTCCAACTGGTATAAGTGCTGATCAGGTAAAAATAAATAACATGCGCTATCGAAAGAACAGCGATTGTTTTTCCCCCTGAGTTTCCCAGTAAAATATAAGCTGTGAAGATAATAGCTGCCAGGTAGAATATACCGGCATTTCTTATGCCCCCCTGTCCATATGATAAGATATGCAGCATGGTAAACATCAGGATGATAAGAATCCAAAAATTAATCTTTGGCTTTTTAAAAAAAATCAGCAAAAGATAATTGATGAATATCAGCGTGAACAATACGGCAATGAAAATGAAAAGCAACGGTGGCCGCGGTTTAATAAATGAAACCTGGTAAAGGACAACGCCAAAAACAAGCAATGCAAATAACGTGGTTATATTAAAAAGCCGAAGGCGCTGTTTTAACACGAGGTCGTCTTTTGGCAAGGCTCCGCCAGGTGATCCGGAAAATAGTATTGATAACAATTTTTTCATTTTTAAAGACGCAGCTATCTGCGGTTTTATCGATTAGTCGCGACCGTTTTATATATCAGCAAAGCGAATTCTTCGGGGTTTTAAATAACTGACCGGCTTCACAACCGGGAATTTAATGGTTTCATACATCTGTGCAGGGAATGGTGAAATGAAAAGTTGAGCCTTCGCCAGGCTCTGACTCAACCCAGATAGTACCCTTATGCAATTCCACGATTTTTTTACAATGCGCAAGCCCGATACCGGTGCCTTCATACTCTTTTCGTGTATGTAAGCGCTGGAATATGGCGAATATCTTATCGCTATGCTGTTTCTGTATGCCGATACCATTATCTGTCACCGATATTCTCCAGCTTCCATCTTGCTCTTTGGCAGAAACATTGATCGCCGGTGCCACCTCTTTTTTCCTGAACTTAATTCCATTGGCCAACAGGTTTTGGAAAAGCTGCTTCATAGCAGTAGGGTGGCCGTTGATCACCGGCAAACTGCTATAGGTGATAGTGGCATTTGTTTCGGTCAGAGCAACTCCCAGATCGGTCAGCACTTCCTGTAGAATCGTATTGCAGTCAACTTGTTTTAATTCTTTGTTAGTTCCCAGCCTTGAATAATCCAGCAGGTCGTTGATCAGTGTCGCCATCCTTTCCGAAGCCTGGGCAATATAAGTGAGATAAGTATCTGCTTTTGCATCCAGCTTGCCCTTGTATTGCTTTTGAAACAGATCCACAAAACTGGATGTGGTTCGCAATGGTTCACGAAGATCATGTGATGCGATATAAACAAATTGTTCAAGTTCGTTATTCTTTTTCTCAAGCTCTATATTCGCCTGGTCGGCTTCGTGACGGGCTTTGCGTTCTTCTTCATTAAGTGTGACCAGCTGCGCCGTTTGTTCTGTTACTTTCTGCTCTAAAATCATTCTTTGCTTTTTTACAGCGTTGATCCGTACCAGATAAAACGATATCGCCGCGCCAGCGAAGAATAACAGCACAGTGATCCTAAACCACCAGGTGAACCAGAATGGGGGAGTGATCGTTAGTTGAATCGTTGTTATCGATGGGGACCATTCACCTTCGTTATTCAGTCCTTTGACCTTGAAAACATATTTTCCCGGATCAAGATTAGTATATGTAGCTGTATGTTGTGTGCCCACTTCGTTCCATGCTTCGTCAAACCCTTCCAGCATATATGCGTATTTCTTTTTTTGCGTAGCAGAATAATTAAGAGAAGCAAAGGCAAATGAAAAAAACGAATTTCGATAGGAAAGTACAATGCTTTTTGTTTCAGTGATGTGTTGTTTTAAAGAAAGAGGGTCGTTTTCATTTCCCGCAACGGGCACTTCCTTATTAAACATTAGGAAGTTTGTTAGCACCAACGGCGGGTCGTAAGCGACGGTCTTAATGTTACGCGGTACAAATTGGTTGAAGCCGTTGTTACCTCCAAAGTACATAACACCAGTACTGCTTTTGCAAAAAGCCTGTTCTTTGAATTTGTTTGATTGTAACCCATCCGCTGTACTGTAGTTCGTGAAAGTCTTCGCTATTGGATCAAAGCAGGAGAGGCCATTGTCTGTACTGATCCAAAGCTTATTTTTTTCACCTTCCAGTATTCCGTAAATGATATTTCCGGGAAGTCCATCGTTAGTAGTATAAACTGAAAATTTGTTCGTATTCCTGTTGAGGCAATTCAATCCGGACATAGTTGCGATCCAAAGGTTCTTATTTCTGTCCTCGTATATGGCGTTGGTATTGCCGTGACTGATGCTGTTGACCCCCGCCTGCGGTTGGAACCGGGTGAAGGTTTGCGTTTTTTTGTTGAACAGGTTTAATCCGCCGCCGCTTGTACAGATCCAAAGATTCGCGTCGCTGTCCTCGTAAATATTATTTATCCAGTTATCGCTGATGCCATTTGTATCGTCTTCGGTGAATTGATAGCTGATAAACGATTGCGTTGACGGATTGAATCTGTTGAGTCCACCTCCATACGTTCCGATCCAGATATTCTTGTCGGAATCTTCAAATATTTTCCACGCATTGTTATTGCTAAGGCTATGCGGATCGTCAAGGTTGCTTTTATAATGCTTAAAACTATTCGCTTTCCTGTTAAACACCGATACTCCATCACCCCAGGCGCCTATCCATATATTGCCTTTACTATCTTCACATACACTCAATACGTAATCTCCGCAAATACTATTCTTATTATTCTTGTCATGCCGGAAATAAGTAAAGCGACCGGTTTGCGGGTCGAATAAATTCAAGCCACCGCCGTCTGTTCCAATCCAGATATTCTTTTTCGAATCTTCGTAGATGCACAACACTTTATTATCACTTAGACTGTTTTGTGTAGCGATATGCCGGTAGTGGGTAAATTTGGCGGCGTCGATGTTTACGAAGTTAATACCGCCATTAAAAGTTCCGATCCACATATTACCCTTTGCATCTTTGTAAATAGTGTTAATCGAATTACTGGATGGACTTGCATTATCAAATTCGTTGGATGCATAGGTATGAAACAAGCCATTTTTCGGATCAAAAATATTTATTCCACTGTTTTCAGTTCCGATCCATATTATATGGTCATTACTTTCACCAATAGATCGTATTGCGTTACTGGATAAACTATTCTTGTCAGTTGCTTTATTTGTGAAATGTGTGAATTCATTTTTTTTCCTGGAAAAAACATCCAGCCCGCTTTCATTTGTTCCTATCCACAAGCGTTTTTTGCTGTCTTCAAAAATGGTAAAGATATCGTTGCTGCTGATCGTTTTGCTGTCCTGCGCTGAATGTTGAAAACGGGTAAACGTTTCACCCGGCCTGTTGAATAAATTGAGCCCGCCTTTTAACGTACCGATCCATAGATCGCGGCCACTATCTTCATAGATGTATCGTATATAATTATCGCCTATGCTTGTGCTATCCGTGCTGTCATGCGTGTAATGAATGAACTTATTGTTCGCAGAATCATACCTGTCTAATCCATTCAGCGTCCCCGCCCATAACTGGCCTTTACTGTCTTCTAAAACTGTATTTACATCGTCTGTAGCGAGGGTATTGGCATTACCCGGATCATTTTGAAAACGGATAAACTGGTCCTTTCTCCTGTCATAGCGGCAAATCCCGCCGCCCGACGTGGCGATCCAAAGATCACCATTCCTGCTTTCTGCAAGCGATTGAATAAAATTGTTGCTGATGCTTAACGGGTCGGTTTTTTCATTCTTGTAAAGTGTGAACGTATAACCATCGTATTTATACAATCCATGTGCGGTGCCGAACCACATAAATCCGCGGCTGTCCTGCAGGACGCAAAGTATATTGCTTTCGGCAAGCCCTGCATTATTATGTATTCGTTCAAATTTGACCTGCTGCTTTTGCGACCATGCGCTGGTACAAAAAAAATGCAGAAAAATCAAAAAAAGGAACGGTACTTGCTTTATGAAAATGGCATAGCAAACCCTCACTGGTTTACAGTAAAGCTGCGTAGCATAATAAATTTGTTGCTTAGCGTGCGGCGACATTTCCAAAATATTTATTCAACACTGCATTTACTTTTTCTATGGTCAACGGTTTGTTTTCATACCCAGAAATTTCCGGAATACTTTCGGCCTTCAATTTATCCTCGGGGAACAAAGAGGTCGTCAGCATCACTACAATGATCCTCGTCCGGATATTCATCTTTTTGTATTCTTCTAAAAACTCCCATCCGTCCATCGCCGGCATATTGATGTCAAGAAATAGAAGATCCGGGCTTGGATAGTCTTCGTCCTGCGACCCGCTTTCGCTTCTTTCCAGGTAAGCAAGTGCCTCCATACCGCTTTGCACTATCCTGATATTCTCGACGCAACCGCATTCTTCCAATATCATTTGTGTAAAATAATTTGTCGGTTCGTCGTCGTCGACAACAAGGATGCAGTTTAGTTTGTGTTCCATAGGTTATTATTTTGTGGGATTGTAAAGTAAAATGTGGTTCCTGTGGCCGGCTCCGATTCGAGCCAGATCTTCCCTTTGTGCAATTCAACTATCTTTTTGCAATGCGACAACCCGATACCGGAGCCTTTATACTCACTGCGTGTATGAAGCCGTTGAAAGATCACAAATATTCTTTCATTATTTTCCCGCGAGATACCGATTCCATTGTCAGCAAAGCAAAATTGCCAATCATCTCTATTCAGCCGGGCTGTAATTCTTAAATATGGGGGAGTATTTTTTTTTCTGAATTTAATCGCGTTGTATATGAGATGTTGAAAAAGTTGTTTCATCTCATTCGGATAGCAGGGGATGATGGGTAATGGTTCGGCCTTGATATCGGCGCCGGTGGCTTTAATAGTTTCCGCGATGTTTTCCAGCACTTCGTTCAATATCACATTGCAATCGGAAAACTGCAGATCTTTCTTGCTCCCGATCCTTGAATATTCCAACAGGTCGGCAATCAGCACCTTCATTCTTGACGAGGCCTGCGTTATATAGCTGAGATATTTACCAGATCTTTCGTCAAGTTTATCTTTGTAATGTTGTTGAAACAAGTTAACAAAACTAATAGTGGTCTGTAGCGGTTCCTGCAGATCATGTGAGGCCACGTAAGCGAACTGCTCAAGCTCCCTGTTCTTTGTTTCCAGTTCTTTATTCTGCATGGCAAGGTTGGCCTCGCTGGTCTTGAGGTTTTGTCGCATCATGATAAGCGCTTTTCCCAGCGTATCTTCTTCGCTGAGCGGTTGAAACGGCATATCAAAATTTCGCAGTCCTACTTCATTGGCAAAATTTGCCGTGGATTGCAAACCGTCCGAAAGATAATTGACCGAACGAACCATACTCGCTATCTCATCATTCTGACCTTTATGATCTACTTTTCGCAGTATTCCTTTGCCAAGATCATTGATCATCTTATTTATTTTCTTAACAGGCGTGATGATAACTTTTGTCAGGTAAAAAGAGAGAAAAAAACCAATGCAGATCATCGCAATGCCTAAAGCAATTATGTAAGTCCTCAGGCGGGATGTTGATTTTTCGATCTTATCATTTTCTGTCATTCGCAAGTCCGCGCCACGCTTATAAACAGCGTTAACAGAATTAATTAGTGCGGCGGTGCGGGGGAGTACTTCATCTTCAACTTTTCGCTCTGCTTCAAGTTTCAAAACCGGGTCGTCATAGTCGGTAAACTTCTGTAAAGACTGCATTATTTGTTTTTCCAATGCCAGCAATTCTTCGAAATCATTGAACACTTTATGCATGCTGTCGATGGCAGCTTTACTTGCCCATTGTTGCGAATAGAGACTAAGCCGTGTTTTCAAGCCGGCGTAACCTGAGTTATGTAATTCCCTGAGCAGATCTTTATCCTCTTGTTTATATCTCAGGAACACCCAGTTGGTTGTATACATTTTCGATTCCAGTATCATTTTTTTGAAATCATCCATGGCATTAAGTGAGGGATCGACAACTCTTGCAAGACGGTCTGATAGCCGCCTGTTGTTTTCCAATGTGATATTTGCCATAATACCGCCCAGCACAAAAAGGCATACCAGTAGCAGGAAGCTCAGGTATATCCTTCGTTTTATACTTAGTGTGATTCTTTTTTTCATCGCTGTTATTTCTGTGGGCCGGTTTAGAGTTCGTAACTGATGCCAGCCAGCATGCTAAATGGGATGTCATCAGACATAAAAAATTCCCGCGATCTGTTGTTGAATAAATTTTTACCTGACCAGAAGAAGCGTAACCCTTTTACAGGTTCGTACGATACACTGGCGTTTAAAATTAATTTTGAATTCAAATGGTCAATACCTCTCACCCCGTCATTGAATATTACATTTGAAACATGATGGTATGTTTGACTAGTATAGTAATAAGCACTCATGTTGATATTAATTTTTGAAGCTGGGGTATAATTTACTGAGCCACCTCCAAACACTTCCGGAGTGCTTTCAAGTGTTGACGCGGTTCCGATTCCCGAATAGATATTATTTAATAACGGGTCATTTTGTATAGGCCCGGCTGTAGCATCGGGAGTATTGGAGTATGCACTATAATCCTTTATAGTCGATCGTTGAATTGTTATAAATGGTTTGACCTGCAGTTTGTCAGACTTATAATGCAGTGATAATGTAACGCCTTGCTGTAAAAGTCGTGTCGGCAGATTGGTGGGAACAAGCGGCACTACCGTTATCGTGTCGCTGCCACTGAGCTTTTTATATGCGGCGCTGGTAACGATGCTATTATAATTCTTTGAACGGATATTAAACAGTTCTGCATCGATATACAGTTTGCTTGTAAGTTTGCCGCGGTAGCCAATCTCCAACATATCTGCAGTAAGCAATTGAAGATGCTTATTGCCTTCAAGTGCAAGCATAAGATAATTCTGATAACCTGTTTGGAAATAACTAACCTGCTGGTTGACATAATTATCATAAATAGTTGCTGACCGCGGCGCACGTGAGTACACTGCACGGAACAGGTGATTTTTATTCAGTTTGTACGTGGTCGCAAACTGGTAGGACAAGTAAGTGGTATCAGGGTAATTGAATGTGTTGGTAGTTAAGCCGGCTACCAGCCGAATTCTTTCATCCAGCATTGTGTACTCACCCCGTAACGACGCTGATTTAGTAATAATTTGACCCCTGGCATTGAAAATGCCGGTTTTGTTTATGATATCCGAATATTTTGTGTCGTCATAAATAGCGCTACGATAGCTTAGTCCAGGCTGTAGCGAAAGATTGCCCAGTGTATAATTATATTCAAAATTGGCGTCGAAACTATTGAAATCATATTTATTGCCGGGGTTTAAATTCGATAACTGTGTTCCTTCGTTGTACGAAAACTGTGATGAAATTCCATACAGGTTGGCCCGAAGATCGGCATACCTGCTATTGGAAACAACCGTGGTTAACGGCGTCATACCATTTTCGGAAGATACCTTTTGTACCATTGAATGCTGCGTACCTGCGGCAAAGTGAAACGCTATCTTTTCACGGGGCGTGTAGTTGAAAAAAACATTGCCCGCATATTTCTCCATTGCCTGTTCTTGTTTGGGATACATCTGACTTATATTATACACGGTATCGTTTAAAGAGCCAATCATATATTGTGGTTTGTCCAGCCATGCATTGCGGTAGATTTCGTAATACGAAGTCTGGCTACGGTTACGACCCTGGTAATTGCCAGATGTTATCACACTAAATTTTTTGGACTGGTAGCCCACTGATGCGTTGGAGATATAAGTTTGACCGCTTCCATGTTGCGTATTAGCCACCAGGTATAATCCCTGTTTTGTTGTTTCCCGCGTAATAATATTTATTACCCCGCTTACTGCGTTGGGTCCATACAATGCAGCTGCGGGGCCACGCACTACTTCTATTTTTTCAACATCGTTAATATCTATTGGCAAGGTTTCCCAAAAAGTACCGCCCTTGAGGTAATTATATATCGGCCGGTTATCGATCATAACCAACGTAGTGGTGGAGTTTCCGTCAAAAGGTCCATTAAGCGGTACATTGTCCATTCCCCTCAGGTAAATGTCGAAATTGCCGTTGGTCTGTTCTCTGACTAACATGCCTGGTACAAGTCTTAACGCTTCCATAATAGAAGTAGCGCCGGCTTTTTGTATATCTTCTTTTGTAACAACAGACGCAGACAATGCGGCATCAAACAGGCGTTCTGAGTTTTTAGAAACAGTAACGATCTTTATGTCAAGCAGATCCTTTAGGCTCAGCCCATCGTAGTAGTGCGCACTCGCTGTATCCGGCTGACCGAATATGGCAGAATTAGCGAGGACGGTAAATGCCAGACAAAATATAATCCGGGTAAAAAGTGGTTTCATGGATACTGGATGGTCTTTATTTAATTTATAATTTTTCCAAGCTGCAGAAGCTCTGAAGCGATATTCAGGTTTCTGTCCGTAATATTATTTTTATTTATCTCTAGTTGGAGATGGTCATTAACAACCACAAAATTTATACATGCTCCCCGTCGTGCCATTCCCTCTTTTTCGGACACAAGAAGAATGGAGTCATCTGCGATGGTCGATAATATCTTTTTTATATTTCTGCTTTCGTCTTTGCTGATAAACAGAATATGGCAGTCAAATGAGTTTGCCGAAGATGAAATCCTCCTGATAACGATCTTTCTTCCGCCGGCGGTTTTATACTTCATGGTTCTTTGCAGCTCGGCATACAACGGTGTATCACCTGTAACTCCAATAACGAAGTCACCTGATTTCCCGGACAATGGCCAGTCAATGTACCGGGTAAAATGATAGAGGATATTCGCCTGCACGGCATAGTTCATTTCATCCTGCGCCTTAGCCCCCTGCCCAAAGGCAAGTACAAAGCCCAGCATTAATATAAGCGCATAAATTTTCTGTACAGGGCGCCGTGGCCTGATAAAACAGGGAAAACCTTCACACATGCCCACAGCCTGCACGCCGCCAATAGCGGGTTTCTGCCAGATACCGGGGAGGTTGATTGAATATGTTACTGATCGTGATGGATGCATTATAACTGGTTTCGCCGCAGGGGTTTTCTAATTGCCCAATTCGCTACTATTGATATAATTCACCATGGCAGCGGTGTTCTTCAAATTCAATTTTTTGAGAATGTTATAACGGTGAACGTCTACTGTTTTAACAGAGATGCTCAGGGGTTCTGCTATTTCCTTAGAGGAATATCCTTTTTTAATGAGTTCGATGATCTCAATTTCCCGCTGTGACAGCGAATTAAAACCTTTCTGATCCTGGTCTCCGGAAATCATCTGCTCAGATAGTATCGTTTTTATCTCTTCGCAAACGTATTTACGGTTGTTATGGATTTCGATGATGGCCTTGCTCAATTCTTCGCGGGATGAATTTTTTGTCACGTAACCCATAGCCCCTTGTTTTAACATTTTACGGACGTAAGCCGGCTGAGTGTGCATTGACACACCAAGTACTTTTGTAGCAGGGTAAAGCTTTCGTATGATTTGAGTGGCTTCAATGCCACTTATGCCTGGCAAGTTTATATCCATGATTACAATGTTGGGACGTAATTGTTGTACCAGTTCAACAGCCTCTTCACCGCTACCGGCTTCGGCCACCACGTCAAAACGCGGATCGGTGTTTAAGACAAGATTCCAGGCTTGCCTGATCAACGTGTGATCGTCGGCGATAAGGATGGTTATTTTTTGCATAGTAATTGGTTGGGATTTGATTTAATATTATTCTGTTTGATTATTTCGTTGCATTTGTGGTCAGCAGGTTGCCAGCATGTACCGGGAATATTACTTTTAGCTCACACCCCTCACCGGGATTTGAAAATATATTAACCACGCCACCAAATAGCCCCGCCCGGCTGGTTATATTTCTTAAGCCCACACCGTTTCTTTTTTCTGCCTGGTCAAATCCCTCTCCATCATCTCTTATCGATAATTCAAGGCCCTCGGCTTTTTCGTCCAGGCACAGTGATATAATAACTTTTTTTGCTTTGGCATGTTTAATAATATTATTCAGCTGCTCCTGCACGATCCTGTAGATAGTCAGCTTCTGTTCTTTTTCGAACCTCGCTTCCGGGAAACTATCCCATTCGGTTTCTATTATAAAACTGGCTGTCGCTGTCAATGGGTGCACTAGTTCGTTCATTGCAGTGACCAGTCCAAATTCTTCCAATGAAGGTGGCAGGAGCGTATGTGATAGTTTCCTGATCTCGTTGGCCGCAAGAACAATAAATTCTTTGCTTTTTAGGAGCACATCTTTGTCCACTTCGCCCGATGTCATTGAAAAATCAAGGTATAATTTTGCCGTAGCCAGTATTTGGTTGATGTTGTCATGTAACTCAATACCTAATTGTTCTCTTTCTTTCTCCTGCCCTTTAATGGTCGCTTGCGTTACAGCTTTTTGCTGTTTGATGCGAAAATCTTCCAGTGCAGCACTCAACCGCAGACGTTCTGTTACGTCATGTATTTGCGCCTGTCTTACTTTCTTTCCAGCGTATTCAATGGTATAGATATAGACTTCGACCATTATCACTTCACCGTTCTTCCTGCGATGCCTCCATATCCGGTTGCCCATTTCATTTGATTTGCCGGCAATATTATTTTTTACCAGGTTAATATCTTCCGGCGGCCGTATGTCAAGGATCGATAGTTCAAGAAATTCTTCTCTTGTGTATCCGTATTGAACCAGCGTTGCATCATTGCACTCAAGTATATTCAATGTATCAAAATCATACAAAAACATCGGGAACGAATTATCATAAAATATCTGGCGGTATTTCTCCTCCGATTTTCTGATCTTATCCTCCGCTTCTTTTTCCTTCGTTATGTCCCAAAAATTACAAACTATTGCGTTTACATAAGGATCGTGCAGGAGGTTGGTAATTACCTCATCACACCATAGGTAATGGCCATCCTTATGCCGAACCCTTACCTGTATTCTGCCAATATGCTGTGGGTCTGCAATAGTTTGATTAATTACTGCAAACAAGTTGGTCGCATCGGCGGGATGTATAATCTCTTTTTCATTGCAGCCAATAAACTCCGACTCTCTGTAACCCAGAACAGTTGTTATAGCGGGTGTACCATACAAAATCGTTCCCTCGGGCGAGATCAATGTTTTAATATCAGGGCTTCTTTCAATAAGCACACGAAACAATGCTTGCTGCCTCGCCAGTGATTTTCGTTCAAGGCTGTACATAATCGTCTTCTCCAGCAATTTTTCATCAAACTCACCTTTGCCCAAAAAATCCTGTGCTCCCTGGGCAATTGCTTCGAGAGCTATATTGGTGTCGGATAAGCCAGAAAGAATAATTACCGCTGAATGCGGCATATATTCTCTTAGTTGCCTGAAGGATGCCAGCCCGCTACTGTCGGGAAGAAACAAATCAAGGAAAACAATATCCGGCTTACTTTGCTTAAGTTGCTCTATTGCTGATTCCAGAGTATCTGCTAATTGTATATCGTTCGACACAATCGCTGACATGGCAATACTCTCTTTCAACAGTAAGAAATCGCCGGGATTATCTTCGACGATAAGGATATTTAGAGGATTGGCTTTAAAAAATGGGTTCATCTTAGGTGGTTGGGGATGACGGGCGGACAATACTGATCCAAAAAGTTTCAATAGTTTTCACAACTTCCATGAATTTATACAGGTCAACTGGCTTGGTGATAAAAAAATTTGCGAAATGCTGGTGCGAAAAATCAATGTCTTTTTTTGCCATGGAAGTGGTAAGCATGATTACGGGTATCATTTTAAGCCTGTCGTCGTTTCTAATAGCAGCCAATACTTCGAGACCATTTGTTCTGGGAAGATTAATATCCAATAGTATCATGTCGGGGAGCGGAGCTTGACTATGTAATATGCTCAAAGCTTCCTCACCATCTCTTGCAACGGAGATCTGGTTTTGGATTTTCGAATCTTTAAAAGCTTCTTTGGTAAGAATAATATCCCCTTCATTATCTTCCACCAATAGAATATTGACTTGTTGCATATTAGTTATTTAACTATTTAGCGATTGTAAAGAAAAAAGTAGCACCTTCCCCCGGCATGGATTGTACCCAGATAGATCCGCCGTGTCTTTCAACTATTTTTTTGCAGATAGCCAGCCCGATTCCCGTACCGGAGAACCTGCTTTTATTATGCAAACGCTGAAAAATGACGAATATCTTATCAAAAAATTTTTTATCGATTCCTATCCCGTTGTCTTTGACAAAAAACTGCCATGTATCACCATTGTCATCGCATCCTATTTCTATCTGCGGCATTGGCGATGTATTATATTTGAATGAATTACTAACCAGGTTTTGCAACAGCTGTGTCATTTGCATTTTACTTGCTTTTGCAACAGGCAACGGGTGAGTTTTTATTTGCGCATCATTTGCGGCGATCTTCGTAGTAAAGGTTTCGACTACCTGCTGCAATACTTCGTTAAAATCTGTTTCAACCAACTCATCAGTATTGGTGCCCACCCTTGAATATTCAAGGAGGTCCAGTATCAGTCGCTTCATTCTTTCTGCGCCGTCCACGGCATAGTTGATGTACAGGGTCGCTGTCTCATCGAGCTGGGACTTGTACTTTTTTTCTAATAGTTGCAGGAAGCTGCTTACCATCCTTAATGGCTCCTGCAGGTCATGTGAAGCAACGTATGCAAACTGCTCCAGTTCCGCATTTGATGCGATTAGCTCTTCTGCTCTTTTATTAAGTTGCTCGTTAAGGTCGCTGATGGCAATTTCATGTTCCCTGCGAACGGTTATATCCCTGAAAAAGATAGAAAGGCGATGGGCGGTAGGGTATACACTTGCTTCTATCCAAAGATTCAGCGGCGAAAAGAATTCTTCAAATTTAACAGCTACCTGGTCCTGCATAGATCTATGCGCTTCACTGTAAAATTTAAGTGGAATGGTTTCGGAATAAGTTTCCCATATATTTTTTCCGACAATGCTTTCCCTTGGCTGGTATAACATACGTTCAGCTTCTTTATTCCAGTAAGTAACTATCCAATTTTTGTCAAGCGTGAAAAAACCGTCTGTTATACTTTCTAAGATTGAAATATTTTCCTGGTAGGCACTCAATAAGCGCTCCGCATCTTTTTTCTTTTCGGTGATGTCGCGGGCATGACAAGCTGTGCCTACAACCTGGTGTTCGTTCAGAATTGGGTAAAACGATACTTCTGTCCAGGTATCATGCGGAACTTTATAATACTCCGCTATGGCAAAGGTTTCCCCTGATAATGCCCTCAGATAATATCCCACCCAGCGGGCCAGTTCTTCCGGGGGATAGCTGGAGTCAAGTATATCATCTCCCTTTTTGAGTGATTTACCTTGTTTCCTGGTCGTTTCATCAAATGCTTTGTTGGAAGTGATCAATTTCAGGTCAGTGTCAACGCTCCAAATAAGATCGTCTATATTATTGAGTAAGGCCTTGAGGTTGTAAGTGTCGAACTCCTCATGCCACGGCTCGTGGCCAGTGCTATTTGCAGCAGGAGTATTGGCTGGGGAGCCGTCTGTTTTTTTCATGGGGTTGACAGAAGCGGGGAATACTTAATCAAGATCAGTTGCCAGTACCTTATCTGCAATTATCAACTATAAGTGTTTCGATGTGCAGTTAGCTTGTTATTGATATATTTCTCCGAATCCTGCGGCAAAGGTGAACATTAAAAAATCCACTACATGTAGTTTGCTTTTTACATCTGTTGTAGTATTCCTTCAATGGGGGATAAGTATATGCACTTAGTATGGTGCCGAAACTCATCACCAGCACAGCTTTTGTTAAATTGGAGTAAGCGGGAGAGGCTGCACGGATTTAACATTATTGTATTACTTGTCCTTAATCAATTTTTGCCAAAACGATGCAGGCAATCTGCAGTGCCTCATCGATTTGCTACAAGGGCATTTTTTACCTTCTATTAATAAAAGCCCGGCTCAAAAAACCGGGCTTTAAAATCAGACAGCCGTTCTGTGTTGCTGATGGTGGTGGGTTCTTCTTTCTACAGAAGGCACACGCCGGGTCATCATAGCAGCGCCGATCTCCAGGAGACCCAGGATCAAATGCGGCCCCCAAATATATTCTGCAAAGCCAAAAAGCCAGGGCGAAATTGCCAGTATAATACCACTTGCAACATCAAGCATGAGATGGGTACGCATAGAGATCATAGGGAATGCTCCCAACTCATAATCGGTAAGCAAACTGTAGATAATTGCGCCTGCACCTAAAATTACCGGAACCCAGGTTTCAGCTCCGCCCCTGTAGAAATCAAATATCCACGGCGATGCCATCAGCAACACACCCACGATATAATCAAGGTATCCATGGGTTTTAGTTTCTATTTTTTTCATGATAAAAAGGTTTTGATTAATACGAAAAGTCGCATAAGTCATGCCATCGCAGGCCGTCCGGCTGTGGAAAAATATACACTGGAAGTGAGGATTAACAAGGGCTTCAAAGATGCGGTCACAGACCGTACACTGAATGACTGAAAGAGTTTTGTAAAAATTCAGCATGAAAATTTAAATCGGGTTATGTTCCCTCAAGAATTTCAAACTATATTCATATTTGCACGAGGCCTCTGTACCCCGAAACCTTTTCTACATTTAGAAGACAAAAATATTCTCTTTTATATTCCTTTTTTTTTAAAAAAAAGAGTTGGCATTGTTTTTAAGCAAAAATGACAGGGGAAAAAGCAACTGTATGTATCAGGGGCCAGATGTGTAATGCAATGCGACTTGCTTTCCGATTATACTTATTAGATCGCATTGACGCCATAAAGCACCAGCGTTAAAATCATTTAACTTACTCTTCATGACAATTGCCTACCATGCTTCACACGAACAATTTGCGCCATCGCATTTATTGCACCTGGTACAACGGGCAGAGCAAGTTGGCTTCGATGCGATACATTCGTCGGACCATTTTCATCCCTGGAGTAAGCGACAGGGACAAAGCGGGTTTACATTTAGTTGGATAGGTGCCGCAATGCAGGCGACAAAGCTTCCTTTCAGTATGGTTTGCGCACCTGGTCAGCGATATCATCCTGCCATCGTGGCGCAGGCTATTGCTACTCTTGGAGAAATGTTTCCAGGTCGTTTCGGGATTGAATTGGGAAGCGGCGAAGCAATTAATGAGATGATTACCGGTAAGCCGTGGCCCGATAAAAAAGCCAGGAATAAACGGTTGGTTGAATCTGCCACTATTATCAATCAATTATTATCAGGAAAAGAGGTTTTCCACCAGGGTTGCGTACAGGTTATTGATGCAAAGCTGTATACTTTGCCATCCATAAAACCATTATTGTTTTGTGTAGCGATCTCTGAAGATACCTGTGCGTGGGCCGGGCAATGGGCAGAAGGACTGATCACAACTGCCGGTGATATTGAAGACACCCACAAAAAGATAAATGTTTTCAGGGAGAGTGGAGGAGAAGGACATGATGTATATTTGCAGTTTTCTTTTTCATACGACCATTCACGTGAGCAAGCAATCGCCGGGGCCTATGATCAATGGCGCACTAACCTGTTGCCAACCCAGTGCCTCGCTGATTTTTCCAGGATAGAACAGTTTGACCAGGCCGCCGATGCGATAACAATTAAAGAAGTGGAAGAAAAAGTAAAAATCATTACCAGTATGAAAGAACTAAAGCAGCAGATTGACCCATACTATGAAACCGGGGCGAGCCGGATCGTACTTCACAACGTCAATACGACGCAGGAGCAATTCATCGATGACTTTAAGTGTTTCAAACGCTAACCGATTATTCCATTGCGGTACTTACTCTCTGAATTGTTCGGCATCGCATCAATGAGTGCGACCTAAACATACTTTCAATACTGACGCATCATCGCCGCTACTGCTTTACCGCTTTGCAAAGCGGCTTCTACAGTTCCCTGCGATTCGCCGGCAAACACAGCTTCGCCGGCAAAAAAAACACGACCGTTGACCGGCAATGACAAAATACGCTTGGCTTCTGGTGAGTCTGTTGTATTGTAACTGTATCCCCCTTTTATATGGCGTTGATTATGCCAGCACACGATTTTGTAATGATCCAGTTGCTGCCGGATCCCGGCATCGTCAAGATGAAAAATAGCCGCCAATGATTGCAATGATGTTTGTAATAGTGATTCATTGCTTTCCGACGATTTTTTTTCTGCGGCAGGTCCGCCCAACCAGCCGGTGAGTAAATTATTTTGCAATAAATCTTGTGTCCACCAGGTCGGGATGATTTCATGGCTGATAAAAAATCCGGCATCGGCAGCATAATTTTTCCAAAAAGGATCTTTAAACTGCAATAATATTTTGATAACGGCGCCAAACCCGAGCTGGCGCAGGGCTGTGGCATGAGTAGTTAACGCTGGTATAAACTCAACAATCCCTGCTTGTAATACACCGAGCGAAACGGTTACTACCACATATCGTGCATTGAATTGCCTGTTATCGTCAGTGTATACATTCACTTTGTCGCTGTGATAGTTAATTTTACTTACCACTGCATTATAGATTATTTCTGCACCGAGTGTGATGCACCGCCCGGTAAAATGATCGATCAATTTACCATAACCGCCGCGAACACGATACTGCGTTTCACTTTGATGCGACCATTCCTCTTTCACCTGCATGACCGAACCCCTGGTGATATCAGCAAGCACAAAACCTTCAGCAAAGATTTGAATGCTTTTTCGGAAATCACAGTACCCTGGCGCGGCAAAATATTTCTCCAGGAAATCATATAAGGGCATATCGGTCTTCAGTTCTGCCGCTCTTTGAATAAATAGTTTCCAATGATCTTCCGGCTGGCCCTCGTCCATCCACTTCCCTTTTTTTACCGTAACCATTTCCCCCGCAAAAGCTTCATAAGAAATTCCTGCATCTTGTAATAATTGCAGCGTAAGCGGTGCATTACTATGAATAAATTCTGCGCCGCTTTCCACGGGAGCATCAAACTCCCCATGAACAGTTGCAATCCGCCCACCGGGTTTTGTGTCTGCTTCAAGCACGCAAATTTTGTAACCTGCGGCCGATAGTTCTTTCGTTGCCATCAAACCTGCGACTCCTGCGCCAACTATGATGATATCGTAGTCCATCTAAGCTTTGATAAACGGAGATAAAGGTTCCTTGATTAAAGTTAATGCATCAGCTTTGCAACTGTTCAAAATTCATTCCATTCCTCGCTGATAAAAAATGGACGAACATTTGCGATAGTAAATTTTATTTCTCAAACATTAAAGCGATGAAATTTAATTTTTTATTAGTCTTTGCTTTGGTAGCTGCGCCAGCTTTTGGCTGTCCGTTTTGCAAATCAGAAACAGCGGCGGAAATAAGGGCTTCAATTTTTGGAGCCAATTTCTTTTTTAATCTTGTCGTTAGCTTATTGCCTTTTGTGATTCTTTATATAGTGACGATTGTTATTTACAAAACGGGAAAAACAACTGATAATAAAAACGAACAAAATCAACGGTTATGAACAGGAGACCTTTAATCGCCGCCGGAGTGTTGATGGGAGCGGGCATGGGTGGGTTTATCGATGGTATCATATTTCACCAGGTACTTCAACTGCACAGCATGTTTTCTGCAGACCTGCCACAGGATACTGTTTTAAATATAAAAACCAGTATGGTTTGGGATGGGCTGTTTCATCTGTTTACCTGGGTGTCAACTGCCATTTCCATTAAACTACTTTGGGATGCAGCCAAAAATCGGGAGGTGCCTTTGTCAGGCTTAACACTTTGGGGCTCTTTGCTGATGGGATGGGGAATTTTTAACCTTGTTGAAGGAATTGTTGACCACCACCTGCTAGGCATTCACCATGTGGTGGAACGGTTGGGTCAATCGGTTTATGATTATATTTTCCTTGCTTCCGGGGCATTGTTATTTATAATAGGGGCAGCGTTGATCAGGCAGGGAAAAAGAGTGCTTCCACCGAAATTGGCTAGCCCGGAATGAGTGCGATCCACCGTTTTGTTTACAGGCCTTCTCTTTCACCCAGTTTTTCTCTTTTCTTTTTGCTGGAGGCGAAAAGGAGAAAGGCTACAATAAGTATAACAGCGATAATGCCGAATACTGGTAACATAGTATACGATTTAATGGAAGGCGCCAACAAAATCATGCCAGCGCGGTGGTGCATTTAACTGGTAGGTCGCTTTTATTCCGGTAGTGTTGCGCTGAATGAGCGAACTCAAAAAGTAAAAAAACTTGAAAGTAATTTTTTTTCTCCTGTTGAATAGTGTAGATTTAAAATACGAAAGCAACTCCTGCTTTTGCCTATACATGTTCCCACGTCAACTGTAATTCTCCAGATAACCTTATTCTTAGGGCCCTGATCATTATGCCTTATCCTAACTGCTAACAACCATTTACCAATTAGTCTGAAGAATTGCAGTTGCGTTTTTTTTGAAGAAGCCTGCACAGCTGGTCTCCATTACTCCGTATTCGTAAAGATGCGTAATGTTTTAGTTTCAATGCAACAATTGTAATCACGTTGTACAGGAGCAGAATGGCTGGAAAACATTAATCTTCCACAGGGAAGTAACAGTTGAACGCGGAACCGTAACCAGGAATACTTTCCGCCGTGATAAATCCCCCGTGTATGTCCATAATTTTTTTGCAGATTGCCAACCCCATCCCCGAGCCTTTGTGGTTATGTGAACCGCTGCGGTAAAACATTCCGAAGATAACCTGGGCATCTGCCGGGTCAAATCCGACACCGTTGTCCTTTATCGTGATGGCAATATATTTTTTACGTGCTATTGCGGACGAATACCCGATCTCGTCGCCATTTTTTTCTTCACAGCCGATGTGAATGATGGTATTCACTCCGGGCTGGCGAAACTTCATAGCATTCTCTACCAGATGATGAAATAACAGGGATAGCAAGTGGGGATATGCTTTTATCACAGGAAGTTCCGTACAACCTATGTGTAGATTTTCGGCTTTTAATTTCCTGGTCGCGTACACACGAATATTTTCGATAAGCTCATTGATATCGACACTTGTTTTGTTTCCATCCGGAATTTGTACGGCGAGGTAAGCTGTAATATCCTCGGTCAGCAATTTCATTTTTTGGATAGCCGCCTGAGCCCGCCGGATACTAGCTCTTCCGGCACTGCTAAGATTTTGCGCATCTCCAGTGGTTATAAACTCCAGGTTAGTGTATAAATGTTTTAATGTTTCTCTATAATCAGTCAGCGCTATAGAACCGATCGTTTTCATTTCTGTGTTCAAAGTGGCGAGATCGTAATTTGCGTTGAGTAAATTCTCATTCAGCCGGGCGACCTTACTTTCAAGACCGACCTGTTTCGTGATATCCCTGTCTACACCAGCAATACTCGCCACATTGCCATCGCTATCCCTGATGGATGTCGCCTTTATTTCTACCGTTTTTTGCCCCTTACCGGGAATAACAAGATGAATGCATTCTTCGAATGGCTCGCCTTTTCTTATTTTCTCTATGATCTTCCAGGTAACTGCCTGTTCATTGGGCACGTAGTCAAGATATATCTCTGGTGTGACTTCTGCGACAGGAGCGAGTTCAAAAAGCCTGAACATGCCTTCGGACCAGGTAAACTTTTGATTCCTTAAGTCATAAACCCAGGTTCCCATTTCTGATATTTCTTCTGCTTGTTTGAGAAGATTAAGGTTGGTAAAATTTTGTTCCTCCTGTCGTTTCCTTGTCGTGATGTTTTGTGAAATGCCCAAAGCTTCTGTGGGAATGCCTGATTGATTTCTTTTAAAAACGGATGTGCGGGTGCAATACCAGCTAATACCGCCATGCTGGCTTTTCATACGGTATTCAACTTCATGTACCTGGTTGGCTGCCGATTGTTTTATTTTTTCGAGGTGCTCTTTTATTTTGCCGAGGTCATCTTTATGAATAATATCCATGAAAGAATTTTTCATTTGCATCACCTGTTTTTTTGTGTAGCCAAGTTCCGAAGCTATCTCGCGGTTAGCATAAGTAACGAGCTGTGTGGCGATGTCCATTATGAACACAATATCCGGGCTGGACTCCGCTATCTGCTGAAACAACTGCTGGCTTTCGCGGCTCCTGGCTTCCGACATCTTTTTATCGGTGATGTCTTCTATGGAAAGTAATACTCCATCGCCCAGTTTTATATATTTAACCTGGAACCAGCGGGCCAATCCATCTAAAGCAAAGCAAAGCATCGATCCGCCGGCAGGTTTCGAGTTTACTGCATTTACCAGATGCTTAAAAAGGTCCTGGTGTTTGGAATTTATTGTAAGGAAAGTCTTACCGAGATGATTCTGGCCATTCAAGGCCCGATTGACGAGCAGGTATCCAAAATCGATGATCTCATGCTGTTCGTTCCTGATCGCTGTTAGTACCTGGATGCCACTCGGTACCGTATTAAATACCGTTTGCAATAATACCGGGCTCATTGCAATATACTCATCGGTGCTCAATGACGAAAAAAAACTATCCGGTCTCATAAATAACTATTTGCTTAATTAAATAGTATTCCACAGGACGAAAAGTTAATGAGCATAAATGAAGAGTGTTACTTTAACTGTATTAAAAAGTAAGCCAAAATTTTATATTAAAAGGCCGCACGGTAAAAAACCGTGGAGGGCAGCGATGGTTACGTGATTACCGATATACTTAGATTCCCCGGGGCGGAGCTAGCTGATGGCTGTTGACCAGGGAGTTTAACACGATCAATTAGCGCTTAAATACCATTAGGAATGGGGTGGTTTTTACTCATTCTGTCATCAACTAATGTACGCCCGATTCTGCGACTGTTCAAAATTGTTCATAAAGCGTGTTGCATTGCGGCATCTCTTAACGGTATGCTGTTTGTAGTCCAGACAATCGTGGATCACCGTAAACTTTATATCACCCTGATCATTGCACATGGTTTGTATATCCTTGTGACGGCCTTATGGCCGTTGCTTGACATTAAAAGTTTTATGGAGGTAACGGGTCCAAAAAACGACATATGGCTGGTAAAAACGGTAGGAGTTTTATTGATCCCTATCGTGATATGTCTTTTTTCCGCTCTCTTTCTTGAGACACATCCAGTGCCGGTAATCCTCGTCGGCATTAGTTGTTCCGCAGGACTTGCGGTTATTGATTTTTATTATACGTCAAATAAAACTATCCGCGGTATTTATGCCTGGGATGGTGTATTAGAAATAATTTTTTTGACAGGCTGGGTTTACCTGCTTATAAAACTTAAGGGTAAATTGATTACTTAACCGGAACTGTTCAGCATCGCTTTTACATTTAAAAGCTACTGGTGATGGGTAAATCGTCAATCCGAAAATTGCCTTTGTAATGGCATGGTTTTTTATCTGCTTGTATAACTAAATTTTTCTACTATGGCAGACAATCCAAACAAAAAGAAAGCTGATGGTAAAAGAATAAGCCAGCAGCCGCATGAACAGGCTTACCAGGAAAGGAAAGCAAAGGCACCGGCTTCGAAGAAACCTTCTAATAGAAAAAAAGCCTAACTCCCGTAAGCCATGGATATTCCCCTTTCTTTTTTGAAACGGGGAATTTTTTGAAAGATTTTTTTCGATTATTGTAAAGCCGGCATTTCTCTGAGCGGGCGATTGTGCAATAAAACCCGCCTTTTTTTCATTCATGGTGAACTTATGAATACTTTATTTCCTATTGAGCCAATGCTACCCGCAGGCTTTTACTACATATCTGAATTTCTAAGCGAATCGGAAGAAGTGTACTTGGTTAATACCATTTCTTCCATTGGGCTGCACACTTTCCACTTCCAGGGATATGAAGCAAAACGAAAAGTTGCAAGCTTTGGCTACGATTGGAGCTTTGATAAGCGCACGCTTTCAAAAGGTCAAAATATTCCCCCTGTGCTTAATCCGCTTATTGACAAGGTCGCGAAGTATCTCACGGTGACGCCGGACGATTTTAAAGAGGTATTGCTCACGGAATACCCTGTCGGCTCGGTGATTAATTGGCATCGGGATGCGCCTCCATTCGATATCATTGCAGGCATTTCTTTACTTACCGATTGCGTTTTCAAACTGCGTCCGCATGATAAAAAGAAACAGGCACGATCATCGGTCATTTCATTGCCAGTGAGCCGGCGTTCATTATACATAATGAGAGGCGAGTCCAGGACTGAATGGCAACATAGTATTGCCCCGGTCAAAAATATTCGTTACTCCATCACCCTGCGAACGCTGAAGGATGCTTTTTGAACAAGCAGGGAATAGGTCAAAGTGCGAATCGGGGGATGCACAGGCGGCAGGTTTAGCGACTACCTGAAAAACACCGGCATGACTTAACCTGCGAAGTTTTCCCAATTAATTATTTTACGGCGAAAGCCTGTTGCTTTTGATGGGACTCTTAATCTGTCGTTTAAGATAATGGTCCACCGATCCCCATTACATACTTATTAATTCTTCATGTAAACCTGTAAATAAAAAACCACTATGATCATGTTGACCATAGTGGTTAATAATTGCACTAAGTTGTATCCGTCTTCGGTTTACTTTACTACAACACTTGTTGATAAAGTATAACTTCCGTCCGCGTTTCTTCCATTTATAGCAAGGCGCATGTTGGGTCTGTAATTCTTTGGATCTTTTACTCTTACTACCAACTTGTATGTTCCCGCAGGTACAGTAGTAGGTAAAGTAAATTTATCTGTGGTTAATGTTCCGGCTGTTGCAGGTAAAAAGCGCTTTAATATCCTGGTTGAATTACCCGTCCATTTAACAAGATTGGATGAATTTCTCAACTCAAAAGAAACAGTCCAGTTGTCATAGGCAGGAGACAGTCCCGTATTCTGCCAGGTAGACCGGATATTAAATGCAGCTCCCCTCTTTACAGACAATGGAGCCTCCCCGGTTGTAATTTTGATACGATAACCTGTAGCTTTGGAAGCAGCTCTTACTCTTTCTTTGATGGTACTGTTAGGGGTCACACCATAGTTGCCATTTCCAAATGAAGTAGCATGGTACAGGCGAACTTGTCTTTCCAGGTCATAATAATCGCCGGGATTCCAAGCTGGTGGTTCACCTGTGATTGGTGAGGTTTTCCATCTTTCCATGATCAGGTTCTTGAATACTACACCACCAAAAGAGCGGTTATTATTTTCGAGGTAATCTTTCAGGTAATTATCTGTTGCTCCCCACTGGTCACGTCTCCAGCCAATCGGTCCCCAATTATTTTTTGTCGTAAGAACATAATGAGCAATTTCCGGCGGGTTCTTGGTGTTGTTTAACCAACCTGCATCAAAGGCAGCGATCATAGCAACCAACGGGAAATTTGGAAATCCTTTCGTATGCGCATCCACGATTCTTTTAAAAGATGCTACCGTCGGGAATGTGCCGGCAGGATATTGATTTACGTTATCAACGATATTTGCAGAGTGCCACTCGCCCCAGCTACCATATCCGCGAATGTCAATGATATTTATTACGTCGCTGAATTTTACTCCATTGTAAGAGGTGGCATTGATGTGATTGTTCAGCGCCTGGTTTAAAGCCAGCAACCTGTTAAGGTAATGATTAGAATTGTAGTTGGGAATCCATGTACTTCCGGATTTCCAGTCCTTCACACTTTCTGACCTCATCAGGTTATGCAGGTATTGCGGATAAGATGAGTAGCCGCCGTCATAAGAGGCGAGGCCATGCTCTGTTCTTCCTTCCGGATAAACCGTCATGATACCGAAAGAAAACTTTTGCTTTTTGGCGATAGCGGCTTTAACCAGGTTGTCAAAGTACGTCCAGTTGTAAGAACCTTGTGTCGGTCCTTCCAGTCTTGTCCATACAAACCGGTAATAAACATCCATTGCCTGTGTGTTCATACCTTCTGTGGGCACGTTCACATCAGTCCGGTCATGCCATTGTTCAGCACCACGTCCGGGATTGAGTAACTCTGCACTACCAAAAGGAATTTCTGAAAAACTGAAAGCTTTGTAGCCTGCTGTGGCCGCTGCAGAAATTGAAGACTCAGTGCTATCAGAGCCTAAGACCGATTGATCTTGTTCGCCCTGATAGTCCTGAACCTTACTGCAACTTGTTATTAACGTCGCACTAATTGCAAGTGCACATACGGCTCTGCCGCTAAACATGTTGTTTAGTATCATAAGTATTGAATTTTCGCCGTAGTTTTCAACTACTATGCCGGAAAACATTAACTTAAATCAATGGCATATAATGTCAACATCTAATGAACTATACTTCACTGGAGGTAGTGGACAATTCGTAAGATGTTAAAGCATTTGTAAACGAAAGTTTTATTTTCGATCACACATGTGTACCATTTTTGCCCCACTCTGCATCACAACAAATGATAATTAATTAATGTGCGATTGTTCTGCATCTATGAATTCAACCAGCATAAAAAACCAATGCTGTTGATCCCCAGTGATACAATGATTGAGGAGAACGATGCAGGTGTGGAACCTTCTTTTAAATTACATGCTGCATTGTCCGGGGCAATTGATTTTGGTCTTTTCTGGTAAAAGAATCAACTTTAGGACAAATAAGATAACAGACTGAAGCTGATATGATGTTGTAAGGTCAAAATTGTATATATGAATTATTCGCAAGTCCTTGAGCAAGTAAGGCAATATGTGGTTCATTTTTTCAAGACAAAAGAAGAAGGCAAATTTGCTTATCATAACCTCTCACATACGGAAGCTGTAGTGTCGAATGCCGCAGCCATCGCCAGCCACTACGAAATAGGAGAAAGAGAACGTTTTATTGTTGGCACCGCGGCCTGGTTTCATGACACAGGCTATTTTACCGGGGAGCCTTTTGATCATGAAACAAGGGGAGCCGACCTGGCCGCTGTGTTTTTAAAAGGACTGGCATTTGACAGTGACACCATCGAAGCAGTGCGGCTTTGTATTATCGCCACCCGGATTCCGCAGTCTCCGCATACGCTTGCTGAACAAATTGTATGTGATGCTGACCTGTACCATTTTGGTACTGACAATTTTTCGGAGCGGAATAAGCTAATGCGTAAAGAAGCCGAATGGCGGCTCGGTAAAAAAATACCAAAGGAAGAATGGCGGAGAGGTACGATTCGCCTGATGCAGGCGCATCATTATCAAACTGACTATTGCCGCAATCTTTTGCAGGGCAAGAAAAATGAAAATCTAAAAACGTTGAAACAAAAGGAAGGCATTAAAGACAGTAAAGAGGAAAAGGAGCCCGCATTGATCTTGCCGGTTTCGCTGCCCCAGCTATCAACTGATGAAAATTTAAAAACAAAGAAACAAAAAGTTGACAGGCCGGAACGGGGAATTGAAACCATGTTTCGCATCAGCTCCAATAATCACCAGCGGTTAAGCGATATGGCGGACAACAAGGCTCATATAATGATTACTACCACTTCAATTATTATTTCCGTGTTGTTAAGTTTGCTGCTCCGCAAACTGGAAGATAATCCGCAACTTATTATTCCGACTATGTTGTTGTTGGCGGTTTGCGTAGTTACCATGGTCTTTTCTATTTTAGCTACCCGGCCAAACCTACCCCCCGGGACTTTTACACAAGATGATATTGATACGAGGAAAGTCAATCTTCTGTTCTTCGGCAATTTTTACAAGATGAGCTTTGAGCAATACGATTTGGGCATGAAACAAATGATGAACGACCGAGAGTTTTTGTACGGCAGTCTCACAAAAGATGTGTACTCGCAGGGCATTGTGCTAGGCCGAAAATATCATTTGTTAAGGAAGGGCTACAACATTTTTATGTATGGCATCATTGCTTCCGTCATCGCATTTTTCGTGGCTTCCGTCTTTTTCCGATAGTAACTTTATAACCGCTGTTAGTTAAGTACCGGTAACCATACCAGTAAATATGAATTTCTGTAAAACCAAGACCGTCGTAAGCGCTTTGCTCCTGTTGTCTGTCATTGGCTGCACGGGGGAGGGAAATGAAGTAAACCACATCAAGCGATATAACCTGGATAAGCCGTCTAAATTTCTTATGCCTGAGAGTTTACTGGAGATCTCCGGTATCGCTTTTTACAAAGGCAACAGCGATACCATTTATGGAATACAAGACGAGCAGGGCAGGCTTTTCCGACTTGCCTGGAATGAAAAAAAACAATACAATGCAAAATTCGGTAAACAGGGAGATTATGAAGACGTCAGCTTTCTGAATGAACAGGTATTGATCCTGAAAAGCAACGGCACATTATTTACTTTCCCTTTTTCAGATGCGATCTACGAGGAAGTGGACAGCGTAAAAGAATGGAAAAACTTGTTACCAAAGGGTGAATACGAGGGAATGTATGGTGATGAAGCCACAGGAAAAATATACGTGATCTGTAAAAATTGCCCCGAAGACAATTCGAAGAATATGATTTCAGGATTTATCCTCGGAATTAACGGCGATTCATTGTACGATGCGGGAACGTTCAAGGTAGATGTAAAACAGATCAAATCTTTTACAGGAAAAGTAAAAAAAGGATTTCGCCCTTCCGCAATTACAAAAAATCCCGTTACCGGCGAATGGGTCATCGTATCGTCGGTTAATAAGTTATTAGTCGTTACTGATAGTGCCTGGACGATCAGGGAAGTTTGCGTTTTAAACGGTAATATGTTTAATCAGCCGGAAGGAATCGCCTTTGATGCAGCCGGTAACCTTTATATATCTAATGAAGGCGATGATCTTTCGCAAGGGAATATTCTCAGGTTTGCCAGGTTAAAATAAGAAGTCAACTTTGTATTGATGAAATATTTATTTCTGCTCATCATTGTTTTCGGAACTGTCACCCCGGCCGTTGCCCAGGATAGCATTGAATACCGTGTTATTTTCATTAACCCGGGAGAAAAATTTTTGGAACAGCAGGAACGACTACTGCAACATGCCGCGAATAACATTCTTAAAAAAAGAACATTGGTAGTCTTCCTTGACGATAATCAATACCTCCGCGGAAAGTTACCTGGCGATAGCCGGGAGGAAAGAACTACAGTTGAGCGACTCCGTTCGCAATATGGACTGATGAACGGTAAAGGGGCGAATGTCTATTTTATTTCCGCCAACCACAATTGGAATGAAATGGCTCAGCAAGACGGTAAAGCCATGGATTCTTTATTCAAAATACCCCCTGGTAACAATTGTCCTGATCCGGTCGAATTAAATCTCGCCGACAATTTAACGATCATCTCCTTCAACAGTGAATGGTGGCTATTTCCTTCTCAATACACCAATATCGATGACAGTTGCCAATGTAAAACCAAAGCCGATGTAGTAACCAGTCTTGACGAGTTGCGATACAAAAACCGAAACAAGTTTATTTTATTTACATCGCTTCACCCTTTTCAAAGCTATGGCGTAAATGGCAGCAGGTCGACATTAAAAGATCACCTGTTTCCGCTTACGGCAATTAATAAAGATCTCTATATTCCACTGCCGGTGGTCGGTTCGCTTTACCCTTTTTTCCGTTCCACTTTTACTACGCCAAAAAATCTCAAACATCCTCTCTATAAGGATATGGTGAAAAACATGGAGGATGTACTTAGAGATTTTCCAAACCTGGTACACGTATCGGGAAAGGATAACGGTCTCCAGCTAATAAAAGATAAAAATATACAGGTGGTAAGTGGCGAAGCTGCCAGGCGTACCAGTATAAGAAAAGGAAAATACACTTTGTTTGCCAGCAACCGTCCAGGGTATACTATTGTCGATATTCATGAGAATAATCATCTGAACATCTATTTTTATAATGGTGGGGACGAAATAAAACAGTCATTCACCTGGTCAATGCCGTATACCCAATTATATGAGGCGGACACGTTGGGTAACAAAAATATTTCCGGCGATAGTATCTTGGTGACGGTACACCCGTCTTATGATAAACCCGGAAAACTGCATCGTTGGTTTTTTGGTGAGAATTATCGCAAGGAATGGGCCACGCCCACTATGCTGCCCGTTATCCGGTTATCTGAAGTTGAAGGCGGGTTAACACCTTTGAAACGCGGTGGGGGAATGCAGTCAAAATCATTGCGCCTGGAAGATAAGAACGGAAAAGAATGGGTACTACGAAGCGTGGAAAAGAGCCCCGACGCATTACTCCCCGAGAATTTCAGGCAGACATTTGCCAGAGATTGGCTGGATGATGCGACCAGCGCCCAGCACCCGTTCTCCGCTTTGGTGGTGCCCCCTATAGCCAATGCTGCCGGCGTTCCTCATGCTAAACCTGTAATTGGTTTAGTAGCGCCTGATAAAAATCTTGGCGTTCATGAGCGAATTTTTTCAAACATGATTGCATTACTCGAGGAAAGAGAGCCATTGGGCGATTCGGACAATTCCGAAAAAATGAAAAAGAATCTGAAAAGTGATAATGATAACAGCATACTCGCCAAAGATTTTTTAAATGCCCGCTTACTGGATATGCTGTTGGGCGATTGGGACAGGCATGAAGACCAGTGGAGATGGAAGGATAATACGAAGGGAAAAGCGAAGCGTTATTTGAGCATACCTCGTGACAGGGACCAGGTGTTCCATGTCACCCAGGGCCTGATTCCGAAAATGACATCCAAAGATTATGTGCTCCCGACCTTAAGAAACTTTGATGCAAAAATTGAGGATGTAGAATGGGTGCTTTTCAAAACGCGGTTTGTGAATGCTTACCCGGAATTTCAGCTAAGCCGTGAAGACTGGAACACACAGGCAAAAAAGTTTCAGCAAGCAGTAACTGATTCGGTGTTGCAAACAGCTTTGCGGCAACTACCAAAGCCTGCCTACGATCTGAGGCATCAGCGGTTGTTAAAAATTTTGAAAGCACGGCGTGACAGGTTACCACTTGCTTTCGATAAGTATTATCGATTTATTCAAAAGATCACCGATATACAAACGAGTGATAAAAATGAACTGGTGCAAATAACGGACGCGGGGGGTGGCGGACTGAATATTCGTATTTCTAAAATAAGCAAGAATGGAAAGATAGAAGATGAGTTGATGAATAAAACCTATGATCCCGCATTGACTAAAGAGGTACGTGTTTATACCGGCGGTGGCAATGATAGTATTGTTGTGAATAACAAAACCTCGCCGATCAAACTGCGTATGATAGGTGGTAATGATAAAAAGGCATACAACATCCTCGTTTCAAAACAGCGGATCAATATTTACGATAAGGAAAACGGCTCAACGTTCTACGGCAGTGGTACAGACATGAAAAAACATATTTCAAACGATAGCCTGAATACAGTGTTCGCTCCGGTCAATCTTTACAATATATGGATGCCCCTGGTAGTGGCAGGTCTCAATCTTGATGATGGTTTTATTTTTGGAGCCGGGTTTAAATTTATAAAGCAGGAGGGGTTTAGAAAATTTCCTTATGCGCATTCGCAGCAATTGCTCGCGTCATATTCTTTTTCTACCGGCGCCTATCGCATTCGATACAAGGGTGAATGGATACATGTATTTGGAAAAACTGATTTTACACTACAAGCCGTGGCCAAAGCTCCCAACAACACGATCAATTTTTTCGGTATTGGCAATGAAACAGTTTTTAATAAAACAGGTAATTACAAAAGATTTTACCGTACCCGTTTCAGCACTTACCAGGTTGACCCTGCTTTGCGCTGGCGTGGCGATAAGGGGGGCTCTTTAAGTATTGGACCGTCATTGTATTTCTATGCGTTTGACAAGGACGAGAACCATGGCCGGTTTATTGAAAATACTTCACTTATTGGATCGTATGATAGTACCAGTATTGAAAAGGATAAATGGCACGCGGGCATTGCAGTGCAATATGCCAGGGATACACGCAACAACAAAATATTTCCCCAATGGGGGAGCTCAATCAATATTCGGCTGCATGCCTATAAAGGCTTGGGCCAGTATGCGAAATCATTTGCACAACTGATCCCCGAGCTCACCCTGTATAAAAGTTTGACGAAAAAGTCAACTATTGTTCTTGCCGAACGTTTAGGTGGTGTAGTCGGTTTTGGTCATGCGGCCTTTTACCAGTCAGCATTTCTTGGAGGGCATGAAAACCTGTTCGGGTACCGTCAATACCGGTTTGCAGGTCAGCATAGCTTATACAATAACCTTGAGCTGCGAATTAAGCTGGCGGATATAGCCAGTTATATTGTTCCGGGTCAGTTTGGCATTACCGGTTTTTGGGATATCGGCAGGGTATGGGAAAAACATGACAATTCGGGCAAATGGCACAATGGTGCAGGAGGTGGTATTTATTTTGCTCCTGCCTCGGTGCTGGCATTAAGCTTAATAATGGGTTATTCAAAAGAAGGCTGGTATCCGTACGTCACTATGGGATTAAGATTTTAAAATTATGCAAACAACTATTTTAAATTTATCGCAGCAGGCGATGCTCAAATATATCCCAGAGACGGTATTGACGTTTCGACCTTTCATCGGACATTTGAAAAAACGAAGGGATGAAACGAATTGCCAGAAAAGTCGTTTCTTTTCTTTTGTGATCCAGGAATTTGAAAAACACCCGGAACTCTTGCAGCCGATAGATGTTGAAAAAGTTCATGAATACGGCGATCAACTGCAATTGATCTATAGTACGCTTTCGCCAATAATTGAAGATGAACAATCGCATCGCTGGGCGCTCTGCCTGCCAGTAAAGCCGTTGGTATTTTACAGTACCGATGCATATTTTAACCTGGTGGCAAATATTGCTACGGGCAATATCAAAAAAAGTATTACTTCCAAAGACCCGGATGATTTAAAAAGAAAGCAACTTGAATTTGCTTTTTCGCTTATCCTTGAAAAGTGCTACAATCTGACCACGTTTTTTAGCCGTCATATTATTCATTCCCTCGAAGATGAGCAAACGGGTTTGACGAAATATTATAAACTTAGCATGGATACACGTTTTATAGAGGTACACGTTACAAAACCTTTACCCGGTTTGAAGATGGAAGATTTCAAATCTGGTTCTTATGATCCAAAGGAAGCCTTAGCTTTTCTTGAAGAAAAATTGCCGCTTGATATGTTCCGGCTTGAAGGATTTGGTATTACCAGCATAACAGACGTTACCGCCGAGTATTCGATCAACAATATAAAAGATGCAATCCTTAATCACACTTCAATTGATGAGGAAGATTATTATTCAAAGGTTATTCACTCGTTGAAAACCCTGGCCGGCAGCAACGAGGTAGAATTCGGTTTACTTCCGGTCTTGCAGGTAAACAACAAACTGGTGTTTAATGATGGCGACTGTATTAATAGTAAATTAATAAATGTAGCAAAGGAAGCTGGGAAAGGCGAATTGGCCTATATGTCCCTAGCCGATAATTACTTTAAAAATCCAAAACTGATCTTCTTCAATGAGATAACCACGGAAGATGAGGTAAAGCAGCCGTATCTCAAAATGTTGAAAGCAAAAGGTATTTATGCGTATGCGTTGTCACCCGTTTTTTTCAATAATGCGCTGGCGGGTGTGCTTGAAATATATACAAAACAGAAGGACACACTCGATGAACTTCTCCTTTCAAAGCTTGAACCGGCCATGCCGCTACTATCACAATTATTAAAAAACAATATCGACGAGTTTAATAAAAGCATCGATCATGTGGTAAAGGAAAAGTTTACCGCAGTGCAACCTTCGGTACAATGGAAGTTTAACGAAGCTGCCTGGCATTTTATCAGAGACCAGCACCAGGCAATAAAGCCAAAAGAAATCGAAGAGATAGTATTTGAACATGTATATCCGTTATACGGTGCTATTGACGTGAGGAATTCAACAGTGGAACGGAATGCGGCGTTGCGGGCTGACCTTGCAATACAATTTAATGTGTTAACTGACACGCTTAATAAATTAAGGCAGGAGACTGGTTTTGGGTTACTCGATGAAAAAATATTTCTATCACGCAAATGGTTGGAAAAGATCAAGAGCCCTTCCGGTTTTAACCAGGAAGTACGATTGAACGATTTTCTTGAAAATAATATTCTTCCGTTTCTGCGGCAATTTAGGGAAGGCAACCCCGAGCTTTCTCCAATCATAGATGAGTATTTTGCAGCGATTGATCCTGACATGGGAATAGCTACCGACAGCCGCCGGCAGTTGGAAACTTCCATGAACACCGTTATATCCTCGGTGAATACATACATGGAAATGATGAAGGGTGAGATACAACAGGCGTATCCCAGTTATTTTGAAAAGTTCAGAACTGACGGTGTTGAATATGATATTTATATTGGGCAGTCTATCGCTCCTGACAAGCCCTTCAAGGAGATTTATTTAAAAAATTTAAGGCTGCTGCAGTTGACTTCTATGGCAGCCATTGCAAAATATTCAAATGCGTTGTTACCGCAATTGACCAGGCCCGTGGAGACAACACAACTTATTTTTATTCATTCTCAGCCGATAGATATCAAATTCCGGAAAGATGAAAAAAGATTCGATGTAGAGGGCACTTACAATATACGCTACCATATTGTGAAGAAACGTATCGATAAGGTAAATATAAAAACTACCAGGAAAAGACTAACTCAGCCTGGAAAAATTGCGCTGGTATACTTCAGCCAGAAAGAAGCCGACGAGTATATCGACTATATCCGTTATTTGCAGGAGCAGAATATCCTGAACAATGATCTTGAAGAATTGGACCTGGAAGAGCTGCAGGGCGTTTCGGGTTTAAAAGCATTGAGGGTAGGAGTGGCTATTGATTAATGCTTATTTTTTAATACCGACGGTTTCCTTTATTCCTTTAAAGATCGATTTCCATACAAGGTGAAAAATAGAACGGTTGGTATCCCGGTCAAAATGTACAGTAATCACCCTCGGTTTGCCTTTATCCTTTCTTGACGGGTTATGATTTTTTACCACGAGATTGGCAACAAAACTGGTAAGAGATTTTTTATCGAGATCCTTACTTCCTTTATCCTTTTCAAGAAGTGCCAGTTTGAGATCACTGTATACCATAACTACAGATCCTTCCGTTCCATAGTTATTTCCATCGAAGTTGAATTGCAAACTGTTAATTGTCCCATCCTCCAATCTTGCAGGTCCCATGGGCTCGGTAATTGGATTTATTTCGGTAGCTGTTATGCTGCCAAGATTCCCTTTGATATCGAATCTTCCCTTCGGGTTTTGCAGGTAGAACTTCCATACTACTTTCATTGGTGCTTTACCGAGGAATTGTGTGCTAATATCGGCTCTCATGACGTTGTTGGCCCTGACAGCTTCTTTATTATTTGTAACATTGGAAATAGTGGCTGATATATTGTGAAATTGTACTTTCCCCGACTGCAAGGTGATGGCGCTTTTCTCTTTATACTCGACAAATGCATTTCTAAGGATCATGGTTTTAACATTTACAGCTACCGGAAGTTTGCCGAGCAATTGATGCGGGTAGGTACCTATCCTGCTTTTTCTATCCCGCGGTATGGAAAGATCCCTGTAAATTTTAAACGACGCACCACCTATAAAAACGCTGTCCGCAACTATGTTTTCGTTGAACAATTGGCGGATATCCAGGTTTCTCATGCCGATATTGCTGAAGGTAAAATCAAACCGGTCGTCCTGGGTCGGAAGGCTTTTTACAAAAGCGTTTTCGTTTAGTAAGGGTATAATACGAAACTTTTTTACACTGGCGGTACCCGCAACTGAATTGAGAGAAATACTATCAACGGTATAATTGTAAGGCTGATCCATTGAGGGAAAAGACATTTTCTCTGCCTCGAGAAACAATTGTTTGGCGAAGAGAAGATCATTTTGCTTGTTACCCGTCTGGTTGTCGATGGCTACATCAATAAGAAGTATCGACGTGTTAAGAAACTGTACATTCTTTTTACCTGTTTTTAACGAGCTTGTCGTTATTTGTGCGCCGGTAATTTCAAGCGTATCTATTTTTATCAGGTCGAGGTCTCCTAGTATCTGTTTATAGACATCGCTGGTGGGAATGCTCCTTGCCGAATCTTTGCCGGCATTTGTATAAATGATATTGATCACCGGATTGACGATATGTAGCTTTTTACCCACTATCTCTTTGTTTAAAAGCGCCTGGGGTGTTTTTACCCCCGATATCACGATGCCCGGTATGTAGATATTCAGCAGCGTGGGCGGTGCATCGTTACTGTTTAACAGCGAAACATATTTGCTGCTGTCATATTCCAATGTCATATTACTAACGGAGAGGTTGCCCGCAACTTCATCTAATTTCAGACTATCATATCGGATCGAATAAAGACCACCGCTCTTTTTACTGATGGCATTTTCGAGTTCGTGGCGTATTATTTGTTTCCGGTAAACTTTCCAGTAGATAATACCCGCGGCAATGGCTGCCACTATCAGCAGCAGAATACTTAAGGTAATGATTTTTCCAATGGGGGTGGAGGTAGCTTTCTTAAATTTCTTTTTTATAGTTCGCATAGCGCTCCTAAGACAATTACCGTTCCATGATAACGGGATAATAAGGAACTAAAGCATACCGGCGGCGGCACCGTTTTCTTTTGCGCATGGATACCGGAACACCTGCCTTTTATGAAGTAATATTTTTAACTTAGTATCACATATGCCAAGCTTTAATAATCGCATCAAACAGGTACTCCTTTTATCACTTATTCTTTTATTGGTTATTTTGGTTATAAGAGAACTAAGTATTTTTTTACCGGGTCTATTAGGAGCCCTTACGCTGTATATTCTGAGCCGGTCAAATTATTTCCAGCTTATCTATAACCGTAAATGGAAAAAGGGATGGGCTGGCGCCTTGTTTATCGTCTATTATCTTTTCCTGATCGGTCTGCCGGTTTTCCTGGCGGTAACGCTGATCAGCCCAAAGATCAACGCATTTCTCGAAAATCCGACAGGAATCATCGAGTCGGCGAAGACGTCCATCACTACCATCCAGCAAAAAATCGGGTTCAGGTTTTTATCCGAGGCTAATCTTACCAATTTTCTTAGCAGGTTGTCGGCCTTCATACCAACAATTTTAAACAGTACAGCCAATCTTATTTCAAACCTGGCAATCATGCTTTTCGTTTTGTATTACATGCTGTACAACGGCAGTGAAATAGAAAGGATACTTAACCGGCTTATTCCACTAAGACAGGAAAATATCAATATGCTTGCATCGGAGACGAAAAGAATAGTGCGGGCAAATGCATTGGGCATTCCCCTTATTTCGATCATCCAGGGTCTTACCGCTACCCTGGGATATTTTATTTTTGGTGTGAATGAGTGGGGGCTTTGGGGCTTTCTTACCGGCGTATTCGCCTTCTTCCCCGTTGTAGGTACCATGGTAATTTGGGTGCCGCTTGTGATTTTTACCTATGCTATCGGCGATACCTGGCAGGCAACAGCCTTGTTATTATACAGTGTACTTGTTACTGGCAATGTTGATTACATATCAAGGATAACGTTGTTGAAAAAAATGGGAGATGTGCATCCTGTCATTACCATATTGGGGGTGTTGGTCGGTCTTGGTTTGTTTGGCTTTATCGGCCTTGTATTCGGACCCTTGTTGGTGAGCTATATTATCGTGTTGTTTAAAATTTATATGAACGAGTTTATCGAAAATGAGAAACCGATGCTGGAAACGCCAACGGTGGAAGAAAATAAAGCAGCCGGTAACGAGAATCTTAATAAATAAAAACCAGGCCTTTTCCCGGGGCCTGGTCTTTTTTTTTATGAATTTATTTTTACCTGTCTTTTAGTTTCGACAACAACCTTAATATTTCAAGGTACAACCAAACTAACGTAACCAATAATCCAAATGCGCCGTACCACTCCATATATTTTGGCGCTTTGTTTTCAACACCTTTCTCGATCATGTCAAAATCAAGCAGGAGGTTTAATGCTGCCAGGCAAACGACTACTACCGAAAAACCAATACCCAATGGAGTGCTTGCATTGGTAAAAGCGCCAATCGTTGCCCCAAAAGCCATTGATGCGATCCATTTTATAAGATAAAATACCATAATGCTGACGGTTGCTATTGTAATAACCGACCTGAATTTATTGGTAACCCTGATAATTCGTGTTTGGTATAGAACGAACATTACCAGAGCCACAATTAATGTTAACCCTACCGCCTGCATCACAATACCAGGGTAACTTGTTTGAAAGGCATAGTCATAATAGGCAGAAACAGACCCTACAAATAATCCTTCCAGCAACGCAAAAGCAGGTGCCAAATAAGGCGACCACTGTTTTTTAAATGCCATTGCGACTGCAAGAGCCAACCCCCCGAAAATGCCGATCAGCATAAGCGGCATTGGATTGCTTCCTTTATAAAACTGGCTCCAGGACAATAAAGTTGTTCCCATCATCATCAGGAAAAGAAAGCCAAACTTGTTCATGGTGCCCCGCACAGTCATTTCTTCGCCGGTAGTGATACCTTGTAGAATCGTCCCTTCAAAAGCGGTCTCGCTCAACGTCGGATTTCCCGATTTAAATAGTGCCATAGTGGATTATTTTTTATGAAGATAATATTCCATTCTGACATTCCAAATGCAACACTTCCGATTTCAACGTGTGTTTTACAGCTCTGACTAAAGACATCTGATTATGATTTATTAGTAATGCCACCGAACAAATGCTTCCATAGCAGCATAATGCGTCAATCCCAGATCAGCGTATAAGTTCGCCGTTGCCGAATTTCTTTCTTCTGCCCTTTGCCAGAATTCCCTTGCATCGCTGCCCTGGAAAGGAACGGAGTCCTTTTGCGACTGGTGAATAAAAATACCGAAGCGTTTTTTCAATACCTGGTCCGGGCTCATTGGAATGGCCATTTCTATTTCTTCAATATTCCACTCCTGCCAGGCGCCCTTATAAAGCCATAGCCAGCAGTCTTCGATCCACGGATCACCAGCGGCTTTGATCCGCTTCAGCGATTCCAGCACCACATTAAAACAAACCAGGTGCGTTCCATGCGGGTCGGCGAAGTCGCCGGCACAATATATCTGCTGCGGCTTTATTTGCCGTAATAATTCCATCGTGATCTTTACATCTTTTTCTCCCATTGGCTTTTTCTCAATAGTACCTGTCTCATAAAAAGGCAGGTTTTGAAAATGAATGTTTTCATCAGGAATACCAACATACCGGCAGGTAGCCCTGGCCTCCCCGCGACGAATTAACCCTTTTATGGAACGTATCGTTGGTGTGTCTATTTGATTTGACTTTTTTGTGGCAATAAATTTTCGGGCCGCATTCAAAATTTTTCCGGACTTGTCTGTATCAATGCCCGCTATTTGCTCGAAACCAACAGCGAAGTCAAGAAATCGGGTAACAAATTCATCCGTCACCGCAATATTCCCGGAGGTCTGGTAACCGACATGAACATCATGTCCCTGGTCGTGCAAACGCTGGAATGTACCACCCATACTGATTATATCATCATCAGGATGCGGGGAGAAAATGATTACTTTTTTGGGGTAAGGAGTTGATCGCTCAGGGTGCGCAGGTATAACAGCGTTGGGTTTGCCACCCGGCCATCCCGTGATCGAGTCCCGCAACATATAATATACCTGGAGGTTTATTTCATATGCATCGCCTTTTTCTACGAGCAAATCGCTCAGGCCGTCTTCATTGTAATCACTATTAGTAAGACTGAGGATCGGTTTTTTTAGTTTCAAAGCCATATTTACCACTGCTTTTTTCACCATTTTCGGTGTCCATTCACAATCACCGGTAAGCCATGGCGATTTATTGCGTGTAAGTTCGGCAGCAGCAGCTTCATCTACAACAAAGGTGGCGTTATCATGGTTTTGCAATAGGGAAGCGGGCACCTGTTCTGTGTCATCGTCTTCAACGGCTTTTTTAATAATCGGTGCTTTGCCGGCGCCCCATGCCATCAGGACGATCTTTTTCGATTTTATAATGGTACTTATGCCCATGGTAATAGCAAGTCGTGGCACCTGTGAGATATTGGCAAACTCATAAGCATTTGCAATACGGGTTGAATTATCCAGCGTGATTAGCCTTGTTTTCGAGTAAATGCCGGAACCCGGCTCGTTGAAACCGATATGGCCGTTGTTACCGATCCCCAATACCTGGATATCGATTCCGCCGGCTTCTTCGATCATTTTTTCATACTGGCTGCAATGGGATTTGATGTCCTCCTTAGTTATTTCGCCATTCGGAATGTGAATATTTTTTGGTTTAATATCGACATGGTCAAAAAGATTGTTGCGCATAAAACGATTATAGCTTTGCAGCGCATCGTTGTCGATGGGATAGTACTCATCCAGGTTAAACGTGACAACGTTTTTAAAGCTCAGTTTTTCTTCTTTATGCATCCTTACTAATTCTGCATACAATGTTTTTGGCGTGGAGCCGGTGGCCAGTCCCAGCACGCAGGGAAGATTTTGTTTTTGTTTACTGCGGATAAGTGCAGCTATTTCGCGGGCTACAGCTACCGAGCCATGTTGCAGGTCAGGAAAGATTTTTACTGGAATTTTTTCAAAGCTGTCGGAGAGATCGATCGGGGAAATTTTTTTTGCCATTTGATCTTGATTTTCTTTAGATGGTTTCAAAGATATTTAAAACTGTGCAGCCTTTTCCATGAAAACGGTCGCATTTAAAAATCAGAGTGGACTTTTATAGCCTTGTCTAATGTTTGGATCAATATTTTATGACAAAAGTTTGATAACCTGATTATTTTACGATTTATCTTTCAAAATAAAGCATGTTGTTCTATATTTAGGAATTAAGCCTGCTTGCTTTTTTTATATGAATGACAATAAACAAATAATAGAACAATTTTATACTGCTTTTCAGCAGTTGAATTATAAGGCAATGCAACAATGTTATAGCGATGACATCATTTTCAGCGATCCCGTGTTCCTGGTGTTAAAAGGAGACGAAGTGAGGGCTATGTGGGAGATGCTTTGTAAAAATGCCCGCAATTTTTCGCTTACCTATTCCGACATAGAAATGATCGACGAAGAATATGCTACCTGCAGCTGGACAGCCTGCTACACTTTTTCCAGGACAGGCAACAAAGTCGTTAATCATATCAAAGCCTTTATGCGGTTCAAAGACGGAAAGATCATTGAGCACAGCGATGGATTCAGGTTGAGTACCTGGGCCGCACAGGCATTGGGTTTAAAAGGAGTCTTGTTTGGCTGGACTGGTTTTATGAAAAGAGGGATACAAAAAAATGCAAGAAGAAACCTCGCTTACTTTATGCAAAGTAAAAACGCCAGCCAGAATTAATAATGGCATGGTTTGGTCTAAGCATAGGCCGTATCACCGGGATACCGTTGGCCCGGCAATGGTGTTTCAGATTTTCACTCTTCCAGGATTCCAAACTTACCCGCACTGACATCGGCGATAGCCTGTTCCAGTTCTTCCCATTTATTCATCAGGAAAGGTCCATATTGTGCAATTGGTTCATCTATGGGCTCACCGGATAATACCAGCAAGACAGCATCTTCGGAAGCTGTGATCTCTATTTGTTCGCCATCATTTTTAAAAAGTACAAAATGATCCGTAGCGACAACACTGCTGTTTATCGTTGCAGTGCCGTCAGCCACCAATAGCCCAGTATTATAAACCGCTGGAAAGCTCGCCTGCAACACAGCTCCCTTTTTTAATCTTGCATTGTATACATGCATGGGAGTAAAAGTGGTCGCGGCGCCCTTTACATTATTAAATTCACCGGCTATTATTTCAACAACGCCTGTATCATCAGGTAACTGGTATTTTGCCATCATTTTATTGGTGATCTCCTGGTATTTAGGCGTCGTCATTTTATATCTGGCAGGTAGATTTACCCATAGCTGTACCATCTGAAACAGGCCGCCCTCTTTGCTGAATTGTTCTTCGTGGTATTCTTTATGAAGCAAGCCGGAAGCTGCCGTCATCCATTGCACACCTCCTTCGCTGATCACACCGCTGTTGCCATAACTATCGTGATGCGCAATGCGGCCATGATAGGCAATAGTTACTGTTTCAAAACCGCGGTGTGGGTGTACTCCTACGCCACGAGGTTCATTTCGCGGGCTGAATTCAACTTTTGAATTGTAATCCATTAAAAAGAATGGACTCATTCTTTTTTTATCTATATTCTTGTTGTTGGGAAAAAAATTATGTACCCGGAACCCGTCGCCTACCATATGCGGTGGCGGTGGAGGTATTATTGCTTCGATCGATTTTTGTTTCATTTTAATAAATTCCATTTTTTAGACAATCATTTTTTCTTTTTGTAAATGTTCTGCCAGCCATACAAACTCCGAGATGAAATTGTGTACGTTGTGATGAAAACTCTCGTCGATAAGATTTCCTTGCCTGTCAAATTTCTTATCGACACCGGGTACCACCAGCAGGTAAGGCGATGCGATCCCGAACAAGGCGGATACTAACAAGAGCATTTGTTGCGTGGCACGCATTCCACCCATTGCACCTGGCGATGCCGTAGCGATTGCAAAAGGCTTATGATGTTGTTTTGGATAATGATCTAAAAGATTTTTTAAGGCAGGAGCGTAGCTGCCATTGTATTCCGGTGAAACGAGTATAAAAGCATCGGAGGCAAACATCCTTTCGCTTAACGCTTTCCATTGTTCCGGTGTATTGTCAACAGACGAAAAAACAGTTTGCATGTAGGGCAACTCCCACTCCTGCATATCGATCAGCCCAATATCATGACCGGTAGTTTGTGTTAGCATTTGTTGCAGATGCAATGCGACTCTTCTTGTCACACTATTCGGTCGGGGACTGCCTGATATAATTTCAATTCTCATCGCCATCATTTAAATCGCAAAGTTACCTAATTAATGTTTAAACATCAAATTTAAAGCCATTCCCCAGGATGCCTTATCCTGTCAGCATTTGTCAGTCATGGGCAGGTTGCTGTTCATAGTTACGAATACGAAAACATTTTGTCAGCGACTTATACAAATGTGAAGCTGAATGCTTTAATTTCGAATACAAAGGTAAACAATGATAAATCGAAGAAAGTTCATCGCCTCATCGGTATTAAGTTCTGCCGCGGTATTGACCGCCAAAACGGCCGGAGCGGAAGAAAAAAGTCACACAATAAGAGGAAAGGCCATTGTAATTTCTACCTGGGATGCGGGCCTTGACGCGAATAAAGCGGCGTGGAAAGTATTAGGTAACGGTGGGAGGGCTTTGGATGCCGTAGAGCAGGGTGTGATGGTTACCGAAGCTTCACAAAGTTGTTGCGTTGGGTTAGGCGCTAACCCCGACCGCGATGGTTTTGTTACATTAGACGCCTGCATCATGGATGAATTTTTCAATTGCGGCAGTGTAGCATTTTTAGAACGTATCAAGCATCCCATATCAGTGGCGCGGCGTGTAATGGAAAAAACACCACATGTTATGCTGGTAGGAAACGGAGCTCAGCAGTTTGCCATAGCAGAAGGTTTTCCGCTCGAAGAACAAAAACTTTCTGCGGACGCAGAAAACGCATACAGGGAATGGTTGAAGAAATCAGAATACAAGCCTGTCATCAATATCGAGAATAAAGGAAATCATGGACCGTTTGCTCCCACACACCTCGAATCAGGTGAATGGAATCATGATACGATTGGTATGGTAGCAATGGATGCAAATGGAAACCTTAGTGGCAGTTGCACTACCAGTGGTATGGGATTTAAAATGCGGGGCCGTTTAGGTGATTCGCCAATCATTGGCGCGGGTTTGTTTGTCGACAATGAAGTAGGCGCCTGCACCGCAACAGGACAGGGAGAAGATGTAATAAGAATAGCCGGCTCGCATACCGTCGTAGAACTGATGCGCCAAGGTTTAACTCCTGAACTTGCTTGTAAAAAAGCCATTGAGCGGATTGTAAAAATCAAAAAAGAAAAAGTAAAAGAGATACAGGTTGCTTTTATTGCGTTGAATAAAAAAGGGCAGGCAGGGGCTTTCGCTATTCACAAAGGCTTTAACTATGCGGTTAAGTCTGCTAATGACGAAAAATTAGTAAATGTAAAGAGCTGGTTCTAGTCAGGCAGCAAGTCAGAATTATAATAGCGTAAAGAAGTAACAATGGCTGAAGGGAAATATATCATTGAAATAGCAACCTCCGATTTTTTAACTACAAGATCTGCTGTAGAAGGCGGCGCTGACAGGATCGAATTATGCGCCAATCTTGCCGAAGGCGGAACTACATCTTCTTATGGTCATATCAAGAAATGCAGGGAAACTTTTGATGTGCTGATTTATCCGATCATACGTCCACGTGGTGGTGATTTCCTGTACAACGATCACGACTTCGATATCATGTTGCAGGATGTAAGACTATGTAAAGAGCTGGGCTGCGACGGCGTAGTAATCGGTTTGCTCAACAGCGACGGAACGATCGATATCAAACGAACATCGACACTTACCGAAGCTGCTTATCCCTTAGCCGTTACGTTTCACCGGGCATTTGACCGTTGCACTCAACCGTTCGAAGCAATGGAGCAACTCATTGAGATCGGGTGCGAGAGGATTTTGACATCCGGGCAAATGCCGTTGGCCCCGGCGGGTGCAGAACTGATTGCACAATTGAACAAGCAAGCAGCGGAACGTATTATCATTATGCCGGGAAGTGGTGTAAGAAAAGACAATATCAAGGACCTGGCGGAGAAAACCGGTTGTATCGAATTTCATTCGTCACTGCGAAGCAAGATGAAAACGCCCATGCAATTTATACATCCTGCGTTCGGTATTTCCGACGAAAGTTATTCGAATAATACCATATATGTCCAGGACGTGATGGCTTTTCGCAACGCGTTAGCCTGACTTAACACACTATTTTTTTTAATACCGGATTGTTATGCGCACGATACTCCTGCTTACGGCATCAAACATCTTCATGACCTTTGCCTGGTACTACCATTTAAAACATGAGGGCTGGCCATTATGGAAAGCAATTTTGATCAGTTGGATCATTGCGTTTATCGAATACTGCCTGGCCGTTCCTGCCAACCGGCTTGGTCATACCAACGGGTTTAATCTTTTCCAGCTTAAAATAATACAGGAGATCATAACGCTGCTTGTGTTTGGTTTCTTTGCAGTGCTGGTAATGAAGGAAACGTTTCATTGGCGCTACCTTGTAAGCTTTGCCTTTCTTGGAGGCGCAGCTTATTTTATGTTCACCAAAAGATTTGGATAGCGGTTTGATCGCGGGCCTATCTATTCGGGCATCGCTTTATCGGTTTTTGATTTCTGTTTTTGCCGGCGAATAAGGTCGGCTTTTACTTTATGAATCAATGAACTTCCAAGAAACAAAAGACCCGCATTGACGGCCACTGCTGAAATAGCGGCCCAGAAGATCCAGTCCATTTTATGCTCTTCGGTATAAGCGGAATATATTATCGCCGAGACGCCACTGGTAGTCAGGATGAAACCTATCAGCATATTTATAAGAAACTTCTTTTCGTGTTTGTTACTCATATTAGTTAGTTTGGTTTGGCAAGACGGGGTAAAAATAGGGGAAAATAGCAATTTGTTAATACTGTAAAACATCAATTGGATTTAAACAGGATATTTTTAGTTTTGATGTTCCTAAATTATAACATGAAAAAAGCAACCGTACTGTTCCTCTTCTTACTATCTGCATGTTTCATTGTTGCGCAAGAAGCCCCTGAAGGATTGTTCCTCAATTCCAAAGCCCCTGATTTTAAGGCAAAAGACCAAAATGGTAATGATGTTCGCCTGAAAGACTTACTAAAAAAAGGGAAAGTTGTACTCGTATTCTACCGCGGAGAATGGTGCCCTTATTGCAACAAGCATTTAAAACGGCTTGAGGATTCCCTGCAGTTGATCGTTGCCAAAGGGGCCACGCTAGTGGCGGTATCGCCTGAGCAGCCCGAAAGCATAGCCAAAACCGTTGAAAAAACGAAAGCGGAGTATGCTGTTCTTCATGATGAAAACCTGAAGATCATGAAAGCGTATGAGGTGGAGTTTGAGCTGCCGGAAAATGCGTTAAAACGCTACCGGAATGGTGGCATTAAAATAGACGAGGTTAATGGCAAGAACGGTAATTATCTTCCAATACCGGCAACCTATATTATCGATAAAGAGGGAAATATTGTTTATCGGTTCTTTAACCAGGATTATAAGAAAAGACCTTCTGTAAAAGAAATACTGGACAATCTGTAAAATAAAAATAGATCCGTCCAGCTATTGAACATTCACTTTTGATAGAGATTATTTCCAAACAACTCTTGCGATCCTTCCATTGTTGCCCGCTAAAAAGATAGCAGAGCCTATACGTGCTATTCTGCCCACATGAAAACCTTCTTTACTTACCCATTTCCAATCTTTACCGCCATTATCCGAATAATCAACACCATTAAGTCCGCAGGCTAAAATATCTTTTTTGGATAAATATTCAACCGAACTGCGGTAGCCATGCGGCGGAGTATCGGGTGTGAGCCAGGTCTTACCTCCATTAATTGTATAAAAGCAGTTTTTAGCGATAACGGAATCAGCACTAAAATCTCCACCTACTACAATCATCCGCTGTCCGGGTTTTTTAGCCAATCCATTATCAAAAATATCAATGGCATTAGCGCCAGTGCTTTCCTTGCCTTTTACAATGGGTAGGTCAGCAGCGCCCGAACCAGTGATCAGTCTTGACCGGAGACCACCGCTAACAATAAAATAGTCGTCATTCGCAAACAGCTTTACGTTGCTGCCGCTGGCTGCAAAAAAAGCCTCCCCACTGTCAAGCACCGGCAGTGTTTGTGTATTCGCTATTTCTTCCCAGGTATTGCCGCTATTATTGGTGCGGGCAATAAAGGGTTTGCCGTTGATCGGGTCGCCCACCACCATCCCTTTTTGGTTATTGGCAAAATCCATTGCATCCAGGAACATGCCCTTCGTTTTGTTTTCATACACTACCCGCCAGCTATCACCTCCGTCATTGGTCTTTAAAATATAAGCTGGCTCCGCAATCCCCATGATAATAGCCGTGTTCGCATCAAACGCTTCTATGTCCCTGAAATCGGTTTTTTCAAAACCATTTACTTTCATCCATTTCCAGTTCTTGCCGGCATTGGTGCTTTTGCCGACCATGCCATTACTTCCGCTTACCCAGACCACATTATCATTTACGACGCTTAATCCCCTAAGGCTTGTTTTAGTTCCGGAAGTCAATATTTCAACCAGTGGTGTCTGCGCTATTATTGAATTACTAATAAAGGAAATTAAAAATATGAGAAAGCTTTTTTTCATTTTCTGGATATAAGAGAACAAGATAATTGGTTCGGGCCAGTTTTCATAAGGGCTCAGCATATGGGGTTAATCCAGGCAACCTACATTGACAATCGGACACCTGGAAGCAGAACGGTTCAATGGCCTTGGCGCGGTTGTAACCCATAGGGCAACAAACCGGCAGATTTTCTCGTTTTACTATGGTTATCATCTGGAGCGTACTAAGCAAAAATCCTTAAATTTAAAGAACAGTCAACCCGCTTTTATGAAAAAACCCTGTTTATTCCTGTTCCCGCTGAGCATCCTACTTTTGTTTACCGCCTGCCAAAAAGAATTAAGTATCGAGGTAAATGGGAGCCCCTCATCCGGTTCACTGCAAAGCGATGGGGCCGACGATTGCTTGCCAAAAACAGTGCAGGGAGTATACGAAGCAGGCGAAGTACTTAAAACCGATAGTAACTATATAGATGTACAGGTCAACGTAACCACTGCCGGTTCTTACCGTGTGTACTCAGATACTGTCAACGGAGTATATTTTGAATCAAAAGGAAGCTTCGCTACCGCCGGGTTAAATACAATCCGCTTAGCTGGCTCCGGTACTCCGCTTGCTGCAGGGAATCACATCTTTACATTAGCTTATGATTCCACAGAATGTACGGTAATAGTTTCCACGCTTTCGCAGGGGGGTGCCACTGATGCTCTCTTTACACTCGACGGCGCACCAGATATATGTATGGATTATGCTGTAGCGGGTGCTTATATTGAAGGTGTTGCTGCAACACCGGCAAATACCGTTGTGATCAAGGTTGACGTTACCGATCCGGGTACTTATTCTTTAACCAGTAATCTTAGCAATGGCCTGAGCTTTTCCGGCACCGGTGCATTTATCGATCCTGGTCCGCAGACGATTACATTGACGGCTACAGGTACACCGATTGTAGCAGCCAGCACCAGTTTTACACTAACAGTAGATGCTACTACCTGTAGCTTTGCCGTTGATATCACCACTACAAACCCGGTAAATTATTTTCCAACAACTACCGCCAGTAACTGGAGTTACCAGTTTGATGATGACCCGAACGATTCTTTACTCGTAAGAGCTAAAACAGGCACCGTAACACTTGCCGGAAATGTCTATACCGTATTCGAGGGAACGGCTGATGCCTCCGGTGTGTTTGTTGATATTGGTAATTACAGAAAGGCCGGCAGCGATTATCATACTTACACCGATCTTGGCTTTTATTTTGGGCTCGATGCCGCACAAAATGTGGATTATATTTTCCTGAAAGATAATATTGCAGCAGGCACCGGCTGGCAAACCAATGCTGTTACGGGATCGATCGGCGGCACACCTATCTCGATCAGAATCGCATTTACCATCGAACAACAAAATGCGACGATCACTGTGGGCCCGGTCTCATATCCGAATACAATAGTAGTAATTGAGAAATACGAGGTATATGATGGCACCAACTGGGTTGATGCCACGACACTGATCGGCTATTATAAATCCTATTATGCAAGAGACATTGGCCTGGTAAAGCAGGACTATTATTACGAAGATGCTAATGCAGATCCGCCTGTAGCAAGCAAACAGGATATTCGCCGCCACCAGGTGTTTTGATAAATTAAATAAAAAAGCAGGTATCCCATTTTGGGGACCTGCTTTTTTAATGGCGCTTACCTATTTTAAAATCCTTTCTTTTGGCCGGATTTCAACGGCGGTAATTTAAAATCATCCAGCGCACTTTTTTGCGCTATCATTTTTTCAATAGCTTCAATGGAACGAGGAGCAAAATGGGAGAGAAGTTCGTATCCTGTTTCTGTGATCAGTGCATCGTCCTCTATCCGAACCGCAATGCTCCACCATTTTTTATCACAATTACTCCCTTCCGGAATATAGATACCCGGCTCAATGGTCATCACCATATCTTTTTTCATGGCGTCGTAGTTGCCACGGTCATGTACATCTAAACCAATATGATGACCAAGGCCATGCGGGTAATATTTGCGCGACTCCGATTTATCTTTTATAATGCCCAATTTTATCAACCCCTCGGCGATCGTATTTCTTGCAGCATCTTCAGCATCCTTCCATTTAGAACCATCCTTTAATGTTTTAAAGGCGGCTTCCTGCGCATCATAAACGATCTGGTAAATGAGTTTTTCTTCCGGCGAAAACTTTCCATTAGCGGGTATCGTTCTTGTGACGTCTGCAGTATATCCGTGATACTCGGCTCCTACATCCATCAACAGCATGGTATTGCCTATTTTTGTTTTTGAATTTTCCATATAGTGAAGCACACAACCATTTTCACCCGCACCAACAATAGAACCATAGCCCACACCTTCGGCGCCATGTTTCTTGTGAACATATTCATGGAGGCCCTGTATTTCCAGCTCACTCATATCAGGTCTTACTACTTTCATTACTTCATTTTGACCCTGGCAGGATATCTCAACAGCCTTGCGGATCAGCGTCAATTCTTCGGGCGTTTTTATCTCACGCAGTGATGCAGTTAATTCGTAGTAAGCCCTGTTATCGAATCGTTTATCCTTTGAATTATCTTCAGTAATACCTGTTTTTTCCTTGAATTTCTTTACCAGGTCAAACAGGTCTGCTTTGTCCCTTCCATCGGCCATATCATCGGGCAGCCGGTCAAAAATGATCTTGTCAAACTTTGAAAAATTAACC
>WUUC01044678.1_pt1 | contig 116453 bp, 92 predicted proteins | sample 6278441 | NCBI WGS metagenome assembly WUUC01 (sample SAMN13675441, study PRJNA597444) | soil metagenome | isolation source: soil | place: USA: Washington | collected 2017-10 | reverse complement strand
GCGAAGCGCGCAGAGAGCGCAGCGAACGTAGGGTCCGCAGGCGGACTTGTTCCGCCGCTAACGGACCAGGATCGTCCGGAAAATGTCCGAAATTCGGACGTGCGTTCGAAATCCGGACGGACACGTGCGATGATTCCGGCGTGAAGGCGCGCCCGCGCGCGTGGCTCTCTTTCGCCGCGCTGTTGTTCTCCGGCTGTATGGCGACTTCGGAGTCTACGGGCCTGCCGCTTCGCCCCAGCGATGCCGGGACACGTGATGCTTTTGGTCTACGCGACACCGGAACGCGCGACATCGGCACTTTTCTCGGCGACGCGACCACCGACGGCGGCCTCCCTGCGTACACCTGGAGCGAGCACGTCCGGCCGATCGTCCGGGCCAAGTGTAGCGATCGTTGCCACGGCATGACGCCGGCGGAAGACGCGCCGATGTCGATCGTCACCTATGCGGACACGCAGGCGGACGCGCCGCGCTTGGTGATCCCGGTGTTCCAAGCGATGGCGCTGCGGGTTCAAGACCGTGTGAATCCGATGCCGCCGGGCCCGGATCATCCCGTCGAGCCCACGCCGGATCCGCTGACCGAAGAGGAGATCGAAATCATTCGTATCTGGGCGCTGCTTGGCGGTGCCGAAGGCGAGCCCGAAGATGCGGGCGTTCTCGATTAACGTTCTAGGGAGCGGAGCTTCGCATCGAGCTCGTCGAGGCGTTCTTTGCTCGCGCTTTCGTCGATCAACATCAGCGCGGTGATCACGTCTTCGATCTGGGCGCGTTCGTTTTCGGCGGCCGTGCTTCGCAACTTTCGCGCGCGGGCCTTCAAGGCTTGAATGCGGTCCTTCGCCGGTACTTCGATCTTCGGTACAGGTCGTTCCTGCGGTTTTTCGGGCGAAAGAGCTGCTTTTTTCGTTTTGATCTTCGGTACAGGCTCATCGGCAGGGAGGGTCTGTTCGACGGGTTTCTGGATCGGCTTCGCTTGTTCGACCTCGCGCGCCACGACCTTCACCTGCGGCGCGTGGACCTCGAGCACGGCCGGGGTCACCACTTCGACGGCGGTGTGTTCTCGGTCGCGTTCCAGCGCGTAGACCATGCCCAAACCTGCGGCGACGAGCAGAGCACCGAGCGCGAGCTGCGGCATCAACGTGCGGCGTGGCGGGAGCGGCGGCGGTGCTTCGACGATGGTGACCTGTGCCGGCTGCGGGTTGAGGATCGGCGTTTCGTCCGTATAGAGCGCGCGGATCTCCGTCTCCTCGCGCTCGAGCTCTTCGCCGGGCATTTTTTCGGCGAACCATTCCGCACTGGTCGATCGATCAGGTACGGCGGAGTGGAGGGCATCGAGAAGCTCTTCGGCGTTCTGGTAACGCTCCTCGCGATCGCGGGCCAGCGCTTTGGCGAACACGGCGTCGAGCGCCGGCGGGATGTCCGCGCGGACAGTGCTCGGAGCCCTGTAGTGCCCGCGCGCGACCGCCATCATTTTAACCTGCGGCGTGTTGCCCGGAACAAAGGTGCTGAGCGTCAGCGTCTCCCAGAGCACGATCGACATCGCGTAGAGATCGGAGCGGTGATCGATCGCTTTCGCGGTCACGTGCTCCGGTGCCATGTATCCCGGTGAGCCCATGACGAAACCGGTGCGCGTCTTCCAATCTTGAAGTCGCGACTTTCCGATCCCGAGATCGATCAAACACGCCGAGCCGTTCGCGCGAACCATGATGTTTTTCGGCGCGATGTCGCGGTGAATGATCCCGAGCTTTACGCCGTCTTTCGTCGCGGAATGAAGTGCACCGAGGCCGCGAAGCGCAGTTTGTGCGAAGTCGATCGCCGCGGAAATCGGCGGCGGCGTGTCGCTGTCGGAGAGCTCTCGCAACACGCGCGAGAGCGGCCAGCCTGGGATATATTCGAGCGCGATGAACAAGACGCCGTCGATCTCGCCTGCGTCGTAAACCTTGGCGACGTGGGGATCGTCGACCGCTCCGGCGAGCTCGGCTTCGTGTCGAAAACGCGCAACGAACTCTGATCTTTCGACCAGGTTCTCGTGCAGTCGTTTGACGACGACGGTCGCCGGTCCGTGCTCGCGCTCGAGATTGCGCGCCAGGTGGACGTCGCCACCTCCTCCCGAGCCGAGTCGCTTCAGGAGCATGTAGCCGCCGAAACGCTGCGGCAGTGGGCTCACGCCTCGATGTTACCACCAAGCTTCACTGAGCTCAGCTCGGCGAGGAGGCCGTAACGGACGCCGCGATTCGAGGCCAACATCTCCGACTTTTGGTAGCGGGTCATCAACGCGAGCACGATGTGCGCACCCGCGACGATCACGTCCGCGCGACCCTCGGGGAGCACCGTGCCGCGGATGCGATCTTTCGCGATTTTTTGCGCGAGCTCGGCTGCGATCTCCTCGAGACGCTCGCGTTTCAGCGCTTGGCCTTCGCCGCGTCTTACGGCGTCGTCCATCTCGTCGGTATCGAGCTGAAGGCCGATCAGCGTGGTCACCGTCCCCGACACGCCGATCAGCTTCGCATCTTGGGCGGCGTTGGGTGCGTCCCGCAGAGTCTCGACGAGAAAGGTATCGAGCGCGGCCAGCTCTTCGGCCTGCGGCGGATCATGTTTCAAGAAACGTTCGGTCAGCCGCACTGCGCCGATCTCGAACGAGATGCGCTGGTCGACGCCGGTACCGCTGCCGGTTACCACCTCGGTGCTGCGTCCGCCGACATCGGTGACGATCAGCGGACCTGGTCCATAGGACAGGGCAGGTGCCCGAAAGGCCAGCTCAGCTTCGCGCAGCCCGCCGATGATCTCGACCTCGAGACCGTGTTCTGCTTTTGCTCGCGCGAGAAATTCCTGCGCGTTGCTGGCCCCGCGCAGGCCCGCCGTTCCCACACAACCGATCTTCTCCGCACCGAGTGAACGCGCGAACGCGACGAGACGGCCCAAGCCGGCCATCGTTCTCTCGATCGCCTGCGGGAGCAGAAACTTGTTTTCGTCGAGCTTTTCGCCGATCCGCGTGATCTCCGCGGACTCACCGAGCACGTTCAGCTCGCAACCTTTCGAGACCTCGGCGACGGTGATCTTGATGGTGTTCGAGCCGAGATCGAGCGCCGCGATTCTCACTTCATCCTGCGGAGCTCGGCGCGTCGATTTTTCGAATGCGCCGATTCGCTGTCGCCGAGATCGACGGGCCGTTCCTCGCCGTAAGAGATGATTTGAATCTGTTTCGGGCCCACACCCGCAGTCGTCAGATATTTCTCGACGGAACGCGCGCGGCGTTCGCCGAGGTGCAGGTTATATTCAGTAGAACCGCGCACGTCGCAATGGCCTTCGACCTCGATCTGCACGTCCGGCGTCTTTGCCAAAGCCGTGGCCACTTTCGACAACATCGCTTTGCTGTCTTCGCGGATCGTCGAGTCGTTGTAGTCGAAGTACACCGTCTCCATCACACCTTCGAGGTTCGTCATCGAGGCCGACGCATCATTGACGTTTTTGTCCTGTTCCTCAGGCTCCGGTTCTTCTTTTTTCTCACCGCAACCCGGTCGCGAGGCCGCGCTGGCTTGTTCGGCGAGTGTCTTCGCTTCGAGCGCGCGCGCTTTGGCGCCTTCGACGTCGCCTTCTTCGGAGAGCCTCGCGGCTTCGGCGATCGCCGATTCGGCCGCTTGGAATTGCGGGCGCGCTTCATCGCAGTCGCCCGCTTTTTTCTTGCGAGCGTCGTCGATCGCTTGCCGCGCGGCATCGAGCTCCAGATCTGCGGTTTTTTTCGGGCAGCCGGTGGCGAACAATGCGAGCAGCAACGTGGCGCCCGCGAGCTTCAAGCAAGTCGATTTCATCGCTTCGTTCCTCTTCTCAGTCCAGGTAAGGGCTCCAAACCGGCGTGCTGTATCCGCTCTTATCGGAGACGCGTCGCTGGTTCGAGCCGTCGAAGGACATGACGAAGATCTGTGATTTGCCGGCATCGCGCGTGCTGGTGAACGCGATGTGTGTGCCGTCGGGTGAGAAGCTCGGCTCCTCGTTATTGCCTTGGTCCTGAGTGAGACGGCGGATCTCTTTCGTGTCCGGATTCACGGTGAAGATGTCGAACACGTTCCGCTCGTCGCGCGCGGTGAAGGCGATCAGATCACCCTTCGGAGACCAGTCCGGCGTTTGATTGTACGTGCCGCGATCGGTGACGCGCCGTGCACCGCTGCCATCGGCGTTCATCACGAAGATGTGCGGATCGCCCCACCGCGCAGAGACGAAGGCGATCCGTTTGCTGTCGGGCGACCACGAAGGTGAGGAGTCGATCGCCCATTCATCGGTAAGGCGCGTGAGGTTCGAGCCGTCCGCGCTCATCACGTAGATCTCGCTGTTGCCGTCGCGAGAGAGCGTGAGCGCGATCCGTTTTCCGTCGGGCGACATTACCCCGCCGGTGTTCAAACCGCGTTCGCCGGAGAGGAGCTTCGGACGGCCTCCGTCGGCGGGGATGGAGAACAAGTTCGGGTTGTGGCGGATGTACGAGGTGAAGAGCAGCTCGCGTCCGTCGCGCGTCCACGAAGGGAGCAGATTGATCGAGCCGTTGTCGGTCGCGGCGCGCATGTTTTCGCCGTCGAGATCCATCACGTAGAGCTCGCGTCCAGTCTTCGATTTGCGGACTGCAGCGATGCGAGTGGTGAAGATGCCTTTGTTTCCGGTGAGCAGAAAAACGACTTCGTTGGCGAATTGGTGCGCGTATTTTCGCGCTTCGTTCAATTTGCCGGGTCCGTAATTTTTTTGAAGCAGTTGGCGTCCGCTGGCGACGTCGAAGAAACGGAAGTCCGCGCGTACCGTGTCGCCGCTGATCGTGAGACCGCTCTTCACCAAACCTTCGGCGCCGACGCTGACCCAGTCGCTGAACTTGATCGAGGCCGCAGCCATTCCCTCTTTTTTCGGGTCGGCGAGATAACTCTTCGGATCGAGCACTTTGAAGATCGAGGCGAGCTCGAAGTCTCCGCGCAACGTCGAAGTCACGACCTGCGTCGTCTCGGAAGGCGGCGCTCCGCCCATCTCCCGCGCGTCGGGAACCGCGATAGGATAGGGGCGAAAATCGGGGTTGCCGATTTCGATCACCGTGCGTGTCGCCGGTGTGCTCTGCGCGATCGCGAACGCTGGGCTCGCTGTCACGAAGAGCAGGGTGAGTCGGTGAAGGATCCGTCGTCTCATCCGCTTCTCGCGCACCTTAACATGCGTTCTTCGCTAAACAATCCTCGATTGTTGGCGAACACGTTGCGCAGAGCGAAGCGCTGAGCTCTCGATCGATCCGAGAATTAGGGCCTGAAAATGACGAGCACGCCGTTGTCGCGATATGACCCTGCTTCGGAGGCCGGCGGCGGCGGCAGCTTGATCGACTTCAACAACAGGTCGAGCGCGCCCATGAACATCTCGTTCGGATGTCCTTCGACGAACTCGAACTTGGAGATCGTGCCGTCACCTTCGATGTACAAGAGCACCTGCGCCTTCAAAAATTGGCGCTGCGAAGAGGGGATCGTCTCCGGCAAACGGTAATTGGTCTGCAGCGCTTTGATGATCGCGCGTTGGTATCCGGCGGCCGCATTTGCGTTGTCGGTCGTCGTTCCGTGGATGTCACCATCCGGATCGCCTTCGCGATCTTCGATCTTGTCGAGCGCTGCTTCGAGCCGCGAATCACGCCCGTCGAGCAGACGCTCGGCCGCGTTGGAGAGTTTTTTGTCGGGCGGTTTTTTCGACGGCGTTTTCGAGGGATCCGCGGGCTCGTTCTTCGTGTCGAGCGCGACACCTTTATCTTCCGGCGCGGCCGCGACCTGCTCTTGAACTTTGCGCGGCAAGAGATTCGGATCGCGCTTTTTTCCGAGCGCGACGAGCTGCACCGGGATCGCGTCGCGGACATCGACGACCGCGGGACGCCGGTGTTGATTGTAGAGCACGGCACCGACGGCGGCCGTGTGTACGAAGAGCGAAGACACCACGATGATCACGAACCCGCTGTTCGCTCTCGATCGCCGGACTCGCTCTTGTCCTTCGCTCATGGCGTGGTGGGCGAGGTGGGATCCGTGACCATGCCGAGCGTCTCCACGCCCGCACGTTTCACCGTCGCCATGATATCAACGACGAAGCCGTACTCCAGCTTCCGGTCGGCGTGCAGATAGAGCTCTTTTTCTTGCTGCAACTTGGTATTTGCGCGCAATTTTTCTTCGAGCTGCTCGTACGGGATCGCGTTGTCGGCGTTGCCACCGATGAAGATCTTTTTGTCGACGGTGACCGTCAAAACGAGCTTTTTGTCATCGCCGGGCAACGTCTCCGCTTTCGTCTGCGGAAGATTCACCGGCACGCCCTGCGTGATCAGCGGGGCCGTGACCATGAAGATGATCAGCAGAACCAACATCACGTCGACGAGCGGCGTGACATTGATATCGGAGACTGCGCCGCGGCCTGGTCCGGAGGACATCCCCATCGTTCAATTCTCCTTACTTGAAGAAGTGGCGCTTCACGATGTTGAGGAAGTCGGAGGAGAAGGTCTCCATGTCCGTGGAGAGCACGCGAATGCGCGAGAGGAAAAAGTTGTAGGCGATCACCGCGGGAATTGCGGCCGCGAGGCCCGCAGCCGTGGCGATCAACGCTTCGGAGATACCGGGCGCGACGGTGGCCAAGTTCGCCGATCCCATGCGGCCGATGTCGCGAAACGCCTTCATGATGCCCCAGACCGTGCCGAACAGACCGATGAACGGCGCCGTCGAGCCGACCGTCGCCAAAAACGAGGTCAGGCTCTCGAGCGTGGTCGTCTCGGCGTTCTTACTGCGGTTCAACGCGCGTTCGACGTTTTCGATCCCTCCGCCGAGCATGTCCTCGTCACCGGCCGATTTTTTCAAACGCGCCAGCTCGATGTAGCCCGAGCGAAAGAGGTGCGAGAGCGGCGACCGTTTGAACGCTTCGGATTGCTGATACATCGTGTCGAGGCGTTTGCTCTCCCAAAATGCCGTGAGAAAACGCTCAGATTCTCGGCTCGCGCGGCGCAGGAAGAGCGCCTTGTGGACGATGATCGCCCACGACACGACAGAGAAGATCACCAACACACCCATCGACGCGGCGCTGATCGGGCCCGAATGCGTCATCGTCTCCCATAAAGAGAGATCGGTGACGTTGCCGGCAGGGCCGGTGGGTCCCGTGGTCTGCGCGAGGCTGACCAACACCACGCGAATTACGCTCTCACCTGGTCCTCCGGACATCGGAACCCCCGGTATCACGGCACCCCCCTGCTGACAACGCCGTCATGGACGCGAAGCGTCGAAGGGCGTGGCGATGTTGTTGCCTGCGTGGCCTCGCTGTTGCACTCTTTTGCCACGAATGAAGTCCTTCTCCACGACGCTCGTGTTTTCCGCGGTCGCGTTTCTCGCGGCCTGCGGTGAGGAGGGCCCCGCATACCTCAAGATTGAGCCGATCACCTTCTCGCTCTTCAAAGGCGGAAGAAACGTCGCGTGCTCCACCGTCGCCGGCATCGATCGGGTCGAGGCCAATCTCTATACGCCGGATGGGAGCACGCTGCGGCCGGGCTCTCCGCACGTAGCGCTCTGTCAAGATGGCCAGGTTCGCCTCGTGAATGCGCCGGAGGGTGATCATGTTCTCGAGGTCATCGCCCGCGGCCCGGTTTTAGGGCTCACGGATGCGGTATTGTACAAAGCGAGGACCGCGGTGACCTTCCCGACGGCGCCGCTCGAGCTCTCCTTGAAGCCCGAGGTTGCGTTCCTGACGGTCGATTGGTCCTTCGATGACTCCGGTCTCGATCCCTGTGTGGACGAGGTCGCGGAGATCGAGGTTTTGCTTTCGGCTTCCGCGTCCCAGCAGACGACCTACAACCAACGATTTTTGTGCTCGGAGCGGCCCTCCGAGGTGAACGTTCCGCTGCCGCTGCTCAACTTCACCATCCAAGTCGATGCGTATTCGAGCGAAGGTTTCCCGCTGTATTCGGCGACCGCACAACGCGTGCTCGAGCGGGGCGAGAACGAATATACGGCGATCCTCATGTCGCGCGGCGCGCGCGTCTATCTCGATTGGCAGTTCCAAGTCGGCACGACTTCGATCCGTGCCTGCGACGATGCAGAGGTCGGCGCGCAATCGATCACGGTGAACATCACCGTCGACAAGGGGAATCAGACGGCGACGGAGATCGTCGATTGTGCGGAGTCGCGTCCTTACGCGTTCACCGAGAATCGTTATCAAGCGGGAAACGAGCTGATGATCGAGCTCGTCGCCGACGGTGCCGCGCGTTTCCTCGGCCGGCGCGCCGAACAAACGACGGGCGAGGACCTGTACGTTCGGCCACCGATCGTTTTGTATGCGGTGGGCTCGGCGACCGTCGCTATCGCGGTCGACACGTCTTCCTGCGCGCAGGCCGCGTATGACGCGTTCTCGGTGATCGCGGTGAACGTCGAGGATCCGAGCGTGACCGAGACCCTCGAGCTCGGCTCCCAAGAACGTTCTGCGACCTTCGCCGATCTTCCGTACGGCACCTACGACGTGGCGGTGGTGCAGACGAATCACGATGTCCCGGTCTGTACGGCGCTCGGCCGCCGCACGATCTCGGGCCGCGAGAACGCTTGGGCTGCGATCGAGCTCTAGAGTTTCGCTGCGGCGCGTTCGAAGCGGAGCAACCACTCGCGATAGGTGTTCTCTTCGGGGTAGAGGCGCCGTAGCACACGATAAGCGGGCAACGTCAGGTACATCGTCCACAACGAGCCACCGCCACGCGCGTCTTCCGCGAGCTCGGCTTCCAACTTTTCGCGGAGCTTCTCTTTCGTCGCCGGCTCGCGAAGCGCGAGATCGAGCGTCGCCACCATCACCGCGGTCGTCGCGCTGTCGAGCGGACCCTCATAGATGTCGAGCAGCAGGCGCCCGGCTTCGCTTTCGCTCCATTCCTTTCCGGCGGCGCGCGCCAACAAGAACGCGGCGGCGACCTGCACGCGGAAGCGCCATTCTTCGGGCTCGAACGCTTCGGGACGTTCGGGAAGATGGGCCATCACCGCGGCGAGCTCGCGGGGCTCGACGCCGTTCGCTCCAGAGATGGCGAGGTTCGCGTTCTCGCTCCAGCCGACGCGGGTGTACGCGGTGGCGGCGATCGCGCGGACCATTTCGCGCGACCTGTCCGAAGGTACAGGTGCGACGATGCGAGCTCGATCGTCGAGCGCTCCCATGATCTTGCCGAAGAAGGAGGCGCGTTCGTAGGTCCACAGCTGAAACGAGACTTTTTTTCGCGGTTTGCGTGGATCGTGCCTATCGGGTGCGCCATCTGGGACCAGCTGCGGCAACGCGGGAAGGGCGTGTTCGAAGAGCCAAGTATTGCCGAGCGCGCTCTTCGCTTCTTCGTCGCCGGGATGTTCGCGCACGTAGGCGGCGAGATCTTCTTCGGCGGAAGGATCGGCGTCGACGCGCGCTTCCAAGAACAGCTTGATCGGCGTCAGCTCCGGCGCGGTGGAGCGATCGCAGATGCGCGCAGCTTCCTCCCAATCACACCGCTCCAGCGCAGGCCGCATCACGGCACGTAGCAGTCCGACCGGCGCGTCGGGCGCTTCGGCGATCTCGCGCCAGAGCCCGCTCGCGAGCGCCATGGTCTCGGGCGTGTTGAGCCTACGCAGATATTCGGCGTGATGGAGCTTGAGCGCCGTCGAGCTCGGATGGGCTTTTCGCGCGCGATGGAGGAGCTCCACCACCAGCTCGTGTTCCCATTCGAGCGCAGGTTCGAGCTCCGCGACCTCGGCGCGCGCGAGACGTTCGACGCTGAGATAGTCGAGGAGCTGCTTTTCCAGCGCGGCGCCTTCGCGCACCGAAAGCGCGGCGAGGCCGAACTGTGCGGCTTGGCTCAGCTCATCTTGGCGGAGCGCGCGTTCCGCTTCCAAAAACAGCGTCGCGGCGGCCGCGCCTTCGACCGACGGTGAAGCCTCACAACGCGGGGCTGCCGCGGCATATTCGGCGATCGCTCCAAGAAGCGCGGGATTCGTCGGCTCGAGCTCCAGTGCACGCGTGAGATAACCGCGGGCAGCGCGGTGATCGCCGGCGCTGATCGCTTCGCGAAAGAGCTCGATGTCGGTCGCGCGAGGCTGGAGCGGCCCCGGTGCGGGCTTCGTTACTGGCCGGAGGATCAGGTGGCACCGCGAAACCGCAAACTGTACTTTAGGCCAGGTCTGTTCCTTGAGCCACTGCATGGTGTGCGGTTCTTTGGTCTCATCGACGTACGCGGAGATGCTGGCGATCTCCTCGTCGATCATCACCAAGGTGTAGCGGAGCCGGTGCGAAAAATTTTGGTCCAAGCGCTCGGTGAGACCGGTCGCCAAGAGCGCGCGCAGCTTGGGGCCGTCGAGCGCGAAGAGCGGCGCCGTCTCGCGGGGCCCTTTGGCGATCCCGCTCGCAAACACCGCCCAGCTCGGCTCGCCGGAGTCGGGCCAAAAACAGGTCGGCTTCGGGCCTTGATGGGCAAAAGCGTCGTGCAGCGGGCCGTAGGCGCCCATGATCCACTCTTCGATGCCGCGCTCGATGGCGCTCGCGCTCGCGTCCTCGAAACAGCTCCAACAATCGCACAGCGGTGTGGCCAGGACCGTTGGACTGATCAGCGTGAAGTGCAGATGGGCCGTGCCTTTTTTTGTTTGGACCTCGACGATGTCGAACCGGCCGCGCAGGTCGGCGAAGGGGAAGATGAACACGTCGCCTTCGAGCTTTACCGGGCACCCCGCGTTGTGGAGGGCCGCTTTCATCTGTACACGCGCTTGGGAGAGCGCTTTTTCGTCGACGCCGTTCATTCGTTCGCTCCGCGTTTGGGTGATCGGAGGGTGTAGCTCCGTGTACGCACTTTTGCTCCGGAAATCATTCGCTACGTAACTCTGCGGATGACAGGGCGTGTCAGGCTTGCACGAATGCGACCCTATGCCTCGTTTGTGGCGCGCGTCTTTCTGCGCCTTAGCGCTCAGCTTTCTCTTTGCTTGTGGGGGAGAGCCTGCACCTGATCTTCCGACCAGGGACACCGGAATCGATCCGCCGATCGTGCTCGACGCCGGCGTCACGTCGGACGCGGCCGAAATTTTCCCCGATGCGGAGATTCACGCGGACGCGGAGAGCGACGCCGCGATCGCAGACGACTCGGGCGAGGATGCGGGTACTGTCCAAGAGGACGCTGCGACGTTCCCGGATGCAGAGGTCACCGACGCGACGAACCCCGACGCGACCACACCGGATGCGGGCGATGCGGGCGTGGTGTTGACCGATCAGGACAACGACAACATCGCCGATCAACATGAAGGTATGGGCGCGGTGAACACGGATGGCGACGCCGATCCGGATACGGCCGACCTCGACAGCGACAACGACGGCGTGTCCGATCTTCAGGAAGCCGGCGACACCGAGCTCGCCACCTTACCGGTCGACAGCGACAACGACGGCGTTCCGAACTTTCGCGACAGCGACAGCAACAACAACGGCATCCCGGACGGCCAAGAAGGATCGGGCGATCTCGACGGCGACGGCATCCCCGACTTCATGGACATGGACGTCGACGGCGATTTCATCCGCGAAGATCACGAAGGTGCCGGCGACTTCGACGGCGACGGCACGCCGAACAACCGCGATCTCGACAGCGACAACGACGGTGTTTCGGACGCGGTGGAAGCGGGCGATCAACAGCTGATCACGCCGCCGAACAACGGCGATTTCGTCATGGACGGCCCGGATTTCATCGACCTCGATGCAGACAACGACACGATCGGCGATGTCCACGAAGGTGCCGGCGACAGCGACGGCGACACCATTCCCGATCGTTTGGACATCGACTCGGACAACGACGCGGTGCTCGATCTCGCGGAAGCCGGCGACGCCGACGTGGCGACACCTCCGCTGAACACGGACGGCGACGCGAACCCCGATTTCCGTGACACGGACGCGGACGGCGACTTCATCCTCGATCTCACCGAGCGCAACATCGATTCGGACAACGACTCGACACCTGATCGTTTGGACAGCGACTCCGACAACGACGGTGTCAGCGATGTGGTCGAATCCGGGGACACCGATCTTGCCACCTTGCCGCTCAACACCGATCTCGACACGCTCGCGGATTATCTCGATCTCGATTCGGACAATGACGGTTTGGCCGATGCGGTCGAGCTCGGATGCCCGGGCTCGTCCAATCGTGTCCTCGGGGACAGCGACCTCGACGGTTTCGTCGACGCCGCGGAGCTCGCGTATGGCAGCAATCCTTGCTCCGGCTTGAGCGGGATCGACGACTTCTACTTCGTGCTTCCGCCGGGCGGACCGGGCGACGATGCACCGCTGCTCTTCAGCGACACCGGGATCGATCGCGCTGACTTGGCGATCAACATGGATAACACCGGCTCCATGGGTGAAGAGATCGCCAACCTGCGCACCTCCCTGTCGACGACGTTGATCCCGGGTGTGCTCGCGGTGATTCCGGATACCGGCGTCGCGGTCACCTCCTTCGAAGATTTCCCGATCGATCCGTTCGGCGATCTTGCGTCGGGCGACGTGCCGTTCCGGTTGAACACACGCGTCACCACCAGCATCCCTGCGGCGCAGACTGCGGTGAATGCGTTGACGACGCGCAGCGGTGTCGACTTTCCGGAGTCGGGTGCAGAAGCGCTCTTTCAGATCGCGAGCGGCGCCGGCGTGAGTTATCCGAACGGCAGCGTTCCCGCTTTCAATCCTGCGCAAAACAACGTGCCGGGGGTGGCGGATGGCGTGATCGGCGGCGTCGGCTTCCGCGATGATGCGCTGCCGATCGTCGTTCACGTCACCGACGCGCTCTCGCATACGCGGCGCGATTACCAAGCGGTGAACACCAACATCGCGGCCGCGGCACCGACCGATGTTCGCAACGCGTTGTCGGGGATCGGTGCGCGCGTGGTGACGATGACCGGACTGACGACGCAGCCGTTCAACGATCTGTTGTGTTCGGGGCAGCTGGCGAACATCTTTGGGGCGATCGGACCGAACGACGCGGATTGGTTCGTGATCAATGGTGCGGTCTCCGGTGACTCGATCCACGTCGAAGTGGGCGCCCTGTCCTATGGATCAGAGCTCGATACCATGGTGGCGATCGCCAACAGCACGGGGATCATCGCCTTGAACGACGACGTCGTCGCGGGCAACACGGATTCGGAGCTCACCGCGACCCTGTCCGGCGTGGGCCCCTACTACGTGGCGATCGCTTCCTACAACGACAACACCTTCACCGGGATCGGCGGGCAATCGCAGGGCCACTATGCGGCGATCGTCGAGCGAAACGGTGCGTTCGTGATCCCATCGCCGACGCAATGTCGCGCGGAGGATGCGAACAGCCGAACGAGCGCCACGCAGTTGGTGGCCATCGCGACGAGTATGCCGCCGGGGAGCTTCGCGCAGTGCCTCACGGATTGTCAGACGATCCTCGGACCGTTCCATCCGTTGTTCGAGGACTACACGTATCCGGTCGAATATTCGGAGGAGACGAACGCCGTCATTCCCGCGTGTGCGTGGAACGAGTTTGGACCTGGTCGCCCGGCCAGCTGTCCTTTGGATCAGTGTTGTACCGGCATCAACGGCGAAGGTGTGCCGGTCAACGCGGCGGGTGTTTGTCCGCTCACCTTCGAGATCAGCGCGAACGGTGCGGGGCTCTCGACCGCCATGGTCGCGGGGATCGAAGCGTTGGTGAAGTTCTCGACCTTCACCATCACCACGGTGGTGCGTTCGGATCCTTCCGCGCCGATCGACACGACGTGTTTCATCCACGGCGTCACGCCGGCGACCGCGACGGTGCCGAATTCGTGCGCGCCGACGCCACAAGCGGTGGACTTGTTGCCGCCCTCGCCGGCGCTCGACTCGTTCATCAACGTGGTGCCGGGGACCCTGCTCGAATTCGACGTCGACGCGCTCAATCAGAACGCGACCACGCTTCAACCGTGTGCGCCGTCCACCTCGAGCCCGCAGCTATATCGCGCGTTCATCGACGTCATCGCGGACGGCGTCACTGTCGTCGACACGCGCGACGTCATCATCATCGTCCCGCCCGTCGTCTCCGGCGGACCGTCCTAAGCCCGTTAACGGCGGAGCAAGTCCGCCTGCGGGCCTTCGTTCGCTTCGCTCACTGCGCGCTTCGCTTGCGGGTGCCTCTCCCGCTTACGGCGGAGCACGTCGCCGACACCCTCGGCGCGGGTGGGAGCCAGGTCCACGGATGTCGTCGAACGTTTCGAAGATGTCTGCGTTGTTGACCAAGACATCGTCATCTACGTGCTGCGCCCAAAATCGCATCCGTACCTGCCTGGTCGAAAGATCAGCGAGCGATTCCACGAAAGGGATCCGCGCGAGCGGAAGGCGGGGCGTTTAGTCCGCGCACATAGACTTCGAGCTCGCGTGGCATTTTGCCTCGGAGACGCCGTCACCTTGATTCGCTTCTCTGACAACGTCATATGATTCGCTCCTTGGTTTGGCAGTTCTTCGCGTCTGCGGCCCTCACGCTTTGCACGGCAGCTGGTCCTGCCGTGACCACCGATCTTCCGCGCGCGGCCGCGCTCGGTGCCACCGCCTCCACGCCGGAGGTCGAGCCGCTCGCCGGCGCGGTCGAACGGGTGCTGCGTGCCGAGTTGGATCGCTTGAACGTCGTCAACACCGCGGGGACACCGGCGCTCGAGCTCGCGGAGCTGCAGCTCGCGGTCGGGTGTGTCGGTGAGACGCCGTCGTGCCTGACGTCGATCGCCAAACAGCTCGAAGTGGAGCTGTTGCTTCTCACGCGACTCGATCGAAGCGGCGACGAGACCGTGATGACGGTGTCGATGTTCGACCTCCGAAAGCCGGAGACGGTGAAGAGCGGCGTGCGTCGCGCTTCGGGAGGCCGCGTCGATTCCATGCTGCTCGAACAGGTCGACGGATTGTTGCGCGAGCTGTTTGGCCTCCCGCCTCCACCTCCGAAAAAAGTCGCAGAGGTCGAGGATGATCGACCGGTGCCGCTGCCGGTGATCGTCGTGGGAGGAATCGGGGGCGTCGCGCTGCTCACCGGTGGTGTCTTCGGCGGAATGTTCCTCTCGGCGGAGAGCAACTACGCGAGCAAGTCGATCAATACGCGCGCCGATGTCGACGCTGCGCATCAGCTTCGAGAAGACGCGAACACCCGCGGCACGACGGCGGTGACGTGTTTTGCGATCGGCGGTGCAGCTTTGGTCGCCGCTGCCGTGTTGTATTTTTTCCCGTCGAAACGCGAGGAACAGACTGAAGATCCGACGCTCGCCGCGGGTCCGTTCTTCACCGGACCGCTTGCCCGAGGTGTCGAATGATCAAGAAGCTCAGCCTCGTCGCGTTGCTCTTCGCATCCGCATGTTCGGTCGAGCTCGCCGGCAACCCGGCGAAGAAATGTACCGACGGATGCAGCGCGACCGAAGAATGTTACGAAGGTTTCTGCCTCCCGCTTCCGAACGGCGACGCGGGTCCGGTGGATCTCGGCCTTCCGGACTCGGGTGAGCGCGATCCACTGGACTGCAGCGAGTTTGAAGATGGCGAGATCGTGTCCTGTTACACCGGGGCCCCTGCGAGCTCGCAGACCATGGGTGCCTGCCGTCCCGGCGCGAAGGAGTGCCGCAACGGAAAGTTCGGCGGCTGTCTCCTCGAGGTGACGCCGTCCGCCGAGTCGTGCAACGGCCGCGATGACGACTGCAACGGCGAGATCGACGACATTCCGCCGACCTCGTGCGCCGTCGAGGGCGCGCTCGGTGTTTGTCGAGACGGAACACTTCAGTGCGTCGGTTCGAATCCCACGTGTGTCTCGACGTCGTCGGCGACGCTCGAGCGTTGCGGCGACGCGCTCGACAACGACTGCGATGGAGCGGTGAACGAGGATCTGGTGCGGCCTTGTTATTCGCGCGCGCCGGACGGCTGCGTCCAAGATCGAAAAGACGGCAAGTTCACCTGCGTCGGCTCTTGTCAGGCGGGCACGCAAGCTTGCGAGCTCGACGGCTCGTGGAGCACCTGCGCCAAAGAGACCATTCCGAACGACATCGAGGAGTGCACCACCTCGACGGCCTCACTCGCCCAAGATGAAAACTGCAACGGCGAGATCGACGAAGGCTGCACGTGTGTCGAAGGCGCGTCCTACGCGTGTTACGACGGCCCGCTCGAGACGAACCGGCTCCCGTGCCGCTCCGGTTTGGCGCTCTGTACTAGCGATCAGTTCGGGAAGTGCGACGGCCAGATCCTTCCCGAGACCGAAACGTGCGCGAACGAAGGCGCCGACGACGACTGCGATGGCATGCCGGACGATGTGCTCGGGCGCGGTGACGCGTGCAGCACCGCGCAGCTCGGCGCATGTCGCGACGGCGTTTCCATCTGCGGCACCTCGGGTCCCGAGTGTCTGACCCCCATGGCCGTCCCCGAGCTGTGCAACGGCCTCGATGACGACTGCAACGGTGTCAACGACAACGGATTCGATCTCTTGACCGACCGCAACCACTGCGGAGAATGCAACGATCCCTGCCCAGAGGGCCTCGATTGTTGCGGCGGCAACTGCATCGACCTGCAGATGGACGGCAACAACTGCGGTGAGTGCACCGAGGCATGCGGTCAAGGCGGCTTGTGTTGCGACGGTCAATGCGTCGCGAATCCGCTCACCGATCGAAACAACTGCGGTGGATGCGGCATCCCGTGTAACGGCGAGGGCCAAGCGTGTTGCAACGGAACCTGCGTCGACACGCGCACCAATCCTGCGACGTGCGGCAACTGCACCACGCAATGTTCGGGGATGAACAGCGCGTGTTGCGACTCGGTCTGCGCTCCGCCGATCTCCGCGCAGTGCGACACCTGCGGCGAGACGTGCGATCCAAACGAGACATGTTGCGCTCCTGTCTGCGCGGACACGATGACCGACACCTTCAACTGCGGCGGGTGCGGCATCGAGTGTGCGGCCGGCCAGTTCTGTTGCAACGGCATGTGCCGGGCGAACGACGAAGCGAACTGCGGAATGTGTGGGCGTTCCTGCGGGGCGAACGAACACTGCTGCGGGGGAACCTGCGTTCCCGTCAACGCGCAGAACTGCCTCGACTGCGGAGATACCTGTCTCAATGGCCAATCCTGCTGCGGAACCGCCGGATGTCAGCCGACCGATGTGGATCCCCACTGCGGCGCGTGCGGCGTAAACTGTGCCGCTGCGGGACAACAGTGCTCAAATCGGACGTGCTGTGCAGCGGGTCTGACCGGATGCGAAGGGTCCTGCGCCAACCTCGCGAATGACGTAGACAATTGTGGGCAGTGCGGCCGGAGCTGTACGGGTCTGCTCGGGATTGGTGCGACCTGCTCGAGCGCTCGCTGCTGCATTACAGTATTGTTCATAACGACCTGCCAATGACCCAACAGTTAACGCCCAAGACGCAAGACGCCGGAGCCGAAGGAGGCTCGTGGGATGTCGATCCGCTGCTCGGCGGCATGGTCGGCGGGCGTTATCGCATTCGCAACGTGATCGGTCGCGGCGGGATGGGCGTGGTCTACGACGCGATCCACGAAGAGCTCGGCAGAAACGTCGCCATCAAAGTTGTCAGCGCGGCGCACGCGCACGACACAAAAGTGATCGATCGTTTTTTGCGTGAGGCACGCGTCGTTGCGCAGATCGGTCATCCGAACATCGTCGATGTCCACGATCTCGGACGCCTGGAAGACAAACGCCCGTACTTGGTGATGGAGCGCCTCTACGGGCCGAGCTTCTACGAGCTCTTGCACATGCAAGGGAAGATGGAGCCGTTGCGGGTCGCCGAGCTGCTCGATGGTGCAGCGGCCGCGCTGGAGATCGTTCATTCGAAGGGGATCATCCACCGCGACATCAAGCTCGAAAACTTGATGCTGGCGCGCATCGAAGACGGCTCGCAGGTGGTGAAGCTGCTCGACTTCGGGATCGCCGCGTTCTCTTCGCCGAACGTCGACGCCAAACGAATCACTGCGCAGGGGATGATCACCGGAACGCCGCTGTACATCGCGCCGGAAGCGGCCTCGGGCGACCGGCCCGATCACCGTGCGGACATCTATTCCTTGTCGGTCGTGGCGTACATGATGCTCACCGGCTTCGCACCGTTCGACTCGGAAAATCCGGTGATGGTGCTCTTGAAGAAGCTCTCGGAGCCGCCGCCTCCGCTCTCATCGGAGAGCGTGAAGTTCTCGAAGGAGCTGGAAGATGTCATCGCGCGCGGGCTCTCGCGCAATCGTGAGGAGCGATATCAAAGCGCGCGTGAGCTGGTGCGCGACATCCGCTCTGCTGCGCGCGTCGATGCAGGTCAGATCTCGCAGCAGCCGACCGCAGTACAACTGACCGACGTGATCGAGCGGCCGAAACCAGTCGTGTTCTCGGATCCGACGCCGCTCGTCGTGAAGCCGCCACCGTCTTCGATCGAGGTCTCGCTCGTTCCAGAGACGCAGCCGAACGTTCGGGCCGCAGCGCCGGTACCCGTGGCGCGCACGCTGAAATACCAGAGCACTGCGGATCTCGTCGCGGAGATGGAACAAGAACGGGACGACAAGCTGCGCCGCGCGGCGTTCGTCGCCATTCCGCTCTTGGCGATCGCTGCGGTGATCGTCGTGTTGTCGCGCGGCTCGAGCACGTCTGGGCGCGGCGAGCCGATCACCGAGCCCCTGCCGATCTCGCAGCAACAGCCCGCGAGAGATCCCGCACAGGTGCTGCCGGTCGCCGATCCTCCCGTGCGTGCGGAGAAAGTCGAGCAGCCGCAAGAAGAGCCCGTCGCGGAAGCGCCGAAAGAAGAAACGGTTTTGACGCGCGCAGAGCCGGCCAAAGAGGAACGCGTCCGCAAGGCGCCGCCGATCGCCGAACCGGTGGTCCGCACGGCGGAGTCACAGAAGATCGAACAGCCGGATCCGCCCGTGCAGCCGCGGCGCAAAGTGGTGAAGGAAGAGCCCGCACCGGCGACGACCTCCGCACCAACCGATCTCGCTCGCGCCGAAAAAGCGACGCGGGAAGGGATGAAGGCGTTGATCGGCGGACGCCTACCCTCGGCGATCGAGTCGTTCCGTGAAGCGACGAACGCGGCACCGAAGTTTGCGGCGGCGTGGCGCGGGCTCGGTTTGGCGAACGAGAAGATGGGTCGCAAGAGCGAAGCGCTGGAAGCATTCGAACATTATCTACGCACCTCGGGCTCCGAAAATCCGGGTGTGGTTCGCGAGATCGAATCGCGCGTCGAAAAGCTCAAGGGCCTTTGATCTTTCGTGCATCATTGATCTTTCGTACAGGTATGCTCGCGCTCGCGCTGTTCGCCGCAGGCGAGAGCGCTGCAGCGACGTTGCGTTATGCCGTCGTCGTCGGCGACGGCGCCGAAGCGACCGCTCTGGTGGAGGCGCTTCATCTCTCGGCGGGTTTCGAACGCGCCGGCCCACGAACGGTGCTCACCAGCAGCAGCGGTCTCGATGCGGCGATCCAGGAGATGGAGAAGCGCATCAGCCGCGACAAAGACGAGATCGCCGGCGTGCAGTCATTGCTCGCGGTGATCCGTCCCGGCGACGATGCGCTCGGCAAATATCGCGTTCCTCAAGAGCGCAGCGCTAAAGTGTTCTTTGCGGCGTCCGGGCTTCCGCGCGGACGTTATCTGCTCGTCTATGACGAAGATCTCCCCGCAGCCGTGATCGTGAAGGGCATCGAACCGCTCTCTTTCGACGCCTATCCCGGACGCGCGCGCCTCATCCCCATCGATCGCCCCGGCATGGTGCTCGACCTCGAGCTCGGCGCCACGGCACCGCCGTACACTTTTGGGCTCGCATACGGTTATGCCGTCTTCAGCGACCGAGCGAATGCGCCCCGACACAGCCTCCAATTGAAGGTGGGCATCGACTTCGGCGCGCTCAGCCTCGCGGCGCGAGTCGGTTACGGCTGGCGCACTTTGCTGCTGCTCGAAACCGCAGAGGAAGATCGACTCAACGCGTTCGGAGGCGGCGTGCTCGCGGGTGTCACCACGACGATCGGCGACTCGAAGGTCGCTGTCCGTTTGGGCACTGAAGCGTGGTGGAGCAAAGAAGCCGTGTTCCTCGGCTTCGGCGGTTTCGAGCTCTCTTATCAGCTCTACGGCCGGCTCTATGTCTTCCTCGAGGTGGAGGCCGGCGTGATCTCCAAGCCGTTCGGAGCATGGGGTCGTGGCGGGATCGGGCCGATGATCAGCTTCTAGAGCCTCATCCAGGCGGCGAGCAGTTTTTCGCCCGCGTCTTGGCTCTTTTCCGGGTGAAATTGCACGGCGACCAGCGCGTCTTTCGCCACGGCGGCGATGAATCGATCGCCATGTTCCGTGTACGCGCTGTGAAACGAGCGGTCCGTGCCGCGCGCGGCGTAGGAGTGCACGAAGTAGAACGCTTCGCCGCTCACATTGGCCGAAAGGACAGGATGCGTGTTTTGGTGCTCGACCGGCGCCCAACCCATATGCGGGCGTTTGATCCCCGGGCGCACGGGCAGGATCTCGATGTCGCCGGGAATGATCGCCAGACCCTCGACGCCTTCTTCTTCACCTGATCTTTCGTACAGGAGCTGCAAACCGAGGCACACGCCGAGCAGCGGACGGCTCGAACGTGCGCGCGCGCGGAGCGGCTCGATGAGATCCTTCTGCCGGAGCCGCTCCATCGCCTGGCCGAACGCACCTTGGCCCGGGATGACCAGACGATCGGAGCTTTCGATCCGCTTGGCGTCGTCGCTGACTACGACCGTTGCGCCCAGCCGCTCGAACGCTTGCGTGATCGAGCGGATGTTGCCCATCCCGTAGTCGACGACGGTTACGGTGCTCACCAATCGAGGCTGCCTTTCGTGGAGGCGACCTCGAAGGTGCGTCGCGGATCGATCTCCACCGCGCGACACATCGCGCGCGCCAACGCTTTGAAACACGCTTCCACGATGTGATGGCGATTGCTCCCGTGTTCCAGGATCAAGTGCAGGTTCATACGCGCCTCGACGGTTATCGCGCTCATGAACACTTCCAGCAGCTCGACGTCGAAGTTGCCGATGCGGCCGTCGCGGATCGGCACTTTGAACACCAGGTGCGGGCGTCCCGAGAGATCGATCGCGCAACGCACCAGAGTTTCATCGAAGGGGATCGTCACTTCACCGAAGCGGCTCATACCCGCGCGATCGCCCATCGCATCGAGCAAGGCGCGTCCGATACACAAGCCGACATCTTCGACCGTGTGGTGCAGATCCACGCTCAGGTCGCCGTGCGCCACCACCTTGAGATCGATCAACGAGTGCCGAGCGAACGCCGACAACATGTGATCGTAAAAAGGGATGCCGGTCTCGATCTCGAAGCGGCCGGTGCCGTCGAGATCGAGCGCCACGCGGACGTCGGTCTCTTTGGTGCGGCGGTGCACTGTTCCGCGCCGCTTTCTGCCCGGCGTGTTCGGCGTCGCTTGCGCGTGTGGTGGCTCGTCGCGCGGCTCCTGCGGTTTGCGCACCGGCACCGGGAGCTTCGGCTCGTCGTCCGGATGTACGTTGCCGTTTTTGATCTTCTTGCGTTTCGCGGCCATAAATTTCCCTATTTTTTGCGGCGAATTTCGATCGCGCGTGCGTGTGCTTCGAGCCCTTCGATGCGCGCCAATTCCGCTGCGTCGCTCGCCAATGATGCGAGCCCGCGCGCCTCTGCGCGGAGGATGCTGGTGCGCCGGACGAAGTCGTGGACCGAAAGCGGCGAGCCAAAACGTGCGGTGCCGCTGGTTGGAAGGACGTGATTGATGCCGGCGTTGTAGTCGCCGAGCGCTTCCGGCGCGTCGTGCCCGACGAAGATCGCGCCCGCGGCGTGGATCTGTTCGACTGCGCTCTCCGCATCCTTGATCGCCAAACCGAGGTGCTCCGGTGCGTAACGATTGGCGAGCTCGATCGCTTCGTGCCGGTCGCGCGCCAAGATGATCGCGCTTCGGGCGGCCAGCGCAGCGAGCGCGATCTCACTCCGCGGAAGAAGCAACGCTTGTTTCATCACCTCGGACGCGGTCCTCGAGCAGACTTCGGCGCTGGTCGAGATCAACACCGCGGCCGAACGTGCATCGTGCTCCGCTTGCGCCAGCAGATCGGCGGCCAGCACGCGGGGGTCGGCCGTTTCATCGGCGAGCAACAACACTTCGGAGGGACCCGCGATCTGATCGATGGCCACGCGCCCGTAGACCTGCCGCTTCGCTTCGGCCACGTACGCGTTCCCCGGCCCGACGATCTTGTCGACGCTCGGAACGGTATCTGTACCAAAGGCCAGGGCGCCGATCGCCTGCGCTCCGCCGATTCCATAGACTTCGTCGGCCCCTGCGAGCTTCGCTGCGGCGAGCACCGCTGGTGCGATCACCCCTTTTTTTGCGGGCGTGACCATCACCACGCGGGCCACGCCCGCAGCTTTCGCGGGGATAACGTTCATCAGCACCGTCGACGGATACGCCGCGGTCCCGCCCGGTACGTAAACGCCGGCGCGGGCCAAAGGGCGTGCACGCAGCTCGCAGCGGATACCTGTACCATCGTCCAGGATGGTGTCATCCACACGTTGGGCCGCGTGAAAGGCGCGCACCCGATCCGCCGCGCGTTTCAGCGAGTCGGGAGCGGGTGGGGCGTCGTCGAGATCGACGCGTAAGTCGGCGGGTCGAACGCCGAGACGATCATCGAAGCGCGCGGTGTAAGCGCACAGTGCTTCGTCTCCGCGTTCCGCGATCGCGCGCAAGATCTCGGTGACCGTGGCGGTGATCGCGGCAGGAGCCTCACCCTCGCCGGCACGTGCGGCCAGACGGGCGAAACGCACCTCGAAGTCGGCGTCGGTGGTTGCGTAAACCGCGATCACGCGAGCGCCTCTTTTAATCTTTTTTCCAGCGAACGGATCGCTTCGCTGTTCAGCTTCAACGCGGCGCGATTCACCACCAGGCGCGCGCTGATCTCGAGGATGGTCGCTTTCTCCACCAAACCGTTGCGGCGCAAGGTCTCGCCGGTCTCCACGATGTCGACGATTGCATCCGACAGACCGACCAAAGGCGCCAGCTCGATCGCTCCGGAGAGCGCGATGATCTCCGCCGGCGATCCACGTTCGAGGAAATATTGTGAAGCCAGATGGGGATATTTCGTCGCGATGCGCGGGCTCTCCAACTTGAGCGGATCGACGCTCTCCGCTGCACACAAACACAAGCGGCACTTTCCGATCTGGAGGTCGAGCGGCAACAAGACGTTCGGGCGTTGCTCGGCGATGGTGTCGTAGCCCGCAACGCCCAACGCGCAGACGCCGTGCTCCACGTAGACCGCGACGTCCGCATCGCGCACCACCACCACTTCCGCCGGACCGATGTCGGGGAGGGTGATCGGGTGGATCAAGCGCCGTGGATCTTCATCGAGCGCAGAGAGATCGATCCCCGCGCGTTGAAACAACACACGCGTTCGATCGAGCACTCGGCCCCGGCCGAGCCCGATGCGCAGCAGCTCTGCCACGCGTTCGCGGTAACACGGCAAATCCTTGGATTCAACGCACGCCGAGGACGACGCGATCGTGCTCGCCCGGATCCTGGTGCGCTTCGATCTCGCGGTAACCAGCCTCCGCCAAGATCGCCTCGGTGCGCTCGCGCTGATCGTAGCCGATCTCCAGCGCCAACACGCCGCCTTCGCGCAAACGGGTGCGCGCCTCGAGCACCAGACGGCGCACCAGATCCAAACCGTCGGGCCCGCCGTCGAGCGCCAAATGCGGTTCGAAGTCCTTCACGTCGCGCATCAGCTTCGGAATCTCCTCGCGCGCGATGTACGGCAGGTTCGCGGCGATAAGATCGAAATCCGCGTTTTCCGGAATACTGGCCAAAAGATCAGATTCGACGAGCGAGACCCGCTCATTCATCGCGTGCCGCTCGCGATTTTTTTCGGCGATCGCCAGCGCCTTCGGGGAGATGTCGATCGCGGTCACTTTCGCCGCGGGCAGCTCTTTGGCGAGCGCGATGGCGATACATCCTGTTCCTGTCCCAACATCGGCGATCACCGGCGTCTCGCGCGTTTTCATCTTCGTGACACACAGCTCGATCAAAGTTTCGGTGTCCGGCCGCGGGATCAACACATCGGGCGTGACCTCGAAGGTCAAAGACCAGATCTCTTTCTTGCCGACGAGGTGCGCCATCGGTTCGCCGCGCGCACGCCGTGCGACCAGCCCGCGGATCGCCGTCAGCTCTTCCTGTCCTAAAGGACGGTCGAAGTGCGCGTACAACATCACGCGCTCGAGCGAGAGCGCGTGGCCCATGATCAGCTCTGCGTCGAGCCGGGGAGAGCTGAGTTTTTTCGACTCGAAGTGCGCCCGCGTCCAATCGAGCACGGAGAGGATCGTCCAGGTCACTTCGGCTTCGCTTTGAGCGCCTCGGCCTGCGCGTGCGTGCGGAGCGCAGTGATGATCGGGTCGAGATCGCCGTCCATGATCTTCGGCAGATTGTGGATGGTGAAGTTGATGCGGTGATCCGAGATGCGATCCTGCGGATAATTGTAGGTGCGGATCTTCTCCGAACGATCGCCGGTGCCGACCATGGCACGGCGCGTGTTGCCTTGTTCCTCGAGCGTCTTCTTCAGCTCGCGCTCATACAAACGCGCGCGGAGAACCTTCATCGCTTTCGCTTTGTTCTTGTGCTGCGATTTTTCGTCCTGACACACGACCATGGTGTTCGTCGCGATGTGGACAATGCGCACGGCGGAGTCCGTGGTGTTCACCGACTGACCGCCGTGGCCACCCGCGCGAAAGACGTCGATGCGGATGTCTTTCGGTTCGATGGCGATGTCGACTTCTTCGGCCTCGGGCATGACCACCACGGTGACCGTCGAGGTGTGGATGCGGCCCTGTGCTTCCGTCGCGGGAACGCGCTGCACGCGATGCACGCCGCCTTCCCACTTGAGATTCGAGTAGACGTCGTCGCCTTCGAAGGTGGCGATGATCTCTTTGAACCCGCCGACCGTGCCGCTCGACGTGTTCATGATCTCCGTCTTCCAACCTTTGAGGTTGGCGAAACGTGTGTAGAGATTGAAGAGCTCGCCCGCGAACAGCGACGCTTCATCGCCGCCCGCGCCGGCGCGAATTTCCATGACGATGTTTTTACCGTCGAGCGGATCCTTCGGAATGAGCAGGATCTCCAGCTTCTTCTGGATCTCCTCCAAACGGGGCACACCTTCGCGAAGCTCGGCTTTCGCCATCTCACGAAGGTCTTCGTCGTCTTGCTCGAGCAGCTCCTTGGCGCCTTTCACTTCGGCGTCGGTCTTCTTGTAGAGCCGAAAAGTCGCGACGATCTCTTCGAGCTTCGCCCGTTCTTTACCGACCTTCTTCAGCTCATCGAGGTTCGAGCCGAAAGTCGGATCCGCCATCCGCGCCGTCAGATCTTCGTAACGACGCTCCACATCTTCAAGTTGCTCGAACATGATCTACGCTCGCTGTACCGACGCCGCGAGCTCGGAGTAGTCACGGAAAACCGCGACCTGACCGCCCGCGGGGTGTTCCTTCACATACGCGCGCGCCTCTGCGACGGCAACCGTTTCGAGCGTCGCTTCGCGGTGAAGGGCGGCCTGCATCGCCGCCAGCGCGATCTCCAGCTGATCCTCGCTCGGCTCGCGCGTCGTGAGGCGCTGCATGAGGCGACCTGGCCAAACGATCAGCTGCACCCAGAGCTGGCCAGGGTGGCTGGAAGCGTAACGATTGATCTCGTAGGCGAGGCCCGCGAGCGGCAGCATCAGCGGGATCTTCACCACGATCATCGCCAGGTGATTGACGATGGTGATCTCCGAAACGCGCGGGATGAACGGGAACACCGCGGCGAACATGAAGATCGACAACGTCAGCACGAAGAGGACGAAGCTCGTCCCGCAGCGCGCGTGGAAAGTGGTGTTCGCGCGCGCGTTCGCCACCGTCAGCTCTTGGCCGTTTTCGTAGGTGTTTACGACCTTGTGCTCAGCGCCGTGGTACTGAAAAACGCGGCGGATCTCGGGGACCATGGAGATCGCCGCGATATATCCGACGAAGATGGCGATCTTGAAGAGACCGTCGAGGACGTGAAAAGCGAACGCGTCGACGTCGAGATCGGCGCCTGCGACGCGACCTGTACCATAGGCCAGTAGGTGCGGGAGCCCGACGAACAGGCCGATGGCGAGCACGAACGAGAACGCCATGGTGCCGGCGGTGCTCGCCTTGCTCTGCGGTTTATCGGGTTCGGCTGCGGCTTGTTCCGCGGAGAAGCTCAACGCTTGAAGCCCGTTGTAGAGCGATTCGGCGAGGACGACGGAGCCCCGGAGCAACGGCCAACGCAAGAACCGCAGGCGCTCCCAAATGGAAATCCAAGCGTCTTCACGGACGACGATCGAGCCGTCGGGGCGTCTCACCGCGATCGCGAGCGATCGCGGTGAGCGCATCATGACGCCCTCGAGGACCGCTTGGCCCCCGACGTAAGGCTTGTTGATGTTGGACGTCTCCATACGAACGGGTCCCGACATTGTAGGGGGCCGATCGTTGAAGGCGCTAGCTCCGTTTGTAGCGCTTGTTGAATTTCTCGACGCGACCTGCCGCGGCGACTTGCTTCTGCTTGCCCGTGTAGAACGGGTGGCACGCGCTGCACACGTCGACGCGGAAGTCACCCTTCGTGGACGAGGTCTCGATCTGGTTTCCGCAAGCGCAGGCTACGGTCGCGCCAACATAGCGGGGATGGATATTCTCCTTCATGGGTTCCTCCGAAAGTCGGCAACATCTAGATACGGCGAGCACCGTGTCAACGTAAATGTGGCGAGGGCGACGGATCTCTTACGAGATTTTGACGCGGATACGGGAGACCTCGCCCTCGAACACTTGTTGGGCGGGCGAACAACCGCTTCCGACGATGGTGCCCGACGCGTCCAACGCGTCCACGAAGACCACGTACGTGTTCACCGGAACATCGTCGAGCGTGAAGGTGACGCCGCGGCTGCGCGCTTCTTCGCCGACCGGCGCGGTGTATGGACCGAGCACGGACTGCGGATGCGGGAGCGTCGCGCGGATCTCGTCGCAGGTGATCTCGCCCGTATAAAAATAGATCGCGACCTGCGTGCTCTCCGCAAACAGCGCCTCCGTCGCGAACGCGATCGCCATGCCGCGCGGCTCTTCTTCGCCGCCGCACGCCGCGAGCGCGAGCACCGTCAGAACGAGACCAGCGGTACGATTTCGATGGCCGTGCATCCAAATCCCTCCTCTGCATCACAATCGTCGCCGCCGCCGTTCAAGAGGATCACCGTCAAGATGATCGCGCCTGCGACGACGACTGCACCCGCGCCGACGCCGAGCGCGATCAACACGGTGTCGTCGCCGTCGTCTTTCGGTGCGGTGACTTTCGTCGGTGGAACCAGCGCGGTGCTCGAAGTGTTCGTACGCAGCTCACCGGCGAGCGCGGGGCTGGTCGTCGAGGTCGAAGACGTCTTGATGAAGCTCGGCCGTTCGTCTCGCGTCGACCAAGCTTCGACGAGCAAAGGCGGCGTGGGAAGCGTGGTGATGACGATGGGATCGTTCTCCGATCCGATCTGCGCGATCGTCTTCTTCGACTTCGTCGCGCGCGCGTAAAGCTCGACCCGCGGGCGATCGAGGGTGATCTTTTTGACAGCGACGGTCCCGGTCTTCGTCAGCGTCTCCGCTTTGAACGGCGACGTCTGTCCGCGGCGCATCAACAGCTCGAGCTTGCTGTTCTTCGGCAGATTTTCGTGCTCGATGACCACGGTGATCGTCCGGCCGTCTTTCACTTCACCGACGACGCGGTGGCGCAACACCGGACCGGTGACCACCGGGAGCGGCTTCGGCTCCTTCGGCTTCTCTTTCTCTTTAGCGCGCTCTTTCACCGCTTCTTTGGGCGGGACTTTGGGCGTTTCCTTCACCGCGACTTTGGGCGTTTCCTTCGCCGGCTCCTTGGGCGCTTCCTTCGGAGGTTTCGGCTCTTTTTTGGGCGTCTCTTTGACGACCTTCGGCGGAGTTTCTTTCAGCGGCTCTTTTTCGCGCGGAGGCTCGCGCACAGGCTCCGGTTCTTCGGGCTCGGCGACCTCTGCGGCCGAAGGTGCGTTCGCCCGCGCGCGTTCCAGCGCTTCGAGGATCTTCGGCGAAGCGCTCGCCGTCAGCTTCACCCGTTTGTCGAAACCGACCGCCTTCAAGAACGCTTCGTCGCCGCCGACCATATCGCCGAGCTCCGCGCGCGCACGGCCGAGCAACACCCAAAGTTTGGCCTTCGCCGGCATCTTCGCTTTTTTGTAGGCCGGCAGCGTGCGCACGCTCGATTCGAGCAATTCGCGCGCGCGTTCGTACTCCAATTTGTCGAGTAGACCTTCCGCACGTTTGGTGACGTCGAGGACCTCGGCGTCCGGCGATTTCTGCGTCGCGGGCGGTTTGGCGAACGCATCCTGACCGATCGCCAACAAAACGAGGGCCAGCACCGCCAAGAACAGCGCGCCGAAAGCCCAGCGCGCACGCTCGTGATAGGGACGCGGCTCCGAAGGCTGCAGGCGCGACACGATGCGGCGTTGGATCCTTTCGATGGTGATCGGAGGGACACCTGTACGAGAGATCAGGTGATCGATCGATGCATCGCCGAAGCGCCGCTGAAACCGGACGCGGAGCACGTGTTTGACGTGAAAACGAATGCGCCGTTCGCGCGCTTTGACCGCAGAGCGCCCGATGTTCAGCTCGCGTGCGGCCTCGGGGATGGACTTGCCTTCGCGGAATCTCTTCGCGGCGACGGCGACACACTCCGGGCCGAGCCTCACAATCTCCGCTTCGGCGATCAGCCGCGCTTCGTCGAAATCGCCGTCCAGAGTGATCGCCGCCGGCTCGCGGCCTTCGTCCTCGGCTTCGGCGAGCTGCGACTCGTCGACGGTGATCGCGCCGCTCATCTCTATTTCCTGCAAACGCGCCAACACCGAGGCGCGATCTATCGTCGTGGCGCGAAAGGCATCCACGGCGAGCTCTTCCGCGCGATCGGGATCGCTCACCGGCAACACGTGGAACAGCCGATCCCCGGGACCCGGCTCGGCAGCTCGCGGATCGCCGCGGATGATGAAGCCGGTGCGGATCGTCCGCCACACATCGAGGATCAGGGCGTCGAGCACCAGACGTTCGCGTATCGTGTGAACCGAGCCGAGGTCAATCCTTGGGCTCTTCCAAGAGGCGAAGGATCTCCTCGGCGTCCGGCGGTGCGGCGTCCGGCGAAAAGCGCAGGCGCTCGATCATCGCCAGCGCTTTATCGCGCGCCAGGCCCGCGGAAGCGACCAAACCGTGGTCATCGTCGACCAAGGCGAGCTCCACCAGCGCCGCGTTGGCCGCCGCCGTTTCGGAGACGATCTGGGGTGAAACGACGTCGTCGCGGAGGCCCATCAACATATAGGTGGGGACGCGGATCTTCGGGCGACCCGGATATTTGAGCGCGTCCTCGTACAACACGTGGCCGCGCACCCCCTCGCCGTGGCGCAGCTTCATCCGCTCCGCGAAGTCGTAGGCCGGTGCCATCAACAACAATCCTTTGGCGCGATCGTCGTTCGCGGCGAGCAGCGTGGCGAGATAGCCGCCGAGGCTGGAGCCGATCACCAGGGTTCGATCGCGGAGGCCGCGTTTCGCCAGGGCCAGCGCCCGCGAGATGGTCAAGTTTTGGAAATCGTCTTCGTTGAGATCGGGCACTTCCACGTGAAAGCCGCGCTCGCGCAGCGCCGGCACGATCACCGAAGCTTTGTGCGAGGTCGGACCGGAGGCGTAGCCGTGCAGATAGAGGACGCCGTCGCTCCCTGTCCTTTTGGGCAGGTGAGGCGCCGGCACCTCTTGCGGACCACCCGCGGACCAGCGATCCGCAGCCGCCAAAGAGACCTCCACGTCGCGGCTCAAAGCGACGAGATCGATCCCCAAAAACGCGGAAGCGCCGGTCCGGATCTCTTCGATCTTGTCTTTCGCTTTGGCGAAGAGCTTCGAGGTTCCACGCGGATTGTTCGTGTTCCGTTTGTGGAGCGCGGCGGCGATCTGAATCAGTGCTTGCAACGTCAGCTTGGTACGGCCCACCTCGCCGTTCCACGCGTACTCCCAGATCTCGTGCGCCTCGAACGGCTTTCCTTGATGGTAGAGATCGAGGCCCGCATTGAGCAGCGGATAGAGCTCCAGATCTTCGAGGTTCACCCCTCGCTCTTACCTTTTTCGCTGATGCGGCGCAGGTTCAAAAGCGTGGTGCGGACCAAAGAGATGATCCGGCCGTTCGCTTCTTCCTTCTTCATCTCTTCGAGCTTCGGGATCGCACGCAGATCGCCGAGGCTGGCGATGCCGTTGACCGCCGCGCCGCGCACCAAGACGTCGGGATCGTCGAGCGCGGCCAACAACAACAGCGCGGAGTCTTCACCACCGAGCACGCCCAGCACCTTCAATGCGCGTGCACGTTCGAAACGCGAACCTGGCCTTTTGGCCACGAAGAGCCACTTCGATTTGTCGACGTGCGAGCCCAGCTCGCGCAAACCTTGCGTCGCGGCGATCGTGACTTCCGGGACCTCGGAGCTCATCATGGCGATCAGCGGCTCCGTCGCGCGCGGCGTGTTCAAAGCGACCAAGCTGCGGATCGCCGCGACCTGCACGCCGTAGTCGTCCCGATTCAACGCTTCGAGAAAGACGTCGACCGCACGTTCCTTCGGCAAGGCGCGCACGGCGGTGACGGCGAATTTTCCGACGTCGTCATCGTCGCCGATCGCATCGACGATCGCGTTCCACGCAGACTCGTCGCGATCTTCGGCCAACATCTCCGCAGCCGCGAGGCGCACGCGGGGATCGGTGTGACGTTTCAGCGCGCGCACCAAGTACGGTCGCGCAGCGTCGACGTCGAACAGCTCCACCGCACGGCGCGCCTCGGAGGAGACGAATGGTTCATCGTCGCCGATGCGATCGATCAGCTCGTTGATCGCTCGCGGATCCTGCAGCTTGGTGAGCGCACGAATGACCGCGGCGCGCACGGCATAATGAGAATCGAGGAGCGCCCTCGACAGCGGCTTTCGCACGCGAATATCGCCCGTACGGCCCAGATAGACCGCGGCTTCCATGCGCATCGTCCAGCGATCGTCGTCGCGCAGCTGATCGATCATCGTCAGGAGCTTTTGTTCGTCGGGGAGCTCAGCCAGCGCTACGCTCGAGGTCGCTGCCGCGATCGCGATTGCGAACACGACACCACTTCGCATGCCGCGATCGTAACACTCCGCTCAGGAACCTGCGCTCTGCACCAGTGTGGTCTTCCTGCGCACGAGGCGAAGGGGCTTCGGGTGAAGCGAGAAGCTCACCGCTTCTCCAAAAGGAACGGAATATTTTCGGTGATGGCCGTCGAGATAGATGCTGGCGGCGTCGGTACGCGACTCAACGAGAAGAGTTTCGCGGCGTTCGAGCACACCCGAGGTCATGATCACACCCGTGCCGGGCGGCGCGTATGGTTCGCGGACCACAAAAGCGAGCTGGCGCGCGGTCAAAGAGAGCGTGGGTCCTCCCGCAGAACGCAGTGCGGCAGTCGAGCCCGCGGGGGTGGCGATCCAGATCCCCGAGCTACGCTGGAGCTCTTCACCTTCAGGTGTGATCACCCGGTAACGTGTGGTCAGCGCGGGATTGTCGGCGGTGAAGAGCACGTCGTTGAGCACCGGCTCTTTGAGCACGCGACGTCCGATCTTCACTTGGAGTCGCTGCACTTCGAGCGGTTTCAACGCACGGGAAGCGAGCGCTTCGAGCGTGGAAGCGAACGTCGGAGCGCGGCAGCCGGTGAGGAACCCGACGGAGAATGCGGGCGCCGAGTTCACGCCGAGCACCACCGTGTTGTCGCGGACCGCGTGTGAGGCTTCGAGCAAGGTGCCGTCGCCGCCGACGGTGACGATCAGGTCGAAGCCGCGCAGCGGACGATCGGGTGCGGTGTCGCGTTCGGAGATGAGGATCCCGCGACGTTTGAGCTCGTCGCGCACGATGTGCACCGAGGTCATGTGTTCTTCGTGCGCGGGGACGATGCGTGAGACCGCGGCGTGATCGGCGACCAGCAATCGCCGCTTGCGGACGTCGCCGCCGGAGTGGCCATGGGTGATCGTGTCGAGCTCCGAGCGTTTTACGATCAACAACGCGCGCTTGAAGATCATACTGTTCCTTCGGACAGGGCGTCTTTCAGACGTCGCAAGAGGAGCTCGGTTTTCGAGTCCATGATGTCCGGCGTGGCACCGCTTCTTTTGCCGGCGATCGCCGAGAGCGCATCGGCCAGCGTGAGCACGACCAGCTCCGCGCCTTCCTCGAACGGGCTTCCGTCTCCCATCGGTTGCGTGCCGGCGGCGGCCCGGATCGCTTCCGAGCTCACTTCCGCGCTCGCGGCAAAGAGGCGTTCGGTGATCGTTCCCGGCAAGATGTAGAACGGGCGTCCGAGCTGGCGGACTTTGTCGAGGCCGACCTCGATACCTGTCTCTTCGTACACCTCGCGTTGCGCGCATTCTTCCGGCGTTTCGGGGAGCTCGAGCACACCCGCGGGCACTTCGGTGACCAGCGGTGCGCCGGTGGAGATCCATGCGGCGTAGCGGACCTGACGGCGCAAGAGGATCAACGTTTCGCCAGGTGTTTTTTGGCGGGCGAAGATGGCGATGGCGACGGCGTCGCGAAAGTCACCGGCGCGATCGATGTAGTCGGCGACGTAGGTGTCCGTGCGGGTCCCGTCCGAGAGCAGAGTTTTGATCCGGTGGCGGTGCCGGCGGAGAAAACCTTCGATCGGCGACGAGATCGCCGAGAGATCTTGGATGAGCTCGACACCGACGGCGATCGGCGACGATCGACTCGTGGCCTCGGGAGCGGCTTTGCCGGCGCGGAACCCGATCGGACCGCGGTTATCGTCCTTCCCCTTCACGGCGCGGGACGCTATCACGTTCCTTATGACCGAGCCGAAACGTTTCAGCGCCACCATCCGGCGCGTGTGGAAAGAAACACCGCGACTGACCGGAGTTGCGCTCGAAGTGCCCGAAGACGTGACCCGCGCATACGAGCGCGCGGGCCAATACGTGGTGCTGCATTCGCAGGACGGGAAAAAAGTTTACATCGTCATCGCGTCTGCGCCGGGTGCGCCGAAGGAGATCGACGTTCTTCTCGGCGAAGCTGCGGTGGAGAAGCTCAAACCGATCGAGGGCGGCACGCTGGACCTCGAAGCCGCGGCCGGCGCGGGCTTCAAGCTCGACGACGTCAAGGGTAGCGACGTCCTGCTCTTTGGTACAGGATCGGCGATCGCCGCTTTGCGGCCGCTCATCTCCACCATCCGCAGAAATCGCGCGGATTACGGGCGCGTCACGCTCTACATCGGCGTGAAGAGCGCGGACGAGTTCGCCTACGTCAAAGAGTTCGAGGATTGGGTGAAAGATCGCATCGACATCATCCGCGGGATCAGCAAGCCCTGGGTGCAAGATCTCTTCTTGAAGGATCCTGTACCTGTGGACAGGGCGGTCGCTTTTATCTGCGGACAAAAAGACATGATGGAATCGACGACGGCCGCGTTGGTCGGCGCCGGTATGCCTGCGGAGCGCATCCGCAAGAATTGGTGAGCTCAATATGGTCGCGCTCGAAGTCTACGAAGGTTTCAAGAAGCTGAGCGCTGCGCTCGAACGTCCCGAGGTGCGCACGCTCTCGCTGACGGGGCCGGATCGCGTGAAATTCTTGAACGGGATGATCTCGCAGGAGATCGGCTCGCTCCAACCGGGGCAGGGCACGATCGCGGTGAAGACCTCGAACAAGGGTCGCGTCGAAGCGTTGCTCCGCGTGCGGGCGACGGCCGACGCGTTGTTGATCGATCTGTCGTCGGTGGTCGCCGAGAAGGTGCTCGCGACCTTGTCGAAGTTCATCATCATGGACGACTGCGCGATCGCCGATATCTCGGATTCGCGTGAAGTGGTCGCCATCTACGGACCCGAAGCCGATAAACGCGCGGGCGCCTCGGAGATGGCGCCGCATTCATTTTTGGTGCGCGACCAAGTGACCATCGTGCGCGACGTGATGCTCGGTGTTCCGGGTTATGAAGCACACGTTCCGCCGGGTGCCGGTATTCCGTTGATCGAGTCCTGGTTGGATCAGGGTGCGAAACGCGCGTCCTGGAGCGATCTCAATGTCTTGCGCGTGGAAGCAGGTGCGCCGATCGATGGGCGCGAGCTCGATGAAGAGGTCATCCCCATGGAGGCGCGCCTCGAAGCGGCGATCTCCACGGTGAAGGGCTGTTACATCGGACAAGAAGTGATCGCCCGCGCGATCAATCTCGGCGGTGTCAAACACATCTTGGTCGGCTTGATCTTGGGCGAGGCGATCGCCGAAGGAGCCCAGCTGTACTCAAGTACAGGTGACCAAAAGACCGGGGAGCTGACCTCGGTGGTCTACTCGCCGGCGCTTGCACGCCACATCGCTTTGGGCTTCGTGCGGCGGGTCGATGAACGGGTAGGCACTGTCCTTTCGGCCAGGATAGGCTCGAGTCAGACAGAGGCAGTAGTCACCGAGCTGCCTTTCGCCTAGCTACGATCCCCGTTCACGATCGCGTTCACGATCGCGTTCACGATCGCGTTCACGATCGCGTTCACGATCGCGTTCACGATCGCGTTCACGGGAAGGTTACACGTGCGCGTTCACGGTACTACGTTCAGGTGCACGTTCACCTGGAACGATCATGGGATTTGGGGACGAGTCGTGTTCGCAGAGCTCGGCTCGCTTCGCTCGCGGGTTTGAATGGAGCTTCGAGACGAAGTGCGAGGTTCGTCCGCGCACGATCCGTGTTTTGCTTAGCCATGGACGTGACCGAGAATCCTTGGCCGTGCACTGCTGAACGTGCACGTCTACGTCGTACCGTGAACGATACCAAGTCGTCCCCCTGATCGGGAACGTAGACGTAGCCGTCGACGTGACCGAGAATCCTTGGCCGTGCACTGCTGAGCGTGCACGTCTACGTAGTACCTTGAACGATACCAAGTCGTCCCCGTGATCGGGAACGTAGACGGAGAGGTAGACGTAGCCGTCGACGACAGGGGTCAACGGCTACGCCAGATCCACTTAGGAATTCATCGAGTCCAGGAATTCCTGGTTTACTTTGGTATGCCTCAGCTTGCTGAGCATGAACTCCATCGAGTCGATGACGTTCAACGGATGCAATAGCTGGCGCAAGATCCACACGCGGTTGAGCACGTCCTGCGGGAGCAGGAGCTCTTCTTTGCGTGTCGCCGACTTGTTGATGTCGAGGCACGGGAAGATGCGCTTCTCCATCAGCTTGCGGTCGAGATGGATCTCGGAGTTACCGGTACCCTTGAACTCTTCGAAGATGACTTCGTCCATGCGCGAGCCGGTGTCGACCAACGCGCTTGCGATGATCGTCAGCGATCCGCCTTCCTCGATGTTGCGCGCCGCGCCGAAGAAACGCTTCGGTTTGTGGAGCGCGTTCGCGTCGACACCACCGGAGAGGATCTTGCCCGAAGGCGGGATCACGGTGTTGTAGGCGCGCGCGAGACGCGTGATCGAGTCGAGCAGAATGACCACGTCACGGCCGTGCTCGACCAGACGTTTCGCTTTCTCGATCACCATCTCCGCGACCTGCACGTGGCGCGACGCAGGCTCGTCGAACGTCGAGGAAATGACCTCGCCCGTCACCGACCGTTCCATGTCCGTCACTTCTTCAGGACGCTCGTCGATCAGCAGAACCATCAGCCAAACTTCGGGATGATTCGTCGCGACCGCATGCGCGATGTCCTGCAGCAGCACCGTTTTACCGGCGCGCGGCGGGGACACGATCAACGCGCGCTGCCCTTTGCCGATCGGCGTGAGCAGGTCGATGATCCGCGTCGACATGTTGTCGTTGCGATACTCGAGGTTGAGCCGCGCCTGCGGATACAGGGGCGTCAGATTGTCGAAGAGGATCTTGTCGCGCGCCACTTCGGGCGGCTCGAAGTTCACGCTCTCCACCTTCAACATCGCGAAGTAGCGTTCGTTGTCTTTCGGGGGTCTGATCTGTCCGCTGATCGTGTCGCCGGTTCGAAGGTTGAAGCGGCGGAGCTGCGACGGCGAAACGTAAATATCGTCCGGTCCGGGAAGGTACGAATAGTCGGGCGATCTCAAGAAGCCGAAGCCGTCCGACAAACACTCGAGCACGCCTTCGCTGTAGATCGTTCCGTTTCGCGCGACGTGTGCTTGGAGGAGCGCGAAGATCAGGTCCTGCTTGCGCATACCTGCGGCGCCTTCGACGCCCATCTCTCTCGCCATGCGGGTGAGCTCGGAGATCCGTTTCTCCTTGAGCTCCTTGAGATTCATCTTCGCGCCGTTGAGATTCGGTCCGCGACTTTCGGGGCGTTCGGCCCGTTCCTCGGACCCGCTCCCTTCGTCCTGGTTGGGGGGCGGCTCACGCTTGGCGGGTTCTTCGCGTTCAGGAGGGGAGGCGTCGACAGCCTCATTCTGATCGCGGCTTTCCTGGCCGTCGTTGTCGTCACGGCCGTTGTCGCCTTTGCGGGGTCCATCTGAGTTGGTGCGCCGCCTCTTCGCGGGCCTGCGGGGGGAATCGGTACCTTCACCGGTCATGTCGAGCTTTCCTTGTTTTGCTGACGAGGGCGGCCTTTTGCGGCCCTCACGACGTGGGTTGGAGCAGCTGCGGATTTGAGGGAGGATGACTTCCTCGCCTCTCGAACAGCTGCTAGCTGTGGCACCGTATTGATGGGATCCAGTGAAGTCAAGGCGCATCTTGAGCCTCACGCCCGAGCCGAGCAGCTCCGGGGAGAGCTCGCGGAGCACGAGCACCGGGCGCACGTGTTGGAGCATCCGGTCATCTCCGCAAGGGAGCACGCGCGGCTCCTCGAACAGCTCCAAGATCTGGAAGCCGGCGGAATTTCGATCGCTCCATCTTCAGCCACTCTCCGGCGAGGAGGGGGTGCGCGATCCGCGTTCGAGGTGATCGCGCACCGCGAACACTGGCCCGAGCTCCCCAAAGTGCAGAGCGTGGCCGAGCTGCGAGCCTATCACGCGCGGGTCGCCGAGATCGAAGGCCACGAGCCGACCTACGTCGCGAGCGCGACCATCCCCGGCATCGAAGTCACGCTCCGCTACCTCCACGGCGTGCTCGAGCGCGCGGTGCTGCGCGGCGATGGCACGCGCGGTGAAGACATCACCGCCAACGTGCGCACCATCGGTATGGTGCCCCTGATCCTTCGGACACCTGGCCTTCCGGCCAATACCCGGATCACCAAGCTGACGCGCGAAACATTCGGACCCTCGTCGATGTCGCCCGTCCCGCCGTTTCCGGAAGAGCTGTTCGTGCGCGGAATCGTCGCCATGCGTATCGCCGACATCACCGCGCTCGACCGGCGCCGCGTCGACTCCGGGGAGCCTCCCTATATTTCCGCGAAGGGTGCGGTCAGCGCCTCGCTTCGCCGTTTGGACGCGCGGATCACCGCGTCCCGCCGGCTCGCATTTTTTGCTTCGGGTTGCGATCGTTTGCCTCCGAACGTCGAGAGCGAATGGCAGCTCCTCAGCGCGCTCAAGAGCTGGGGCTTTGCGATGTTGCCCGTCGCTTGGCGCTGCACCGGGATCACCGAAGTTCTCGACTTCATCTCCACGCTCCACCAGCTCGCGCCGAGCTTCGACTTTCCGCTCGAGGGTGGCTCGCTCCGCTTGAATCACCCGCAGCACCCGTCGCGGTCGCGTGCGGAGCCTGCGCTGCCGCCGCCGTCGGTGAGCTTGTCGTTTCCGCCGCCGGGCCGCCCCGCGATCGTCTCCACCGTGTATTTTGCGGTCGGGCGCGGTGGTGCGGTGTTGCCGGTGGCGATGATCGAAAAAGCGCCGGGGCAAGAGCTGCCGGTGCCGGAGCGCGCGCCGATCCCTGCGGAGTCGAGCGAACACATGTTGCCGGTGAAGAAGGGTGCGCCGATCCGCGTGCGACCGGGCAGCGTCGCGCCGATCATCTCTATCGATCGTTACGAAGGCGGCGTGTTGTCGCTCGATGCGTGTCCGGTGTGCGGTAAAGAGCTCAAACGCGCGATCGACGAGCCGTTCGGGCGCTGCGAAGCACCGGCGTGTCGCGGTCGAGCACGCGCGCGATTGTTACATCTGATCGGACCGCGCGGGCTCAAGCTCGACAGCATCAACGTGAAGATGATCGATCGCCTTTTGATCGATCCCGGCATCTCGGACGCGATCGATCTGATGACCATCGATCCCTCGGTGATCGACGCGATCGCCCCGGGCCGCGCCGAAGCGTTCAAAGCGGAGCTGACCCGCGCGAAGAAGCTGCCGATGTGGCGGCTTTTTTATTTGGTGGCCATTCCGAACGTCAGCGAGCACTCCGCCCGCGCGCTCGCGCAACACATCTTCGATCTCGCGCATCTCGAGAAGCTCTCGGAGGCGGAGTGTGAATCGATCCCCTTCGTCGCACCGGAAGCGTTGAAGAGCTTCGGCCGCTGGATCGGAACGGAAGCGTCGCGCGCGTTGAAGCGCCTGCGTGTTTCGGGTTTCGAGATCCAAGACGCGGTGACCACTTTTCCGGCGCCGTTCCTAGGGCGGCGCATCCATGTGGCCGGCGAGCTGGAAGAGATGACCAATGTTCAAGCCATGGACGAGATCGAACGTCGCGGCGGGGTGATCGTGCCGGCGTTGTCGCGCATGACCGATCTGTTGATCGCCGGAAAAAACGCGACCAAGGCGCTCGAGACCGCGAAACACTATCAAGTCACGGTGATCGAAGAGGTCGCCCTCGCCAGACTGATCGCTACAACTTAGTGATCAGCTCCACGTACTCTTTGGCGTTCAAACCGTTGTTGAACGTCGAGGCGTAACCGAGCGCGGCTTTGGGATCGACGATCCGCTCTGCGCGTTGCCTCACGAAATCCAGGCGATTGAGCTCGTTGTTGAACAGCGCCATCATCTTCCCAAATTGTTCGGCGCTCACCCAGCTTGTCTCCAACATTTGAATCGCCATCTCTTTGCGGACCAGCTCGTTCGACGTCGACTTCAAGGCCGTCATGATGCCGTTGAATTCGGCGTCGCCGGCCGCGCGTGGCTTCCTGTCCCTTCGATCAGGTCGCGGCTCCTCGCGTGGCGAGCCGCGCAGGGTGATGGTGAAGCCGTCGGAGCGCGCCTTGAATTTCCCGGGTGCCACGCGCGTCATGATCACCAGGCCCCAGTTCGTCCAATCGAGGACGAGGATGTCGCCTTCCGCTTTCCAGCGTCCGGGATCTCCGTTGCCGCGTTTGTAGGTGCCGTCGGCGTGCAGGTGGACGGTGTCTTTCCAATGAGGATGGACGCCGTCGTAGATTCCGGCGAGACCTTCGTTGTCTGCGTGTGCTGTACTTTCGACCAGTAAGGCCGCTGCGAGAGCGACCGCCGCGATCCGCAAGCTCGACATGATGATTCCCTCTTTCTTGGAAGGTGGACGGCCGTGAGCGCGATCGTATTCAGCCGTTCGGCTCGATCGCACCTTTGTCGAGCGACATCTTTTCCAGCAGGTCCTCGGAGCGGCGGACGCCGAGCCGATTCAGCTCCGCGAGGACGTCGGGATAGTCTTTGAGCACCGCGAACACCGAGACGATCTCGAAGCGCAACACGGCGACCTCGGTGATCGCGGTCAGCGTCGCCGTGCGGGGCTCGCGGGTCAGCGCGGCGATCTCGCCGAACACGGAGCCGGCATCGAGCACTGCGACCTGTTTCTCCTCGCCGTAATCCTCGGCTTTGACGCCGATCGAGCCCGACAAGATCGCGTAGAACGCATCGCCGGGCTCGCCTTGACGCATGAGCACGTCGCCCGGCTGGAACCGTTGTTCCGCGGCGACCCGTTCGAGGCGCGTGCGGCCTTCGGCGTCGAGGAGCTGAAAGATCCGCGATTTTTGGATGAGCTCCTCGAGACGACTACCCATGCTTCGGCCCGACCATAGCAAGAGCAGGTAGAGTGTGGAATATGGGGCCCATGCGAGGTGTGCTCATCGCCGCCGTTCTCTTCGCCGCGTGTTCGGATGAAGCGCCGCTCGAGACGCCGGACAAAGAAGTGTGTCTCACACGCAGGGACGGTGCACGTTACTGCATCGATGTGTACGAAGCGTCGCGGCGCGACTCCACGAAGACGAGCCAAGGCGACGACGTCACCTCGCCGCCGCGCTCGCTCGAAGCGCTGATGCCCTGGACGCAGATTACGTGGGCTGCGGCGAAGAGCGCGTGTGAAGGCAAAGGCAAACGACTTTGCGAGCGCGACGAATGGATCGACGCGTGCGACGGAGTCGTCGGCGAACCTGGCCAAAAGTACAACTACGGCGAGGAGACGATGCCGGAGCTGTGCAACACCGAAGGCACCGCCGCTGAACCGGGCGGCACAAAATCGACGTGTAAGTCGACGACGGGTGTGTTCGATCAGAGCGGCAATGTCTGGGAGTGGAGCGGCAACACCGCGCCCGCGGCTCGCGGCGGCGGATGGACCTCGAACGTGTTCCACGAATGCAAGAGCGGCGACGACCGTGTGATCTTTGCGCCGACCGATACCGAGAACGAGCTCGGGTTCCGGTGTTGTCGAGACTCTATCTAGGGCCCTCGACGCCCGAGATGGGCAGCTAAGTTTGCGGAGGGCTCTTAGCGGGCGTCTTACGTTTGATCGCAGGCTCGCCGTCCGCTGCCGCCTTCTTCGCTTCGAGGAACAACGCGATGCGATCGACGGGCTCGCCGCGCAACGCCTCGAGGTACCAGATATAAGACTCCATCGCGACCATACGGTAGAGCGCCTCGCGGTGTGAATTCGGGAGCGCGCTGTCGTTCTTGATGCCGGAGAGCGCGTCGAAAAAAGCTTCGGTGGAGAGACCCGAAGCGCGCAGCTTCTCGAGATGTTCGGCGACGCGAGGGGAAGCTTTCGCTTTGGCGGTCACGCTAACAAAGAATGCCGAAAGGATTGCCGCCCAACAAGCTGTTCATGGGGTTGTAGAGCAGATCCATCATCGGATTGCCGTTCGCGTAAGGACCGAACGGGGACAAAATGTTGTTGAAGAGACCGCCACCGCCCCAGCCGCCGAACGGCGCGAAGAGCCCGTTGCTGAAGCCGCCGCTGACGATGTTGTCGAGCAGGTTCACCCCGAGAAACGCCGCAGCGCCGCCGAGGAGGAGCTTGCCCCAATTGATGCCTTCGCTCTTCTCGCGCCGGGTCGATTCGGCCTCCGCGCGCTCTTGATTGGGGCGCAGCGATTCTTGGCTCTTGCCCTTGGCGCCGCCGAACAAAGCTTCGGGCATCTCGAAACCCGCGAAGTTGCGCACGGTCTCGTTGAGCGTGGCCTTCCGTTTGTCGTAGGCCGTCGACATCTCGCCGGCGTCGGGGGTCATCAGGCCGCCCCACAAACCCCCGAGCAGCGTGCCGAGCGTCCCGGTACCGAGGAAGCGGTCGGCTAAAAATCCGATCGCACCAAACTTGAGTCCTGCTTCGATACCCATCGCTTCTCCAATTGTCGGAAATTTCGCGACAGTGTTTCGCGAATCGTCATCTTCGCGCAATATGGCCCCGAAATGGGTGCCTGGCTCGAGGCTTACGAGCAGCTCGATGAGGCTGGCAAAGACCGCATGCAGCGGTGGATCCACCTCAACAAATTCATCGCCCATACCTTGGGCATGAGCTTCGACGACTGGATCGAGCGTTTCGTGACGCCGTCCTTCGACGCTCCGCTCGACTACAGCTTCATGAGCGCGGTGATCGCCGGCGCCGAAGGGCTCGGCCTCGAAGGGAAGGGCGTCTCGTTTTCGCGCGAGATGGATCCCGCGTTGCGCGCCGTGTCCCGCGTGCCGCTCCGCGCGAAGAACAATCTCGGGAGATTGTCACCTGATCTTCAGGACAGGTTGTCGGCGATGCTCGCCGGAGAAGAGCTCGGCCCGGTGAAGTTGCTCCCTGCCGACGTCACCCTGTTGCAGAAAATTTTGCCGGGGGAAAAAACACTCGCCAAGTTGGCGAAGCCGCTCTTTCGCAAGCTGGAGCTCACCCGCGAGGACGACGACCTCGTGTTGTCGATCGCCGGCGGTGACGAAGTGGTGCGCCTCAACGTGATGGAGCTCGGCGGTGCGCTGAGTCGGCCGCTCCTTTGATGCGATGACGAATCGAGCCGCGCTCCACTACGACGCGATCACCGAGGTGTGGCGGCGCTACATCATGGGCGAAGAGCTCCACTTCGGGCTCTTCGCCGCGCGCGAGACACTCGAAGAAGGCACGCGCAACCTCACGGCACATCTCGCGGACTGCGCGGAGCTCGGCGCCGATGATCATGTGCTCGACGCCGGCTGTGGGGTCGGCGCGCCCGCACGATTTCTCCACGACCAGTACGGTTGCCGCGTCACCGGCATTTCGACCTCGCAAGTCGGGATCGACGCGGCCAAGGCCTACGCCTCCGAACATCTGGAGTTTCTCCTCCGCGACGCGACCGACACCGGTTTCGCACCCGATACATTCGATAGAATATACTCAATGGAATCTGCGCACCTCATGGACAAGACTCGTTTGTTCGCCGAGTGCGCGCGTGTCTTGCGTCCCGGCGGGCGTATCGCTTTGTGCGACGTGGTGATGATCGGAAACGAAGCCGAAGAGCTCGCCTCCTACGTGATGCTCGGCCACGCACCGAAAGCCGCCGCGCGTTTTCGCGACGCGGTCCACGAGCTGATCCACCGCGCCTTCGGCTCGACGGTGTTGAAACACACCGACGTCTATCGAGATGCGGCGCTCGCGGCCGGCTTGACCGACGTGGAGCTGCAAGACGTCTCGCCCTCCGCGAAACGGACGCTCCATCTGTGGGCGGAGAACGCGGCGAAGAATGCAGAGGCGATCGCCGCGGCCGCCGGCCAAAGTTATCTCGACGACTTTTTGCTCGCGCTTTTACACATGACGCACGGCTGGGGACGGCTCGGCGGTTATGTGGTGTTGACCGCGCGGAAGGCTTAGAGCCCGGCGGGCGCTTAGCTGAGCAACTTCGCAGTGCCGTTTGTTTCGATCTCGTAGCTGCGCGGGATGCCGGTGCCGAGCTCGAGCGCGATCACCGCTTCTTGTGAGAGCTTGTCGAGCTCCATGACGATCGAGCGGTTCGAGTTGCCGTGCGCCACGAGGAGCACGTTCGAACCTTGTTTGAGATCCCCGAGGACGGCGCGATCGAAGAACGGCAAGGTGCGCGCAGCCGTCATCTTCAACGATTCTCCGCCGGGCGGCGCGACGTCGTAGCTGCGGCGCCAGATCTTCACTTGTTCCTCGCCGTAACGTTTCGCGGTCTCTGCTTTGTTGAGTCCGGCGAGCTCACCGTAGTCGCGTTCATTCAATGCTTGATCGCGAATGATGGGCACATTCTTTTGCCCAATCGCCTCCAGGATGATCGCCAGTGTTTCTTGCGCGCGTTGCAGTGTCGAAGTGTAAGCCACATCGAACATGATGTGTTTGAGGCTCTCCGCACCGGCGCGCGCTTCTTCGCGGCCCTTCGCGGTCAGCGGCACGTCGACCCAACCGGTGAAACGATTCTGCAGATTCCACAGCGACTGGCCGTGGCGTACGAGCACGAGCTTTGCCATGCGCTCCGTACTACCTGATCTCTAGGACAACGGGAATATGATCGCTCGGCGCCGTTTTCGCGCGCACCGTTTCGTCCATGGTGACGCTCACCGTGCGCTCGAGGACCGGCCGGGTGACCAGAAAATGATCGATCCGCAGGCCGAGGTTTCGTTCCCAGCTCCCAGCACGATAGTCCCACCACGAGAACTTCCGCGCGCCGGGGTGGATGTGCCGAAAGGCGTCGCTGAAACCGAAGTCCATCACGCTGCTGAGCGCTGCTTTTTCCGGCTCGCTGAACAAGATGGAGCCGCGCCAGGCGATCGGATCGTGCACGTCGATGTCTTCGGGCGCGACGTTGAAATCGCCGCACACCACCACCGGCTGTTCCGGCTTCGCCGTCGCGTCGAGCCAAGCGCGCAATCGTTTGAACCACTCGAGCTTGCCCGCATACTTTTCGCTGCCTACGCTCTGCCCATTCGGCGCATAGACGCCGACGATGCGCACCCCATCGATGGTTGCAGCGATCAACCGTTTCTCCTGGTCGCCGGCGCCTGGAAAACCTTTCACCACTTCGAACATCTCGGGCCGACTGATGATCGCCACACCGTTGTATGCGGGCTGTCCGAAGTAGACGGCGTCGTAGCTCAGGTCTCCGAATGCATCTTCCGGAAACTCCTGATCGGTCATCTTCGTCTCTTGCATACACAACACGTCGGGTTTGTTGTGCTCGAGCCAATCGAGCACCGTGTCTTGGCGGATGCGCAGCGAGTTGACGTTCCAAGTCGCGATCTTCACGCGTGCGATCCATGTGTTATGCTCGCGCTCATGGCAATTCGGAAAATTGCGCAGATCGGGCATCCGGTGCTGCGCCAGCGCGCGCGCGAAGTGACGACAGAAGAGCTGCAGTCGAAGGACTTTCAGCAGCTGGTCGACGATCTGGTGGAGACGATGCGCGATGCGAACGGGGCCGGCCTGGCGGCGATTCAGATCTACGAACCGGTGCGTCTGCTCGCGGTCGAAGTGAACGGCAACCCGCGTTATCCGTACAAGCCGAAGATCCCGCTGACGATCCTCGTCAACCCGGTGATCGAGCCGCTCTCCGACGAGAAGTTCGAGAACTACGAGGGCTGCCTCTCAGTGCCGAATCTGCGCGGCATCGTCAAACGTGTCGCCAAGATCAAGCTGACCGCGCTCGACCGCCACGGCGCGCCGATCGAGATGGAGTGCCGCGGCTTCAAAGCGGGGACCATGCAGCATGAGGTCGACCACCTCGACGGGAAAATCTTCGTCGATCGGGTCGAAGATCCGCTCAGCTTCTCAACTTGGAGCGAATATGACCGATTCCATCGGGAGGCGTTCTTGAAGAAGGCCGAGGAAGTGATCGCCCGTTACGGGTCCTGATGAAAATACCTGTCCTTTTAGCCGCTGCTCTTTCGGCCACTGTCCTTTTGGCCAACGCTTGTGCGACCACCGCCCCGGTGTCTCGCGCGGCACCCGGACCGCCCGAAGGTGCGGACCTGGTCCATGTTTCCGAGAGAGGTGAAGATGTCCCCGAGCTCGGCCCGCACGCGGCGCCCGGCAAAGTGACGGTCTTCGATTTCTACGCGGACTGGTGTGTGCCCTGTCGGGCCGTCGACTCGCATGTCTACGATGTGCTCGCGAAGCGGAGCGACATCGCGTATCGCAAGATCAACATCGTGTCCTGGGAGACACCGGTGGCGAAGCGATACCTGACGCGGGTTCCGACCTTGCCCTATGTGATCGTCTTCGGACGTGATGGGAAACCTGTCCAGGAGATCAGTGGCCTCGACGTCGACGCGCTCGACCGCGCCATTGAGGCCGCCGGCCGTGGCCCCGGGTGAGCACGCGCATTCTTGACGAGGTCCTAATTTAGACTTAGTCTAAAGTCGATGAAGCGAGACATCGTCGCTTTGCTCCGGGAGCATGAGATCCAACCGTCGGCGCAGCGCGTGGCTGTGGCCGAATTCGTGCTCGAAACCGAAGAACATCCTTCCGCCGATTCGGTATGGGCGCGCGTGAAAGACAACTTCCCGATGTTGTCGCGTGCGACGACGTACAACACCCTCAATCTCTTCGTACAAAAAGGCTTGTTGCGCGAGCTGGTGCTCGCCGAAGGCCGCGTGGTCTTCGACCCGAATGTCGAAGCGCACCACCACTTCATCGACGAGGAGACGGGCGCGATCCACGATATTCCTTGGAGCGCTCTCCAAGTGAAGAACATCGACGGCCTCAGAGGATACGACGTTCGGGAGTATCAGGTCGTCATGCACGGAAAAAGAAGTAAGAGGAGATAGTATGTACAAAAGCCCCAGCCGACTGCCCGAAGAGACTCGCCAGCGCATTGCGGAATCGCTGAATCAGCGCCTCGCGGACGGCCTCGATCTTCACACCCAAATCAAAGTGGCGCACTGGAACATCAAAGGTCCGCACTTTGCGACGTTCCATCCGCTGTTCGAAACGTTCGCCGTCGAGCTCGCGACGTTCAACGACGATGTCGCCGAACGCGCGGTGACGCTCGGCGCGAAAGCTTACGGGACATCCCGCCACGTCGCGAAGATCTCCAAGCTTCCGGATTATCCGCAGGAGACGACGCGCGATCTCGATCATGTGCGTCTGTTGTCGGAGCGCATCGAAGTTTATCTCGACGGTCTCCGTGAAACACGGGTCCTCTCCGAGAAAAACAACGATACCGAGAGCATGGATCTGATGTCCGGCATCATCGGTACGTTCGAGAAACACGCCTGGTTCTTGCGCGCTTCGCTCGAAGGCTAGTAATCAAAGAACGCGTGAGCTCTCGCGCGTTCCTCTGTTTCCTCCTCGCCGCCTCCGCTTGTTCGAGCTCGGATGAGAATTCGGATGCGAGCGTCCCCACCGACGCCGCGTCCAATTTAGATGCGGCTTCCGACGCAGGTGTCCTCGCGGACGCAGCTGTCTTCGCGGACGCCGAAACGTTCCCCGATGCAGCGCCCTTCGACAGCGGTGTGCCGATCGATCCGCTGGCGGGCATCGGCCCGGCCGAGCTGATCGAAGACGGCTTTATGTTCATCGAAGGCCCGACCTGGCGTGCCGCCGAAGGTGTTTTGTTGTTCACCGACATCGACGACAACCGCATCGTCCGTTTCACGCCGCCGGACACCTTCGACACCTTCCGAATGCCGAGTGATCGCGCCAACGGTTTGGCTTCGGACACCACCGGTTTGTTGATCGCCTGCGAGCACGAAACGCGCCGGGTGACGCGCACCCTGTCCGATGGGACAGTCATGTCGATCGCCGATACTTTCGAAGGTGAGCTGTTGAATTCACCGAACGATCTGACCATCCGCAGCGACAACACCATCTACTTCACCGATCCTCCGTTCGGCTTGGGCAACCGCATGCGCGGGGTCCCGTTCAACGGTGTCTTCCGCATTGACCCGCGCGGCGTCTTGACCGCGGAGTGGCGCGGCAGCCTGTCCTCTCGGCCGAACGGGATCGCGCTTTCTCCCGACGAAAACACGCTTTATTTGGCGGATTCGGCGTCGACTCAAGTGCGCGCTTTCGATGTCGCCGAGGATGGCTCGCTCTCGAACGAACGGCCCTTCGTGACCACCGCTGCCGTCGAAGACGGAATGGCGGTGGACGACGGCGGCAACCTCTACGTGACCACCATGGCCGGCGTGGAAGTTTTCGCGCCCGACGGCACCAAGTGGGGAACGATCCTCGTCGCAGAGCAGCCGGCGAACGTCGCTTTCGGCGGCGCGGATCGGCGCACGCTCTACATCACCGCGCGCAGCGGTTTGTACAAAATTGATCTTCCGATCAGCGGCGGAAACTAAGAGATCACGCGCAGGCGTTTCGAGCTCAGCTTCGGCTCGGCGTTCGCGTGTTTGATCGTTTCGCGCGGCGCAGGATCGGGACGGACGTCTTCGGGACGAACTTTCCACGCGGCAAGCACGTCGCGATCGAGCAGATGCGTCGGACGCACGTTTTTGAGCGCGTTGAGCATCACCTGGCGCACGTTCGGATTCGACGCTTCGAGCTGCGTGAGCAACGCGCTCATCTGATCGCGCACCAAACCCGGCTGTGAGCCGCAGAGATTGCAGGGAATGATCGGATAACCTTCGAGCACCGCGAACGCGGCGATGTCTTTTTCGGCGCACTCGATCAGCGGACGGATGACCTGAAAACGTCCGTCGTCGGTGGTGTACGAAGCCGGCATCGCTTGCAGCTTGCCCGAGTAGAAGAGGTTGATCAGCAACGTCTCCAGGGAGTCGTCGCGGTGATGGCCGAGCGCGATCTTGTTGCACCCGAGCCGCTCCGCCGCGCTATACAAAATGCCGCGGCGGAGGCGCGAGCACAACGAACAGTAGGTGCCGCCTTCTTCGACGTGCTCCAGCACCACCGAGTAGGTGTCTTCGGAGAGGATCTCGAACTCGACACCGCTCTTGGTGAGATAATTTTCCAGGGAGCTGCCGTCGTAGCCCGGTTGTTTTTGATCGAGATGCACCGCGACGAGCTCGAAACGAAACGGTGCCTTTTTTGCGACTTCGCGGAGCACGCTGAGCAGCGTGTAGCTGTCTTTTCCGCCGGAGAGCGCGACCATGACGCGGTCGCCGGACGCGAGAAGGCCGTGCTCGATACACGTCCTCTGCGTGTTTCTCAGGAGCTTCGCGAAGAGGGCGCGGCGCTCACTTTCCATCGGGCTTCTATAGCCCGATCTCCAGACGATTCGACACTCCAAAGTTCAGGTACCACTCGCCGGTGTTGAGATCGGTCATCGCCGTCACCGAAATGAACGGCAGCGCGTAGTAGTCGAAGAAGGTGGCGAGCTTCTCGACGCCGGCGTCACCTTCGTAGGCGGAGCGCAAAACCTCGGGGAGCGAGAGCCCGACGTGGACCCCGAAGGAACGGCGCCGCTCTTCGTGGATGCGGACCGGAGAATATTTGTCGGTTCCCCAGACCACACCGCCGATGACATATCTCCACAAGCCCGGATCGCGATCGAACAGCTCGGCGACACCTTTTCCTTTGACGTCGAAGTAAAACAACATTCCCGAGTAATCGTTGATCCACTTGATGAACGTTCGATCCTTCACCAAAAAATCGCGCGAAGGTGTGTAGCCGAGGCGCATGCCGACGAGCCGCTCCGCCTGGGGTGAGAGATCTTGCAAGATGCCGAGCCCGATGCCGAGGGTGTTGGCGATGACGTCGCCGTATTCGAAGCCGTATTCGGTGAAGCCGTCCATGACTTCGACGCCGTTCGACACCACGAACACCGCGCTCGAGGAGACGATGGCCGCCACCAAATGCGAGAGGCCGAGCGCTTCGTAGAGCGCCGTCCCTGCGCGGACGACGAGATAACAAACGTAGGTGTGGCCGAGCTTGTCGGAGCCGCCCGCGTAGGTGTCTTGGTTCAAAAAGCCGGTCTCTTTGAAGTGAAAAGAGACCAGCGGATCGCCCGTGTCCCACCATGCACCGTAGGCCCAAGCGGTGAGCGCGCCGAGGATGGTGAGGGTGGTGCCCGCGAGCACGAGAGGATTCGCGCCTTCTTTTTCAGTCCTGTCCTCTTGGACACTGGCCGGTTCGACACTGCCCTGTTGGACACTGCCCTGTTGGACACTGTCCTCTTGGACACTGTCCTCTTGGACGGGAATCTCCTCGGCCGGGGGCGCTGGAACCACGGCGATCAGCTGCGCGGCGAGCGCCATCGCGACAGCAAATGACAGCGTCACGAGGCGGGAATCAATCAGGGCGGCTCGGTTAGGTCCAGCCTATTTGTCTTGTGTGATCCGCGCAGCGATCCTCGCGACACCTTCTTTGAAGCGCGCCGGCTCTGCGATCACCGAGATGATCGCGCTGCTCGAGTATTCGACGTCGAACAGATAACCCGGGTGAACCAAAACGTGATCCTTCTCCATGAGCTCCAGTGCCCATTCTTCGTCTTCGCGCGATTGGGGGAGGTCGATCATCGCGTACCAACCACCGTCGGCGCGGCGCACCGGGAGGCCGCTTTCGGCGAGCGCCCGGCGATTCATCTCGATCCGTTTGCGCAAGCGCGGAATGAACGCTTCGGCGTTGAGCAAGAGCTCGGGCAAGGCGCGTGCAACCGGCGCGGAGACGGAGAGGTGTGCGTCGGCGATGATCTCCAAGCGGGAGCGCGCTTCGTCTTTTTCGTTTTTCGGTCCGGAGAGGACGATCCACCCGACCTTCATCTGCGGCAGGCCCGCGACCTTGGAGAGGCCGGACAAGGAGAAGGTGAGCGCGTCGTTGGTGCCGATCATCGTCGCCGCGGGCTCGGTGCGCTCCACTGTCAAATAGTCCAGGAAGACTTCGTCGGAGATGATCGCCAGCTCGTTCTCTGCGGCGATCTTGCCGAGCGCGGCCTTCGCTTCGGCGTTCAAATACGAGCCCGTCGGGTTGTTCGGGTTCACAGTGATCACCGCGCGCGTGGCTTCGTTGCATGCGTCGATGACGCTGTTCGGATCGAAGAGCCAGCCCTGATCCTCGTCGTAGCGGAGGTGATAAGGCTCGAGCACCACGTCGCCGAGATCGGCGAGGAAGTTGAACAGCGGATAACTCGGGCGTGGGACGAGCGCGGATTCACCGGCGTTCGCCAAGAGCTTGAACAAAAAAGAGTACGCTTCACTGGTGGAGGCGACGATCAACACGTCCTCGGCCTGTACGGTGATGCCGCGTCGCGAATAGTAGTCCGCGACGGCCTCTCTTGCTTTCAGCGGACCGAAAGGCAGGGGTTCATAACGAAGCGCACTTTCGTGGGAGAGCGCGCTCAAGATGACCTCTTTGTCGTATTCGAGGGCGACGTTCGTGGGGTTCGATACCGTCAGATCGTACAGGTCGGCGCCGAAGGCCCGCGCTGCGTTTTCGGCTTGTGTCAGCGGGTTCGTGTTTCGGGGCCAGCTCGTGCGCGCAGAGAACATCTTTTCATGATCCGCGGACCGCGCTCGCACTGTCGAGCGACAAAATGCCTCGTCGACGCGAGATCCGAAGGCATGTTAGCCCTCCCGCGTGCCCAACCTGGTCGGCATTCACGATCCGACCGCGCCCGCGGACGATCTCGCCCGCGATCTGATGAAGATGATGGCTGCGGTCGACTATGCCGCGTTCCCGTTCACCAAACGGACGCAGGTCGATCCGCCGCTGGCGTGCGGCAACGTGCTCACCGGTGTGGAGAACAATCTCTCGCAACCGGTGATCGATGATCGCCGCGGCTTATGGCTGATGCTCGACGGCGAATTGCTCGGCACCCGCGAGCTCGCCCGCGAGATCGAACGTGCGGGCGTGAGCGTCGAAGGCAAAGACGATGCGGGCTTGGCGTTGGCTGCGTTCGTCGCGTTTGGCCCGCAGTTTTACGAGCGGTTGAACGGACAGTGGAACCTGGTCCTGCACGATCGCGAAAGACGCGAGACACAGCTGATCACCGACCGGATCGGCAGCCGTATTCTCTATTACGCCGAGGATGGCCGGCGCATGATCTTCGCATCAGAGGCCAAAGGGGTCGTGGCCGGAAGATCAGTGGCCACTCGGCCAGGTGGGACTGCATTAGTACAGTTATTGATGGCCGGCACGCACTGCGGCGATTCGACGTGGCTCGAAGGCATCAAAGTGATGAGCCCGGGGACGCACCTTCGTTTGGGTGCGGGGCCAAATCAAAAACGCCGCACGCGGTACTGGCGCTTTCACTTTCGCGAAGGTGATCCAGAGACCAGTGAAGACGCGTACGCGGAAGGTTTTGCGCGGCGGTTGCGGGCGGCGACGGAACGCTGCATGAAGCGCCGCACTGAGACACATCCGATCGCGATTACGCTCTCCGGCGGGCTCGATTCGCGCAGCGTCGCCTTGTCGATCGACCGTTCGCATCTGCCGATTTCGTCGATCACCTATGGCTCACCGGACAGCCCGGACGCGATCTATGCGGCGGAGCTGGCGCAGGTGATCGGGCTCGATCATCACTTCATCGAGGATCTCTGGCCGGGATTGGTCGAGTCCTCGAACGTGGTGTGTAATGAGCTGCTCGGGCCCGCGCCGTCCGGCAAACGTGGCTTCTATTCGTCGCAGCTCGAACGTGCGTTGTGGCGGAGTGAAGCGATGGGCGCGCTCAACGGCGTGGCGTCGACGATCTGGCATCCGCTTTACCGCAAATACATGCGTTTGATGCTCAACGGCGCGTGTGGTGATGCGATGACCGGCTCGCATCTGACGCCGAATCTGTTGTTGAGCCCGCCCCGTGCGGAGGTCATTCGTGATCTCTACCGCCGTACATTGTTCGGCGATCGCGCGCGTATCGAGAAATTGTTGAATCCGGCGTTCGCGACGCGTGCTTTTGGAGAGCTGCAACCCTATTTCGCGTCGACCTTCGACGAGATCGATCAAGACGAGGCGATGTCGATCTCGAATGTTTGGGATATGGAGAATCGACAACGTCGAGGGACGTTCTCTGCATTCGCTATCGAGCGTTATTTTTGTGTTTGCCGTTCGCCTTATCTCGACTACGAATTGACCGAGTTTTTGGCGACCGTTCCCGGGCGCTGGCGCTTTCAACAACGGATCTACAAACGGATGTTGGTGACCGCGTTTCCGGAAGCGAAACACGTGCCTTGGGCTTATACGCGGGGCCGGATCACCAAGTCGCCGGCGTTCGAGTTTTTGCGGGAGAGCTTCAACTTCGCGAAGGGTAGGGCAGAGCGTCTTTTGCCCGCGGGAGACGCGAAAGCACCGCACTGGAACTTCCGCGATGAAGCGAAGATGATGCAGGAGGATCGCGAGCTCGCGGTGATGCTGCAAAACTTCACGCGCTCCGATCTGTTCCCTTCCGAGGTGTTCGATGCACCGGGCATTCGTGCCTTCGTCGACGACTTTTCGGCGAGCACGAATCCGGGCGAGCTATCGACTTTGTATGCACACTTGGTGGGCATCGCGAAGTGTACAGAGCTGTTCTTGAGCCCGGGTGCGCTGGTACCGCCGGATGCGGCCGATCCTTCGCGCTTCGGCGTGTCGACCGAGGCCTGAGCTCATGGACAGGTTGCGGGTTCTGGCGATCACCAATCTTTTTCCGACGAACGTCGATCCCGGGTACGCGCCGTTCAATCGGCAGCAGTTCGCGGCGCTGGCACAGCAGTGTGAGCTCGACGTCTTGGGTGTGGTGCCTGCACGTTTTGGGCGCTTTTACGGGGGCAAATCGAGCAAAGGTGTGGTGCGCGAGGAGATCATCGACAACGTCTTGGTGAAACATCCGCGCTTTTTGTCGATCCCCGGTCTGCCCTCGTTGAACGCCGGTTTTCTCGCGGCTTCGCTGCTCCCGGCGATGTTGCTGCGGAAGAAACGGTACGACGTGTTGCTCGCGGCTTATGCGTATCCCGACGGCTGCGCGGGGATCGCGCTCGGACGCCTGTTCGGATTGCCGGTGGTGGTGAAGTGTCACGGCAGCGATCTCAATCGCGTGGTCAACGATCCGCCGGCGCGGTTTCAACTCGAGAAATTGTTGCCGCTCGCCGAACGCGTGGTGGTGGTCTCCGCGAAGCTCGGCGAAAAGGCGGTCGAGCTCGGTGTCCAAAAGGACAGGTTGGCGGTGGTCTACAACGGGGTCGATCGCGAGAGGTTTTTCGTGCGCGATCGCGATGAGGCGCGCGCGAAACATGGGTTGCCGAAAGATCGCGAATTGATCGTGTCGATCGGTCATCTCGCGGAGCACAAAGGAACGCGCGATCTCTTGGAAGCGGCGAAGCGGCTCAAGGCGTTGCGTCCGGAAGCGTTAGTCGCATTTGTGGGCGACGGTCCGCTGATGCGCGAGGTGTCCGAGACGCCTGGCGTGCTCGCGGTCGGACGGGTTTCGCATGCGGAGGTCGCGGAGTGGATCTCGGCCGGTGATGTGTTGTGCCTTCCGAGCTGGGATGAAGGGATGCCGAACGTGGTGCGTGAAGCGCATGCTTCAGGGCGTCCCGTGGTGGCGACGGCGGTCGGCGGTGTGCCCGAAGCGGTGCATCGGCCGGAGCTCGGGAAGTTGGTGCCGGCGCGCGATCCACAAGCGCTCGCCGAGGCGCTCGCCCGGCAGCTCGCGGAGCCTCGGGTCGCTGCGGAGACGATCGTGGAGCTCGGGATCGTGCCCACGTGGCGCGAAAGTGCGCGCGCGTTACTCGAGGTGCTCGAGAGCGCGCGAGGCCAAGAGTCCGCTAGTTCGTGAGGCTGAAGGTCAAGACGACGTCGCCGATGATGAACTCATCGCCGGTTTCGATCTTCTCGCGATCGATCTTCTCGGAGCCGGCCCAGATGCCGTTCGCGGCGCCGAGATCGTTGATGTAGAAGCCGTCCCCTTCTTTGGTCACGCACGCATGTTTGCGTGAAACACGCTGCGACTTGAGGACGATCGCGCATTGTTTGCTGCGACCGATGAACGTCTCGGCGTCGACGATCTCGAAGCTCTCGCCGCTGTTCGTCGAACACACCAACTTCGCCGCACCTTTCGCCGGCGAACGTTCGCGCGCGGGCGGCTCCACCACCGGCGGCACGATCCGTTCGCGGGATGTTTCGGGTGCAGGCACGCGTCGCGGTGGTTGGTTGCCGTCGAGCGTTTCGCGCGGCGCATTCGGGCGTACGCCGCCCGCATGTTCGGTGCGCGCACGCGGCGTTGCGTCGCCCTTCTTCGCGGGCGGCGGCTCGGGATCGCGTGTTTTGCCGTTTTTCTCTTCGGCCGGGGCACGTTCGGGCGGCGCTTCGCGGGAACGGACCGCCGTCTTCGCCACGTCGATCAACGACGCGAGCCAGTCGGCGCACGCAGTCTGCATCGCGCTGTCGGGTGCGATCTCGAAGAGCTCTGCGGGTTGCGCGGTGATCGCCGGTACGTCGCGTTCGGATACTGATCCTTTGGACGCTTCGAAGGTTCGCGAAGCCGCCGTGAGCAGCAAGGTGCGCGAGCTTTCGCGGAAGTCGCAGACATCGGTGAACGCCAGGTATCCGTCGACCTCGAGCTCCGTCTTCAAACGAAGCCGGTTTCCGTCGGTGCGCGTGCAGCTGACGGTCACGGTTCCAGCGACCCGTTCATCGGTGAGCATCACGAAATCGAAAAAGCTGGTCGTCTCTTCACCCCACGCGCGAATGACGACCGTTTCGCCCGTGAGCGATCCGATCCACGCGGTGGCGCCGCGCGTGCTCGCGGGGCGTCCGAGATGTTTCCAATCGATGGCGTGAGCGCTTCCAAGCGGAAGCCAGGCGTGCGACGGCCGACTCATTCGGCTCGATGTACCACGCTCCGAAGCGCGGGATCTAGAAAGAGACGAAGGTTAACGAACCAGCAAGCGTAGCGCGCGAGTGAGCGGAGCGAACGTAGGGTCCGCAGGCGGGCTTGACCCGCCGCGAACGGACCTAGATCCGCGCGAGGCCCGGTAGCTTGGCCAGGCTCTTCCAGACGACCTGGTTTTGTGCCCAATTTTGGCGCGCGCGCTCGTAGACCGCGAAGTGGGTCTCGATGATCTTGCGCCACTGCCGCGAGCCGATGACGTACTCGCGGCCGGCTTTTCCGAGGCGTTCACGGAGCGCCGGGTCGTCCGCGAGCTTCACGATTTTGGCCGCGAGGTCGCCCGCGTCTTCGTGTTTGTGGAGGAGACCGGTGAGGTCGTCGGTGATCAGCTCCTTCAAGCCGCCGACGTCGGAGCCGATGACCGCCTTCTCCATGGCCATCGCTTCCAGCGGTTTCAGCGGCGTCACCAGCTCGGTGATGCGCTGGCTGTCGCGCGGGTAAGCGAGGATGTCGACCACCGAATAGAGCGCGCGAATGTCGGAGTGCGGGACGCGGCCGGGATGGATGATCCTGTCCTTTAGACCAGCTTCCTCGGCCATCCGTTTGCACTCTTCGTAGGTTTGGCCTTCGCCGGCGATCAATCCGGCGAGATCGTCGCGTCCGCTCTTGATCAGATCGATCAACGCGCGCTCCAGATAACGGACGCCTTCGAAGGCGGCGAAGGTGCCGATATAGGCGACCACTGTCTTTCCGGACAGGCCGTACTTTTGAGCGACCACTTCATCGCGCGCCATCGGCGTGAAGCGATCGGTCTCGACGCCGTTCGGCACCACAAAAACGTCGTTCGCTGCGATCCCGCGCCCGACGAGCTCGTCTTTGATGCCCTGGCAGATGCCGATCAACGCGTCGGATTTTTTGGCGAGCTCTGTTTCGGCGCGTTGGATGGCGACGTATTTCTTCGAGCCGGCGACGTTTGTTCCCGCATCGACGGCCGCATCTTCCCAAAACGCGCGGATCTCATAGACGAACGGCAACGCGAGCTGGCGCGCCGCGAGATAACCGGGAATGCCGCAGAGTATCGAGCTGTGCGCGTGGATCAGGTCGACCTGTTCTTTTTGTGCGACCTCGACGATGCGCCGCCGCAGATGATTGATCTCGATCGCCTCTTTGACGAACGGCTTGTCGCCGATCAGCTCGGTGAGCTGCGAGGGATGCGGCTTCGAGGTGCGGTGATAACGGATGCCGTCGATCTCTTCCATCGACGCGCCGCTTTGATTGTCGAAACGCGGTGAAGTGACCACCACCGGATCGAGACCGAGCGCTTTTTGATTGAGCACGATGTAGCGGCTGCGCGACGTGTAGCCGGCGAGCATCGGGACGGAAATGTCGAGCACGTGCAAGACGCGCATGGCGGCGGGACTCTAGCAGATCAGCCACGCGTCGCCGAGCTCATGGCCGAGATATCCGTGATGGTCGGCGTGCACGCTCGCTTTCTCGAGCAACGCGCGCGGAAGAAACGCCTCCAGCAGGGCAAAATGCGACGCGCTCGGCTCGTGGACACCAGTCAGGACGCCGCGGACGACCTCGAGCCGGTGTTCGGGCCCGAGCTTCAGCGCGGTGGAACCGTCGCCGGGATGGAGGCGCCCGTAGGTGGCGAAGTTGCCTTCCAACGCGCGGACCACGGTCGTGCCCACGGCGATCACTCGGCCCGGCGTTTCTTCGATCGCCCGGACTGTCCTTTCGGGCAGGTGATATTTTTCTTCGAGCGGGAGCGCGCGATCGAGCGCGTCGTCACCGGTCGCGGAGAGGCCGGCCGCGTGCGTGAGCCGCGCGAGGCGGACGCCGTTCTTTCGCAACGCCAGCAGGAGGGACCAAGTGAGCGAGAGCCCGGCCGACGGAGGCTCTGCGGCCCACGGTCGCGCCGCGTAGACGTTTTGCGTCTCGCTGATCGAGAGCTCGCGCGCGAGATAGGAGTATTGCACCGGTTTCGCGAGCGCGTAGAGCGTGGCGAAGAAGACGTCGCTCTTCGCAGACATCTCGAGCTCCACCAGGCGCGGCGAGAGCGGCGAGATGTGGACAACTTTGGCGCGAATTCCTCCATCGAGCGCCAAGGTGTCATCGAGCTCCAGGTGGGGTGGAGGAGGGCGGTGTTCCGTCGGCGTCCGCCAATCGCCGGCGCCGAAGAGCACGGCGCGCCAGCGTTTGTCGCCGAGCTGCATCGCCAAACGGAGCTCGAGCACCTCGTTGTTTCGAGTCTTCGCGTGAATCGAGCCCGGGAAGACGGCTGCGTCGTTGAGAACCAGGAGGTCGCCCGGGTTCAGGATGTACGGCAGCTCGTTGCTTGTCCGGTCGGACAGGTGACCTGATCGATCGGCCACTAAGAGACGTTGGACTTCGTTGTGATGTCGCGGATGCGCCCTGGCCTTCATGACAGCTCTCCTTCGAGAAGTCGCGCTAACTTTTCGGCGACGTCCTCCGGTTTTGCGAGCGTCGCCGGATCGGCGTCGGGGATAGCGTCGCGGTGCATCTTGGTGTCCATCTCTCCCGGATCGAAGGAGAGGAACTTCACGCCGGTGCCTTCCAGCTCGGCGTTGTACATCCGGGTCAGGTAGTCGAGCGCAGCCTTCGACGCGCCGTACGCACCCCATCGCGGGTACACTTCGGTGGCCGTATCCGAGACGACGTGCACCACGCGACCGTTGCCGTTCAACACCATCGATCCGACAAGCGTTTTGTTGAGCAGAAACGGCGCGGTGACGTTCACTGCGAAGGCGCGCTGGAAGTCGTTTTCGCTCGTGTCGAGCAAGAGCTGCAGCGGAACGGGGCCGAGCTCGCCCGCGTTGTGGATCAAGACGTCGACTTGCCCGAGCGCTGCGTAGGCCCGTGCCGCAATCGCCGTTGCCGCGCCCGGCGCGGTGAGATCGCCGGCGATGGCGTCTGCGCGGATGTCTTCTTTGGCCAGCTCGGCGACGACCGCTTCGAGCGTCGATGTTTCGCGTCCCACCAAGGCGAGACGAGCACCGCGCCGCCCGAGCGCAAAGGCCAGCGCGCGGCCAAAACCTCGGCTGGCGCCCGTAATCAGGACTGCTTTTTGTTTCATGTCCGGACGTTAAACGCGCCCGGTTGATGCGTCAGCAGGAATGCTCGTATACGAGCAGCCGGTCAATTGTGTGGCAGCGGCTTGGGAACGGAGGGGGCGGCGGACTCTTAGTCCAAAGGACAGATCACCAGGCCGCTCGGAATCTTCGGGTAGAAGAAGGTCGACTTTTGCGGCATCACCAAACCCGCTTCGGCGACGCGCAAGACTTCGTCGATCTTCGTGGGATTCATCAAGAACGCGACGTCCACGCTCGGATCTTTGTGCGGAGACTCGAGCGCTTCTTTGAAATCTTTCGAATAACGCAGGTTCGCTTGGGTCGCCTGCGCTTCCGGCGAAATGCCGAGCACGTGCTCCAGAACCACCGCGTGGAGCACGCCGACGTCGAGGTCTCTCAGAGACGGATGTTCCGGCAATGCGCTGACGTCCTGAAGCGGCGCGGCCTTCTTTCGCATCATCAGCGAACGCGAGCTTTTGGTGATCACCAAATATGCGTTGCCTGCATGGCCGGCTCTCTCCAAAACACGTTTCGCTTCGTCCGGTTCGGAGGGCGCCTCGAAACGATCGAAGAACGGCTCGAGCGCCGCGTACATCTTCGTTTCGTCGAAACCTTGGACGCTGTGCACCAAGCGATGCGTCGGAAAGATCACCATGCCCGGATCTTCCACCGCGGAAGCGAACATCAAGATGCTCTCGTAGCCGGCCGGTTCGCCGCCCGCGTGTGTCTTCCCGATCTGTTGCGCCTGCGCGCGGCGTTCATCGCGATAGGCAAGCCCGGTCTCGTACCGGTGGTGACCGTCGGCGATGTAGAGCTTCGAGGTGGCGAGCGCGTCTTTGATCCGCTGTTGTTCCGCCGTCTGGTCGATGCGCCAGAGCTTGTTCTCCACGCCGTCCATGGTCGCTTCGGCGATCGGCGCGTTCTGTTTTGTGTCCTCGAGGACAGTGAGCACGCGATGATCGGGATCGCGATAGGCGCCGAAGATCGGCGAAAGGTTGTGGTGCGTCGCGCGCATCAACATCAAGCGATCGATCTTCGGTCCGCGCAGCGTGCGTTCGTGCGGGAGGATCGGACCCTCGTCCCAGGTCGTCAGGCGCGCGCGCGAAAAGAAGCCGGTGCGCGTGCGTTTCACGCCGTCGGGACCGGTGAAGGTCTGCGCCAACACGTAAAACGCCGGCACTTTTTCTTGCTGCAGGACGCCGCTTTTGAGCCACGCCTCGAGCGTTGCGTTCGCCCGTTCGTACTTTGCGTCCGCGCTTTCGTTCGGCTCACTCTTCGTGAGATCGACGCGGATGATGTTGTTCTCATGCCGCGCGTACAGCGCATCCTGTTGCGCGGGCGAGATGACGTCATAGGGCGGGGCGAGCACGTCGGAGAGACGCCCCACTTTTTCCGCTTCGTAACGGACCGCAGAGAACGGTGCGATATCGACCATGATCAGCGCCTCCCGATGCAGAAGTACGTGAAGCCCATCTCCCGCATCGAGTCGGGGTTGTACACGTTACGGCCGTCGAAAACATAGGGGGTGCGCATCAGCTCGCGCATTCTTTCGAAGTCCGGCCGGCGAAATTCGTTCCACTCGGTGACCACCAAGAGCGCGTCGGCGCCTTCCAGCGATTGGTAGGGATCGTCGTCGATGAGGATCTTGTCGCCGAAGGTCCGCTTCGCGACCTCGTTCGCTTCGGGATCGTTCGCGCGGACCGTCGCACCCTTCGCGAGCAGCGCGTTGATGATTTCGACGGCGGGCGCTTCGCGCATGTCATCGGTCTGTGGTTTGAACGCCAGACCCCAAACCGCGATGTTCTTACCTTTGAGATTGTCGCCGAAGCACGCTACGACTTTGTCGACCAGCACTGTCTTTTGTCGCGCGTTCACGTCCTCCACCGCTTGCAAAACTTTGAGCGGTAGATCGTTGTCGATGCTCGTTTTCAACAGCGCTTTGATGTCTTTCGGAAAGCAGCTTCCACCGAAACCGACGCCGGGAAAAAGAAACGACGGGCCGATGCGCGGATCGCTGCCGAGCCCTTGGCGAACCTTGTTGATGTCCGCGCCGACTTTTTCGGCGAGGTTCGCCATCTCGTTCATGAAAGAGATACGCGTGGCGAGCATGGCGTTCGCCGCGTATTTCGTCATCTCCGCGGAGCGTTGATCCATGAAGATGATGCGGTTGTTGGTGCGGTTGAACGGCGCGTAGAGATCGCTCATCACTTCGCGCGCGCGTTCGCTGTCCGTGCCGATGATGATGCGATCCGGCTTCAGGAAGTCATCGACCGCGGCGCCTTCCTTCAAGAACTCGGGATTGGAGACGACGCTGACCGGCAGCTTCGTCGCCTGCGTCATCACGTTTTTGATCTTCTCCGCGGTGCCGACGGGAACCGTCGATTTCGTCACCACGATCGCCGGCGCGGTAATCGCTTCCGCGATCGCGCGCGCGACGTTCAAGACGTGCGTCAGATCCGCGCTTCCATCTTCACTTTCGGGCGTGCCGACGGCGATGAACACCACGTCGGCTTTGGCGACATTTCCCGCGAGATCGGTGGAGAAGCTGAGGCGCTTCTTCTTCACGTTGCGCGCGATCAGCTCGGGCAGGCGCGGCTCGTAAATGGGGATGCCGCCCTCTTTCAAGACGCGGATCTTCTCCGCGTTGTTGTCGATGCAGACAACTTTGTGGCCGGTCTCCGCGAAGCAGGTGCCCGCGACGAGACCTACGTAGCCCGTTCCGATGACTGCGAGATCCATGGCTGTTCCTTTTCCTCTGAAGCGGCCCGAATCTCTTTGAGCTGGAGCCCGCTCTTCCACGCGAACACCACACCGAGCAGCGTCCCTGGAATGAAGTGAATCGCGTGCATGGTGATCGCAAATGCGGGCGCGGCCGGCTCTCCGATGCCGTAGACCGCGAGCGCCGCGATCACCAAACCTTCATACACGCCGAAAAATCCCGGCCCGCTCGGGGCCATCAACCCGAAGGTCAACACCGCCATCACCAAACACATCTGCGTGTACGAGAGATCGAGCCCGAACGCACGTTCGGCGACGACGTAGACCAAAGCTTCGCCGGCCCAGATCACCAGCGAGAGCAAGACGACTTTTGCGGTGGCTGCAGGGTTGCGCAGCGTACCGAGACCTTTGGCCAGCTTGGAGATGATCCCGAGGAGCTTCTCTTTGAGCTTTGCGGGCACAAGAGACAGGATGGCGCCGGCGATCTTCAAGGCGCGCTCTTCGTTCCAAGCGGTCACCGCCGCGACGATCACCGCGGTGATGAAGATCCCCGCGGTGATCAAGCCCGCACCTTCGACCCACGGCGCGTTCGGCGGATCGAGCAGGAAGACCAGCCCGAGAAAACCGGCCACGGTGAGACCGTCGAAGACGCGCTCGAGCATCACGTTGGAGAAGGTCGCCGAGGCCGCGATGTTCTCCCGGCGCGCCAGCACCAACGCGCGCGCGACGTCACCGAGGCGCAGCGGCAGAATGTTGTTCGCCATGAAACCGATGGTGAAGACTTCGGTCGCGGTGCGCGGTGAAACTTCCTTCACCGCTTTCATCAAGATCGACCAACGTAATCCGCGCAGCGGAAACTGCACCACATAGACGGCGACCGCGACGGTCAACCACAACGGATCGGCGGAGCTGATCGATTGGACAGCGCTCGAGAGATCGAAACGCAGCGCGATGAAGACGATCACCGCGAGCGAAACGAATAGACCGATCCAAGTGGTGAGCTTCTTCTTCAACGCTTCGTCCCCTCTAGGTCAGCTCGGCAACACGCGCAGCGCTCGACGTCCCACGGTCATCGGGGCGTGAACGGGAGCGGGTGCATCGAAGCGGGCGTGCTCGGGTCGAGTCGGGGCTTTCTTGATCATCCTCGTGATGTGTCCGACGAGGTCGTATTCGAAAGTTTCCGTTATCTCGACCTCGACCAGGTCTCCCGCGCCGGCCTCCCCATCATTGATGTACACGCAGCCATCCACTTCGGGCGCTTGTCCTTTGTGGCGGCCTTTCAAAAGCAGCTCGGTCTCTTCGTGCACGCCGTCGACCAGGATCTCGAGGCGTTTTCCCACCATCTTTTTCAGGCGTTTTTTCGACTTTTTCTTGAGGAGCCGCATCAGCGCGTGATGGCGCTCGTCGATGAGCTCCGCGGGGATTTGCCCATCGAGATCGTGCGAGGGGGTCCCGTCTTCCCGCGAAAATTTGAAGACGCCGACGTGATCGAAGTTTTGTTCGTCGACGAAGTTGTACAGCTCCTCGAACTGCTCGTCGGTTTCACCGGGGAAGCCGACGATGAACGAGGTCCGCAGCGTCACGTGCGGAACGGCGGCGCGGATGTCTTCGAGCAGCTTCTCGATGAAGCGCCGCGGCCTTCCGCGCGCCATCCGCTTCAACACCGGATCGGCGATGTGTTGCAGCGGCATGTCGATGTACGGCACGACCTTCGGTTCTTCGGCGAGCGCGGAGAGCAACGCTTTGGTGAACGGACGCGGATAGGCGTAGTGCAGGCGGATCCACGGCAGTCCTTCGACTTGGCCGAGCGCGCGGATCAATTCGGCGAGCGAGGTCTTCGGGTCGAGATCGCTGCCGTAACCGGTGAGATCCTGCGCGATCAGATTCGCTTCCACCACGCCGCGTTCGGCGAGGTGTTGGGCTTCGTGCACGATGTCCGCGACCGGCCGACTGCGCTGCAGGCCGCGCAAAGCCGGGATGATGCAGAAGGTACACTTTTGATCGCAACCTTCGGACACTTTGATGAACGCCGAATGCGGGAGAAAAGTGTTCACGCGCGGTGTGCTCGCGGCGTGGATGAAGGTCGGATTTTCGACGCGGATGATCTTCTTCGCGACCGCTTTGTCATTGGTGCGCAGCGACTCGGCCCCACGCGCGGCGACCTCGGCGACACTTTGATATTCACCGGTTCCGAGCAGCGCATCGATCTCGGGGATCTCGTCGGCGAGCTCTTTGCTGTAACGCTGCACCAAGCAGCCGGTGACGATCAGGCGCTTCGCGCGTCCTTCACTCTTCATGCGCGCCATCTCCAGGATGACGTCGATCGATTCGCGCTTTGCGTCCTCGATGAAACCGCAGGTGTTGACCACGATGATGTCGGCATCTTCGGGGTGCTCGGTGAACGCCATCGCAGCGTCTTGCAGGTGGCCGAGCATGATCTCGGAGTCGACCCGGTTCTTCGGGCACCCGAGGGTTACGAAGTGGACGCGGGCCGGATCGGCCGGAGTTGTCGGAGGAGCTTCCAAAGGAATCGACGGTTTACCGAGGCCCCCCTGAGCTGGTCCAGCAAATAGCGTCTTCATCCCCATGTCGCCCGAGGCGTCCATGCGGGAATCCGTCTTCACGGATCATGCCGCTCGTTTTCCAGTCCGGCGATCTTCTGCGCAGAAGCGGCGATCGCCCGGGTGGTGCCCGCGAGAACGGCCAGGCCGTCGCCTTCGATCGGCACGAACACCACCTCGATTTCTTCGAGCTCCACGCGGATGCGCGCGGCCGCATAATCGACGGCGAGGATCGCCCCCTTCTTCAACGCAAACGCGAACATGCCGGTGGATGTCGCTTTGGCGATCGCCTCGCGCGCACCCCACGCCAGCATCGCCGCGCGCGGGTCTGTTTGGAGCAAGGCGCGTTCGGTTTCGGTGAGGAATCTCTTGGCGATCTTGTCGATCCGTTCTGCGTCTTCCGGATCGACGACGTCGATCCCGATGCACGGAAAGGCCGCATTTTCTCGGGTGGCGGCCGCGGCGGCGACGCGACGCCCATGCGAGATGGAGATGAAATACGGCGCGTTTCCTTCGCCGAGCAAACGTGGAACACCGCGTTTATCCGCGAGGATCGACACCGGCGGGGCCCCCAGCGCTTCCAGCGCGGCGTGCGCCGTGACGCGCCCGGCCCACCACTCGGCGCGGCGGCGATCTGTGGTCAAGGTCCCGAAAAATTTGCGTTCTTCCTCGGTGAGGCGCTCGAGCTCCGGGGCTTCGAGCGCGTCGGGGATCGCGAGGAGCGCGAGCGCGGAGCCGGGCATCGAGGCGTTCGCAATGATTTTCATGCGCGGGATCGTCCGTCCGGATTTCGGACAACTTCCGAATTTCGGACGGACGGTACTTGGGCCGTCAACGGCGGAGCAAGTCCGCCTGCGGCCCCTTCGCTCGCGGTGCTCGCTGCGCGCTTTCGCTTGCTTGGGCCGTTAACGGCGGAGCAAGTCCGCCTGCGGCCCCTTCGCTCGCGGTGCTCGCGTTCTTCGTCTCCGCTGAACGCATGAAAAGGCGTTGGCACGATCTCTGTAGTCGCGACGTCGCATGAAGACTTCAGACGCGTCGTTGTTGTCCGCAGTGCTCGGCGTCGACGAGAGCGCGTCGATCGCACAACGACTCGAAGAGCTCGGCGGCCTGGCGGGTGTTTGGAAGAGCGGAGGCAGCAGTATGGACGGCGTGATCGCGCAGCCGCTGTGCGACCGGCTCGGGGCGGTGTGCGAGCTCGCCGAACGGCTGCTCGAATCGCCGAAGCTGGCGAGCGAGATCGACGGTGCACGCGCGGTCGCGGACTACTTTCATCCGCGCCTGGCGCTCCACTCCGTCGAATCGTTTTGGGTGTTGCTGCTCGACGCACGGTCGCGTCCGCTCGGATCGATCTGCGTCGCGCAAGGCACGTTGACCGCGTGTTTGGTGCATCCGCGCGAAGTCTTCGCGCCGGCGATCCGCATGCGCGCAGCGAGCATCATCGCCGTGCACAATCACCCAAGCGGTGATCCCACACCGAGCGAAGAAGACGAGACGCTCACCGCGCGCCTCGCCCGCGCCGGCGAGCTGCTCGGGATCCCGCTGATCGATCATGTCATCGTCGCCCGCGGCGGCTACCGTTCCCTCGGCCCGTCCGAGCCCACCCGCACCGCGCTCACCCCCGCACGGGCCAGGGGCACGCGCCGATGACTACATCGCCAGGTGGTTCTGAGAGTGAGACGATGCGTTTGCTCGTGAGCCCACGATCGCAGTTTCTGGCGCTCGCTGCCTGCGCGACCTTCGCTTGCGGTGAAAGCGGTGGCCTCGGCGCCGTCGAGGCGCGCGCCTGGTTCGAGCCCGACACGCTCGACTTCGGCCTCGTGCGCGTCGGCGACACGAACGAGCTTCCCACTGAGCTCCGGACGACGGGCATCGGCACCGAACGCGTGACGGTGCTCTTCGAGGACAACGGCGACTTCTACTCCGCACGCACGCCGGACGGAACACTTCATGGCTCGTTTTTGCCTCCTGCGGGCACCGTGGACGTCGACCTGATCTTTGGACCAGGTGCCCAAGGGGACAGGTCATCGCAGCTGGCCGTCGAAGTCGGCGGTGCACGCGCGGAGCTGAAGATCCTCGCGCAAGCGCGCGATCGCGCACGTCCCGCACCGGAGGTGTCGCCGCGGATGATCGACTTCGGCAACGTGGAGCTCGGCCGCGACTCCGTGGTCACCTTCGAGCTGGTGAACACCGGCGAAGATGAAGGGACGCTCGTCGAAGTGCGCCCGAAATCGCCCACCAGCAACAGCCCGTTCGCCATCACCACCCGAGGCGGCGGAAGCCCGGTTTCGGTGAAGCTCGATCCGGAGCGCGCCGAAGTGTTGCTCCTCGAAGCCCACTTCGCTCCGGAGACGCTCGGCATCTACACCGAAGATCTGGAGCTCATCTTCGACGGCGGCATGAGCGCCACGCTCACCGTCCGCGGAAACGCGATGCCTGCCGGCGAGCTGAGCTGCGACACGAACGAGCACGATTTCGGGAGCGTGGACCGCGGAACGACCGCAAAAAAGTTGGTGCGCTGCACGGTCACCGGCGGCGCCTATTCGATCGATCGCATTGGACCCGTGACCGGCAGCTCACCGTTGTTCTCCGTGCCGAACGCCCCCGCTCAGGTCGGCGCCGACGGCTCGCTCAGCTTCGAGATCAACTTCGACGGCCGCGGCGTGGCCGGACAACATCTCGGCACGATCGAGATCGCCTCGCAGCACCGATCTTCTTACCTGATCTCCGTGACAGGCGTGGTCGCCGCGCCGGCACCTGGCCTAACGGACATCAGCGTCACGCTGACTTGGAACACCAACGAGACCGACTTCGATCTTCACCTGGTGCGCGGGACCGGCCTGCCTTTCGACGTCGACGACGACTGTTATTATGGCGCGAACAATCCGGATTGGGGCACACCGAACGAGAGCCTCGACGATCCTTTCCTCGACCGCGACGAAACCGACGGCTTCGGCCCTGAACAGGTGAACCTGAGCACCGCCGTCGAGGAGAGCTTCGATCTCTACGTCCACTTCTACAACTTCGAGTCGACCCGGCCGCCGCCGACGGAGGTCTCGGTGGCGATCAGCCTGTTGGGCACGACGATCCCCGTGCAGCTGCAGACGCTCGATGATTGTGGAACGACCTGGCATGTTGGCCAGTTCAACTTCGGCGTGACGCCCGCGGTGTTCACGCCGCGCAACCTGATCACCAACGCTTATCGCAATCGATCTTCATCGAACTGCCAGTAGCTCAGATCCGCTTCGGAAAATGGAACGTCAGATCGTCTTTCTTGCCTTCTTTGGCAGGCTCGGCCGCGGGCTCTACTTCGCCGGCGTCGTCATGCGCGCGCTCGCGTTTCAGGGCCGCTGCTTCTTCGCTGGCGTCCGCGCCTTGAGCGATCTCGATTTGAAGCTCTTCGATCGCCACGGCGCCGTTTTTGGAGATCGCCGAAACGAGCACCTTGAACTCACCGGGTGTCTGAAAGGTCAGGTGATAGGTGCCGGGTGGATCGACCGGCTCGAACAAATAACCCGGCCGCGGTCCGCCGTGGAGCGCAAAACCGCGGATCCGCAACGATGCGTCGTACGTCAAAACGATCGGTTTGCCGGTGACACTTTTGTATTTGCCCGTCGTCGACGACGCGAAGAAGCGGCCCTTCGCGACCTTGTTGAAGAACGTCGGAACATTTTCGAGCAAGCTGTTCATCAGCTCGAGCGGATAGATGTCGATGATGCCGGTCCCCGTGCCGAACTCGCGCAGCGCTTTTTGCGCATACGCACGATCGGCGACACCGACGTAGAGCGAGGCGAGGAAGTCGATCACTTCGTCGCGCGCGATGCCGCTCTTCAAACGCTCCTCCGCGAGCAACATCGCGTGTTGCGCGAAGCGGACCGTCGGCCCGAGCAAGCGTTTCATCTCGTTCGGATTGGAGAGCGAAAGATCGCCGAGACGATCGTCGGGCAGATCCTGGAAATATTTTCCCGCGCCGTCGTTCTGCCCGAGACCCTTTTGCGCAGCATCCTTACCGAGCGCGAACGCGTCCTCGCCGTCCTCGGGCTCGTCTTCGTTTTCGTCGTTCTGGCGGCGGCCGCGCTTCTTCCGTTCGTCGTCGAAGTTCAGACCCTGAACGCGCTGCTGTTCCTCGAGCTCCTCCTCGCGCGAGAGGCCCGACTGCGCCTCGAGGAAAACGCCTTTTCGCGCCTCCTCCTCCATCTGCGCCGCGTGATGGCGGCTCTCCGCGGCCTTGCGTTCCGCCGAGACGTGCGCCCGGTGCGGTCGCATGTATTCGGATTTCGGAGCGCTTTTCGCTTTGAGGATCTCGGCGCCGACGCGCGAGGTGGCATCGCTCGGCTCCTGGGGAGGGAGAGGCCCAGGGGCCGGTCCGCCTCCCTTCTTTACCGTCGCCACGCAAAGGGATGGTATCACACAGAAGGACGCGCGATGATTCGGGACGCGCCGGAAATGAATCACCCGGCATTGCCAGAACCCGAGCGACAGCTCGGCAAATATCACATCGTCCGACCCCTGAAGGTCGGTGGTACGGCCGCCATCTATCTCGCGATTCTGCGCGGAGAAAACAACTTCAGCCGCGAGGTGGTGATCAAACGGCCACTGCCGCACCTCGTCGCCGACAACCGCGCGCGCCTGATGTTCATCGACGAGGCTCATATCGCCTCGCGCCTCTCGCATCCGAACATCTGCCAAGTGCTCGACCTCGTCTCGCGTGAGGACGAGCTCTATCTGGTGCTCGAGTACCTGAAGGGCATCGACCTGCGCGAGGTCCTCAAGCGTTGTATGGAGCTCGGGCGTCTCGTTCCGCCCGAAGTCGCCGTGTGGATCGGGATCGAAGTGTGCGCCGGGCTCGACTTCGCACACGAAGCGGTGGCCCTCGACGGGACGCCGCTCCAGATCATCCACCGCGACGTTTCGCCGAAGAACATTCGTATCACGCACTCCGGCTCGGTGAAGGTGATCGACTTCGGTATCGCGCGCGCTGCGAGCCGCGCCACTGAGACCGCCGCAGGCACGATCAAAGGAACGCTCGGCTATATGTCACCCGAGCAGATCCTCGGGGACGACATCGATCGCCGCTCGGACATCTTCGCGTTCGGTATCGTGCTCTTTCAAACGTTGACCTGCCGCAATCCCTTCGACGGCGCCACGCTGAAGGAACGCGTGCGCAGATTGACGCAGGCACCTGTCCCTTCGATCAGGGAGTTCAACGGCGCGCTCGATCCGGAGATCGAAGCGATCGTCGACAAGTGTTTGAAGCGCGATGTCGACGAACGTTATCAGCGCATGCGCGACGTCCAGATCGATCTCGATCGTTATCTCGCGAAGCTCCAGAGCTCGTCACCGCGCCAAAAGTTGATCTCTTTTCTCGAAGACATCTTCCCCGGCGTGCACGACAGCGATCTCGAGCTGAAGATCGCGCTCACGGAAATTTCCCACGTCTCGGGCCGCATCGACACCAGCCAACGTTTGATGTTCCCGGACGACGAAGGCGCGCGCCCGGTGTCGATGCACACGCGCTCCACGATCCAAAGACCCGACAACACGGCGTCGACCATTCGCGACGAAGCGTTTCAAAACACGAAGACCGCGCCCTACGTGCCGACCGACGACACCGCGAAGCTGGTCCCGAAAGACGAGACGGAGCAGCGCAATCTCGGCGATCGCCTCAACCTCGGTGGCGGAGAGTCGGGGACCACGGCCGTCGCGCAGAAGCAGTCGCTGTCCTGGAAGACAGTGGCGCTGGCGTTATTGCTGATCGTGGCGTTGGTCGCGGCGGGCGTCGCCTATTTCATCGACCGCAGCAACATGACCGAGCCGATCGAAGATCTGGTGAAACCGGTGGACCCGCCGAAAGATCCGGCGTTGCCGGTGAAAGATCCCGCGGTGAAAGATCCCGCGGTCAAGGACCCGGTGCTCGTGAAAGATCCCGCGATCAAGGACCCGGTGCTCGTGAAAGATCCGCTGCGCACCGTGGAGCCGGTCGGGGAGGTCACCAAAACGAGATCGCCGAAGGAGCACGGGGGCTCGCGCGAGCCCGACGCCGATCGCGCGCGCCTGTACTTCAAGACAGCGCTGCGCCTCGAGCGCGAAGGCCGAAGTGAGGACGCGCTCTTGCTCTACACGTTGGCCTTCGACAAAAGCGGGAAAAAGATCGACGCGTCGATCTACAAAAACCTCGGCATTCTCCACAACCGCTCGAATGACGTGGCCAAGGCTCGCGCGTGTTTCCGGGGATATCTCGACAAAAATCCGGCGGCCACCGACGCGGAGCGTATCCGGACGATACTCTCCTCCTATCCTCCAACGAAGACCGTGCCCTGCGTGGAAGCGAGCGAAGTGCGCGCGGCGCGGCGGGCCGCGGACAAGCGCGGAGCGATGATCGACTCCTGGGTGAACGACACGATCGAAGAGCGCCTGCGTTAGTCGGCGCGTCAAGCCCGCCTGTGGGCCCCTTCGTTCGTTGTGCTCACTGCGCTTCGTTTGGGTCATCGGCCGTTGTCGGCGGGTCAAGTCCGTCTCCGGCCCTACGTTTGGTGTGCTCACTGCATGCTTCGCTTGCGTTGCTTGCTCGCATTTTTCTGCCGTCATAGTTTCCGAGCCGGGTGCGGAAGGTTGGGCAGCTCGTTCTGTTGTCGCGCATCGCTTCGGGCACGCTCGGCGACGTGTTCCTTGCGCGGCGTGCGACCGCGACGTCCGACTCCGGATCGGGCGACGCCGACTTTGCCGTGAAGTTGATCCGTCCCGAGCTCGCGCGCGATCTCCGCTTCCTACGCCTCCTCTTCACCGAAGCACCCGCGGCCGTACGTTTTTCGCACCGCGCGTCGGCGCGTGTGCTCGCGGTGGAACGCGACGCTGCGGATGTGTACATCGCCACCGAGCTCGCGCACGGACAACCGCTCTCGCAATTGTTGAAACGCGCACAGCTCGCGGGTGAGGCGCTCGAACACCGCCTTATCTGTTTCATCCTCGCCGAGGTCGCGTCGGTGCTCGCTGCGGCGCATGCGATGCCGTGGTTTGCGGGCGCGCCCGCGGGAATGGTGCACGGCGGTGTCTCGCCGCGCAGCGTGCTCATCACCTACCAAGGCGAGGTCAAAGTTCTCGGCGCGGGTGCGGGGCGCGCGCGTTTGTCGCTGCCGATCTCGTCGGCGCGTCTTCCGTATGCAGCGCCCGAAGTGTTGCAAGACAAAGAGCCGACACCGCGGATCGACACCTACGCGCTGGGCATTGTGGCGCACGAAGCGCTCACCGGAAAAAACGCGTTTCGCCGCGCGACCGACGACGAGACGAAACAAGCGATTCGTGAAGCGCGTGTTCCGTCGATCAATCCGCTGAGCTTGAAGGTGAAGCCGGAGATCGCCGAGCTGGTGATGGCCATGGTGTTGCCGAAACCGGAAGCGCGCCACGCAGATCTCACCGCGCTCGAAGCACAATTTCGCGAAGCCGCCGGCGGGCCGAACGAAGTGCTCGCATCCGCGCTCGAGACGCGGATGCGCGGCCTTTTTTCCGGGGAAATTCGTGCCGAACGCCGCGTGGTCGCCGCCGCGCACCGGCAATCGAGCTCGGTATCTGGGACCCCGGCGACCTCGAACGAGATCACGCTCGCAGAAGGTGGAGACGATCCCACGCCGGAGCTGCAAGCGCTCGATCAAAGCGAAGCCACGCTCCGAGAGCACTCGCCGGAGTCGCGTGTTATCGAGATGCCCGTCGCACAAGCCATCGCCGCGTCCAAAGCGAGCGCACCCGCGCAGAGCAGAGACGCAGGCGGGATCGATCCGCCGCCGAACCAAGGCCGACATTCCGAGCTCTCGGTCGACGTCGACGACGCGCCGGCGATCACCAGCGATGAATACCGGGTGCCCGACGGCACGACGATCGACTTCTCCGGCCAACGCCGCATCGCGCGTTATCAAACCGAATCGTTGTTGAAACGCACCGCGACCTCCGCAGTCTTTCGCGCGCGGGATCCGAACGTCGCGCGCACGGTGCTCCTCCGCGTGATGTCGCCGGATTTCATCAACGACTCGCGACTCCGCCGCGAAGAGTGGATCACGCTGTTCAAACGAGAAGCGCGCGTCGCCGGACGCCTCTCGCATCCGCTCTTACCGACCTTGTTCGATGCCGGACGCGACGGCGCATTTTTCTTCATCGTCTACTCGATGATCGAAGGCGAGCCGCTCTCGCACGTGCTCGATCGCGGAGAGACGATCCCCACCGACCGCATCGTGCGCATCATCTCCGACGTCGCGTTGGCGCTCGCGCATCTGCACGCGCACGGTGTGGTTCATTGCGACGTGCGCGCGTCGAACGTGGTGATCGACATCGAAGGCCGCGCACATTTGGTCGACTTCTCGCTCGCCTCCGACGCGAGCGGTCCCGATCATCCGCTGCTGGCCTCCAACTCCTTTGTTCATTCGCCCGAGTACCTCAAAGGTTTCGGTTACGGTCCGGCGTCCGATCAATTTGCGCTCGGTGCGCTGCTCTATCAGCTTTTGGCCGGCGTGCGTCCGTTCCGGGCGATCGACGATCGCGAGTTGGTGCGCGCGATCCTCGAGCTCGCGCCGCGTTCGCCGATCGAGCTCGATCCGCGCATCGACGGACGGCTCTCCGAGATCGCGGTGCACATGCTCGAGAAGGAGCCGAATCGGCGCTACGAAAATTGCGCCGAGGTGGCGACCGAGCTGCTCCGCCAAGAGGGCTCGGTGCTCGATGCGTCGACCGATCGGATGTCGCGCCTCGATATTTTGCCCGAGGTACCGCGCTCCGACTCACCCTCGTTCACGCCCGACATTGTGTTGATCGACGAAGCGCTCGATCCGACGCTCGCCAAAACGGCCCTGCGCAATCTGAAGCAACGTGTGGCGGTGTACGCGGATCTCGAACGCGCGATGAAGGTCGTGGAAAACTACGCGCCGCCGACGGTGATCCTCGCCGAGAGCCCGGATCACGATCGTCGATTGGTGCGCCGCCGCGTGGAACAGATCTCGCGCGACATCGAGCTTCGTTTTGTGCCCGATCTCGCGCACCGTTTGCTCGGATCTTTTCTCGACGCGAACCGCCTCGCGGATGCGCTGATCTCCACGCTCGAACGAACAGGAAGCCTCGCAGCGCCGGTCGATCCCGAACAACACGGAGGTGCGACGCAAGCCGCACGTGTTTTGGCCGCGAAGCTGAAAGCCGGCCCACGCGCGGAGATCTTCGCACCGCTCGCCGTGGCTGCGCGCGAGCTCGCCGGTCGTATGCGTCTGTCCCCGACCGCAGAAGAGATCCTCGCGCTCGTTCCACCGGAGATGGGACCGTTGTTCACGGAGATCGAACGTGTCTTCACCGATCCGGAAGAGGAGGGTGGGCCGAGCGCAACTTTGCTCGCGCAGATCGTCGCTGTGGTGGAGGCCTATTTTTCCGCGACGCGTCCGGTCGACGGAAGCCCGCGCGCCTCGCCGCGAAAAGCGATCGCCGAGCTGCGGGCCCACTCCGGCAAACGGGTCGAAGCCCAAGTGGTCGATGTGTTGATCGAACACCTCCGCGAGGTGGTGTCCGCACTCGACATCTCACCACATCCCGATAATCCACCGCGGATTGTGCTCGCCGGGGATCTCGGTCATCGCGATCTGGTGCGCGGCCTCGAAGAAGACGGCTTCTTCGTCGAAGAGGTCGCGAGCGGCCAAGCTGCGTTCGATGCCCTCCGCAAAGACGGCTACGCGGGTGCGATCATCGATCGCGCTGTGCCCGGCCGCGATGCGTTGAGCGTGCTACGGATGGTGCGTTCCCATCCCGACACACGCGAAGCACCGGTGTTGATCCTCTGCGTGGGAAGCGATCCCTTGCTCGAAGCCGAAGTGGCACGTGCAGGCCGCGCGGAAATTCTCGAACGCTCCGCTGCGACCGAAGTGGTGCGCGCACGTGTCGGAAGACTGATGCGCTGACCGACCTTAGCGCTGTTCGAACTCGTAACGTCCGGTCGCGGTGGCCTGCAGGACAGCGAAGGTTCCTGCTGCCACGCCCGCCGCAGCGACGCCGATCAGAGTCACGCCCCACCACGTCGAATACCAAGACGAGCGATCGAGATTTTCGGGGTCGAGCGCGGGCTCGATCAACATTGCGGCGGAGATCATGCGCGTCACCGCGGCGTCGATCTCGTCCACACCGGGATCCGGCGAAAGTACGCTGTCCGTTCCGGCGATTTGTGCGCCGCTTTTTCCGTCGTACATCGCGACCGAGGTGCCCGAGGACGAGCCGTCGACGGCGACGACGAACCGCATGCCGGTCGAACGCGCGAGATCGGCGGTCGTCCGCGGATCGCTCACTCGAAACGTCGACAACACCACCGCCCGTTCGCGCGCATCGCCCGAGATCGGCGGCCGCAAAGCCAACATCGTCTCGCGTTCCGCGCGCACGGGTACGATGGCCACGACTTCGTGTCGCATGGGCGCGCTCACCGAAACGAAGTGGCGTCCGTCCGGGAGGCTCACGGTCAGCGGTACGTCTTGCGGAGATCCGAAATCGATCGCCACTTGTGCGCCGTTCAGCTCCGGCACTTCCACGCGAAGCGAGCCGAAGCGCAGCTCGCGCGATGCGCGCCGCACGTCATTGAACACTTGCGGTGTTGGATCGGGATAGAGCTCGGCGTCGAGCTCGAAGAAGGGATCGAGCGCGAGCGCCTTCAAGAACACGGTCTCGGCGGTCGCGGGGTCGCCGACCTCGAGCGCCGTCGCACCCCGTTCGATCAACGCTTCCACCAAGAGCTCGAGATGTTGTTTTTCGTAGGCGTGTTGTTCGATCACCCGGATCGCTTCGTCGCCCGCGGCCGCTGCGGCGGCGAGACGTTTCATGCGACGGGAGCGGCGCGCATCGTCGAGACGCCAGCGGCCGTGCACCAAACCGCGCTCCGGATCGGGCGGAGGCCGTACACAATCGCCGGCGACGAAGCTCTCCAATCCGCGCGCTGCAAAACGGGCCGCGATCCGGCCGAGGCGGAGGTCATCGCCCGCGGTCGAAGCGGTGGCGACGACCACCACGCCCCCGGTTTCGGGCGATACGCGGACATCGTCTGCAAACGCCGGACTCGCCGATAAAAGCGCGGTCGCGAGCACGAAGAGCCGTCGACTCACAGCCGCAAGCTAACCCGCCTTGCGCGCGAAGCGAATACTTGGTTGATCTTTCGCCGCGATGGCAGCTCCTCCTCTCGACGCGCTCAAAAAAGACGTCGATCGCGCGATCAAAGCCGGCGATCCCGAAAAGATCGCGCTTGCTTGGCGCGCGATCGCCACCGGTCATCCCGACACGAGCGATGCGGCGGAGGCCGAGTATCGCCTCGGCCTCGACGCGCTCTTCCGCGTCAAAAACATGGATCAAGCGGGCGAACACTTTCGCACCGCCGCCAAGGCGAAGGGCGTGTACGCCATGGCCGCGCGTTCTTCGCTCGGTTTGGTTTTGCTCCGCCAAGGCAAACCGCAGCAAGGAATCTTCGAGCTGCGTAAGGTCGCGGGCACCGCGCCGCCGACGATCCTCTCCGCGTCCGCTTGGGGTTTGTTGGTCGTCGCGTTCCGCGAGTCGAACAACGCGCGGGAAGCCGAACGTGCGCGCACCGAACACCGCCGTGCGCTCCAAAAATTGATCGAGAGCAACGTCGCCGAAGACTCCGCGCTCGCCAACTTCATGCTGGGCATGGAGCACAAACACGACGGCGAACGCGCGCCCGCGAAGAAGCTGCTCCAAACCGCGCTCGACAGCGGCAAGCTCCCGCCCGCCGAAACCGCCGCGGCCCAAAAAGCCCTCGCCGAAGTCTGAGGGTTCCTAAGGAATCGGCCGTATTCGGAGGACAAAGACGCGGCCATCGTCCGAGGAGACGGTCGCTGCGACGGCGACCTGCGAAGGCCCACCTTTCGATTCGACGAACAAACCGAGCTCCGCGCTCGGACCACCTGGCAATTGGATCACTGGCCCTTTGGCCAGGGTGTTGGTGCCGTTGCCGAAGAGTGTCGTCAGCTCGTGGGTATCGCGATGGAGCGCCAGCACGTCGTCGAAACCGTCCAAGTTGAGATCGGCCACGCGGACCAACAAACGCCGGGCGTAGGTTTTCGGCCCGATGATCACCGCGTCGTCGCCCTGTCCAAAAGAACAGCCCTCCGAGGGGTTCATCTTCACGCCCGCGTTCGGCGAAGCCGCGCGTAATCCGCCGGTGGCCACCACGTCGGCGATGCCATCGCCGTCGAAGTTTCCGGTGCGCACCGAATATCCCTGCGCAAAAGTGATGCTCGCATCGGAGCGCGGAGGCGGCGGAACTTGGCCGAAGCCATAACCGGTTTCGGGCATGTTGCGGCGCCCGCAGATCGCGCCGACCTCGGTCTGCGTCGCGAAGACCAGATCGGGGCTTTGATCGCCGTTGATGTCGCGAAGCTCGACCTCACGAAAACCGCCGTCGCCGCCCGCTTCTTCGATCGCCGCACGTTCGCGAAAGCCGGTGAGCTCGCCGTTTTCGTACTCCGCGCTGAGCAAGACGATCTGCGAGTCCGAACGATCCGCGAGATCGCCGTGGCAGTTGACGCGAGAGGCCTGCGGCACCGGCTCGCCGCTGACGCGCGGTGCAAAATAGACGTAGGAACATCGCGTCGCGGCGATCTCTTCGATCCCGTCACCGTCGATGTCCGCAGGGCTCGCCGCCACGACCGCTTGGGTGATGGGAACGTTCGTACAATCAGCGCCGTCGCAGCGCAACAGCTCGCTGAGCACGCTCGGAACCGTACTGATCGTTGGACCAGGATCGACCGCATCGAGCCCGGCCCACAAACCGAGCCGCGGGTTGCGCACGACATAGGTCCGCGGGTTCGAGATGCCGGGGATCGATTCGTCGACCTCTTGAAGCGTGGAGCAGGAGTCCGAGAGAAAGGTGAGCAGCGTAGGAAAGCCGTGCGAGTGGAGGCGTACTGGGGCGAGACCGCGCATTTCGCCGGAAAAAGAGGGCGAAACGCGCGCGGTGAAGGTTCCGCCGTCCTCTTGGTAGAGCACCACCAATTGATGCTCGGGATCGATGTTGCACGATCCGATGAAGCCGGTGGCGAAGGCGACGTCCGCGCGGCCATTGCCGTCGAAGTCGTCGACCACCACCGGCCGAAACTCGGGATCCATCTCCCGCATCGAATGTTCCGTCTTCGGCGCGCTCATCGAGGTGATGTCGATCTCCACGGCTGGCACCGCGCGCGCTTCGAAGACGATCGGCGCACCTTCATATCCGGGCGCATAAGCCGTGGCGGCGATCTTCGCCCCGTTTTCGCGCGACGCATTCACGCCCGCGCGCAACACGGCTTGTGCGAAACCGCCGTCGCCGATCGCATCGTCGACGCGGGACAACGTGGCCTCCTGGTCGAAAGATCCGGAGCCCGCCGTGATGCCGAAGTGCACTTTCACGTCGTTCGCCGCCTCGTTCGATTGATCGAGGAGCTGCACCAAAAAACGATCGAGCGCCTCCACTCCGTTGACCACGGGCAGCGGATGATCGGCGTCGTAGTGCACGGCTTTCGATGGCGGCGTGAGGTTCGGGACGCTCATCGTCGCGCCGATCTGCGCGAACGATTCGAGGTCGATGGTGACCTCGCTCTTCGCGTTCTCCAGCTCGAGCGGGATACAGGCGTAGCCGCGAAGCACGCGTGGACCGTCGGTTGCGAATTGAGCGCACGACGGCTCGTCGCCCGAGCTGACGTTTTTGCAGGCGGGTCCCCAGCCTTCGATGACTAGGGTATGGGACTGCGCCCGCGACAGCTCAGCGATCTCGGCGATGTCTTCCCGCGGTGGACCTTTCGATTTTGTCTTCGCCACGAAGCCCGTTCGCGCTTCAGCGTCGCCGGGACCGAGGCCGCGCGGGTCGAGCTGTTCGCACGAAGGTGCTGCCTTTCCGCCATCTTCGCCGAAATGGTAGGCCTCGATCTCGGTGATCGATCTCCTGATCGCTTCACTTCGGTATCGGATATCGATCGTTTGTTCGACCCCGCAGGCGGCCGTCCAAACGAAGAGGCAGGACGCGACAGACGAGCCCAGACTCCAACCCTCGAGAACCCTTCGCTCTGTCTTCATCCGTCACCAGTCTGATGTTCCCCATGTGTCGCACAAACGAGACTGTCCGTCGATTGGGGACGTACAGAATGCGGACCAGCTTGTTTGGCTGCGAGATCACAAAGCTTCATCTGTCGATCGCGGTGCTCGGCTCATACATGAGCTTCGCCGGGTGTTCATGCGGCGAGGGCGACGGCATCACCGTGCTTCGTCCCGGCATCGAGCTCACGCCGGAAGCGCTCGCGTTCGGTGACGTTCCACTCGGCGCGCAAAAAGAGCTCGCGTTATCGGTGAAGAACATCGGCAACGATGTTCTGCGCGTCTGCGTCGAAGGCACCGACCTTCCGCAAGTGTGCGAAGAGCCGAGCAGCATCGAGCCCGTCGATTCGCCGTTCGCGGCGATCTTCGAGAACCTCGAAGAGACCGACAAATCGTGGGCCGTCGCGAAACAGATGACGCGCGATCTGATCGTCCGCTTCCGTCCGCTCGCCGCACAATCTTTCAGCGGAACGCTGACGATCGTGCACAACGGTACGAACAGCCCCACGATCGTGGAGCTCACCGGCACGGGCATCGAGCCGCAGCTGATGTTGTCTTCGGATCGCCTCGACTTCGGTGAGGTGACCGCAGGCATGAAGAAGAGCCTCGATCTGACGCTCACCAATCCGACGCAGTTCCCGCAGCCGATCGACATCCCCGCGCTCGTTCAAGACTCCCTGATCTTTGGTACAGCAGACGCGAACGGTGCCGAAACGCCGGCCGGTGCGCCGCTGATGGCCGCTGTCCCCGGGAACAGCTCCCTCACGATCAAAGTTTGGTTCCAGCCGCTCGACGCGCTCCCCTACCAGAACACGCTGGTGATCAATTTCTGCCCGACGTGTACCGCGAGCGTGACGCTCACCGGCGTGGGCATCAAACCGGTGTTCGAGCTCGTTCCGCCGCAGCTCGACTTCGGGACCGTCGACGAAGGGACGCCTGTCACGCTGCCGTTCGCGGTGGTGAACATCGGTACGAGCAACCTCGAAGTTCGCGCGATCGGGCTCGAGGCCGGCACGACGAACGAGTTCTCGGTCGCGCCGCGCCAAGCGCTGCCGGCGATCGTTCTTCCGGGCATGCAGCTCGACGTCGACGTCACCTATCTCGGGACCACGCCGAGCGTGGACATGGGCCGGGTGCAGGTGGAAACGAATGCCTGGGACGATCCGTCGTCGCCGCTCTCGGAGACGGTGAAGTTCGTCGCGCTGCAAGCGATCTCGCGCGGTCCGGATATCGACGCGCTCCCACCGATCGTGAACTTCGGAACGGTCGCCGTCGGAGGACACACGACGCGCAACTTGATTATTCAGAACTCGGGCAACGCGCAGCTGAGACTCGACAGCGCGACGTTCACCTCGGGCTCGACCGAGATCGTCCTCCGCACCACACCGCCGCTCCCGGCGATGATCGATCCCGCGGGCTCAGTGCAGTTCGTGTTCGAGTACAACCCAACGGACGCAGGCATCGATGAAGGCGACATCGTCTTCGTCTCCAACGATCGCGACGAAGGTTCACTCTCGATTCACGTTCAAGGTCTCGGTGGGGTACCGACGACGTGTTCGATCTCCGTCGCACCGTCGCAGGTGACGTTCGGTCTCGTGGAACGCGGCCGCAACGTGACCTTGCCGGTCGAGCTGCGGAACTCGGGCGCTCAACCCTGCAACGTGTCCAACATCCGCCTCACCGGCGCGGTGGAGTTCAGCTTCTCCACGGCGCCGGCGGCCTCGATCAACATCCCTGCGGGCTCGTCGACTCAGCTCGACATCAATTACGCGCCCGCGGATTACGGCATGCACAGCACCTTGCTCGAAGCGGCGTCGGACGATCCGGCGCAGGCGATGCTCCAGGTGCCGATGACCGGAGCGAGCGCGCCGAGTGATCTTTTGGTCACCCCGTCCTCGCTCGACTTCAACGTGGTGCCGGTGACCTGCCGTTCACCGCAGCGAAATATCACGCTCTACAACACCGGTTCGAACAACATCACCGTGACGAACATCTACCTCGATCCGTCGACTTCTCCGGAGTTCGAGCTGACTCCGGTTTCGGTGCCGTTCGTTCTCACCCCCGGCGGCTCGGCGACGATCACCCTTCGTTATCATCCGGCGGACATCGGCACGGATACGGGCGTCATGTTCATCTCGCACTCGAACAACGCGATCCCGGTCGCGGTGCCGCTCTCCGGCGAGGGACAGATCAATCCGACGGTGACCGACACCTTCAATCAATTGCCGACGCCGCAAGCGGACGTGCTCTTCGTCGTCGATAACTCGGGCTCGATGTCCGAAGAACAAGCGTTGCTCGGACAGAACATCGGTTCCTTCGTGCAGTTCGCGCAGCAACAAATGATCGACTACCAGATCGCGGTGACCACCACCGACGTCGACACCATCTTCGGCGGTGAAGGTGGCCGCATGGTCGGCAATCCGATCTTCCTCACGCCGGCGACGCCCAACGCGAACACCGTGTTCTCGCAGCGCGTAAACGGTTTGGGGACGGGCGGATCCGCGGACGAACAAGGCCTCGAGGCCGCGTATCTGGCCTTGTCCGATCCGATCATCAACACCGACAACCTCGGCTTCTTGCGCACGGACGCAGCGCTCGCGGTGGTCATCGTCTCCGACGAAGAAGACTCCTCGCCGCAGACGACGCAGTTCTACGAGAACTTCTTCCGCAACATCAAAGGATTCCAAAACTCGTCCTTGTTCTCGCTCTCCGCTGTCGTCGGTACGACGAATCCGAGCTGTAGCTCGGGCGCCGGCAACGCAGCGTACGGCGCGCGTTACATCGCGGTCGCGCAAGCAACCGGCGGTGTGGTCGAGTCGATTTGCAACGCGAACTGGGGTCAGACGCTCGCCAACATCGGCCTCAACAGCTTCGGTTTGCGCCGTTCCTTCCAGCTGTCCTCGCAGCCAGTTCCGGTGACGATCGCAGTCGAGGTCGACGGCGTACCCACGCCCGCGACGACGCCCGCCGCACAAGTGAACTGGAGCTACGACGCGGCGACGAACAGTATTGTCTTCGCGACCAGCGCCGTCCCCGACGCAAACTCGGTCATCACCGTCACCTATAGCGTTGCCTGCCTGCCTTAGTGACCGGACTCCTTAGCCTCGTCCTCGTACTTCTCGCCGCAGGTGATGAAGACGCCTGCGACGGAAAGCTGCGCGTGCTCAGCTCGCGCGTCACCTTGAGAACGCCGATGTTCAAAGGCGAAGCGATGCGTCGCGACGCCGAGCTGGACATCGAGCTGGCATCGACTTCGACCGCGCCGATCACTCAAGTCGAGCTCGGTGTCTTTCTCGGCGCATCGCTCCGTGTGATCGGCGAAACGCGCGTCTCCGCCTTGCCCACCGCCAGGCCGCGCGAGCTCGAAGGCGGCGGCGTGGCGTTTCGTTCCGAGGTCGCGGTGTTTATTCCGCCCGGCGCGACGCGCACGGTGCACTTCGAGAAGCGAACCATTCCCCTCGATCGCGATGTCTCTTCGGTGACGGCGGTGATCGCCGGCTGTCGCTCCGTACGTCCGCTCAGCGGCGACGCGACGATCGATCCGCGCGCCGAAGATCAAAGCGGCTATGTCACCACACTTTCGTTGATCGCCTTCGGGATCGGGCTGGTGATGATCGTGGTGATCCTCTTGCGTCTTCTTCGCTAGCAGCAGAGCTAACGAACAGCGCGCGCGATGATCGGCTCGCCCAAGTTGTTTTCGCTGATCGCTTTCTTCGCGTGTTTCGGCTCGCCGGCGAGCAAAATGCGCAGCGTATTTTTGTCGAGCACAGTGCGCGCCAACTCGGCGATCTCCCCGGCGCTCACCGCGCGGATCGCGGCGATCTGTTCCGCGTCCGTGGAAAAAGATCGAAGCTGGGCGCTCTCCATCGCCGCATACATCGCTTGTTGCGTGCTCTCGTTCCGCTGTTCGATCTTGGCGATCAACAGCGCCTTCGCACGATCGAGCTCATGGGCGTCCTGCGGCTGACCACGAAAGCGGTGGATCGTCTCGGTGAACAAAGAGAGCGCCAGCGTCGCATCTTCGGGACGAACGCGCGTACACGCGAAGATCGAACGCGCCGCGCGCATCCGCACGATCGAAGCGTGTGCGTAATAGCTGAGCCCGTTTTTGCCGCGAAGCTCATGTCCCAAGCGCCCGCCGGAGCTTTCGCCGAGCATCGCGGCGAGCACATCGAGCGCGGCATCGGACGCGTTCACGTCGGTCAGCGGCCGCGCCGCGCAGATCGCCACCGAATGCGCCGGTTCGCGCGGAATGATGGTCACGCGATTGTTCGAGGTGACCGCGGGCGGTGGGATCGCCGTACGCAGCGCTTCCCGCGGTGCGCGCCACTTCTGGAAGCTCGCGCGCGCCGCTTTGAGGATTAACTTCGGATCGACGTCGCCGGTGACGATCAACGTCGCCGCAGTCGGCGAGAGCACACGTTTCTGCTGCTCGATCACCTGTTCATAGGAGATGTTCTCCAGGTCAGTGACCGAGCCAAAGGGCGGGCGGGAATAGGCGTGATCGACGCCGAACGCCGCGCGACTCAAGAACCGTTGAAACGCCAGCTCATCGCTCAGCTCGAGATCCTCGAGCGCATGGATCATCCCCGTGCGCCGCGCTCCAAACGTCTCCGGTCCGCGGCGCGGCACGGTCACCGCTTCGCCCAACATCTGCAAGTATTGCGGTGTATCTTTCGCGTATCCGTCGATCCCGATCCACGAATCATCGGGCATGACTTGCGTGTGAAGCGCGCCTCCGATCTCCGCCACCTGCCAGCGCAGTGATCTTTCGGCCAGGAGCTTTTGACCGCCGCGTTGTTCGTAGAGATCGCCCAGCTGCGACACCGCAAAATAGGTCGCGCCGTAGGCGTCATTCGGATCCGAGGCCGAGCCGTTGCCCAACATCAACCGGACCATCACGATCGGCCGCCGCGTCTGTTTCACCACCAACACGCGCAAGCCGTTTTCCAGCCGCGCCTCCCCGAACACCGGCGCCTCGTGCGGCGCTTCTTCGGCGAGCGGACCCGGCGGCAGAGTGCGCACAAAACGCGGGACCACCACCTGTTCGGGAGCCGCAGCCGGCTGCGCCGCACAACCCGCGAGCAGGCAGAAAACGAACGTATTCTTTCTCATCGTTCGTCCCAATCCAGCTTCGGCTGCAGCGGTCGTGTCGGTCGCGCGTGAATCACCATCCGCGGGCGCCGGCCGACCAACGTCTTCCACGCCGTGTGTTGCACGTCGTGACGGCCGATCTTCCAGTGTCGCGCATAATATTCGGCGGTGCTCACGCGGCCGAACCTGGCCTCTAGATCAGTGATCAGCTCGGAGCGCCCTTCGAGTGTGTCGAGCATGAACAAGGTGTGGCGATCGCGAGCGAGCCGCGTCACCTGGTAGACGTCGCGCGGCATGTCGATCGAGGTCAGGTAACGGAGAAAAACCTCGGCCTCTTTCTCCGCGGATTCCACCGGTTTTTCGTGCGGCAGCGTCACGTCCAAACGAAAAAATCCTTCTCCGTCTTGCTCGAACAATCCCGCGTCGACTTCTGTACCAAACGCACCGTCGAGATAGTTCGAAAGCAGCTCACCACCGAAGCTCAAAGTGAACGCCAGATCCTGCGTCAGCGCATCGAGCTTCCAGATCAAGGAAACGCGCGGCCTGCGCGACATCTCTTCGCTCAAAGTCATCATCACCGGGTGCGCCTGAAAACGCGGCAGATCCGGCTCCGCCACCCGATCTTTTTTCGGCAGCTTCGCGACGCTCTCCTCGATCAGCTTCTTCGCCACCACCGGATCAAAACGCCCGGTGATGGTGAGGATGGCGTTCGAAGCCGAGATCGTCTTCTCGATGAACGCGTGCGCATCGCCGAGCGTCGCCTGCTCGAGCTCTTCGGGATAACCGATCGCGTGCTGCCGGAGCGGATGCGGCGACGGGTAGATCTTCGCCTGGATCGCCAGCTCCACCGTTCCGTAAGGCACATCGATGAAACGTTCGATCCGCTCTTCACCGACGACGCGCCGCTCGCGTTCGAAGTATTCGCGCGTCAACAGCTCGGGAAGCGCACCGACGCGATCCGCGTTCACCCACAACGCAAACGGCAGCTCGCGCGGCGGAACGACCGCACGAAAGACCATCATCTTCGTGCCGGTGTACGCGTTGAAGTAACGGGCACCGCGCTCTTCGAGCAACAGATGATAGCTCGTGTCCGGCGTCGGTCCGGTGGCGAGCACGTGCTCCACCAAATGTGCGAGCCCGCTTTTGCCCGGCGGTTCGTAGATCGCACCCGCGAAGAACGCCATGTCGACCAACACGCTCGACGAGCTCGGGTCCGGATTGAGCAACACCACCAGTCCGTTCGGAAGAACAAAACGTTCGACATCGAGCGCGAGATCCTGCGGCGCGGCTCTCCGCGTTTCGTAGTTCGGCTCCGGCAGATAACTGAGCGCGAGCAGCGCGAGAGCAGCAACGAACACGTGTGCCTCAGCGGGAGATGTCGACCAAGATCGGGCCGGCCGTGTACACGCCGAGTAGCTCCATCACCAGCGTCTGTTTTGCGGGACGTTCCAGGAGGCGGCCGAGATAGATCATCGGCTTCGCGTCTTCCTTGGGATGCGGAGCGTCGAGCGTTCCGTGGATCTCGACGCCCGTCTCTTCGAGCAGATCACTGCTCCCGGTCTTCGCTTCGACCACGTAGATGTTCCCGGTTCTCTGACCCTGAAGGAGGAACGTCTCTTTGTGATCTTCCGTCTTGCGTGCGACCTCTTGCAGCACCACCTCGTGTTTGCCACCCTCCACCGATTGCGACGCAAGGTCGGCGCGAAACATCACCAGTGAGCCGGCGGGCAACGCTTTTTTGATCGCCGTCGGCACTCCGTGGAGCGCCCATCCTTTGTCCTGCGCGTCCGGCAGATCGATCTCGAAGACACCGCCGCGATTCGCCACCACCTCTGCGACGAACAACATGCGCTCCTTCTCCCCGAGCGCGCTCATTCGTTTGGCGAACGCCGGGCTCGCCAGCCGCCGCAGGTTCCGCCACTTCGCTTGTTTCGTGCACGCGCGCAGCAAATGCCACGCTTCACTGGTGAGCTTGAGCTTGCTGAGCCGCTCGGTTTCTTTTTCGCAGTCGATATCGTCGCGCATCTTCTTCGCGGTGAGCTGCGCGTCTTTTTCCAGCGTCGCTTCGTCGCTCGTTTGTTCGGCGATCGGCTCGGCCTTCTTCTTCGTTTCCGGTGAGGCCTGCGAGTGCGAGTCTCCCCAATCCATGTCGCCCGCGCGTTCGTTGGTCACGCACGCCGTCAGGAGCAGGAACGTCAGAGAAAGAAGCTTCGATGAAATGTTCACGTCGCGGGCATATTCCAGACGTCGAACACACTTGTAAATCCATCTGTGCGATCTCGAAACGAGCGATTCAATCAAGCACGTCACAACGTGATGCGTTCACTCTCCGGCGATCGACTTCAACGTCTTCTTCACCAACGCCGCATCTTCGGCACCTGGTCTCAAGGCCAGGTAGGTCTTGTAATGTTCCTGCGCTTGCTCCGGCTCGCCCGCTCCAAAATGAGCGTCGCCCAGCAACTTATGGGCGTCGGCATAGGCCGGGTTCAGCTGCAGCGCGCGATCCAAGATCGGGATCGCTTCCGCATAACGCTCCGCAGACAGCAACGTTTCCGCGTACGCGTACGCTTCGCCGGGGTTAGTGAACGACGCCGGCGGAAAAGTCTTCAACGGCTCCTTGGCTTTCACCACCGGCTTTTCGGCGATCCTGTTCTCTGGGACAGGATCGTTGGCACGGGGTACCAGCGGCGTGACTACCGGCACCGGGATCGCCTCCGGCTCACTCGAAGCGCGCCCGACCAACAACCCGCCCGCAAAACCCAACGCGCCGAGCATGATCGCAAACGTACCCGCCACGCTCCACGACGGCCCGACGCGCACCGCCGGCAACATGCTCATCGGCGCGCCGGTGATCATGTGCCGCGGCTCTTCGGCGATGAACGCCGCGGTCGGTGCGATCGGTGTCGCGATGATCGCCGGTGTGGCGACCGTCGGCATCGGCACGGGCTTTTTCTGCGCGCCTCCGGTCTTCGTTTTCTCCGGCAGCGGCGCGACGCGATCGAGCAACACGTCGATGCGGTGTCGCAACGTCGCCGGCGGTGGACGCGCATCCGCTTTGTACGCCAGCATCTCGCGGATCAACGTTTCGATCACCGCACCCGAAGGCAGCGATTGAAAGGACGGAGGGATCGACAGCCCGCGTTTGATCGCTTCCAGCATCTCCGTCGGGCTGCCGGCGATCCACGGATGATGGCCCGCGAGCATTTGGTAGAGCACGACGCCGAGCGCATAGACGTCCGCCGAAACATCGGAGGGCCGTCCGGTCAGACGCTCCGGCGCCATATAACCGAACGTGCCGACGATCTGTCCCGCGAGCGTCAGCCGCGTAAATTCGGTGGAGCGTGCGAGACCGAAGTCCATCAATACGGTGCGCCCGCTGCGATCCAAAAAAATGTTCGCCGGCTTGATGTCGCGGTGGAGCACCGAGCTTCGCGCGAGATAATCGAGCGCATCGGCGAGGTGGCGGATCACCGTGAGCGCATCGGGAACGGAGAAGACGCGGCCACCTTTGATGTCGCGATCGAGCGTGTCGCCCTCGAGCCGTTCCATGACGAAGAAGGCGAGGTCATAGCCGAGCGGATGGCGCGCGATGCCCGAGTCGAACAAACGGACGATGCCCGGATGATCGAGACGTTCGAGGACGGAGATCTCTTGGCGAAAACGGACCGCGGCGTTGTTGTCGGCGATCTCCAAAAACCGCGTTTCGACCATCTTCAGCGCGAAGCTGCGGTTCGCGGCGCGATCTTCGATCGCGTAGACCACGCCCATGCCGCCGCGTCCGAGGATCCCGCTGACCGCATAACGGCCGACCGCGACGACTTCGCCGGCATCACCGAGGCTGATGGAAACGGCGTTGGCGGCGGCCTCGTCGAGCGCGCCGATCTGCGTCAGCTCCCCACGGGCGGGGACCTTCGAAGCTCCGAGGCCCTTCGCCACCGAGGAAATGTAGCAGAACCCATCGCGCGCGGGCGACCTTGTGTATACTTCCCCCGTGCTCGGGGCCGCGCCCCTCTTCGTCATGGTGGCGCTCGCTTTTGCGGCGCCCGAAGTGAAGAACCCGGCCCTCGCCGAAGGGATCCGGCTGTATGACGCGCTCGATTATGCGGGCGCGCTTCAGTCGCTCACCCAGGCGCTCGACCGATCGTCGACTCGCGCGGATACGGCCCGGGTCCACCTTTACATCGGGCTCATCCAACACCGTTACAAGCTGAAGCTCGACGCCGAAGCGAGCTTCCTCCGCGCCTTGGAGCATGACCCGCGCGTGCGCCTTCCGAAAGGCACGCCGCAGAGCGCCAAGCAGCTCTTTCGCAAGATCAAAAAAGACAAGCTGGGCATCGACGACGAGCCCGCGGATCCTCCTCCCAAGAGGAAGAAGGTCCAAAAGCAGCGCGAAAGCGATCCTGATCCTCCGGACAGTATGGTCGAGGAAGACGACCCGCAGGTCTCGCGCACGACGACGGTGAGCCACGAGACCGCTCGTATTGCGGAAGATGATCCACCGGTGGAGCCGAAGCTGCGCGCGGATCCGAATCGACGCCTCACGCCGAGCACACAAGCGGAGGTCGAGAGCAAAGGTGCCCCCATCGGGGGTTGGATCGGCATCGGTGTCGGCGTCGCGGCTGCGGCGACCGGCATCACCTTCGCGATCTTGGCGGGCCAAAACGGCAGCGAGGCTTTACAAGAGCCGGTCGCCAGCCGCGCGCAAGAGCTGCACGCGTTGGCGGTCGAACAACGCACGCTGTCGATTGTGTCTTTTGGGGCGAGCGCCGCAGCGATCACGATCGCTGCGGTGCTCTTCTTGACCGACGACTGATCTAAAGACCAGGTCGCCGCTACGAGGCGAAATTTACTGGAAGCGGATGCTCATGAAGTACGCCGGGATCTCTTCGGTGTCATCGTAGTGATGCACTTCGAGGTAGTACGTGCCCGGAGCCAGGTCGATCGCTCCCGGATTCCCGCCGCCGATACCGTCGATGAAGGAACACGCGTTGGTCGGGAAGAGCACGTCGTCATCCGAATCCAATTCGATGCCCGCCGCGTCGAACAAGTACACGTAGGTGTCGATACCGGTGCAAGCGTTCACGTCGCCGGGAACGGTATGCGTCTGCGCCGTCACCGAAGCCGGGCTACCGGTGATGGTGAAGGAGTAGACGTCGATGTCCCCGATCGGCGTGATCGCTCCGCTGACGATCCGCGTGTTGTTGCGGGTCGCACCCGAAGCATCCGCCGCGGCGATGTCATTGTTCGGCTCGCTCTCCGCCGTCACCATTCCTTCGAAGGCGCACGCCGCCGAACAGCCGTCGCCGCTCATGGTGTTGCCGTCGTCGCAAGTCTCGCCCGTCTCGCTGATGCCGTTGCCGCATCCTTGTGCCAGCGCGCGAATGCGCACCGCGTACTGCGGAATCGCCGTGCCGAAGCCGGACACGCGGACCCAATAATTACCGGCCGGCAGCAGCTCCGCCGAGGTCGGTTGGATGCGCGAACAACGATTGTCCTCGTTGTCGTCATGCGTAACGATCGTGGTGAAGTCGTCTTCGAGAAGCGCGAGCAAGGTGTCGGTCGACGTCGGCGTACACGTCGGCGACATGGGCGCAAACGTCTCGGCTTCGATATAACCCGGTGCCGTCAAGGTAACGCGGAAGAAGTCCTGCTCGCTCGCCGGATCGAGCTCGTTCATGAACGTCTGGTCGCCCGGAGGTCCCATCACCGTGCCGAGCGGCTCGACCTGACAAGTCGCATTGCAGCCGTCGCCCGCGGTGGTGTTGCCGTCGTCGCACGCTTCGTTCGTCTCCACGATCGTGTTGCCGCAGCCGACGCCGAACGTCTGGATACGGATCGAGTACGCCGCGATCACCGTCGGTCCGCTCGCCGTCACGAAGGACGACACGCGCACGTAGTAGGTGCCCGCCGGTAGCTCATCGCCGATCGACGGTTGCAGATTCGAGCACCGCACGCCGTCAGCGTCGTCGTTTCCGTCGAGGCGATCGAAGTTGCTGTCGAGCAGATCGATCACCGTGTCGGTCGTCGTCGGGGTGCAAGTCGGTGCGGTCGGTGCGAACGTCTGCGCCGAGATATATCCCGGCGCAGTCAGCGTCACCGTGTAGATGTCGCCCTGATTCGCCGGATCGATCGCGTTGTTGAACGTCATGTCGCCCGGAGGTCCGCTGACGGTGCCCACCGGTTCGACCGTGCAGGTTCCGCTGCATCCGTCGCCCGAGGTGGTGTTGCCGTCATCGCATTGCTCCGTGCCTTCGATCGCCGTGTTGCCGCATGCGGGGTTATGAATGGTGACGTTCACGAAGACCGTCGCGTTCGCCGCCATGTCGTCGTTGAACACGCCGACCAAATATTCGCCCGCATCGAGCCCGACCGCGAAGGCCGTCTCCGGGAAGTTGAACGCCGAGCACGGTCCGCCCATGCCGTCCGAATCGCTGTTGAAGCCGAGACGGTTCGCGACATCGATCAACACCAAGAAGGTGTCGATCGTGCAGCCGCCGCCGACGTCACCGGTGGTGACTTCGATCGATTGTCCGGCTTCGGTGAGCACCACTTTGATCCAACGGACGTCGGCCGTGGTGTTGGCCACGAACGGTCCGAGGTTCAAGGTGACGTTGCCGCCCGGCGGGTTGATCGTTTGGACAGTTTCGATCTGACAGGTCGAGCTGCAGTTATCGCCGTTCGCGGTGTTGCCGTCATCGCAGAGCTCGGTCATCTCGAGCACGCTGTTGCCGCAGCCGGGACCGCCGACGAGCACGATCAAAGTGTACGGGCCAAATTCGCCGAGGCCGTTCACCGAGACGTAGTAGTCGCCCGCGGCGAGGCCGCCCGCAAAACCCATATTCGGATTCGCCGGGTCGATGTTCGGGCAGTCATCCGTGCCGTCGAACGGCGGGAACGCGCTGCCGAGCTCCGCGCCGTCGGGTCCATGCAGCGTGAGGTATCCGAAGAACGGGCAGCTGCCGTCCGGATTTTTGATCGAAGCGAAGACGTTGCCCATCGCACCGACGCTGAACTTGTAGAAGTCGACGTCGTCGGCATCCGCCAGCTCGGCGAGCGCAGCGCCGGAGGGGAGATCGGTCGCCGTCATAAAGGTGTCGTTCGGCTCGGCCTCCGGCACGGTCTTCACCACCAGCGCCTCTTCACGCACTTCGCCGCCGCCGCTCGACGCGACGAGCTCGAAGCGGGTGGTGGTGCTGATGGTGACCATCGCCGTTCCCGAAGTGGTGTTCGGGAGGACACCGGTCATTTCGGTTCCGTTGAGCAGCAGCTTCAACGTCGAAGCATCGGTCACCGCATAGGTCACCGTCACGACTTGTGACGCGCCGGTGAACGTCACGGGAGACACGGTAAAGGTGGTGATCGCCGGAGCTGCTTCCGCGGTGACCGTCACCGTTTCGGTCACGGTTTCATCGGTCGCGCTGGTCGCTTCCAAAGTGAAGGTGTACGTCGGGTTGGTCAGCGTCGGCGAAACGGTGAAGCCTTGGTTCACCTCGTTCGCCATCGCTGTGTAGACAACGGTCGCGCCGTCTTTGATCACCACGCGGTTCGCACCGGTGGTCATCCAGCGAAGCTCGGTCGTTCCGCCGCGGGGCGCGGGATTCGGTGCAGCGACGAAGCTGAGGATCGCGAGCGCGGCCTCATCGATCGTCACGGTGAACATCTGCTCTTTGGTTTTTCCGCCGTCGCCGGTCGCGGTGATCTTGAAGACCGTATCCGCGGTGAGCGCGCCGGAAGACATCGAGCCGACGAGCGTGGTCGATGCGTCGACGAGTGTGCCGCCGGGAGTGGCGACGATGGTGATCGTGTTGGCCTTCTCGACATTCCAGCTCACGGTCACGGATTGACCGCGCGCGATCATCGTCTGGTCGGCGGCGAACGATTTGATCACCGGCCCGGAGTCGACCGGCGGATCATCCGGCGGATCGTCGCTACAGGCGGCGAAGGTAAAAGCCATCGCCGCTGTGGCGATGCATAAGAAACGAGAGTGCGTCATCAAGCGTCCCTCCAGGTCCAAGTGTGACAAGTCACCAAACGATACACGCCGGTGACAGATTCGGGCCTACATATCGGCGCCTGTGACCCGTCCGTTCCGCTTAGATCACTGAAAATCGACCGACCGCCGGTCGAGATCCGCCGGGACGATTGAAGATTTCGCTAGTGCTGACGCAGCGCGGCGATCTTCTCGTCGATCGCCGCGACTTTGTCGGCGCGTTGCAGCGCGGTCCATTGGGCGAGCGCCAGCTCATAAGAATGGCGCGCGCGGACCGGATCGCCGGCCCGACGCATGTTGTCACCGGCCCGTTCGAGCACCCAAGCGACGTCGCCGTCGCACAGCTCGGTCTTTTTGAGCGCCTCGGCCCCGAGCGCGAAGTGGTGATCCCACAGCTCGAAGTCCTCCGGCTCCACCAAGGTCGGCAGCATCTCTGTATGGACGACGGCCAGCTGGTTCGGCTCCGCGGTTTGGCCCAAACCGTCGAGCACCTCGTCGATCAGTCGCCGCGCTTCCCGCAGCTCGTTCTTCGCGATCAACACCAGCGCCAGGTTCATGCGATCGATCCAGGTGTTCGAGGAAGCGATGGAAAGATCGATCGCCAAAGCCTTGCGGTAGTGCAGCTCCGCCGTCTCCAGATCGCCCGACTGCCGCGCCACCTCGCCGAGCGCGCTCATCGAACGCGCCACGCGATACCGATCACCGAGCCCTTCACACAAAGCGAGCTGTCGATCGAAAGCCGCGAGCGCCGCTGCACGATCACCTCGCCACAACGCGACGTAACCGATCCCGTACAACGCCGCCGCCATTCCCAACGCGTCGCTGTTTTCTTCGGCCAGCTTCAGCGTGCTGAGATACTTCGCCTCCGCCGCGTCGAGATCTCCACGCCGGTAGATCGCATCGCCGATTCCGAGCTCGCAGCGCGCGATACCGGCGCGATCTTTGTTCCACGCGTAGAGCTCCTTCGCTTCACCGAACAGCTCGATCGATCGCGACTGATCACCTTTTTCGTAGGCCACGTTCGCCTGTTCGACGAGCGCGTCGGGCAACACGTGCCGCCATCCCCAGCGCAGCGCTTGTTTCTGCGCGCGTTCGGCCCAGATCTGCGCCTCCACCAAACGCCCTTGAAACACGGCGATCCGCGCGCGAATCACCCAACCTTCGCCGAGCCGCGCATCTTCTTCTCCGACCACCAGCCGCGTCAGCGCACGATCGCGCTCCGTCAAAAGCTCGATCGCCTCACGATATTCACTGCTCTTCAAACGCTCCTCGGCGCCGCGCAACAACGGTTCGAGCGCACGCGAGAGATCCCCCGCAGCCAAACGGTGCACGCCCAGCCTTTCGCTGATCCCCGGCGCTTCGGCGCCGTAACGTTGTTCGAGCATCTCCGCCGATGCGAGGTGATGCCGTTCGAATCGTCCGGCTTCGCGCGCGCTCCGCTCCAGGCTCTCGCGCAACATGCCGTGCGAGAACGAAAACCCACCTTCGACGTTTTGCGCGAGGCGGCTCTGGATCAAAACATCGATCAAACGCGGCGAAAGCAGCAGCCCCTCGAGCTTCGCCGCCGCCTCGTGCTCGCCGCGATCGACGTCTCGGCCCAGCACCGCAGCCAGCTCCAGCGCCGCCAGAGAATCCGCGACCGGCGCACCGAGCTCGGCGATCGTGCGCTCGATACGCAGCGTCCAGACCTCATGAATATCGTCCGGAAGCGCCGCACGTTCGCCCGGCTTGAGCACGAACCCGGTCTGCCCGACGTCCAGCACGCCGCGCTGCACAAAATCCCCGACCAACTGCACCGCGAACAGCGGATTGCCACCTGTCCGCGCGACCACCTCCTTGGCCAACGCGTCCTCGAACAACAAGAGCTCGCGGACCAGCTTCTCTTGATCCTCTTCGGCGAGCGGAGGCACGTGTACCCGCGAAGCGAAGGACGACCCGAGCAGCTCATCGATCATCGCCGCTTCCGTCTTCCGCTCGGGCAACGCTTCATCGCGCACGGTCGCCAACATCAACACCGGACAAGGATCTTTCAGCGCGTGCAGCAAGACGTGTTCGGCGAAGGCCAGCGCGTCGCTTCCCCAGTGCACGTCCTCGAGCCACAAGATCACCGGACGTTCCTCGGCGATCCGGGCTACCAATCTCCGCACCAACACGTGGCGTTCGGCCGCCGAACGAAAGCGGATCGCCGTCGTTCCGCCCGGCACGAACTGCGCCTCCCGAGTCGGTGAGGGCGACATCAGCTCGGTGAGCGCGTTCCATTCAGTAGAATCGGTGACTCCTTGAGCTCGTAATATTTTCTCTGTCCGAGCGGACATCTCGCTTCGCGGAAGATCCGTCGAACGCAGATGTCGCGCCACCATCCGCCCCAGGCCGTCCGCGGGACTCAAGATCGGGCCGTGCACCGCCTTGAGGACGATCGCCGCTCCGACTTCGTCCGCGCGTTGGCTCATCCACTCGACGATCCGCGATTTCCCGTTGCCCGCCGCTCCGGACAACAACACGAACCGCGGCATCCGCGACTCGCGCACCGCCTGCAGCGCCCGCCAGATCGCATCGCGTTCGCTGGTCCGCCCGACCAGCGGGATCGCGCGAAGGCCATACAAGCCGAGCCCCGCGCCGACCAACTGCATCGACGGCCCCGGCGGAGTCGCGCGCCGCCAGCTCTTCGGCAACGGGGGAATTCTTCGCGGATATGCGGTCGTCGGGCTCGTCTCGTCCGCCGGAATCGTGCTCGTCCCGATCGGCATGTACGTGCGCGGTAAAAAGCTCTCTTCGACCCACGGTAAGGTGCCCGGATTTTTCACCGCTCGAACGATCGTCGCCAGCTCCAAGGTGTTCGGCAGGCGAGGGCGCTCTTCCATGTCCGGCGGCTGGGAGACGAGTGTATCGCGCCCGAATTGGGGCGCCGCGAGCTCAGTATCGGCGGCAGCGTCCGCCTTCGGTTCCAGCTTCGATAAGTTTCGAGAGAGTACGGTCGGATAATCTCCATCCGCAGAGCTCTCCGGAGACAACATATCCCCGACATTTTTTCCGAGCACATATAAACCCATACTCTTCGGCTGTTTTATTTCCGGGAGCTGAGTGGGCGTTTCATCTTCGAGAATACTCTTCGATCTCTTTTTCGCGCCTTCGGCGATCATCATCAGCGCCCAACCTGCGTCGGCTGCGCGCTGAAATCGATCCGCCGGATTTTTCTCCAAGAGTCGCATCAACCAACTCTCGAAAGCGGGTGGAAGCTCCGCGATGGTCGATAGTCTGGGCGGCGGAGTATTTACATGTGCCCAAGCGAGCTGCAGCGGATTATCCGCTTCGAACGGCAGGCGGCCGGTGCACAACATATGGGCGACGCAACCGAGCGCATAAAGATCGGTCCACGGCCCATAATTTCTCCACTCACCGAGAAATTGTTCCGGCGCCATGAAATGCGGCGTCCCGCTGGATGCTTCCGCGGAGCCGGGTTTGGTTTCGTGCTCCACGGCGTGCGCAATTCCAAAATCGGTGAGCTTCAATCCGGGCCGCACGTCACCGGGCGCGGATAATAAAATATTACCCGGTTTCAGGTCGCGGTGGATGACCCCGCGGGCATGTGCATGCGCCAGCGCGTCGAGCAGCGACAATAAGATGCGCAGCAGATCATCCCAGCGGAGCGGGAGACGCACGCGATCGAGCGATCCCCAGCTCGCCAATTCCATCGCCAAATAAGGGCTGCGTTCGAGCAACCTCCCGTTCGAGGCGACCGCGGCCTCGGGCGTCACTTCGCCATGATCGAAGATCAAGACGATGCTCGGATGGTGGAGCCGCGCGACCGCCTGGACCTCGGTCTTGAACGCGTTGAGAAACTCCTGCTCGCGCGCGCGCGTCGAAGTGATCACTTTGACAGCGACCGGGATCGATTGACTGAGATGGATGCCGCGCCAAACTTCGGCCATTCCGCCGCGGGCGATCGGCTCGAGGAGCTCGAAAGGACCAAGTCGAATACGCGCGCTCATCGGCGGACGTAGTTCTCGCTGGGTGGGACGGTCAATAGATAGTCATAGATCGCCGCCAAATCCTCCGGCTTCATTCCCCCATAATTCAGCCAAGGCATCAGCGTGTTTCGATCCGGCGGCACTTCCACCGCGGCTTTTTCGCGATCCTCATATTTTTTGAAGAGCGCGATGAACTCCAACTTATCCAAACGTGCGACGCCGAATTTGGGGTGCGAGGTAATATTCGTCGACCTCCGCGAAACTCCCACGTCGATCACAAAATCTTGCCCACCCGCATATTCTTTGCCGGGCAGAGGTTTGTACTCCGCGTCGACCGGCGTATGACACGAGCGGCAACCGGCGAGCTCCGCGAGATACTTCCCATAAGCGACGGGATCGCGGCGATCGACCGCGCTCACCGCTTTGGTCAACGGCTGCGGCTCACTCTTGATGAAATAACTCACGGGGAAACGCAGCGAGGTTTTTTCGCGCGCGATCTCCACCGGAGGGATCGTCCTCAGATACGCGACGATCGAACGTGCGTCTTCGTCCGAGAGGTTTCGGAAGGTGTGATAGGGCATCAGCGAAAATAAGGCGTCCCCGTGGCGATCGACCCCTTCGCGGATGGCGCGGAGGAGCTCGTCGTCGCGCCACGTCCCGATCCCGGTCTTTGGATCAGGGGTGATATTGGGAAAACAAATACGGCCCGGAAATCCCCAGCGTTCGTCGTAACAATAGTTTGCGCCGGCGCCGATTTTTCCCGGCACGGGAGGCATGCCGAAGAGATTTCCGCTCTTTTCACTGTGGCAGTCGAAACAATTGGTCACCGTCTCGACGAGATATTTCCCGCGCGCCAGGCGCTCGGCCGTACCTTCGATCTTTTCCGCGGTGACTTCGCGTTGCGCGGGCTTCTTCCACGAGGCGTAGCCGAGACCGGCCGCGACGAGCAGCAGGACCAAAAAAGCCAGGCCGAGCAAGATCCGCAAAACGCATCAGAGACTATCACTCAGGCGAGCAGCGCGGTAATCGCCGACGAGCGCAGATACTCCCCATCGAGCCCCGCGGATGCGAGCACCGTGGCGATCACGTGTTTCGGCGACAAAGTAACAACTTTGCCGCTCGCCCGTTCGCTCTCGGAAGGCATCTCGATCGCTTGGCCCGTATCGAGGTGAGTCTCGAGCGGCATCATGCCGATCGACGCGCTCCGGCCGATCGTCAACCCGCGTTTTAAGCCCGCACCGGCGACCAAACAGGAGTTTCCCAAAAAATGATCGCGCCCGCGGAGATTGTTGAACAGCGGCGTGCGCCCGAACTCGCTGAACGCGACGATCGTCGTCTCCTCGAACATCGAGGACGAGCCGTTCGCGCCCGGCGTTGCTTTGAGATCGCTGATCAGCGCCGCCAGCGCGCGCCATCCACGTTCCTGCCGCGGCGCCTGATCCTGCGCCCAATTTGAATGGGTATCGAGCGCGGAGGTGATCCGCACCGAGATACTTTGGCTGACATTGTTTTTCAGCGCTTGGCCGGCGATGAAGCTCAATACTTCCGGAGAGCTCATATCTCCGCCCGCAGCGTCCGTCTGGTAACGCGTCCGCAGCGTCTGCATCTCTGCCTCGTCGCGGCCGAGATCGAAGACCCGAGATAGTTGCGAGCGAATATATTCCCGCGCGCGTTTTTGATTGCGCAGCATGGTGCTGGTGAGCCCGTCGCGATCGAGACGTATTCCTTCGCAGCCTGGATTTTCGTCCTGATACTTCTCCACCGCCGCGAGCACGGTGGGATCCGTCGCGAAAAACGGGGTCAGCGCGACGATCAGATCCGCGAGACTATTCACCGTCAGCGCCGACGCAAACGATGGGAGCCCGGTCGCGTAACTCTCGACCGCCGCGGAAATATGCGGGATCGGCGAGAGGTCCCCTTGTTGCGAGACGATCTCCGCCGCCGTGGAGGAACCGACGGCGGCAATTCCGCGCGGGAATCGTCCCGTGAGGAAATATCTCCGTCCGACCTCATGCGAGGCGGTGTCCATCCCAACGGCATTGATGATGGAAACATCGGCGGCGTGGGCCAACATCTCGGGAGGCACCGCGGGGCCAAAAGAGAGGTTGCCGGCGCGTTGTACGCCGCGTGTTTGATAGGGCGCGGCGAGCTGTCCGTAAGCCGGGTCGATCTGGTGTGCCGCCGCGTTGGTGGTCCCGGGATCGCGCGGATCCAAGCCGAGCAAAATATCCCACCCGCCGTCGAAATAGGCGAAGACGAACTTTCGATTCGCCGCCGCTTGGGCCGCTGCTTTTTTCGGAAATAGTCCGCCGAGCATCAAACCGCCGGCACCGAGCGCCGACGCACGGAGGAAATTTCGTCTCGAAGAAGAAATAATAGTCATGACGATCCTCCTGAGCTCAGTAGACGAGAAATTCGGGCGAAGTGAAGAGAGCCATACAGACCGCCTCGCCGCCGCCGCGGGCTCCGCGCGCACTGCCGGTGCCCGCATCGTAAACGACCCGCAAACGCGCGACATATTCATCGGCCATCGCGCCCTCGATTCCGGTGAAGCGGAAAATGATGAACCGAATATTTTCTTCGGGATCGTCGAAACGGGCCAAGATCCGCTGCTCCTTCGGCCGCATCGGGTCGAAATCGGAGAGCGCCGTACAAATATAGCCCGAGAGATCCATCATGAATTTCATGAATAGCGGTGAGGGCTCCAGCGACTCCTCAGTCACCTGGAGATAGTCCGGCCGTCCAAGCGCCAGCGCCAAGCTACGATCGAGCACCACTGTTCCCGCGGGCAGCTCGCCGATCTTTTCGATCGATCGCTCGATCTGGTCGACCGACATCCTCCGCGGTCCACGGGAGAGCACCGAGAGTGAGCCGAGATCCGGATGATCCGCCGGCATTTGGGGTTGAAGCTCCGGCGTGAGCTCGGGCATGTCGCGGGGCGCCACCGGTTCGAACGGCTGTTTCTCTTCTGCGCAGCTCGCTGTCCCCAAGGACAAGATCACGAAGATGGAGAATACTTTTTTCACGGGAGCCTCCGGTACGCCGGGTGGGTGACGATCGCTTTGACCATGGAGCGCAACGTGTTTCCACCGGCTTCGTAAGCGTCGATGATGTCCGGGAGCACCGACGTTTCCTCGTCGGTCGTCGGTGCGCGCCGCATCAGGTGCGTCCACATTTTTCGCGCGGTACAGGAGGCGAAACGGCCGCTCTCGATCGAGGTTTGCGCCAATTTCCGCGGGCCGATCTCGATATTCTGAAGATCCTCGCCGCGGCGGAAGACGTAGGCATTCAAGTTGTACGCAAACTCCAGCTCTTCGCCGACGGGATCGATCTCGTAAAAACGGACGCAGCGGAAGAGCTGCTCGATACTATTGAACGGCTGCGTGCACGACGGACCGAGCACCTTCGGATAGATCTCGTCGTCGATCGGCGCGAAGCCATATTCTGCAAATCTTCCCCAGTGCGCGGCCATCGGCTCCAGACCTTGGTGGCAGGCGTCGCAGCCGCAACGTTTCGTGAGATCCTCGTGTTTGGAACAAGCCTCGAACGGCGAGGGCAAAGGCCCGTTGGGGATGAAGCTCGAACACTCGAAGACGTTGTAGAAGCGGTGCGCACGTTGCCGGTTCGACTGAAAGCGCAACAAATAACCCGGCGTGGTCAATATTCCGGAGTGCCGCCCGCTGCGGGTCACGGAATGCCAAGTATCGACATCCGAATATGGAATATTCGCCGGTATCGGGGCGCTTTCGTGCTCCGCCCCGTAGAGATCGAAGGTCAGCCCGGTCTGTTTCGTCAGATAGTGCGCGAGCGGGCCGTTGGTCTCCACCGCCGGCTCGAGCAAAATATCCTCGTAAGGCCGATCCGCGGCGATGACTTGGTCGATCACCCGCATCTGTTGATCGAGCAGCGATTGGCGCAACAAGGCGACCGTCTCGTAGGTATGGCAAAGCTCCAAATTCGGGCCGCAGCCGCACTCCGGCGCGAAGATGGCGAGCGGTCCGTCGCAGGCGGCCTGTGAGCCGCGGATCGCCGGAATTCCCGTGGCCGCCGCGGTCGCCGCCAATTGTTCGCAGAACGGATCGCCGAAGGGATATCGCTCGAGCGGTCCGGGACAAAGTGTGGCGGTCGCCGGCGATGCCGCATCGTAACCGCAGACGTGAATCGTCGTTCCCGGCGCCCAATACGGCTCTACTTCGACCCATCCTTCTTGGTAGGCGATGACCGCATCACCCATCATCACCGGCTCGGAAATAATGTTCCCGTCGATGTCGAATTCGGCCGGTTCATTTTTGCAGGGATAATAAAGGGGGCCACCCGCCGCCGGACGTGTGAACACCGAACGCAGCGCCGACATATAGACCGGCTCACCGGGAGCGAGCTCATAGGGAAATAAAATATGAGTGTCGGGGATGATCTGGATTTGATCGATGTTCGGCCAGAGCGCCGCCTCGTGAAATTTCCGCATCGAGCGGATGAATTCCGGTGAATTCAGATATTCATCGACCTTCGATACTTCCACGTCCGCTTTTCCGCGCTGGGCCACCGCTTCGTCGTAAGAAGGAACTTCGCCGCGGAGGTCGAGCGACATGCGCCGCAACAATCGTTGTGCGTCGAGCGGAGCGGCGACATCGCACGTTTCTCCATCCTGCGCGCGCGCCTCGAGCGCCGCACAGAAGATGATTCCCAAGCTGAGAGATAGTCTGCTCGTCTTCATTTTTCGACCTCTCACTCGACTTTCCCGTCGCGGATCCACGACGCCAGCACTTGATATGCGCTCTCTTCGAGGCGGGCCGTGCTACAGGGGAGGCCGCCGTCGCAACGCGGCATGTCGCCGGAACGCACGCGGGCCAAGGCTTCCTCCGCGCGTTCTTTGAACACCGCATAGTCCTCGAAGTCCTGCGTCTGATTTTGGTGGCAACGGGAGCAATACATGGCGATCCACGGTTGCACCTCGGCCTCGAAGCTGACGCGTTCACCGGCCATCCCCGGCGTCACCCGTTGCAGTGTCGCCTCTTTGGTGAGCCAGACGTCGCCGAGCGCATCGGTGGAGAGCAGCGCCTTTTCGGAAGCCGACAAAGTTGCCGCCGGATATTTCGTCAAACTATCTCCCTCGAGCAGCAACAAACTATCTGCGGTGCGCGCGTAAGCTTTGTCGCCCTCGGCGGTGACCGCGTGAACCTCGACCGCCGGCGTTCCGAGCGCAAATCGCGTCCATTTCGGTGTCTGGCCACGATCGAAGCGCAATAATCCGCCCGCGCTCGCGGCGTATAATTTTGTCGCTCCCGCAGCGACCGCGTAAATCGTCCCTGCGTCGAGCGGCGGCCGATCGCTGGTGATCTTTTGGCCATCCACCGAGAGCACCGCCAGCTCACCACCGGCGAGGACCAAAGCTGCATTTCCGTCGCGCTGTACGGCGAGGCCGTCGAACACGGCCGACTCCAATACTTCGACCGGATATTTCTCCAATTGGCTCCCCTGGTGCCGAAACAATCCGGCTTCCCCGGCGACCCACAAACCTGCGAGCGCGCCGCTCTCCACCTCGGCGATCGCGTGCAGCGCTCCTGGTCCAACGACCAGGGGCGACTTCACCACGTAAAGTGTATCGAGGACGAACAAACCGCTGCCGGCGGCGATCCAAGCACCACCTCCGCGTTTCGGCGCGAGCGCGTGGACTCGGCCCATACTCCTCGGGTCACCTGGTCCTGCGTACAGGTTGCGCAGCTGGAGTGCGTCGCTCGAAACCTCGTAGGTATGGCCTCCGGCGACGGCGATGATCCGCCCTTGTTCGTCGCGGCCCAAAGCCTCGACCGCAGCGTCTGCGGTCAAGGAGCTCATCGAGGCATAACTCGCTTCGCGCGGCGCCTCGAAAGAGACGGTGACCTCGGAAGGGGATGTTTCGACGCCGGACGGCTCGCCGCCGCAGCCGGCGAAGAACGTGGAAAAGACGAACAAATACCTGAGGCGAAAGCGCATCGGCCCTCCGTTTCGACGGAATGGACAGAGTAAGTGCTCAGGAGTGGAAAAAGAAAAGACGGCGCACCGCGTTTTCGAAGGGCGCCGCGAATTTTCCCTCCAAAACACGAGCTCGTAAGACGTACACGCCGGCCTCGCCGCGAACCACGAGGACCTCGGCCGGCGCGACCCACGGCAAGGCCAAAGCCGCCTCGCGCACCCGGCGTTCGATGTCCGGCGTCTGTTTCGCCGGCGGTACCGTGACCTCGACGGTCACCTCGGGCCAAGGGCTCGCATCGGAGGCCACTGTCCTTTGGACCAGGTGACGGTTCGGCACGGTCCAACGTTTTCCGTGCGCATCGAGCAGCGCCGAAGCCCGAAAGCCGATCGACTCCACCACACCTTCGATCGGGCCCGCCTTCACCCAATCACCCGCACGGACGCGGCGCTCCACTTCGAGCACGATGCCGGCGATGACGTCGGGCAACAGGTCTCGCGCCGACCAGCCGACCGCCGCCGCGGCGGCCGCCAGCACCCAAGGCACGATCGGAGAGATCGTCGCCGGCAACAGCTGCACGATCAGCTGCACCAAGACGAGGATCGCCAGCGCACGCACGCACATCAGCGTGATCCCCAAGATTCGCGGCACCAGGCCGTGATGCGGCAAACCGGCGCGAGCTTTTCGCAAGCCGCGGCTGGCCAACATCGCCAGCGCGAAAAACAGGATCAACGCGAGCGGTCCGAAACCGCCGGGCGATACTGTCCTTTCGGATAGTATGTCCTTTGGTACAGGGAGCGCGAGGACCGTCGTCGTGGTGGCCGTCGTCGAGGTCATTTCGGCACCCACTTACGTGAAGCGAGCACCCGATAGATCGCTGACTCCAGATGGAGCGCGATCCGCAGCCGATCTCCGTTTCCTTTTTCGAGGACGCCCCAGTGGAGGAGCCGCGAAAGCTCCGCTTCGGAGTCGAGCTTCTCCGTCGCGAAAACGCGCGCGTGTTGTTCGGCGGAGATCCAGCCCTGCCGCATCGTCTGCCGCAACGTGAGCAGCGCGCTCTCGGGCAGCTGAGCGATCGTGGCGAGCGGCGGCCGCGGAATCGGGCCGAGATGCACCACGCCGGTCTCGTCATCGACGCGCCGCACCGATTCGAGCCACACCCGCAGCGCGTCGCGGATCATGCCGCCGGTGATTGCGTGCAAGGTGCGGAACCACTCCTCTTTGACCCAACCTTCGGGATCGAGCCGCCGCGAAAACGTGCGCCGCAACCAAGGCGCGAGCGAGTCGCTCTGTTCGAAGCGCAGTTGATAGCCGCTCAAAGTATGTCGCGCCAACAACGCGGAAGAGAGATCTTCGACGCTCGCCGGTGCGAGGTCGACTACTTCAGGAAATGCGGCCTGGAGCGACACGGCGCGGCTCGCACAGCTCCAAACTTCGGACGCTGCGCTCACCAGCCAGGAGCTTTTCTCCCTGTTCTTGAGGACACATTCGACAAATCGTTCCAGCGGCGCAAAACCACCGGGCTTCAGAGTATATAGATATTCCAATCCGTCGAGCACGGTGAGCACACCGCGTTCCGGGGCATGAAACCAAGAGACGATCTCCTCTTCGGTCGTCGGGGAGGTCAAAACGATGCGCCGTACCCGAATATCTCCCAAGGAACGGATGATCGCCGAGATGAGAGCGCTCTTTCCCACGCCTGGCCTTCCGACCAGGACGAGCGCTCGCGCCCGATTCAGCTCGGTCGATGGCGACAAAACACGGTAGGCGTGCCCGAGCTCCGCCTCGCGTCCGGTCAAAAGATCGCCGGCCTGCAGCGCATGTTCGGTGAACAGGCGCCGGTAGACCATGGGGAGCTTGTCCGCATCCGTGCGAGCTTTGAGCGCGTTGCGGATGTCCGGGAGGACAGTGATCGGCTCCGGCAACCCCAACACCCGCCGTGCTTCGGGGAGCCGAGCTTCGCCGATCAGCTCCACGATTCCATGGAGAACGCGCGCGCGGATCGCGTGGAGCGCCGTACCGAAATCGCGGGCACCGCGGAGCAATGCGCGGCCTTTCGCCAGATCGCGGATGACGCGCAGCTTCAGCTCGGAAGCGCCGCCGGAGACGACCAGCGCGCGCAGCTCCGAGAGCTCGTCGAGCACCGACTGGCGAATATTGTTCTCCAGATCAGGTCCGAGCCGATCGGAAGTCTCGAGCAATTGTGCGACGCGCGCTTTCGCTCGTTTCAGCGGGCCGATGACCATGTCGCGGACCATGGTTCGGGTAGCCTCCGGAATTTCATCCGGCTCGCCGAACACGTCGAGCTCTGCACCGGCGAGCTCCGCATTGAAGGCGACGATACGTTCGACCTCTTGCAGCGCCGCCGCCACCGGCTGCGTTTTCTCCGCGAGCGTGCGCGTCAATGCGATCAGCTCACGCGCGATGGTGGTGTCGATGAAAGTGATCACCGCGTCGCGAAATAATACTTCGACCGTGGGAACTATCCCCGGCAGCGACGACGGAGATACTTCCAAACGTTCCGCCGGCAGCTCGTAACGTTCGGTGAGCGAGCCGGTCGCAGCCAGCAAGGTCTCCAAAATCGGAGTGATCGTCTTTTCCTGCGCGAGCTGATCTTTCAGCTCCGCCGCGGCCCGCGCTGCATCTCCGGCTGCCCGCGCCAAAGGTTCGGCCGCTTGCCGGATCGCCTGCGCGAGCATCGGTCCCGGCTTCTTTTCGAGCAGCTCCGGCTCGAGCTTCTCCAAAACTTGGTTGATGTTCTCCGAGAGCCGCAACAATTGTTTGTGCGTGCGGCCGTCGACGTTCCGCGCCAATTCTCCGCCGTGCTCGCTGATCGCGCGCGATACCTGGGTCTCGAGCCGCACCAGCTCCAAATTCAGAGCGAGCAGCGAAAAGTCCATGGCGATCGTTTTTTCGGCGTTCGGAAGCGTGGTGCGCAGGTGTTCCAGCGCCTCCACTCTTTCGTCAAAAACCGAAGTATAACGACGTGTCCTGGAGGGCAGGTCGAGCGTGTTCATCACCGGAACGTCGGTCTTCACCGCCCGCAGCGCGCCGCCGATCGCATCGAACACACGATAGTCAGCGGTCTTCACGATCCGCTCCAGCTCGAGGCTCGCGTGCGCGAAGCTCTCTTCGATGTTTTTTCGCTTCTCTGCGAGAGACTTCAAGAGCGCTGCGCGATCAGTGAAGAGGATCGGCTTGAACTGATAGGTCGAGAGGATGAGCTCGAATATTTGACCTGTCCGCTGAGATAGTTGGCGTTCGCCGGCAATCAACGTTGCGGCGACCGATTGCAGCTTAGCCGGTGCCTTTCCTCCGAGGTGATAACGGGCCAACGCGGCCAACGCCACGCGCCGGGTGGGCGCCGAAAGTATACTCCTCAGCTTCAGGAATTGCCGGCGCAGCGTTCGGAGGATCGAGTCCTCCGGCTGCGCCGCGAAAGACACCGGCTCATGAGGCGCACGGACGTGGCTGGGGAGGTCGTCGACCAGATCGTCGATCTGCTCCACGGCCCGCAAAAAAGCCTGCGGATCGGCCGCTGCAGTGACCTGTTTGGCGTGCGCCAACACCGCGGTACGCCACACGGCGGCGAGCTCTCCGGTTGCGACACGCGTGTCGTTGATCGGCTCCTCGGATTGCGCCAACACCCAAATGCGCCGGTGGTGCCGCAAAAATTCGCGCCGCAATTGTTTGTAGAAACTATCTCCGTCTCTTGCGAAACGAGAGGCCGTCTTCTCTTTGAGCTCCGCCGCGACTTCGACCAAGCGGCGTTCCAATTGTTCGAGGTGCCGATCGAGCTCTTCCGAGCTCGTGGAAATCTTCGCGCCGAACGGTGTGTTGACTTCCTGTACGTTAGGCCAGGTATGAAAAGAAGGTGTCCCGGCGGCAGGTTTCGCCGCATCTTCTTCCGGGTGGTCCGGGATCTCGTGAGCGAGCGCCAGGCCGGTTTTGAACAAGACCGCCCCGACCATCTCGTTGATGGCGATACAAGCGACCATCAAGGTGCCCAAAGCGACGCCGGGATCTCCGTAACGTTGACCGATCAAAGCCGCCAAAGAGAGCGCGACACCGGCTTGAGAAATGAAACCCGTCCACGCGTATTTTTGCAGCGTCGGCGTGGAGCCGGAGAGCTGCGCGCCACCTTTGACGCCGAGATAGATGGCGATGCCGCGCACGAGCGCCAGCGCAAAAGCGTGGGGTGCGACCTCGAGGAAAAGTTTCAGATCGAGGTGCGCGCCGGCGCCGGTGAAGAAGACGACGAACACCGGAAGGGAGAGACCTTCGACTTCGTGGATCAACTTATCGCCGGCGCGGGAGAAGTTCGCGCACGCGAAGCCCGCGGCGACGAACATCAACAGGGGGCTCATATGCAGCTCTTTGGCGACGAAGGTCCCCGTATATGCGATGCCCAATAAGAAGAGGACGATCTCCGCGTTGACGTAGCGGAGATAAATTCCGATCAACGCGCCGAGCCCGAAACCCACCGCCAGCGAACCGGCGACATGCAGCAATAAATATTGTCCGATGGACTCCGAGCTGGAGCCGATGCCCATGACCTGTGCGGCGATCGTGGCGGCGATCGAAAAAACGATCGCCACCGGGACGTCGATCAACACCACGCTCGAGAGCACCGTGCGCGTAAAATGCCCTTTGGCTTGAAGCTCGGTGATCACCGCCAGCGTCACCGAAGGGGACGTGCAGATGGCGAAAGAGGCGAGCAAACCAGCCATCGCCAACCGGCCTTCGGTGCCGAGCGCAGCCAGGGCGTCGAGCTGGATCGCCGGAAAATATCCGGAGACGGCCATGGCAAATGCAGCGACGGCGAAGAAGACGCTGACCGCGTGTCCACCCATCATCGAGAAGACGGAGCGGAAACCTTTTTTCAGCGTCTCCAGCTTCAGCTCGCCGCCCGCGGAGAGCGCGATCAGCGCGACCGCCAGCGCATCGAGCGGCGCGATCTGCCGCTGAACTTCGTGGTTCAATATTCCGCGATCGAACGGCGGTATTTGCCAGCTCTCGGGCAAGAGCCCGGGCATCGAAGGCCCGAGCACAAAACCGGCGATAATATATCCGATGATGCCCGGCAGCTTGATGACGCCGACGAGCTGACCAAAAGTGTAACTCGCCAAAACAACGAACCCGAAGGCGAGCATGCCTGTCGGGTCGAAGTCGCTCTGCCCTTTCACCGCAAAACGGTGCAGCGCGATCATCGCGCCCACCAAAAAGGCGACGATCACCGCTTTGCGCAGCGCGCTCGCAGGTGTGATGCGCGCGCCGCCGCTCAACTGGAGGCTCCGACCTCGCGGCGCACTTCGCCGGCGTCGATCAATAGATTGCGCAACACGCGGGGGGCCAACATTTCGTGGAGCACGATCGACGCCAGCACCACCGTATAGGCGACGTCGATCGCTGTTCCCTCGTACACGAGACGAAAGGACAGGGCCATGGCCAGCGCGACATCACCTTGCGCCAAGAGGCCTCGTCCGAGATCGCCGCGGGTCGCGAGCCCGATCGAAGCGACCCATGCGCTGCTCAGGCGCCCGAAGACGCGCAACACCACATAACCGCCGATCGCCAGCAGCGCGGGTACTGCGGGCGGTGGGACCCACAGCGCTCCGGCGAAGACCAAGAGGATGAGCCGCATCGGTCGCGCGGTACCTTCGAGTGTTTTGAGGATCGCGTGGCCACCTTTTTCCGTGCTGACCAATACTATCCCCAGCAATAAATTCACGAAGAGCGGAGATATTCGGAGAAAATATGCGGCTCCGGAAGCGAAGGCGATAATTCCCACCAGCGCCAAAAATCGAGTCTGCTCCGACTCGTCTTCGACGATGAAGACTCCGAACACCAAACCCAATAGAACGCCGACGCCGAGGCTCACGCCGAGCCAAGCGGCCGGAGACATCGGTACCGACGCTTCACCTTGGTGAAAGATACAAAAGAGCACGCCGAAGACGGTGATCGCCAAAATATCTCCCAGCTCGGAGACCCGGCGGAGAAACGGAGCGAGACCTTTTTCGAGCTGATATCGCTCCCGCAAAAGATCGATCGCGTTCGTCGATCCGGCGGCCGCAGCGCAGGCCAAAAATCCCGCGCCGATCATCGCTTCGTCGGGGCCTATATTGGGCAACATTCCGGAGCCGAAAAATACGTACGCCGCAGCGCCGACAGCCCCACCTGATCCAAAGGCCAGGAAGAGCGCCAGCGCGGTCCCACCGCGGTTTCCTTCACGTGCGTGAAAAAGATCGAGCTGCATGCCCGCGATGAGCCCAACCCACCCCGCGGCGAGCGCGATGATCGGCGCGATCGACGATAAGTTGGAAACAGTACCGATGTCCGGGAGGGCACGTCCAAGCGCTACGCCGAGGAGGACGAACTCCGCACCGGTGACGAAGACGAAGCGGCGCTGCAGGCGGCCGATCACGAAACGCGTCAAAAGGTAGGAGGTCGCGACCGCCAAAATCAGCACCACGACGGTGACGAGCGACGACGGGCCGTCGCCGGACGCGGGTGCCTCTCCGGAGCGCATGAAGCCGAAATGTGTGGCGGTCTCGACGGTGCGTCAAGATTTCAAAGGCGCCGTAAGCGAATCGAACGGCACGCCCGTGATAACGTCCAAACGGAAGCCGTTCCAACATGCGCTCGCCGATCCGCCTCCACGCCGCTGCCTTGGTCTTCTTTTGCGGCGCCTCCGCATGTTTCGGCGAGCCCGATTACGACGGCCGCCTCTGCGAGTCCGGGAACATTTGTCCCGCGGGGTATACGTGCGGCGCTGACGGTCGCTGCCACCGCGGCTCCGTCTCCGAAGAAAAAGATGCCGCGCTGCCCGAGGCCTCCGTGGAGGAAGACGCGATGGCCGAGCTCGATGCCGCCGAGCCTGCGGACGCGGGAATTGCGATCGACGCGTCGATGAACGACGCCGGCGGTCCCGACGAATCACGCTGCGAAACGACACCGCAATATTCGCTCGGCGCGTGGGAAGCACGGTTTCACAAGCTCACTGCGGCGAATAATTTCGCAGAGTGCGTCGGCGTCGAAGATATTTCCGGCAACATCGACAGAAATTATGAAGCCGGGGGCCCCGCAGAAAATTTGGTCGATCGTTTCGGCACGGAATATCGCCGCCGTATCCGTTTCGATCGCGGCGTTCATACTTTCCGGCTCACCCACGACGATGGAATCCGCGTCTTCATCGACGAAAATTTAATTTACGAAGATTGGCGGAGCGGAATCGTGGTGCTCGAGGAAGATATACTCAGTCCCTATCTCGACGGCGAAGCGGACGTCCGCGTCGAACATTACGAAGATCTGGGGCTCGCGAGAATTCACCTCGAAATCCTGCGCGGCTGCGTGGCGGTCGACTCTCCCGGCACCGGCTGGAACGTCGCCTATTTTCGCGCCGATAATTTGGTCATCGATGAATCCGAGTGTTTCGGCGTCGAATATTTGGCGACCGAGGAATTCTCCGCGAATTACGGCACCGGTGCTCCGGCGCTCGTCGCGGCGCGAGGTGTGGTGGACGGTTGGGCGGCGATCGCGCACGGACGCCGCAACCTCTTCGGGCTGACCCAATTCGAATATAGTCATGACGATTCGCTGCGGCTGACGATCGATCAAACCGTGATCTACGACGAAGCCGTTCCAACGCCGCTGGAGAGCGGTTTCGTCTACGCGACCGGCGACCGTAACTTCGAGATCCGCTGGGTGGACATCAATCAAGGTGCGAACGCTCAAGTATCTTGGACGAACGCCTGCGACCTTCCGTTCGCCGCCACCGATACGACCTGGATCGCGAGATACTACAGCGTAAATTATGACGGCACCGTGAATCCACCGCAGTGGACGTTGAATCGCGCGGACTGCCGTTACATCGAAAGTATCAACACGCCTGGTCTCTCGCTCGATTGGATGGGCGGTGCACCCGCGTATTTGATGACGGCGTATGGCATGGTCGATCTCTTCGGGGCGGAATTCATCGGGCCGAGAGTATTCGCGTCGAACACACAGGTCTCGATGACTCACGACGACGGGCTCCGCGTGTACGTCGACGGTACATCGGTCTACGACAATTGGACCGCACCACAAGTCGTCAGCGGCGCGATGCTCACGCTCTCCGGAAGTCGCAGCCTGCGCCTGGAATATTTCGAGAACCTGGGCGGTGCTCAGCTGCACTTCAATTATTGAGCTTCATCGCTTATGCTCGTAGACGCGCCGTGCGTTTCCTCCTTTCTCAGCTCGCGAGCATCGTTCTTCTGGCCCCGCTCTCGGGATGTGCTCTGACGAGCTGGTTCACTTCGACGAGCTCCGAATTTCAAGCGCCCGATCCGATCCTTTTGAAATCGCGTTTGGCGATCCAAGGTTCGGAGCGAAACGGGCAGCCGGATCATTTCGCGGTGTTGATCGGCGCGGACACCGAGCTGCGCCACCGCGGCAACCTCTCGCTCGCGTACCAAGTATTGCTGGAACAAGGTTACACGCGCGACCATATTTATATTCTCGACTCCGAGGGCGAGACTCCCTTTTTTCCGCTGACCGACGTCACCACGCTCGAGTCGGTGACCATGTTGTTCGCGCATCTGGCGAAGGTGGTCGAGCTGCAGGATACAGTCTTTGTTTATGTGACCGGCCACGGGCGCCGCATTACCGCGGATGAAGAATCCGACGGGCAGACGAAAGAGATCGGGGTCTCCACGTTGATCCTCAATCCCGGCGAAGAGCTGGCGCAGGACGACTTCTCCAAACTATTGGAGCAGGTCGCGCCCGGGGCGGGGATCGCATTTTTCGATCAATGTTATTGGGGACCGCTGACCAGCCCGAAATTATGTAACTATGTGGTGATCACTACGTCGCAGCCGGATGAAACGTCGCACGGAAATACTTTTCCACGCGCTTTTTGGGCTGCATTTCGGGAAAAAAGAGGCGGCACGGTACCGACGATCTTCGACGCCTTCAAATTCGCCATGGTGGCGGATCGGGCGACGACGCTCGGCTTGAATAAACCGCGCATCTCTCACGGCTGCGTCAGCCCGTCGGAGCTCACGCTGCTCGGGATCGTGCGCGAACAAAAGGTGGAAGCGGCGAGTCAGCCCTAGGCTTCCCCAAACCCACGCGCTCGAAGCTCAGAGCAACACACGCTTTTTCAACACGACGGCAGGCCGCGCCGTACTCTCGGACTTCGCGGCGCCGATGATCGTGCTGCGGCCGATACTCTCGAGTGGAAACGGTCCCCATATTTTTTGGTATTCGCCGGTCTTCGGGCCGACACAATGTTTGCTGCGCAGGATCTCCGGATCGGGTGCACGTTCTTTGGCGCGGATGGAGATCGCGTCCAACAAATTCATCGGCCCGAGCGGGCTCGCGGCGGCACTCTTTGTTTCGGCCGGGCGCACGCAAAAATACCAATACATATCTTCTTTCGTTTCTTTGTTGCGGTCCCAGATCCCTAAAGAGAGGAGCGTGTTGTTTTTCTTTTTGTTCTTCATGGTGCGGATCCAAGCCCAAGCCAGATCCACATCCCCCGGACTCTCCGAGAGCGCATATTTTCCAACGTAACTGCGTCCGAGCGCCACGCTCGCTTCTTCGATCTCCATGGCGCCGACCGCCGTTCCCGACGCCAAGATGCCCGCCTCGAGCATCGGTTTCACCGCGGTGACGATCCATTCATAACGAGCTTCGACGCTCGAGAGTTGCGCTTCGGCCTGCGCCACCGCTTCCGCGCGAGATAGTTTGGCGTCGTGCATTTGGCGGCGGTCCGGTCCGCTCACGGGAATTCGAGTCATGCCGTCGAGCAGGGCGACGCGGAACTTCAGCGGCTCCAACGGGTCGGCGACGCGCTCCACGAACGGCACCAGCGAGAGCGTGGAAGTCTGCGTGAGAAAATGCGCCTCCTCCAAACAATCCGCGACCTGCCAACTTTTCTCGGCATTTTTCGAGGCCTCCCGCGCGGTGGCCATACACATCTCCACACTGCGCCAGGCGGCTTCTCTATTCGTCTCCCAATTTTCGCGCGCGTGCGCTCGATGAATGGAGCACAACATGTCTTCCGCAACCCACCCTTGTGCGCGCCACTCGTCGATATATGGAAAAAATCGCGGGTCTTCTGCGAGATCTAAAAAATGGGTCAGCACCGTTTTTTTCGGATTATCGAGCGGACCTTTCGGCGTCGTGTCCGCGGCCTCTTCCATCAAGTCGCGAAAACCTTCGACGTCGTTCGCCAACACCATATTGCGCGCACGAAATCCCAGCGCGCTCGAATAACCGAGTCCGCAGCCGCTGCTCGCGAATAGTATGAAGAGGAGGACCCGAAGGACGATCCAGGATGGGGCGCGCACGCTTATGACGATAATCAGCTCTCGCGGCGCAGCGCTAGATCGAGGCGCGAGATGGCACGCGTCGCACGTGCGGAGCGCTCGGTGTCGACCGCATCCTTGGCGATCACGCTGAGCTCGCTCTGCAGCACCGGATGCCGAATCATGACCATCGCTTCGATGATCTGCGTCTCCAGCTTCACCCCATCCGCTGAGGCCAAAAGCGACACCAGCGCCCGCGATGCACGTTCGCGAATGGTCTCGCCCGAGGAAGAGCGGTAGCGGCGCATGATCCACGCATTCGACAAAGTCCCGAGCGCGGCCACCGACGACTTCCGAATTTCGGCAGCCTCATCACTTTGACCTGCGAGCCGCGCCAATACTTCCAAGCTGGCGAGCGAACGCAGCTGGCCAAGACCGGCGACCGCACCGCTACGCAACGCTTCCGGCGCGCGTGTGTCTTGTGCGATCGGCGACAGCGTCGCAAACGCACCGTGCGCGTTCGTCTGCCCGAGCCCGATCGCCGCCACCCGGCGAAGCGCGATGGGATTTTCATCGTTCAGCAAAGCCGCCTTCAACACGTGGTGCGCCGCAGGGTGATTGGAGCCGGCGATTGCAGCCAACACACCGGTGCGGAGCGCCAAACGTTCCGCCGCCTGTGTTTCCGCGTCGCGCGACAAGAAAGGATAGGTGGAGCTCGTCTTCAGCTCGATCTCGAACAAGATGGGCACCGCCCGCCGCATGGCCCGCAGCTCGCGGCCGACCTCGGGGTCGGGACGGCGGCGTTGTTTATAGGTCGCGGGATTCAATCCCGGCAGCGCGTAATATTTTTGCGCTTCGGCGGGAGTCTCCAGCCAAGCGAGCGCCACATCGACCAACACGTCTTCACGCCAACTGGTCTCGGTATACTTCGAAAGTGATTTCCTGTTCTTGAGGACAGGTATGGCCGCCGCGCCTCTCTCCACCAGCACCGCGCGGGCGCGGAGATAGTCTTCACCGTTGGCGGACAACATCGTCGCCAATTCGGCGTCGGGCGTGGCCGCGATCGTCCCGAACAATAGAATGATCTGCGAAACCGACATGACTTACTCCGCGTCCCACCACGCGCGTTCATAGGGCGCATGATTGATCTCCGTACCGCAGTGCGCTTCGCCCATACCTTCGTGATAACTCTCGAAGACGTCGACAAATTGCACCGTGACTCCGAGCGGCTCCAGCGCCGCCCGCGTCAGCGTTTCCCAAACATCCGCGCCGTTCTGCTCGGGTCCTTCCGGATCGGGGATGAACAGCGTATCGCGCGCGGTGACGAAGTTCTGAATGCCGGGATTATAGGCCGCAGCGAAGTCGAATCCGTCGAAGAAATATCTCTCGTACAACACCGGGACTTCGAGGATGTCGGCGTCGACCAAGTCGAGCTCTTCCATCATCTTCGTCCGCACCGAATCGACGCGCGCCTGAGCCGCGTCGTTGTAGGTCATCAATTCATCGTCCGCGAGGATGGCGTCGACGGTGGTCTCCGGCCTGCGCCCGCGGAACACGACAGCGTCACCGAGCCCGTTCGCCGATAATTCCTCGAGCGCCTGGCGTGCGAGCACCGGTGAAGCAAACACCACCTTGAAAGGATGGGGCCCGTTTCCGGTGTGGTCGACGACGAACTGAAAAATTTCGTCGAGGTGACCGACCGCGAGCCACTCCGTCGACAATTCCACCGACGGGCCCTGCGGCTGCGCATCGAGGAAGGCCCGCTGCGGTGCCGACATATGGTCGTCATAGTTGCGCCCTTGCAGAGTTCCTTCTTCGCCACCTCCGACCAACACGCGGCCGAAAGGATACTCCACACCTTTGGCCGTCAGCGGCGGCGCAATTTCCAAATTGCCGCCGTAATTCAGCGAAGAATAAGAGCCGCCCGGATAAACATATCCCAGGTCCGGACCCAACAGCTCGCGGGTGAGCAAGAACTCCAAACCTTGCGCGCCGGTCTCGCGCTCGGTTTCGAGATAAGTTTTCATCACGTGTATGCCACCGTCGGACGGCATCGCTTGATATCCGGTCTGCATATTGTCCTGCGCCCAACGGTCGCCCCAATATTCATATTGGTCGATATCGTAGATGGTCATACCTTCGGGTAAGTTGGCCGCCACCGCATCGTAAAACGGCATATTTTCGCCGAAATCCCGGTCGGTAATTTTCATGACGAAGAGCTCGTCGCCGGGCTGATTATTATCCGGGAAAATAATCGGCGAGGTTTTGATGGCGATTGTGTCCTCTTCGATCGCTCCGCCGCCGAGATCGACGCGGAGGGCGATCGTCGCCAAGCCGTCCCAATCGCCGGAGCGCGGCGCGAGTGCTTCCACAAAGAGCCGCAGCTCGCCGGCCGCCAACCGCTCCGCAGGCAAAGAAACGGAGGCCGCGCGCGGGGTGTAGACCTCGTTGATCGAGCCGCTTTCGTCCTCGAGAAAAATACGAATATTCGGACGCGCGAGCTCATCGACTTCCAAGGAGACCAGCGCCATCGCCGACAAGCCGGGATATTGGCGCACGAGCAGCGGAGCGAGGTCGCGGAGATCTTCGGTTCCGGAAACTTCCGAGTCGCCCAGGTCGCGCACGCCGTCGTCATCGTCGTCGTCGAAGTTGCCGAGCATGATCGCGCCCTGCTCGCGCGACCAACTATCTTCGCCGCTTTCATCGTCGTCTTCGACGAAACCGTTGCGGTTCGTATCTGCGTCGATATCCGCCGACGGCAAGACCTCGAACGCCTTGGAGCGTCGCGACGCGGTCAACCCACGCGAATCGCGAACCTCGACGACGACCGCGAAGCTACCCGCGGTCTCATAAAGATGAGCTGCCGACATCGTGCTGGAAAATTCGGTGTCGAAATTTCCGTCGCCTTGGAAATCGAAGCGCGCCTGCAATTTCGATTTATCCTCGTTCGGATCGGTGCTGGCGCTCGCATCCAGAGTGACTTGCAGCGGCAATTTCCCGCCGTCCGGGGTGACCGTGAGCTCAGGCAGCGGCGGTAAGTTCTGCGCGATATTCAGCACCGCAGCAGCGACCGCTGTTTTGCCTTCCTCGTCTTTGATCTCCACCGAAGGCCGAAAGTTACCGACGTCCGCATATTCGTGCTCAATGGAGAGCTCCGCCGAATATTCGGTGTCGAAGGTTCCGTCACCTTGGAAATCGAAACGCGCGAGGAGCGCAGGTTTAGATGAGTCTGTTGCGCGGCTGGCGCTCGCATCGAGCCGAATTTTCTCCGGCGCGAACCCGCTGTTCGGGGTGACCGAGAGCGCTGCGCTCGGCGGGTCGGAGGAACAACTTGCGAGCAATACGACGCAGATTATTTTGACCGGGCTCCTGAGCTTCATGATCACGTTGATTCGACACGTGCTAGCGCCATGCCGGTATCCGCTCGATGAACGAGCGGTCACCCAGCCGATCCAGCATGCCGGTCAGCATCGCCTTATCCGCGCCGCGCCACTGGAGGTCCTGGGTGTTTTCCGTGAGCGGGACGTCGTAGCGGAGCGTCGCGAGCTGCTTGAAGAGAGCGGCTTCGGGGCGCATGGCACGCAAATTTGCAGCCAATTCTGCGGAGCCGCGAACTTTGACGGTCCACTTCGCGTCGTCGTCCGGAATGGCCTCGAGATGTTTGTACACGGAGAGCACAGCGGCCGAGGACTTCTCCCCCCACCGTGGAATTCCGGGATATCCGTCGGACGTATCACCGACGAGCGCCAGATAGTCCGGGATCGACTCCGGCGGCACGCCGAATTTCTCGATTACACCTGCGACGCCGATCGTTTTTTTACGCCGCCGATCGACACATACGACTTTATTGTCGCGGACACACTGCGTGAGATCTTTGTCCGGCGAACAAATCAACACTTGCTCAACTTCGGGATCCTGCGCGTAGCGCACGGCACCGCTGGCCAGCGCATCGTCCGCCTCGAACTCGATCATCGACCAAACGACCATACCCAAAGCGCGCGTCGCATCTTCCGCGAGCTGGAATTGATTCCACAGCTCGGGCTCGATTCCTGCGCCCGTTTTATATCCGCCGTAGAGCTCGTTTCTGAAGGACTCGATCACGTGATCGTAGGCGACCGCCACATGAGTTGCGCCTTCGTTCTGAATCAGCCCGAGAAAAGAGCGCATGATTCCGAGCGTCGCCCCGATTTCTTTGCCGTCGGGCCCGAGTTGTTTCGGGGCTCCGTAATAGGAGCGAAATAATTCGTAAGTTCCGTCGACGAGGTGTACGCGCAAGGGAGTTACCGGGCGCTGAAATTCAGCGAGTAGTTTGTGCAGCTCAAAGTGCCGGCGGTGTGCCGCACCTGAACATAAACGGGGAGATTATTCATATATTGATCGCAAACCATGGGACCTGCACCAAAGGGCAGGATCAACGTCCCGCTCGAACCCATCCCGCAAACTTGGCGGAAAGGATTCGTGCAGTCGCCGATCAAGATACACACCTCGGCCTGTTCGCCGGCGGGAAGCGTGACCCGCGCGTCGATGTCATAACCCGTAAGCTTGCACCCGGCGATCACGGGCAAAAAGGCCAGGTTCCAGTCGCTGTCGCCGGTATCGTACAACATCGAGTCCGTCCAATCGGCCGACTGCTGCATGTCGATATCGAGCGCGAAAGAGCCGCGGTTGATCGCCGTCGCACAATCGTTGTTGGTGCCCTCGTTCGGATCCGGGACAGAGGGCGTGCAGCTCATGGTCCCATTTCCGTTGAGCGGATAACTCACGCTGGCCCGCATCGGATCGTTCGTCGCGATGGCCACCGCCGCCATGTGCATCGCACCGTTTGGGGGCGTGTAGCGCACGGTGAACATCGTCGCCGTCGAAGGTTGGACCTGAATTTCTGCGGGGGTCTCCGCCAAACCGAAAGCCGCGTTCGTGTCGTTGAGGATCGAAAGCGGCGAGATCACCAGCACCGAGCCGCCATCGTTGTGTGCCGTGAAAGTGAGCATCGCCGACTGGCCGACCGGCAACGATTGAAACGTCAGGCCCGCGGGCGGTGTCAGCCGCAGGATCGGCGGATTCTGCGTGTTGCTTCCTCCCGTGATGGGAATATCGAGCACCGGTGTCGCCGGATCGCTCGAACGAATGCGCAACACCGCCTCGAGGCCCGCACCGGACGCCGGCGGTTCCCAAGAAACAGCGACGGCCGCGCTGCGGATCGGCGAAGCGCGGCTGGCTGCTCCCAGCGCCGGCAAAAGTAGGTCACTGTCCATCGGATCAGGATCCGCAGCGATCGTCAGGCCCTCCGCCGAGCTCGCCTCGGCGATTCCGATACTCTCGATGGCGAGCGGAATATTTCCGTCTCCCGAATTCACTAGATACAAAGTCTGGGTGCGACGCTGCCCGAGCGGCACCATCCCGAAAGGAATGGAGGTCACCGAGCTCGACACTCCCGCGGGAGTATCCGCTTCGGCGTCCGCTTGTTCGACGTCGCCCACCGCCCGGATTTCCGGCGCACCGCTGCCCGTCTGGGAAATGGGGACTTCGATATTCGGACTATCCGCAGCATCTGAGCTGATCCTGAGGACACCTGAGTCCAAAACCCGGTCGCGCGGAATATGGCGAATTTCGACGATCACTTTTTCCCCCGGCGCGAGCTTCATCGGGGTCTCTTTCGCGGCGACCGCGGAGAGATCGAGCGAGAACGGCACACCTGTCTCCTCGACCAGGGCCACCGCGCTCACTTCGAGCTGCACGGCGCCCACGTTGGTGATCGTCACTTCGTGTTTTTTCAACACGCCGATCGCTGTGGCGCCGAGCTCGATCGAGAGCGGCTCCACTTTGATCTGACTGTCGAGCTTCCCGAGGTCGTCCTCCGGACAACCGAAGAACACCGGAGAAAAGAGCAGCGCCAGCGCGAGCCGTCTCATCGCGCCGACATTTGCGCGCTCCGGTGTGGCGGTCAATAGCCGCCGCTAACGGGCCAAGCAAGCGAAGCGCGCAGAGAGCGGAGCGAACGGAGGGCCCGCAGGCGGACTT